>OCZU010001565.1_pt1 | contig 14936 bp, 9 predicted proteins | sample 1539001 | NCBI WGS metagenome assembly OCZU01 (sample SAMEA3539306, study PRJEB22396) | soil metagenome | biome: tundra; feature: field; material: soil | place: USA | collected 2010-05 | depth 0.15 m | reverse complement strand
GTTACGGCCGGACTCGGCGGAGGCACCGGGACTGGTGCGGCTCCGATCATCGCCTCGCTGGCCAGCGAAATGGGCGCGCTCACCGTGGCCGTCGTTACCAAGCCGTTTGCCTTTGAAGGCAAACGCCGCATGCAGCAGGCCGAGCGTGGAATCGCTGAACTCATGGAGTCGGTCGATACGACCATCGTGATTCCGAACGAGAAATTGCTTGCCGTCGCCGAGAATGCCGGCTTCTTTGAATCGTTCCGCGTTGCCGATGATATTTTGCGTCAAGGTGTGCAGGGCATCTCCGACATCATCACCATCCCGGGCATCATCAACCGCGACTTCGCCGATGTGAAGGCGATCATGGCCGGCATGGGTTATGCGGTGATGGGCACGGCCACCGCTTCGGGCGAACATCGCACGGTGGAGGCGGCGCAGCGCGCCATTGCTTCGCCATTGCTGGAAGCGGGCGCGATCGACGGTGCGCGCGGTATTCTCATCAACATCACGGGTTCGAATTCGCTGAAGCTGGCCGAAGTGCAGCAGGCGTGCACGATTATTCAGGGCGCGGCGCATGAAGATGCCAACATCATTTTTGGCGCGGTGCTGGACGAGAAGATGAAAGATTCGGTCAAGATCACGGTGATCGCCACCGGTTTCAAAGAAGCGGGGGTGCGGCGTACGCACCTTCGCGAGGTTTACGATCCCGTGATTCTGTCGAGGCATGTTTCGAGGGATGTACCCCGCTCCGTCGCGGAACAGGGTTCACGAGATCGTTTTGACGAAGCCTTCGACGAACGATTTGAGGAACGGCCGGCGGCGGTGCAGGCGGAGCCCGTCTTTGTGCCGATGCCCGAACCGGGCTTCGAGGCAGATTCCGCGCCGGTAGGTTTTCAGCAGTCAGTTTCGCAAAGTGACGTGCACGGTGCGGAGGTGATTTCGCTCGATGCAACGCGGTCGGGATCGTCTGGGTACCAGGTGGAGGATCTGGATATTCCAGCGTTCTTGCGTAAACGTAGTGAAGTCATGTGAAACATGCGGCTGCCTGGGAAACGCCCCGAAGTAGTACTGTAATGAAGCGAAATGCCGGCGCTTTCCACGAGTTCGAAATTTCTTCTCTCATTGCTGGTGCTTCTGGCTGCGTCGGAATTGTTCGTCCGCGGGCCGGTACGTTTTTTTCGGGCAGCGGATTTCAATGACTTCATCTCGCCCTATATTCAGTCCCGAGCACTGATTAAGGGACTGGACCCTTATAGTCCCGAGGTTCTGGTGCGATTGTGGCCGGTGACGGGGCCGCATCGGCTGCAGTTTCTGGCTAAAGATCTGGCGGACGGAACGCTGATCGAGAAACGCGGAATCCCGACCGCTTATCCGCTTACTTGTCTTCTTCTGTTGACTCCATTGGCGGTTTTGCCATGGCCACTTGCTCATCTGATTTGGTTAGCAGTAACGGCGTGTCTGACGTTGGGCGTGATCTGGTCGCTGCTTTCTCTTGTTACGAAGGAGGCCAGCGCTTGGCAGGCCTATGTTTTTGTCGCTTTCACGCTTGCGCTCGCGCCTTTGCATACAGGATTTGCGGCGGGCAGCGTGGTCATCGCTACCGTGGCTCTCTGTGGAATCGCTCTCGCTCGTGAGCGGCGCGGAGGTGAGACTTTCGCGGGAATTCTTTTTGGGCTGGCGGTTTGCTTGAAGCCTCAAATCGGACTGCCATTTCTTGCCTATTACCTGTTGCGCCGGCGCTGGCGTGTTTGCGGGATCGCCAGTGGAGTGGTTTTGACGGCGGCCCTTTTAGCGATGGGCCGGTTCGCGCTCAGCGGGACATCCTGGCTGCAGAACTATCGCACCGACAACAAAGTCCTCCTCGTTACTGGAATACTGGCCGACTTCACGGAGCGGAATCCGTTGCGGTTCAGCCTGATCAATCTGCAAGTGCTTGTTTATGCCTTGTGGCATCGGGCTGGTGTGGCCAATGCTTTCGCGATCGGTTTATCGGCCGTCTTGCTTGTCATTTGGATTGTGCTGCTGCTTCGGAGCGGACGTAATAATGATGACGCCTTACTGGCCTTGAGCGCAGTGGTGGTGCTCAGCCTGCTGCCGGTTTACCACCGGCTCTATGACGCATTCCTGCTGATTTTTCCGCTGTGCTGGAGTCTCCGGGAATTTTCGGGACCGCGGAAAAAATTTGCGCGCGGCGCGGTGTTGCTGATGCTCCCGTTTCTGGTGCCAGGCGGATCGGCGTTGGAGGAGATGCAGCACAAGCTTCGCGAAGCGATTGCACGATCGTGGTGGTGGAGTTGTGTGGTGATGCCGCACGAGGTCTGGTGTCTTCTTTTGCTCGGAGTGCTGCTTCTTTGGGGATGGAGTTCAAGGGATCCCAGGTTAGCGCCCCAAGAGCGCGCGCGAACCTAGGGTCCACGCAAAGTTCTACTTGAAAAACTCGGCCATGTTGGCAGCCTTTTAGCTTTCCGGGATAGGTTTACTTGCTGGCTGCAATCCAGGAATTGATTTTTTCTTCCAGCACATCGAGCGGCAGCGGGCCCTGATCGAGCACCGCGTCATGAAAGGCGCGGATGTCGAATTTTGCCCCCAGCTTTTGCTGCGCGCGTTCGCGTAGTTCAAGAATTCTCATCTGCCCCATCTTGTAGGAGAGCGCCTGCGCGGGCCAGGCAATGTAGCGATCGACCTCGGTGTTGATGTTCTCATCGTCCATGGCAGTGTGTTCGTGGAAGTAGTCGACCATTTGCTGGCGCGTCCAATGTTGGGAATGAACGCCGGTGTCAACCACCCAGCGCACCGCCCGCCACATCTCGTTTTGTAGGCGGCCATACTCGCTATACCAGTCCTGGTAGAAGCCCACTTCTTTTCCCAGGCGCTCGGAGTAGAAGGCCCAGCCTTCGGTATAGGCGTTCAGATCGAGATTGAATTTGCGGAACGGTGGCAGGCCGGTAAGTTCCTGCGCAATGGAAAATTGCAGATGATGTCCGGGGACGCCCTCGTGGTAGGCGATCGCTTCCACGTTGAGCAGCAATCTTTTTTCGGGAGCGTACTCGTTGACATTGATGCGTCCCGGGCGGGAGCCGTCTCCGGCGCCGATCGAATAATCGGCGGGAGGAGCGGAGGCGGCGCGGAAGGACTCCATCGGCACCACGTCAAGCTTGTTCTTGGGCAAGCGGCCGAATAGTTCCGGCAGCTTGGTGTACATCTGCTGGCGGTAGTGAGAGTAGAGATCGAACAATTGCTGGCCTGACGTGGCGTGCAGTTTTGGATCCTGCAGGATGTGCTGGTTGAACGATTTCAGATCGCTGAAGCCCTGAGCCTTGGCGATGACGAGCATCTGCGTTTCAATTTCCGCCACGCTCTTCACGCCCATTTCATGAATCTTGTCGGGAGTGAAATCGGTGGTGGTCTGGTGGCGCACCGCATCCCGGTAACGCTCTTCGCCGTCGGGCAACGCCCACTCGCCGGGGTCGAGGCGCCCGTGCGGGGCGTAATCTTCGCGCACGAACCTGGCGAACTTGGAATACGCGGGCGCGACCTCGTTTTTCACCGCGCTGTCGATTTCCTGGCGTAGGCGAATTTGATTCGCCTCCGAGATGTCGTCTGGAAACTTGCGCAGGGGCGAGGTGAAGGGACTCTTGTCCAGGGGATCGTTGGCGATTCCCTGCGCCTGATCGGAGACCTTCTCGAGCAGAAACCTGGGCGGCATCAGGTGATCCCGAAGGCCGTCGCGCATGTGACCCTTGGCTTCGTCGAGAACTCGTGGAATCTGGTGCAGGCGGGAGAGGTAATTGTCGTAATCCTTCACGTTGCGAAAGGGTGTCTCGAAGGCGAGGCCGGCGTAGCCAAGATGGATGCCGCCGAATTGCGTCGCCGGCATCTCCCAACCTTTGAATTTGGCGGAGTCGATACCTTCATGCAGGGTGCGCAACATAAGCGCACGGTTCAGTTTCTCCTGCTCGGGAAATCCGCTAACGTCGATGGCCTCGAAGCGGGCGAGCGACTGGCGGGTGTGCTCGAGATCGTCAGCAATGGCTTTGTCGGAAAAATCGCTCAGCCGGTCGTTGTAGCGATCGTCGCCCACCTGAGTGGCGAGCTCGGGCTCGGTGCGGAGCGTGTATTCCCATTCTTCGGCAAGCAGGCGATTGAGTTCCGCGCGACGCGTGTCGACGGTTTGGTCGGCGGCGTAGGCAAGCAGGGGGACGAACAGAGCTGATGCGAAAAAGGCATTCACGAGCAGTAGCGCGAGCGATGTGCGCAAGGGACGAACCTCCGTGGCGGGCCGAAGCCATGAACTCAAAATAGCCATTTTGACGTGACGGGATTCTACACCGACGGTGATGGCGAGGCTAAATCTCAAGGTTAAGCCGAGGTTAAGCCAAGGGTGTGCAAATGTATGCAATACCGGGTAACAGGCCGAGGCGATTACCGAAGTGCCACGCACTTTGGGGGAAACACAGTAAATACAAGGTAGACAAAGGGTTATTGGGTAGATTCCGGTATTGACACGATCGAAGTTTTGCGTTGCGCCGCAACGCGTAAATCGCCTACTATCGAACAGTTGCAAGAATCGGGGTCGCGAGTGGATTTAGCGAGGATCTTGCATCTTAATCAATAGGATTATTTGGCCGATAGTATGCCTAAGGATTGGTCTGGCTGGGCAACGATTCGGCTGAGTACCGCCGGGGATGGTGACGTGAAGTTTAGGGCCTGTTTTCTTCGTCTAACGTTTCTACTCAGTTTGGCCATGTTGCTGGAGGCGAGTGGCATCGCTGCCAGCGTGAACCCGGGCGCGCTTACTCCGCACCGCAAAGCTCGCGGAGTCACGGAAAATCAGCATGCGAAGAAGCGCATGCGCACCCTCGCGCGGAGCCGCACTCCGCACGCCCAGACCTCAGGCACTCACGCTGCCACTGTACATACTTCCAGCACCCGCTACACAAGCACACGACTGCCCTCGAAACGTCATCACTACAACGAGCGTTTTTACACGAGTTCATTCGCTACAGATATCGCCGAAAGCGACGTGACGGCGGGCGAAGACCCGGTTGTTCGTCAGGCCGCAATCGATGCGCTCGGCAACATGAACGGCACCGTGGTCGCAATCGAACCGACCAGCGGACGTGTGCTGGCGATGGTCAACCAGAAGCTGGCCTTGTCGAGCGGCGCGCAACCGTGCTCGACCATCAAACTTTCCGTCGCGCTGGCCGCGTTGAGCGAAGGCGTGATCGATAAGGAAACTGCCGTGTCGCTCGGTGGCCGCAGCCGCATGAATCTTACCGAGGCGCTGGCCCACTCCAACAACGCGTACTTCGAAGCGGTGGGGCGCAAGCTCGGGTTTGAGAAGGTGCAACACTACGCGCACCAGTTCGGGCTCGGTGAACTTGCCGGTTACCACATCCCGGGCGAGCACCTGGGGACTTATCCAGAGACAGAGATTTCCGCGAAGCTGGGCGGCGTGGGCAAAATGTGCTCGTTCGGCGAAGGCATTTCCATGACGCCGTTGCAACTTGGGGCGCTGGTCACCGCGATCTCCAATGGCGGCACTCTTTATTACATGCAGCATCCGAGCAGCCCGGAGGAGGTCGCGAACTTCCAGCCTCGCATCAAGCGCCATCTCGACATTGAGCCAGTGATTCCCGAACTGTCGGATGGCATGGCCGGAGCCGTTGCCTATGGCACGGCGCGCAGCTTACGTCTGAATTTCAACGAGGAATCGATTCTCGGCAAGACTGGGACATGCTCGCGGGCGGGCACGCGTTTTGGCTGGTTTGCCTCCTACGCCAACACTGACATTGGACGCATAGTAACGGTCGTATTCCTGCAAGGCGGTCGTTCGACCTTCGGCCCCAAAGCGGCGGAGATTGCCGGGCGCATGTACCGCAACCTCTACGATCACAACTTTTTTGTGGCCGGAACGGCGGATACGATTCCCGTTTCCGGTATGGAGAAAGTCAGCAGTTCGGCCGCGCCTCGGTAAACAAGAAAGCATCGGTTCCGCAGTGACCAAAGGCACGCGCTTTTCTGCGTTCCTTCTCGCGAATCTGCCCTTCGTGGTTGAGAATGGTTCCAGACATCCGGTCGTCGAACTCTCAATAGGCGAACCGTCGTATTCAAACCGTCGTATTCAAACCATGAGCCCGTCTTCCGCGGCAGTGAAGCAAGCACAAGCGCCAGCGCCAATACCAGCGGGGACCATCTCGTCCCAACAGCTTTCGTCCCGGGCACAGCACACGTTGCTGCCCTGTCTGCTGCTGGCCGTGGTTGTTCTGGTAGCCTACAGCCCCATTGTTCACAATGCATTTCTCAATTACGATGACGGTCACTACATTGAAAATAATCCTCCGGTTCGAGCGGGCCTGACCTGGGCCACCACGAAGTGGGCGTTCACCAGTTTTTATGAAGGGAACTGGACTCCGCTTACCTGGCTTTCCCTCGCGCTCGACTGCGAATTATTTGGCTTGAACCCGGCCGGGCATCACTCCATGAGCGTGCTGCTGCATGGGGCGAGCGCGGTGCTGTTGTTTTTCCTCCTGCAGAGTGCTACTGGATTCCGCTGGCGCAGCGTGATGGTAGCTGCGTTGTTTGCCCTGCATCCCGTCAACGTTGAGTCGGTGGCGTGGGCAGCGGAGCGGAAGAACGTTTTGAGCATGTTGTTTTTTCTGCTCGCGCTGCTGGCCTATGGCTGGTATGCGTGCAAGCCGAATTTTGGCCGCTATGCGGCCGTGTTTTTTTCTTTTGCGCTGGCGCTGTTATCGAAGCCGCAGGCGATTACTTTTCCATTTCTGCTCTTGCTGTGGGACTACTGGCCGCTGCGCCGGATCGGCGCTCCGTCGGGGCTCGCCAGGGGACAAGACCCTAACGTACCCAGGCACTCGAGTGGATGGTTGGTGCTTGAGAAGGTGCCGCTTTTGTTGCTCTCCGCCGCCAGTGCGCGGATGGCGATGAAGGCGCAGCAGGCCGCCGGCGCCCTCCATGCCGTTGCCCAACCCAGTTTGCTCTTGCGCTTGGAGACCGCGTTGATCTCGTATGCGCGCTATCTGGAAAATGCTTTCTGGCCGGCCCATCTGGTGGCGCTGTATCCGGCGCCGACTGGGTTTTATCCGGGCTGGCAAGTGGGCGCGGCGGTGGTTCTCTTGCTGATCGTTACAGTTCTAGTCTTGCGGGAACGCCAGCGTCGCCCCTATCTCGTCGTCGGGTGGTTCTGGTTTTTGGGCAGCCTCGTGCCGATGATCGGGCTGGTCCAAACGGGGATTCAGGCCATGGCGGATCGCTACGCTTACATTCCCTTCATTGGCCTGTTTGTGATGGTCACGTGGCTGCTAGCCGACTGGGGACAAACTCGAAAACTGTCGTCTCGATGGGTTGCGATCCCCGCGATCTCGTGTCTGCTGGTGTCGGCGGCGCTTACTTACCGGCAGGTGAGCTATTGGCACGACACTCCGTCCTTCTGGCAGCGGACGCTGGCGCTGACGGAGAACAATTACTTTGCGCACGACATGCTGGGAGCATATCTCGTCGATCAGGGCCGGAACGACGAGGCGGCTGCGCATTTCCGCTCGGCGGTGGCGATCCGTCCGGATGACATGCCTGCGAACCTCAGTCTGGGCAACTACGAGCATGGGCTCGGCAATCTGCCGGCGGCCATTTCGCGGTATCAGGTCGTCGCTCAGTACGCAGGCGATGTGGGTATTCGCTCGCAAGCCTACACAGATTTGGGATCCGCCTATCGTCAGACGGGCGAGCAGGCGAAAGCGAAAGAGTATTTCGAAATGGCGCTGCAATTGTCGCCGAACGAGACGGTGGCGCTGGTGGGACTGGGACTGATCGCGGAAAAAAATGGCGATCCGGCCGAGGCGGTTCGAAAATACACGCGAGCGATGAAAGCGAAACCCACCGACGTTGGATTCTTGCTGCTCGCTCACGCCTTGGAGCGGGAGGGCCAGACAGACGAGGCCAAGGCGGTGGTTGAGCGAGTGGCTCGCTTCTCGCCGAATTTTGCGGACGCGCAGAAGACGGCGGCATCGCTACAGGCACAGTGAAATTAAGTGCGGAGAACTGACCAATGGAAGAGCTGGCTCTCAAGATAGCGAACCACGTTGGCCATGCGGGCACGATTGCCATCTTGGCGTTGGTCGTTGCCTTGATCTCATTCGGATTTGCGTTTCGGGCAAAACAATTCATCATCGGTGTAATCGCGGCCGCGGGAATCATCGTTCTAGGAGTTGTTCCACTCGCCTCCTCTGCATTTCTCAAATCGCGCGGCGTCTATCACGTTCAGGTTGTGGTCCTGCGGCCGGACCAGACGATGGTGGAAATTGCGCAGGTGAAGTCTTTCAGCGGCGGAGAGTTGAAGATGGTCGAAGGAGGTTGGGAACTCGATATCCCTCCGCAAAACCGGCCCGCTGACGGTAGGGTAAGCCTGTCTGCCGCAGTGAAAGATGAGTTTCTGAAGGGTGGAACCACGATTGTTCTCGGTCGAGACTATTATCCGACGGCGACAATTCAAACCGTCGCCGAGACTTCGGCCATGATTCGCGGCGTCGTGGTAAACGAAGACCTGGGCGCGATCGCGGGAGCCAAGGTTTCCATCGATGGTTATCCCGAGGTGGCGATGAGCGACGCGAAGGGCAATTTTGTTCTACCCGCGCACGCGGGCAAGGGGCAGATGGTCGAAGTGCACGCGCAGAAGGGCGAGTTGAGCGGGCGGCTTACGGCGCCGGCCGGGAAAGCTGTAGAGGTGATCATCTCGCGCGAATAGCGACTGTGCCCCAGGTTCGCGCCGTTCTTTGGCGCTAACCTGGGCCCTTGGCGAGCCTGACAAGATATTTTCTACTTCTTGGTGTGCGAGACGCTCATTGGGATGGAGGCGACGAAGAGTCTCCCCTGGTCGCTGTCGATGGGCTCCAAATTAAAAAAGTTGGTAGCGGAGGCGCCCAGCACCCGCGTTCGAAAGAAATAAACTTTGCCCGGTTCGGCCGTGAAGTGGGCGAGACCCGCCACCTGGTTGAGTCTGCCAAAATGCGATTGCCATTTGGCGCAAAGATGGCGCTCGCCGGGGTCTACCGAAAAGGCGAGATAAGAATTGTGATGATTGGCGCCGATCCAGGCGCCGTCCAGCGCGACTTTCGATGTGATGCAGCCCGCGATGCAGGGGCCTTCGCCGATCTCCTGAATCACGTAAACGAGCGCCTTTTCGGCATCGGGCTGACGGACGGTATGTTGCGAGTTGTCGTCCTTGACGTCGAAGTTCACGCCGTCAGGTCCGCAGGCGGCTTCGGCAGCGGAGATGGCGGCGGGATCCTGGGCGAAGGCGGCTAGTGTGAAAAAGAAGAGAGCGAGAAGGGCGCGCGTAATTCCTCCGAACTGGACTCGAAAATTAAGCGACTCGCGCCCGAGTTGCAGGGCTGCGCCCTTGGGCAGGTGAGGCAACTGCCCCTACGTGAGCCTTACTGCTTGACTTCATCTTTGGCGACCACTCCGTCTTTGATGTAGACGATGCGGTGGGCGTACTCGGCGATGTCGTGCTCGTGTGTTACCAGGACGATGGTGTTGCCTTCGGAGTGCAGGCGATCAAACAGGGCCATGATCTCGTTGCCGGTTTGGGAGTCGAGGTTTCCAGTCGGTTCGTCGGCGAGGATGATAGCGGGTTTGTTGACCAGCGCGCGGGCGATGGCTACGCGCTGGCGTTGTCCGCCGGAGAGTTCGTTGGGCTTGTGGCTCATGCGGGATTCCATGCCGACCGAGGCGAGTGCCCCCTTGGCGCGTTCGGCGCGTTCATCGGAGGGAACTCCTGCATAGATCAAGGGCAGTTCTACGTTGTGGAGCGAGGTAGCGCGGGCGAGCAGATTAAAGGTCTGGAAGACGAAGCCGATTTCCTTGTTGCGGATGCGGGCCAGTTCGTCGTCGTCGAGTTCGCTGACCAGTTGTCCGTTGAGCCAATACTGGCCTTTTGTCGGCGAGTCGAGACAGCCAATCAGGTTCATCAAAGTCGATTTGCCGGAGCCGGAGGGGCCCATGATGGCCACGTATTCGTTGCGCTGGATATGGAGATTGATACCGCGGAGGGCGTGCACCTGCTCCGAGCCCATGTCGTAGCTCTTCCACAGATCCTGGGTGGTGATCATGTTGGAATTAGGCGCGGCGGCAAAACTCATGGGCTGATCAATGGGCAATACTTCGGCGGTCGCCATTTTGCTCTCCTTCTCCGAACCGGGCTGGGGCACGCAAGCTCCTATAGCCGTTTAGTCTTGGACGTTCTAAGTTACAAGAGGTTAGACCGGCAGCCGCGAAAGAGACCGCTCATCCGAACACTCTTTGGCGTCGCGCAAGCGATGCCCTGACCCGAAACTAGCTACTTTCTTCCTCTTTTTTCGGGGCTGTGTTGTCTACTTTGACGCTGGTGCCGGGCTTCAATGTACGCAAAACTTTATAGCTGCCAGTGATCACTTCGTCACCTTCCTGCAGACCCTTGGTAACCTCGATGTCCGTCGTGCCGCTGATGCCGGTATCAACCACCACGAATTCAGCCTTCTTGTTGCGGACCACAAAAACACCCTGGATTTCTTCTTTCTGCTTAACAGTATCCGGGGCGCTGGTGGCGGCCTGCACGCTGTTGCCCTTCGCATCCTTGGGCACGAGATCGGCCGGGCTGCGAACGGTCAATGCCTGAATTGGTACGCTGACCACGTTGTCACGGTTGGCTGTCGTGATCTTGGCGGTCGAGGAAAGGCCCGGCCGCAGGTTCTGCGGCGGATCGGTGAGCGTAACTACAACTTTAAAGTCCTTGGCTTCTTCGCTCGTCGAGGCGGCCTGAGAGGTGGCGACGCCGGTGGAACGGACGATGGCGTTGTCCCCGATTTCTGTGACCGTACCGCGAAAGATCTTGTGGGGGATGGCGTCGATGGTGACGTCGGCAGGTTGTCCGAGATGAACGTTGACGATGTCGGTTTCGTCGACGCGCACTTCGGCGGTAATCACGGACATATCGGCAATCGTCATCAGCGTACTGCCTGGAGAATTCTGAATCCCAATGACTACCGTCTCGCCTTCGCGGACGGGAAGATTCGTGATCACGCCGTCAAAGGGAGCCTCGTAAGTCGTCTTTTGTAGTACGTCCGTAAACCGGGTCAGGTTAGCCTGATTTTGGGTGATGTGCTTGTCCATCGAATCTTTTTGCGCCCGGGCTTGGGCGACTTTGGCTTCGGCCTGGGCTAATCCGGCATCGGCCGTTTCCCATGCCGCTTTTTTGACGTCATAATCCTGCTTCGCGATGAGCGCGGCCGTGTAGAGACCCTGAGCGCGATCCCAATCGAGTTTGGCGTGGTTGGCGTCAGACTTGGCCCGGTTGAGGTCCGCCAGCGAGGTCTTCAGAGCCGCGTCGGCGGCGACTGCGTCGGTTTGTGCCGCCTGCACGGAAGCTCGCGTGGCATTGACGTCGGCCAGGGACTGGACATTCTCGAGTTGTGCCAGCAACTGTCCCTGCTTCACGTGGTCGCCTTCCTTGACATGCAGCTTAGTGATCCTGCCCATCGCGTTAGCCCCGATGTTGGCATAGGTCTTGGGCTTGATTTCTCCGGAGGCGCTGACCACCGAGGCGAGGTTCTGCTTTTGCACTTTGCCGGTCTGTACGGTCACCAGGTTCTTTCGGCTTTGGTAGACGGTAACGCCGACGATAATGCCCAGCACTAAGACCGCGCCGATCCCGATTAATACTTTCTTCCAAGTCTTCATAGCCAGATCGTCACGACATTTGGGCCCAAATCTTCAGGAAAGACCTTTCCTTTTTCGTTCGCCCCAACCGAACACACTTAAGCTGCTCGTAAGCAGTTACGTTCCGGCGCGGGCGAAAGTTCCCGCTTCCGGAAGGCTAAACCGAAAAAAGGGAACGGCTCAAAATGATTATATCGCGCAGGGTCGGGAGTCACAGAGTAGAAAACCGGGGGCATCGCAGAGACAAAGGCACTTCGGTGCGCTGGAGAGCGATGCTCGATAGAAGCGAGTGGAATGCTCCGCAAAACCGGTGGGATTGTGGTTTGGCGGAACCCAGGTTAACGCCCAAAGAACGGGCGCGAACCTGGGGCACCCCAGCAAGAGCTGGATTCTTAAAGGATTAGGAGACGCCCTGACGAGGAAATCTTTTTTGGGCATACCACTTCTGCTTGCCTAGTTGTATCCAATGAACATAGAATCGTAGTACGGAAGTCTCTCGAAGGCAGGCCTTTCTATGTTCTCCACAGGTTATCGAAATCTTTTTTGGGTTGGCATCGTCGGTTGTGCCGTGATCGCGGGTTCCGCCGGCTATTCCTATGCCCAAGACAAGGATAGTAAGGGTTCCGATGACAAGAGCGCGGCTGCCCAGGGGAGCCAGGGTGATCCATTAAAGCGGTCCATCCCGGAAAAGCAGAGGAAGGCCAACGCCAAGGCGCTCAAAATCGAGTTAAGCAAGACCTACCGTAAATGGCTCGACGAGGATGTGCGCTGGATCATCACCGATCAGGAACGATCCGCCTTCATGCAGCTCTCCAACGACGAGGAGCGCGACCAGTTTATTGAGGCCTTCTGGCAGCGCCGCGATCCCACTCCCGATACGGAAGAGAACGAATATAAGGAAGAGCACTACCGGCGTATTGCCTATGCCAACGAGCATTATGCGGCCGGCATCCCGGGGTGGAAGAGCGACCGCGGCCGGACTTACATCGTGTTTGGACCCGCGGATGAGATTGAGTCCCACCCTTCGGGTGGCAGCTACCAGCGGCCCCAGGACGAAGGCGGCGGCGAAACTTCCACATTCCCCTTTGAGCAGTGGCGCTATCGTTATCTGGAGGGGATCGGGCAGGAAGTGATCATCGAGTTCGTGGATTCGTGCATGTGCGGCGACTATCACATGACCATGGATCGCTCGGAGAAAGACGCCCTGAAATACACTCCAAATGCCGGCCTGACCCAGTATGAGCAAATGGGTCTTTCGAGCAAGGCGGACCGGTTTAGCGGTGGCGGCATTGAGCAACTGGGACAAGGGCCGTTTAACCAGAATCTTCAGTCCAAGCAGTTTGATCGCCTGGAGCAGTTCGCCAAACTGCAGGCGGCGCCGGCGGTGAAGTTCAAGGATCTGGAAGAAGTGGTCACCCACAAAATCAGCGTCAACCTGATGCCGTTCGATGTGCGGGCCGACTTCGTGAAGGTGACCAGCGACACGGTGCTGGTTCCGATCACGATTCAGGTCAAGAACCGCGACGTGACCTTCCAGAATAAGGACGGCGTCGAACGCGGGACGGTGAACATCTTCGGACGCGTGACCACCCTGACCGGCAAGATCGTACAGACTTTCGAAGACACGGTGCAGGTCGATGTGCCGGTGGAACTGCTGCCCAAGACGGCCGAGAATTCGTCCGTCTATTGGAAGGCGATACCGCTGCGGATGAATCAGAGCCGCTACCGCTTGGACATCGTCGTGAAGGACGTGAACGGCGATCGCACGGGAAGCTGGGAACGCGCGATCGTGATTCCGGACTTCAGCGAAGACAAACTGAGCAGTTCGACCCTGATCATTGCCGACCAAATGGAACCGGTCGCGACCAAAAACGTGGGTACGGGCAGTTTTGTCATCGGAGCGACGAAAGTGCGGCCCCGGGTCGCGCCCTCCGATGGAAAGCCCATCCTCTTCAAGCGCAATCAGAAGTTGAATTTCTGGATGCAGGTTTACAATCTCAGCGTTGATGATAAGACCCACAAGCCATCCGCGACGATCGAGTACAATGTGACCGACGCGCACAACAAGGCTGTGATCCATACCGTCGAGTCGACGGACACGATGGGCAATGTGGGCGACCAGGTTACATTGCAAAAGACGCTCTCGGCGGCGAACCTGCAACCGGGTTTATATAAGATCGAGATCAAGGTGAACGACAACCTTTCCAAGCAGACGTTAGACCCCACGGCGACTTTTGCGGTGGAGTAAAGCGCGGCCTGGTCCCCCAAAGGTGGTGGGCGAGATGGTCCAAAAGCTCGGGTTTCTCGTAGTCGTCGCGATCATGGTCACAGGCTTGGCTGTTCCGGTGTGGTGCGGATCGGCCGCGGGCACGATTTCTGGCGCAATCTCAGGGTACGTTCGAGACGGTAGTGGCGCTCCGCAAATGGGCGCGGTAGTCGAAATCCTGGGCTCCGCCGCAAATACTCTAAAAGTGTTCACCGACGATCGCGGATTCTATTCCGTCGCCCGCCTTATCCCCGGAACTTATAGCGTCAAAGTAAGCGCTCCTTCGTTCTTGCCCACGCTGCGAGAGAAAATCGGCGTGCGCGCGGGCTCCAAGCTGATGGTGAATCTGACGCTCACCAACCTCTTTGAAGCGATCCAGTTGGTACCGCTGCGCAATTCCGAACAGGAAGATGACGACTGGAAGTGGACGCTGCGATCCATCGCGAACCGGCCCATTCTGCGCGTGCTGCCAGATGGTACGACGGTAGTCGCGCAGACTGGAGAGTCTGCTGGTAACCACAACCTTAGGGGAAGCGTCAGTTTCCTGGCCGGATCGCCGGCGCAGGGTTTCGGCAGCGCCTCCGATATGACCGCCGGGTTCGCCGTCCAGCGATCGCTCTTATCGAGCGGCACGCTGCGACTGAATGGCAACGTCGGATACGATACCGAGGGGCAGGGCGTTCCCTCCGCCGTTTTGCGCACCACCTACACCAACCGCTTCAACGGTGTTTTTGAGCCGTCCGTGGCGATCACTGCCCTTCGTCTCAATTCGCCCGATGCGAACGCGATGCCCGGTGGCGCTTTGCAGGCGCTCTCGGTGACTAGTTCCGACCGCATCGTTTTCGGCGATTCGCTTGAGGTCAAACTGGGCAGCGAGTTCCAGACCATCCAGTTCATGGGGCGGGTCAATGCCTTCCGTCCGTTTGGCTCCGCCGATCTGCACCTCAGCCCCAATACCGTACTGGAATATGAGTAC
>OCZU010001564.1_pt1 | contig 14939 bp, 10 predicted proteins | sample 1539001 | NCBI WGS metagenome assembly OCZU01 (sample SAMEA3539306, study PRJEB22396) | soil metagenome | biome: tundra; feature: field; material: soil | place: USA | collected 2010-05 | depth 0.15 m | reverse complement strand
GTATATTGCTGCGGCGTCAGCCAGCAGGCCAGTTGGAAATCCACTTCCAGTTCGTCCCCCGCCTCGAGATCGCCCAGCGGCATCTTCTCGATCCGCGTGTTGGTGCCGTAGACGTCCATGCCGATGCGCGTGCGCAGCAGGATGCCCACCATCGGGTCGTGCGTGGCCGCATGGAAGCGCGAACGCACGCGGATAGTGATGGGCTCGCCGCTCGCCAGGGAAGTGACCGGCTCGCCCCGTGCATTGAGGATCTCCGCGCTCAGAATCTCGCTGGTGCCATCGCCGTGCCGGAAGCTGCCGTGGACGCGGTCTTCCTTCTTGTTGCGCGCCTGCTGCCGCTCCAGCACCAGGCCGATGTAGCGGTTGATCACGTCGTTGGGCGTGCCTTGCGCTTCAATGCGGCCGTGGAGCAGCAGGATGGCGCGGTCGCTGAGCGCTTTCACCAGCCCCAGATCGTGGGAGACGAACAGCACCGTAATCTTGCGGGCGCGCAGTTCCTCGAACTTGCGCACGCAGCGATTGGCGAAGACCGCATCGCCCACTGCCAGGGCTTCATCCACAATCAGGATATCGGGATCGACGTGAATCGCCGTGGAAAACGCCAGGCGCACGTACATGCCGCTGGAGTATTCCTTGACGGGGCGCTCGATGAACTCGCCGATTTCGGCAAAGGCTTCGATGGAGGGCATCGCCTTGTCGATCTCGCCGCGGCTCAGCCCCATGATTTCGCCGTTGAGGTAGACGTTCTCCCGGCCCGAGAATTCCGGATTGAAGCCGGCGCCGAGTTCCAGCAGGGCGGCGATGCGCCCGCGCGTCACCACCCGTCCCGTGGTGGGTTGCAGGATCCCGCTGACGATCTGCAGCAGCGTGCTCTTGCCGCATCCGTTGGGGCCCACCAGGCTCAGCACCTCGCCCTTTTCCACCTCGAAGCCGATATCCTTGAGCGCCCAGAAATCGCTGTGGCGAGCGCCCGCGCCCGGCAGCATCTCGCGCAGGCGGTCGCTGGGACGCCGGTATAAACGGTACAGCTTGGAGACGTTCTGAACCAGGACCAACCTTCAGTGTAGCCCGTGGCATAAGGCTCCGCCTTGTGCATCCGAACCCAGCTCGGACAAATTCCGCTTGACAAATTCCATAGTTCAATTATGATTGAAATATGGAACAAGCGCGCCAGTGGAGCCTGCTCGATGAATTCGAAGAGGACGCGCCCATTTCTGAAGAAGCGGCCCAAAGGGTGCGCGCCCACGCCTCTGCCGGCTGCCTCATCTGTGCCTTCGAAGAGGCGGAAGGCGAGTGGGACGACGAATGAAGAAGGACGCGGAACACATTACGCATTACGCCGACATGTTCGCCGCCATGGGAACGGAGTCGCGTCTGCGCATCATGCAACTTCTGCTTTCCGCCCATCCCGAGGGCATGGTGGTGGGGGAGATCCAGGAAGAACTCGGAGTTTCGGCCTCCAACCTGTCGCATCATCTGGACAAGCTCAAGAACGAGGAGCTGATCGCCGTGGAGCGCCAGGGCACCTTTCTGCGCTGCACGGCGAACACCCGAACGCTTCAGGAACTGCTCGGCTTCCTCTATGCCGAATGCTGCACGCGGAACCAGGCAGTCAAACCGGAAACCATCGTGACCATCAAACAATCATCGAAAAGTAAGGAGTAAGTCATCATGCCAACCGAAAGCATCACCGACGTTGTAAAAGAAAAGTACGGGCAGGCCGCGCTGCGGGTGCTCGCCGGGGGCTCCAGTTCCTGCTGCGGAGGGGCTCCCGCCGATGCCCACTGCGCCGACCCGATCACCGGTAACCTGTACGGCGCGGAAATCGGCGAACTGCCCGACACCGCGGTCCTCGCCAGCCTGGGTTGCGGCAACCCGACCGCCCTGGCCCAATTGAATCCCGGCGAAACGGTTCTCGATCTCGGTTCGGGCGGCGGCATCGACGTGCTGCTGTCGGCGCGTCGCGTCGGCCCCACCGGCATAGCCTACGGCCTCGACATGACCGACGAGATGCTGGCCCTCGCCAATTCCAACAAAGCCAAGGCCGGCGTGGAAAACGTGCAGTTCCTGAAGGGACAGATCGAGAGCATTCCGCTGCCCGACGCCTCCGTCGATGTCATCATCTCCAACTGTGTCATCAACCTCTCGGCCGATAAGGACCGCGTCCTGGCCGAAGCCTTCCGCGTGCTCAAACCCGGCGGACGCTTCGCCGTCTCGGACGTAGTGACCCACGGCGAAATTCCCGCCGAGATCCGCCAACATGTGCTGCTCTGGGTAGGCTGCCTGGCTGGCGCCCTCGACGAAGCCGACTATCGCGCCAAATTGATCGCGGCCGGCTTTGAAGGCGTCGATGTCGAGCCCACCCGCATCTATCGCGTCGCCGATGCGCGCGCCTTCCTGTCCGGCCAAGGGCTGGACGTGGACGCGATTGCGCCCCTGGTGGACGAGAAGTTCTTCAGTGCCTTTATCCGCGCCCGCAAACCCGCCACGGCTTGAGGTTCACGAGGACTTATTCCAGCGGTGAGCGTGACTGGTACTTCCTGCGCCGCGCTCCCGGCGGCACTTGCTTGGCAATTTTGAGCCCCGCGAATACCACATAGCGGTGAGAGCACCTGTGGCAGCGGCAGAGGGGCACACCCCACCTCTCCACCATCGCTTCGAACCCCGAGCGGGCGCGAGAAACGTAAATCGCGGTGCTATCGCACTTCGGGCACCTGCCGCCGGCGGGCTGCGGTTCGGCCCTTGGCTTCGGCTCGGGATGGCCGAAGCTGTCCGGCCCCAGCGGGATTACCGGCGCCGCGGCGCTCTCACCGGCTGGAAGGCTTTCCTCGATGCCGGCTTCCGCCGGCTCGTTCGGGAGACCGGCATCGGGAGCCTCGGGAGCCTCGGGAGCCTCGGGGGGCGCGTCCTGGGAACCTGCCAGCGGCGCGGCAGCCTTCTTCCCGGACGGTGCGTTTCTTTGATACTCCCGCAGAAGCAAACCGAGCAGGCGGATCTCCGTCGCTACCTGCTGCATGGTTAGCGCGGTTCCCTCCTGGCGGCACTGGAGTGCCAGCTTGATGGCTGCCGGCCGCAGGCGCGGAGGCCCGGTGAGCGCTCCGTGCAGCCGGATATCCGCCGCCCCCAGCGGCGCGGGCGGCGCCTCAGCCACTAACATCTCGTAAAACATGGCGCCGAACGCCTGCTTGTCGGCCTCTGGTGCGGCATCGTCCCAGTTCTGCAACGGCGCCAGGTGAGCGCCCGATTCCGTCATGAGGACGCTGCCGGCGGTCAGTTTTCCGTAGGCGCGGTTTTGCCGATGGAGATCCCACAGTTCCGTTGCAACTTCGTTTGCGCAACGCAACAATTCCGGCAGCGAAAGAGGTCCGGAGGCCAACACGTCGGCCAGCGTTCCCGGCTGGCCACCATGTCCGGATCGTGGGGCTCCCTCTGTCAATCTTTATTCCACCTTCCTGGTGGGCGCAGGCAAGCGATGGCCTGCATCCCCGCGCCGGCGTCCGCTCTATTTGACCGCAAGATTCGATCGATCGCCGGCTTCGGCCTGATCGAGCATCGCCGTTTGCAGCGATTCCAACGCTTCCACCACCCGCTCTACCAGATCGTCCGTCTGCGACATCGCCGTCCGCGCCGATTCGATCGACGTGCCTTGCGCCTTGATGGTCTGTTCCAGATCCAGCAGGTCCGCGGCGATGTTGTTCTCGAACTGCGAGCTGTGCCGGCGGATCTCTTCCACCGTCCGCTCGATCCCCGCAACCTGCGCGTTCAGCACTTCGAAACCTCGGTCCACCCGGGCGAATATCGCCTCGGTGGCCGCTTCGTCGAGCCCGCCCGCGCGTTCCATGGCCTGCTGGTGATTCGCCGCCAGTTCGCTCTGCATGGCCGCAACCAGCAACTTCAGGGAACTCAACCCTTCGTTGGCCGAGCGATTCATTTCAGATGCGCTCGTCTCCTGGCTGCGCAGCCGCGCCTCTATCCGCGCCTCCATCTGCTGCATTTCCGCCCGCACAGCCGCCGCATCCGCCGCGTTTGCCGAGCGCTGCATTTCCGTAAGGCCCGTCTCCTGGTCGCGCAGGCGCGCATCCATCCGCGCTTCCATCTGCTGCATTTCCGCCAGGACAGCCGCCGTATCCGCGGCGCTCGCCGAGCGGTGCATTTCCGTAACGCTCGTCTCCTGGTCGCGCAGACGCGCATCCATCCGCGCTTCCAGCTGCTGCACTTCCGCCCGGATGGCCGCCGTATCCGCCGCGCTCGCCGAGCGGTGCATTTCCGTAACGCTCGTCTCCTGGTCGCGCAGACGCGCATCCATCCGCGCTTCCAGCTGCTGCACTTCCGCCCGGATGGCCGCCGTATCCGCCGCGCTCGCCGAGCGGTGCATTTCCGTAACGCTCGTCTCCTGGTCGCGCAGACGCGCATCCATCCGCGCTTCCAGCTGCTGCACTTCCGCCCGGATGGCCGCCGTATCCGCCGCGCTCGCCGAGCGGTGCATTTCCGTAACGCTCGTCTCCTGGTCGCGCAGACGCGCATCCATCCGCGCTTCCAGCTGCTGCACTTCCGCCCGGATGGCCGCCGTATCCGCCGCGCTCGCCGAGCGGTGCATTTCCGTAACGCTCGTCTCCTGGTCGCGCAGACGCGCCTCCATCCGCACTTCCAGCTGCTGCACTTCCGCCCGAATGGCCGCCGTATCCGCCGCCGCGTCGCGCCGCGGCGCTGCCGCCGCATCCGCTTCGGAGCGCCGCATCGCCACGCTCAGTAGCTTCAGCTCCATCATGATCTTCTGCATGCGCTGTCTGCGTGCTTCCGGGTTCTTGTTCAGGCACGGACCCACCAGCCGGTCCACCGTCGGGCTCCCCGACGCGGGCGCCGGCGTCTCCAGGAGGTTGGCCGCCAGCGTGATGCGGCTGTCGCCCTCGAAGGCCCTGCGGCCGGTGATCATCTCGAACAGTATGGCGCCGAAGCCAAAGACGTCGCTCCTGGCGTCCGCCGCGCGCCCCTGCACCACTTCCGGAGCCGTGTACGGCGTAATGGCCCCGCTCGATCCCTCGGGAGGGGGCAGCAACTCCACCCCTCCCGCCACCACCACGAGGTTCGACGGAGTGACCGCCCCATGCGCCTTTCCCACATCATGCAGCTTGCCCAGGCAATCCGCTAACTGCATCGCATACCGCAATGCCTCCGCTATCGGCAGCCGTCCTTCGGCCAGTCGCTGGGCCAGCGTCTGATTATCGTTCGCTATCATGGTTTCGTCGCTCATTAGGCAGTCCTCTCAAACTGATACGAGTAGATCAACTCCCTACTCCCTGGGGCAAGTACACTGTAGACAACCGGGTTCCATACCAGTACGGAGCGTACTTTGATCCTATCCGAGGTTACTGCCCCGTCACTTCCCGGAAGAACTCCAGCGATTTCGCCGCGCACACCTCCCAACGGAATCCCCCCGCCCGCTCCCGCCCGGCAAGGCCCAGCGCCTTCCGCAGGTCCGGCGTTCCCAAGAGCCGCACCAACGCCGCCCGCAGTTCGCTCTGGCTCCGCGGGTCCACCAATAGAGCCGCGGTTCCAGTCACTTCAGGCAGCGATGAGAGGTTCGAGGTGATCACCGCTACACCTGCCGCCATGGCCTGTGCCACGGGAAAACCAAAGCCCTCGTACAACGACGGGTACACGAATACATCGGCCGCGGCGGTCAACGGCGCCAGATCCGGCTCCGGGATATACCCTAGATACCGCACATTTCCTAAATCGCGCGCGCTCCGAAGCCGCGCCATCGTGGTCTCCGCCGCCCAGCCTTCCGAGCCTGCCACCACCAGGTCCCAGTGGTCCCGCATGGCCAGAGGCAGCGATTCGAACGCATCCAGCAGCAGATCGACATTCTTCCGCGGCTCAATCGTGCCCACGAAGAGGACAAACGGCCGCTGCAATCCGTAGCGCAACCGGACCTGGTTCACCAGCGCCGCCGGAACATCGAAAAACGCGTCGTCCACTCCGGAGTGAATCGTGCAGATCTTTTCCGGCGCAATCCCCAGCGTGCGCACCGCGTCCTGCCGCGTGCACTCTGAAACCGCGATCAGCCGGTCCGCCCGCCGCGCCAGCTGTGCGAAACTCCGCTCCGCCACCAGGTTGGACCGCGGATGCAGTTCCGGCATCAGAAACCCCGTCAGATCGTGCACCGTGGCCGTCAAGCGCACCTTCGAGGGCGGGTGCCGCACCAGCACGCTGGCGTGGAACACGTCCGCGCCCCGCGTCAACCAATCCAGTAACGGCACCCCGGAGTAGTTGGAGATGGCCAGCGCGCCCAGGCCGCAGAAGGTGCGCAGCGGGTCCGCCACCGACGCCTCGTGGGTCAGCGCCCGAACCCGCGCCAGTCGCGGGAAAGTGCTCACCGTCGCCCCGCCGGCCAACCGCCGCAGGTGCCGGATCCAGTAATAGAGGTAGTTCTTAACGCCCGCGCTGCGCACCAGCAGCGGTGTGGCGTCAATCACAACGCGCATTCCCATTCAGTTTGACACGAACGGTAGAGCACACCATCGCCATTTGCAGGCTGTCTTGAGGCGACATTCGCTATCATGCTAGTGCTATGCGCGCCACCCGCTGGATTCTCGCTATTTGGCTCTGCTTCCTCGCCCGCGCATTTTTTTATTGCGCCGCGCTCCCTCTCTGGGAAGGCTACGACGAGTGGTCCCACTTCGCTGTCGTGCAGCGCATGGCTTTTCGCGGCGAACCCCTCGTCTCCCGCTTCAGCCAGATTCCCCGCGACGTCGCCGCCTCCCTCGAACTCGCGCCCGTGTCCTGGGAGTGCCGCTACCTCCCGCCCCCCTCCGCCACCTACGACCAGTTCTGGCGCCTCCCGCCGGCCGAACGCGCCCGCCGCGAATCCGAGTTCCGCGCCATTCCCTCCGCCTGGGCGCTTCAGGACTCCACCGGCAACCTCAAAACCTACGAGGGGTTGCAGGCTCCGCTCGCCGCGTGGATCCTGACGCCCGTCCTTCTCGCCGCCCGCCATACCGATCTTGCCACCCAGGTCCTGCTTCTGCGCTGCTTCGGGATGGCGATTCTCTCGCTGGTCATCCCCTTGACTTTCCTCACCGCCCGCTCCGTCTTCCGCCACGACGCCACCGCGTGCGCCTGCGCCGCCATCGTCGCCGCCATGCCCGGTTTTCTGATCGGCATCGCGCGCGTCTCCAACGAGTGGCTGGCCGTGCTGCTCTTCACCCTCCTCCTCTGGCTTTCCGTGGGACCACTTACCCGTCTGCGCCTCATCGCGCTCGGCGCGGCGCTCGGCCTCGGCCTCCTCGCCAAAGCCTACTTCCTCGCCGCCATCCCGCCCCTCGCCCTGCTGCTCGTTTTCCAATGCCGCCGGCCGCGGGCACTGCTCGTGCCGGCCGTCACCCTCGCCGTCGCCGGATGGTGGTACGCGCGCAACCTTCTCACCACCGGCACTCTTTCAGGCATGTGGGAATCCGCCGTTCAGCCTACCGCGACGCTGGCCGACCAGATCCACCAGGCCACCCGTGTCCCCTGGCTCGTCACCATCGATTCCATCCTGTTTTCCCACCTTTGGCTGGGCGCGTGGAGCACCCTCACGGTGCGCAGTTGGATGTACCACGTCTTTTACGTGCTGATCTTTCTCGCCATGCTCGGGCTGGCATTGCGCATCTCCACTCGGGCGATTCAGATCCTGGCCATGTTCGTCCTCACTTTTTGGCTCGGCCAGCTCTATCACGCCAACCTGCTCTCCATGGTCTGGGGTATCGCGACCTCTTTGGGCTGCTACCTTAACGCCGTGGCCGCCGCCGAAGTCACCCTCTGCGTAGCCGGTCTGCGTGCCCTTTCGCCGCGGGCCGCGCGCCGCTTCGTGGCTCCGGCCGGTGTCGCCCTCTTCGCCTTGTTCGACCTCTACACCATCCACATGGTCGCCCTGCCTTATTACGCCGGGCTCATCGCGCACCGCCCCGGCGGGCCCGTGACGAACTTCCACCCCGCCTCCGCCAACTTCTCGGAATTCTTCACGCGTCTCGCCGCTTTCAAGTCGCCCGTTCTCTCGCCGCCCTGGTTCGCCGCTCTATGGGTGTTTTACGCCGCCGCCACCCTCGCGCTGGTAGCCCTCGCGTTCGCCGCCGCCCGCCGGGAATCCTTCTCATGACATATCGCATTGCAGACGCAGTAGACTGAAACTATGTCCGATCTTCCAACTCGATTCAGGCAGGCCCAGCAGGATGTCAACGGCCTTGCCGAGCGGCCGGACAACACTACGTTGCTCCGCCTGTATGGGCTCTACAAACAAGCTACCGCGGGCGACGCCGCCGGCGAACTGCCTGGCGGCCTGGACTTCGTGCGCCGCGCCAAGTACGAAGCCTGGGACGAACTTAGCGGCACGAGCGCGGACGATGCCATGCAGCAATACATCGACCTTGTGGCGACTTTGACGCATTAGACCGGCGCGGCCCGGGGATGTGCCCTCCGCGGCCCTCGCCGACATGAACCGTCCGCTATAATGGCCGTTCCAATGCTTAGGGGGAGTCGCATCCATGAATCTACGTAAGGCCGCAGCCTGCTGCTGGCTGATCGCGCTGGCCGGCGCTTTGACCGCCGCCGCACAGGACCGGGTCGTCCAGCCCGTGGATCGCACCCGGATGACGGCCCTGAAGGGGCACGTCAATCCCAACGCGCTGCCTCAGAACGACCTGGGTCCGGTGGACCCGGCCATGCCCATCCGCCAGGCCACCCTGCTCTTCAAGCCTGCCGCTTCCATCGACGCCTTCCTCGCCGAACAGCAGCTTCCCGGGTCTCCCAACTACCACAAGTGGCTGACTCCCGAGCAGTTCGGCGACCGCTTCGGCCTCACCGCCAATGACATTGCCCAGGTTACCGCCTGGCTCGAATCGCAAGGCCTCAAGGTGGACAACGTCGCCCGCGGCCGCCACTGGATCCATTTCAGCGGCACCGCCGAGCAGGCAGCCCGCACCTTCCGCACCGCCTTCCATCGCTACCGCGTCAATGGGGAAACCCACTTCGCCATGGCCGGCGAACCCTCCGTTCCCGCCGCCCTCCAGGACGTGATCGGCGGATTCCTCGGCCTCGACGATTTCAAACTCCGCTCCAACGTCGTCCGTTCCCAATACACGTCCAGCAAGGGCACCCACACCCTCGTGCCCGACGACCTCGCCACCATCTACAACATCGCTCCCCTCTATGCCGCCGGCATCGATGGCGACGGACAGAGAATCGTCATCATCGGCGATTCCTCGCTCGACCTCTCCGACATCCGCGCCTTCCGCAAGCAGTTCAACCTGCCGTATAACGATCCCATACAGATCCTGGTGGGCGACGACCCGGGGTACAACAGCGACGTCGTGGAATCCAACCTCGATATCGAATGGTCCAACGCCGTCGCGCGCGGCGCCCAGATTGTCTACGTGTACGGGCAAAGTGCATACAATGCCACGCAATTCGCGGTGGATGAGAACCTCGCCCCGGTTCTCAGCCTGAGCTTCGGCGGCTGCGAAGCTTACAACCAGGCGTCGTTCCGAGCCGTAGCCCAGCAAGCCAACGCCCAGGGCATCACCTGGCTGGCTTCTTCCGGCGACACCGGCGCTGCCGAGTGCGATCGATCCGCCGTCATCCCACAGGCAGCCAAGGGCTTTGCCGTCGGTTTCCCGGCCAGCATTCCGGAAATCACCGCCGTCGGCGGCACTCAGTTCGACGATGCCAAAGGCAACTACTGGGCGACCACCAACGGCCCCAGCGGCGGGTCCGCCCTCGGTTACATCCCGGAGACGGTCTGGAACGATACTCCGCGGGTCAACGGGTTCAGCGCGGGCGGCGGCGGCGCCAGTATCCTTTTCCCCAAGCCTTACTGGCAGACGGGCCCCGGTGTGCCCAACGATAACGCCCGCGACATTCCCGATATTTCCCTCACCGCCTCCGCCAACCATGTGGGCTACCAAATCTATCTCTACGGCGCCATCTATACGGTGGGCGGCACTTCGGCGGGCGCGCCCGCCCTGGCCGGCGTCGTGGCGCTGCTCAATCATTACCTCACCTCCAAATCCATCCTGGCAAAGCCCGGATTGGGCAACATCAACCCAGCCCTCTACCGCATGGCCCAATCCACCAACAACGTTTTCCACGACATCACCACCGGGGATAACGCCGTCCGCTGCGCCCTCGGCACGCCGAACTGCGTGGAAGGCCTGGTCGGCTACCCGGCCGGTCCGGGATACGATCTGGCCACCGGCCTGGGATCCATCGACGCTTACAACCTGGTCACCCAGTGGAGTACCGGCACGGCCAGCACCACCACCGTCGCCGCCGATCCAGCCAAAGCCGGGTTGAACGATACCGTGCGCCTCACCGCCACCGTCCGCGGCGGTCCCTCGGGCCCCGCTCCCACCGGAACCGTTTCCTTCCTGATGCAGAACCCGACCTTGCTGGACGCTGTTATCGGCGCCGGCGATTTGACTTCCAATGGCCTCACGGCCACCGCCACGGTCACCGTGCCCGCCGCTTCCGTACTCGGCATCGACACGTCCGTCACCGCCATCTATAACGGCGACAAGGTGTACAACGCCTCCTCCGCCACCGTCGCCATCGGCGCCGTCCGTCCCTCCGCCGGATCCATGGTAGTCCCCTTGATCTCGCCCAACCCCGTGTACAAGCAGACACCCTTCGGCACGTGGCCCTACACCGTGGTGCTCTCCGAGATGGCCGGCGTGCAGACCAGGCTCACCGTATTCACTGTCGACGGCATCAACAACCTGCCGGCCTTCGGCGCCAGCCCCGTCGTCATCCCCGCCAAGGGCACTCTTGCAGCGGGGCTCGCCGGTAACAACCTCACGGTGCCGCTCAACCGCGTTTTCCATTTCGCAGGCAAAGATCTGGACGGCGCCGCGTGGTCGCAGGATGTCACCGTCCCGTTCCTGGATGCCATCTATCCGGGAGCCTCCACCGGCATGGCGCTAAGCAGTGCGCCCGCCACCGTGCTGCAGAACCCCAACGCCGCCCCGGCCTGTCAGTTCGCCCACCGCCTCATCCTCCAGGAAACCGGCGGATTCCTCATGCAGATCACCTCCCTGAAGCAGGGCACGACCGATATAAGCGCTTCGCTCCAGCAGCTCTTCGGCACCGCCCATCTGGCCCCCTATGGAACGCTCCAGGGCGATATCTGCCTGAATGGCTCCACCACCCTGGGCACCATGACCTACACGGTCAGCGGTATCAGCGAGATTGGCAATACCGTGACCACCACCCTCAGCGTGACCCTGGGGGCGGCGTCCGCCGCACCGGCTGCCATGGCGGCGGCACCGCAGACCGTCACCCTCGCCGTCGAGGATGCCTTCCGCAGCGCCGCTACCGACGTCGCGCTCACCTTCACCGGCGGAGCGCCGCAGTGGACCGCGTCCGTGGTGCCCGGCGCCAACTGGCTCACCGTCAGCCCGCTTTCCGGAACCGGTTCCGCTTCTGTCAGAGTCACGGTGAACGCCGCCGGACTCTCCCGGGGCGCCTACACGGGTTCCTTCATCGTGCAGTCAAGCGATGCCATTCCGCAAGCCATCAGCATCCCCGTCACCTTCGTGGTGGGAACCTCGCAGTCCACCGTGATCCAGGCGGTCGCCAACGGAGCGTCTTACGCCCAGGCATTCGCGCCGGGCATGTTGATGACCGTGTTCGGGACACAGTTATCCCCCGCCACGATTTCCGCCGCCACTCTGCCGCTGCCGCTGGCGCTCTCCGGAGTTTCCGCCACCGTCAACGGCGTCAGCGCCCCGCTCTACTACATATCGCCGGGACAGCTCAACGTGCAGGTGCCCTATGAAACCGGAGTCGGCCAGGCGGTTTTAGGCGTCAACAACAACGGACAAGTGGCCAGCTTCCCCTTCACGGTGGCGCCCTCCGCCCCCGGCCTCTTCACCGCGGCGGATGGCGCGCTGCTCCCCTCGGCCACCGTCCGGCAAGGGCAGGCTGCGGTGGCCTACATCACCGGCGACGGGGATACCACCACGTTCCTGATCACCGGCGCGAGCCCTCCCAGCGGTACCGCGACCAGCCGTCTGCCACGCACCAAGCTGCCCGTCACGGTCACCGTGGGCGGCATAGCGGCCCCCGTTTCCTTCGCCGGAACGCCGGTGGGCCTGGCCGGCGTCTCGCAAGTCAACTTCACGGTCGCCGCCGCCACGCCCCTGGGTGTGCAGCCCGTGGTAGTCTCTGTCGGCGGCGTCAAGACACAGACTGGGCATCTCACCGTGACGCAATAGGCGCACAGTGGGGCGGACCCCTGGTCGTGCTGCCCCCTGAGCCGCCGGAACAACGATATCAGCATCCTGCAAGGCGCGAGTAGGCCGACGGGGGCGTCGACCGCGGACGAGGGCGTCCGCCCCACAAAACCCGAGGTTCGCTACAATTCGACGATGGTGACGAATCGGATGAAGACACTGGTGGTTTACGCGCTCTGCCTGACCATGGCGGCGCCGGCGATGTGGAGCGCCGATACCCCTCCTTTGCGCGGATATTCGTCCGGGGCGGCGCGCACCGAGCGCGAGTGGGAGGCGAAGTTCCGCGCCATTCCCGATCCGGCGGCGCTGCGCGCCTACATGCAGCGCCTCTCCGCCCGGCCGCATCACGTGGGGTCGGCCTATGACAAGGAAAACGCCGAATGGATCGCCGCCAAGGCAAAGGAGTGGGGATTGGATGCGCAGATCGAAACCTTCGACGTGCTCTTCCCGACCCCGAAAGAGCGCGCGCTGGAAATGACCGAGCCCACGCGGTTCGCGGCCCGGATCGCCGAACCCGCCGTCCCCGGCGACCCCACCTCCGCGCAGCAGAACGAGCAATTGCCGGTCTATAACGCCTACTCCATCGATGGCGACGTCACCGCGCCCCTGGTGTACGTGAACTACGGCATTCCGGCGGATTACGAGGAACTGGAGCGGCTGGGCATCTCCGTGAAGGGTGCCATCGTGATCGCGCGCTACGGCGGCTCGTGGCGCGGCATCAAGCCCAAGGTGGCCGGCGAGCACGGCGCGGTGGGATGCCTGATCTATTCCGACCCCCGCGATGACGGCTACGCGCAGGGCGACACCTTTCCCAACGGTCCCTACCGTCCCTCTGACGGCGCGCAGCGCGGCAGCGTGATGGACATGCCGGTGTATCCGGGCGACCCGCTGACCCCCGGTGTCGGCGCCACCAAGGATGCCAAACGCCTGCCCTTGAGCGAAGTCAAGACGCTGACCACCATCCCCGTGATGCCGCTCTCCTACGGCGACGCCCAGCCCATGCTGGCCGCGCTCAAGGGGCCTGTGGCGCCCGCCGCCTGGCGTGGCGGCCTGCCCATCACCTACCATGTGGGTCCCGGACCCGCCAGGGTTCACCTCAAACTGAAGTTCAACTGGGACCTGAAGACGCTGTACGACGTCATCGTGCGGATTCCGGGAAGCCAGTTCCCCGACGAGTGGATCATCCGCGGCAACCATCACGACGCATGGGTCAACGGGGCGGACGACCCGGTGTCCGGCGCAGCGCCGCTCATGGAAGAGATGCGCGCCTTGGGGGCGCTCCTCAAGCAGGGGTGGAAGCCCAAGCGCACCATCGTCTACTGCGCCTGGGACGGCGAGGAGCCGGGTCTGCTCGGTTCCACAGAGTGGGCGGAGACGCATGCCGCGGAATTGCAGCGTAAAGGGGCGGTCTACATCAATTCGGATGCCAACGGCCGCGGCTTCCTGGCGGTGGAAGGGTCGCACACGTTGGAGAAGTTCATCAACGGCGTGGCCCGGGATATCGACGATCCGGAGACCAAGGCCACAGTGTGGAAGCGCCTGCAGGCCCAGCGGTTGGCGCGCGCCGCGGAAGGCGCGGCGGCCGACCGCCAGGAAGCGCGCACGCGAGCCGACCTGCGCATCGCCGCCCTCGGCTCGGGATCGGATTACACGGCGTTTCTGGATCACCTGGGCATCGCCAGCGTCAATCTGGGCTTCGGCGGCGAGGACGGCGGCGGCATTTATCATTCCATCTACGACGATTTCTACTGGTACACGCACTTTGCGGACACCGATTTCGTCTACGGCCGGGCGCTGGCGCAAACCGCCGGCACCAGCGTGATGCGCCTGGCGGACGCGGAATTGCTGCCTCTCGATTTCGATAACTTCACCGACACCTTACGCCGCTATATCGACGAGGTGGAGAAACTGGCGCGCGACAAACGCGAGCAGGCCGTGGAGCGCAATCGCCAGATCGATGACGGCGTCTTCGCCCTGATCGACGACCCGCGGCATCCGCGCACCGCTCCCGGCAGGGAGACCGTTCCGCCCTTCTTGAACTTCGCTCCGCTGGAGAACGGCTTCGCCGCCTTGCAGCGCACCGCCAGGGCCTACGATGAGGCGCTGGCCGTCGCCTCGGAGAATGGCGGCGATGCCCTGGCGCGCGCCTCGCTGCGCGAGGTCAACGCCCGGCTGATCGCCATCGAACGCGCCATGACGCTGAAGGAAGGCTTGCCCAACCGCGACTGGTTCAAGCACCAGATCTATGCGCCGGGATTCTATACCGGATACGGCGTGAAGACGCTGCCGGCGGTGCGGGAGAGCATCGAGCAGAAGGATTGGAAGCTGGCCGAAGAACAGATCGTCAAGGTCGGCAAAGTGCTGGAGAACACGGGGGAGGCGATTCAGGGCGCCACCGCGGAATTGTCCCGCGCCGCGCGCTAGTCTAGGGCGGCCGGCGGAAATAGTGCCCGTCCCCCCAGGAAAGGAAAACCGCCAGGGTTCTGGCGGTTTGCAATATTTGCTCCTTTAGAATCAACGCAACAAAGACAAGAACCGCCAGACTCTGGCGGTTTCTGTCAGCGCGCCTCATCCAACCCGCGGTAGAGCGCGCCGCCCCACCGATTTGGCGTGGCGGCCGCGCTACTATCGCAGGCCGGTAACGAGGTATACCTGCGAGAGCACGTTCAGGGG
>OCZU010001562.1_pt1 | contig 14957 bp, 13 predicted proteins | sample 1539001 | NCBI WGS metagenome assembly OCZU01 (sample SAMEA3539306, study PRJEB22396) | soil metagenome | biome: tundra; feature: field; material: soil | place: USA | collected 2010-05 | depth 0.15 m | reverse complement strand
ATCGGGATGCCCGGTGCCTGCAGCGAAAGGCCCGACGCCACCGCCTGGAACTGCTCAAGCATGGGCTCCATGAGCGGCGAGTGGAACGCATGCGAGGCGCGGAGCTTGCGCACCTTCCGGCCGAGGCCGGTGAAGTGCGCCTCGGCGACGCCGTCGGCCGGGCCGGCCACGACCACGGCGGCGGGACCGTTGACCGCGGCGATCGAGATCCGGCCAGGCAGTGACTCCACCCACCGGGACTCCACCCACGGGCGTACCTCCGCCTCGGCCGCCTCGATGGCGATCATCTCGCCGCCTGCGGGCAGCGCCTGCATCAGCCGGGCCCGGGCCAGCACCATCGTGGCGGCATCAGCGAGGGAAAGGACCCCGGCCACGTGCGCCGCGGAGATCTCGCCGATCGAATGGCCCAGCAGGAAGTCCGGCCGGATCCCCCAGGACTCGGCCAGGCGGAACAGCGCCACCTCGATCGCGAACAGGGCAGGCTGCGCGTACCCGGTCTGGTTGATCAGGGCAGCGTCGGGGGAATCCGCGGTGGCGGCCAGCACATCCCGCAGCCGCGGGGCAGAGCCGGTGCCGAGCTGATCGAGCTGATCGAGCACGTCGTCGAGCGCGCGGGCGAACACCGGGAATCTGGCGGCCAGCTCCCGGCCCATCGCGGGCTGCTGCGACCCCTGGCCGGCGAACAGGAAGGCAGGTTTCGGACGGCCGCGCGGGCTGCCTTCCACCAGGCCAGACGCCGGGCGGCCCTCGGCCAGCGCGGTCAGGGCGCCCACCGCGGCTTCGTGATCGGCCGCGATGACCACGGCCCGGTACTCAAGGGCGGCCCGGCCGGTCGCTAGCGAGTAGGCAAGATCCACCGGCCGTTCCGGCGAATCTTCGGACAGGAACGACACCAAGCGCGCAGCCTGCGCGGCCAGGGCCGCGCGGCTCCCGGCCGGAAACCAGCCAGGGTAGGGAGCCCGTGATCGCAGGCTCTGTGATCGCGGGCTGGCCGTCCGGTTCCGGTCCGGCCGGGGCCTGCTCGATGATCGCGTGGGCGTTGGTGCCGCTGAGCCCGAACGAGGAGATGCCCGCGCGCCGGGGCTCGCCCCGTTCCGGCCAGGGCGTGGGCTCGGTGGCCAGCGCAATGGCGCCCGCCGTCCAGTCGACGTGCGAGGAGGGCGCATCGACGTGCAAGGTGGCGGGAAGGATGCCGTGCCGCATCGCCAGCACCATCTTGATGACGCCCGCTACCCAGGCGGCCGCCTGGGTGTGGCCGATGTTCGACTTGATCGAGCCAAGGAGCAGCGGCCGGGCCTGGTCGCGGTGGCGGCCGTACGTCGCCAGCAGGGCTTGCGCTTCCACCGGGTCACCGAGAACGGTCCCGGTGCCGTGCGCGTCAACGGCATCGATCTGGTCGGCCGACAGCCGGGCGTTGATCAGCGCCTGCTCGATCACCCGCTGCTGCGATGGGCCATTGGGTGCGGTCAGGCCGTTGGACGCGCCTTCGCTCCAGCCCGTGCCGTCCGCGGAGTCGGCGAACGACCGGCAGCGTCCGTCGGCGGACAGGCCACCCTGGCGCGCAAACTCGACGAACGTCGAGGGGCTTGACATCACGGTGACGCCGGCAGCCAGGGCCAGTGAGCACTCTCCCTGGCGCAGCGCATGGGCCGCCAGGTGCAGCGCGACCAGTGAGGACGAGCACGCGGTGTCGACCGTTACGGCCGGGCCGACCGTACCGAAGAAGTACGCCAGCCGGCCCGACATGATGCTCGTGGCGTTGCCGGTCAGCTGGAAGCCCTGGACGTCGTCGCCGCGGCCCAGGACGTAGGACGGGGCATGGCCCCGATGAACATGGCGGTCCGGCTGCCATGGAAATCCCTAGTGTGAGCCGCTTACCTGCGCAATCACAGCAGGAACTAGGGTTAAGTTGAGAATCCTGCCCGCGCAACCGGGCGGCCGCGTCACCAGCTGACGGGGAGTTCGTGCAGGCCGAATATCACACCGTCATATTTGAACGGCAATTGCTCGACCGGCGCCGCAAGCTGCAATTTCGGAATGCGCTCAAACAGCGTCCGGTAAGCAATTTCCAATTCGACGCGAACTAGATTCTGGCCGAGGCACTGATGGGCTCCGTACCCGAAGGCGACATGCTGCGGCGTAGGCCTCGCCGGATTAAATTCATGCGGGCACTTGAAAACGTCTTCGTCGTGATTCGCCGCGGCGACCAGGGGCATGATGCCCTCACCCGCCCGGATGAGCTGCCCGGCGATCTCGACATCCTGCGTCGCTACCCGGAGGGCCACCAGGTCAGCCACAGAGTGCAGCCGCAGGAGCTCCTCGACGACCCGTTCGTCGCCGATCCATTCGGGGTGCATGAGCAGGGTCATCGCCCCCAGCGCTATGTTGTTCGCCGTGGTTTCGTGGCCGGCGATGAGCAGCAGAAGCAGCGCTCCCGAGAGATCCTGGCGGCCGAAGGCGCCGGTCGCCAGCAGCCTGCTGATCAGGTCGTCGCCCGGCCACTTCTCCCTGAGGGCGATGAGCCTGTTGATGTAGCGGAGCAGCTCCCGCGCGGCGATCTCCCGGTCGGAGTCAGTTGAGGTCCTGATGGCGACCAGGGTGCGTGTCCTTGACTCGAAAAAGCCGCGGTCGCCGGACGGTACGCCCAGCAGCGCCGCGATGACAAGCGACGGCACCGGCAGGGCGAACTCGGTGACCAGATCCGCGGCATCTCCCTGGGCCAGCATCGCGTCGATGCACTCGTCGACCGTGCGCTGGATGGCCGGGCGCAGCGCACGGATGCGGCGGTGCGAGAACTCCGGGATGAGCACCTTGCGGACGGGGCCGTGCTCCGGCGGATCGAAGCCGACGAACCAGCCAGGAATCTGGTCGGATCGAGGCACTCCCAGCGTCGCCCCGAGATTCGGGAAGCCCTCCCGGTCGGGGTTCGAGCTGATCCCCGGGTTGGTGAGGACGGCGCGGACATCGGCCTGCCTGGTCACCAGCCAGACCACCTCGCCGTCTACGACCCTGGCCTTCACCAGACCGCCCTGCCGACGGTAATCGGCGTATTGGGGCGGAGGGAACGGCTGACCGGGCCGCCGGAACGGGAATTCGACCACTTCCGGCTGAGTGTTCGTCATCGTCAATTGCCCCTCAAGCGCATTGCAATTTACCGACGGGAGGCTCGGGCAGCCTCCGGCACAACACAATCTCACGGCCCGGCACGGGAAATCCCTAGTCTTCTCCGTGGGCCAATGGGTGCTGTGTACACCGGCCGCCACTGCCGCGTTACAACCCAGCGGGTTCTTTGCCTAACGCGAACTTTATTTCAGGTAATCCGGATTTACCCGGGGCGGCCACCCCTGACGGAGCAGTCCCATGGAGTAGGCCTTCGAGACGAGGGCGGGCCGGTTATTGACCTTGAGTTTCCGCAGCAGGACGTCCACGTGGTACTCGATGCCGCCACGGCTCAGGTAGAGGTTTGAGGCAAGACGCACGGTTGACACCCCGGCCGCCACGCCTTCGAGAATGCGTGCGTCGAGGTCAGTCAGCAGTAGCTTGCGGCTCGCGGGCGGCCGGTCGTTCCTGCTCCCGCCCTCAGGGCAGATGAGAGCCATCAGGCCATCAAGGCGGTCACCGTCGCCGCGGATGGCGAACCCGGTCAGTTCGCCGCTGAAAATGGTCGAGTCTTTTTGCTGAAACGAGACCGTCTGCTCAGTAAACCGGGGCCGCTGCTGAGCAAGCAAGTGGGTGAATTGCTGGCTGACCTTGGCCCGGACATCCTGATGCAGCAGGTCACAAAAGCGACGTCCATCGAGCTCCGCCGGGAGGCACCTGAACTGGCGCGAGAAGTCAGGGTTGGCCTCGATCAGCCGTATGCTGCTGTCCAGCTGGGCCATACAGATCCCAGAGCGGTCGAAGAATGACCTTAGGACTTGTCGTTGATTTCCGCTACCGACTTTGGAAAGAACTGCCACGCTCATTGATTTCCGCCCTACTGTCTCTAGGTGTGAAGCTACGGCTAAGGCTGGCGACGGCTGTGGCGCAGGATAGGACGTCACCTAGACGGGAGCTTGTCTTCATCCCGGCTGCGGCGACCCATTCGGCGCGGACGGGCGGGGCCCGTGATGCCACCAGACAGGTCGCGGTGCGTGCCGGGTGTCGAGCTATCGATCCGGCTGTCGCCGACGGTGGGCCCGGACGTTAAGGGCCACTCCACGACGTGAACCGGCTACGAGGGTGGGGGACGTCATCGGCCCGCATAGCCTTCCTTTCGTCGCCCGAGATGGGCTGGAGCCGGCCTGTTCACGGTCAGTGGACCTTCCTCCCGGGCATGGCAGCCAACGATGGCAGCCAACGAGCGAGGTGTCCCCCCGATGCCCGGGAAGCGATCGAGACACCGTTATCCGCATAATTATGCATGTTTTACCTGGGTGTCAAGAGCCGGACATCAAGGCAGCGGGCTGACGTTTTCCTTCTGCGCCGTGTGATGACATAGTGAACTAAGTGGTTAATGTTTTCTATGGGACAGCCAGTCCGATGAGTCGAAGACGCCCGATTCTCGAGAAAACGGTGCCTCCTGTTCTCGAGGTCAGCGTTCTCGGGCGGGCGCTAAACAACGGTGTCCAGGATCTCGGCGGCGACAACCTAGGTGTTTCCAGGAACTTGCCGGGCTCTACTGAGGAAGAGCGGGCAGGAATGACCAGATACAGGCCGAACGAGCGAGGCACGTGATGACGATTGTTTCTGCTGTTCAGGAGGCGAATGCCGCAGATCTCGCCCGCGACCATCGTGATCCCGTGCGCCGGATTTCCCAGTTTCTCGACCCGTGTTCGCTGCACGTGGTCCGCCAGCGCGCTGGGCTAGGAGTAGTCGTTGCCCGCGGACGGATCGAGGGCTCGAAGGTCATCGTCTTCTGCACGGACGCCACTATCAGTGGCGGAGCGATCGGCGGGCCGGAGTGTTCGCTCATCGCGGCAGCGATCGAGGCAGCCTGTAGCGAACGTTGTCCAGTAATCGGAATCTGGCATTCCGGCGGCGCCAAACTGGCCGAGGGCGTCGTGGCCATGGATGGCATCGGCCGCATGTTCGCGGCCATGGTGCGGGCCTCCGGCCAGGTGCTTCAACTGTCGCTCATACTTGGCCCGGCGGCCGGCGGCGCCGCCTACGGAGCTGCCCTGACTGATCTGGTGATCATGTCTGATGGCGGACGCGTCTTCATAACCGGGCCGGATATCGTCCGCAGCGTCACTGGCGAGCGGATCGACATGAGTGGGCTCGGGGGGCCAGAGGTGCACGGCCGCCGGTCGGGCGTGGCGCATCTGGTCGCGGATTCGGAAGAGGCCGCGTTCCGGCAAGCCCGCAACGTCGTGACACTGTTTGCCCAGCCAGGTCACGTCGATGTCAGCCTCGTCCGGACCGGAATCGACCTGCGGACGTTCCTGCCCGAGTCACCACGCCGGGCCTACGACGTCCGTCCTCTGGTCAGGGCGATAGTCGACGGCTCTGAGGGTAGTAGCTCATTTCTAGAACTGCAGGAAAAATGGGCGCCCAACATCGTCGTCGCACTGGGCCGGATCGGCGGCCGCACGGTCGGGGTGATCGCCAACAACCCACTGCGTAAGGGCGGTTGCCTGGACTCTCTCTCGGCAGAGAAAGCGGCGCGATTTGTTCGCATGTGCGACGCATTCGCCATACCGCTTCTCGTGCTGGTCGACGTACCGGGCTATCTTCCGGGCATCAGCCAGGAGTGGGACGGGGTGGTCCGTCGCGGCGCAAAGCTCCTGCACGCGTTCGCCGAGGCAGTCGTCCCCCGGGTAACCCTGGTGACCCGGAAATCGTACGGCGGCGCCTACATTGCGATGAACTCGCGCTCCCTCGGCGCCACCGCGGTGCTCGCCTGGCCTGAAGCCGAGATCGCCATCATGGGGGCGACCTCGGCGGTGGAGATCCTCTACCGCCGGCAACTCGCGCAAGCTGAAGAACCCGAACGAGATGCCCTCCGTGCGAAACTGGCGGCGGAACATAAACTGATGGCCGGCGGCGTGGCCAAGGCGATGGAGATCGGGGTCGTCGACGAGGTCATCGACCCGGCTGAGACGCGGCGCCGCATCGGCCAGATCCTGGCCGCAGCGCCAGCCGACCGTGGCCGCCACCGTAACATCCCGCTCTGAACATCCCGCTCTGACTCGACTCGGACAAAATCCTGCTCTGACGCAACCGGTTATCTGAAACAACCGGTCACTCGATGATGTCCGTGATTACCCGTGGCGGCCAGCTGCCGACGCTGAACAATCCGGCCGAATACGCCTTGGATACCAGTTCGGACCTATTGGCAGCCTTAAGGTTCTTCATCAGCGCACTAACGTGATACTCAACCCCGCCACGGCTCAGGAATAGCTTCGCGGCGAGCTGCACCGTGGACATACCGGCGGCCACGCCCTCCAACACGAGCGCATCCATCCTGGTCAGCGGCTTTCTCGCGGCAGCCGAATAGGGGACAGCGGCATCTGCTGCGTCTTCCGGCTGCACCAGTATTATCAGCGACTCGACACGGCCCGCCTCATTTGTTACCGCGATCCCGGTTAGCTCAACGCTAGCCTGGCTGGTTCCGGTGAACGGCACAACCCGGTCGGTAAACCGGCTCCTCTCACCGTACGCCAACGACAGCAACCGCCTCATGAGCTTGTCCCTGACACTCGCGTGCACCAGGTCGACGAGGGCATGTCCCGCGAGCTCCTCAACAGGCAGCCCAAACGCATCAGCGAAGCCAGCATTGCCGCCAATGAGGTTCAGATGAAGGTTCAACTGAGCGATGCGTGTAGACGAGCTATCGAGCAGAGACCACAAGGGATAGGGATCATCGGACTGCGCGCGCAAATAGGTATCCATATCGGTGATTGCATCTTGCCCTGGCGACACGGTGACGCCTCCCGGCACGGTCTGGCTTACCAACGTTCGGTCTACTTTCCAGGGTAAAAAACAACAGACAATGTTTTCCCTACACGTGGCCTGCGAGCCTGATCTGGGGATTCGAAGCGGGCACTCCCGACGGCCAGGGTTTAGCGATGCCCCGTTCGAAGACGCCGAAACAGATACCGCAGCAGGAGCGGCACGGAGGTCTGAGGCGCACCGATTCTTTTGTACCGGCGCAGGGACCGGGATACATGGCCTACGCAGAAGTTGACTTCAATGCGTGGATCCGCCGCTGCCATCCTTCTGGCGACCACGCGGGCCAGCTGGTCGGCTTCCCGCGTGCGGGCGGGTCGGCCAGCTACTACCGGCCGCTGTCGACAAGATCACCAAGATCACAGAGCAGCTGCACGGGACCCGCGCACGCCATTATCCACACCATACAGAAAAGCTAAGTCAAATACACTCGTTAAAATACTACCTTCGACCAAGGAGAATATCATTCGCGCCGTGTCAGTCCTGAGCATGGCAAGAAGGTCCGCAGGGACTACCAAGCCTGATCGGGAAATTCTTGGACCTACTCCCTCGGCCTACCCTGCGAGACGTGGCGGCACTAGCCGGCGTCAGCCTGACGACCGGGCCGGAGCCGAAAGGAGTCAGGTACCTGAGACGCAGGCGGAGCCCAGGATACGCCGGGATACCACGGTGGCGACGGTACCACAGCGATTTACCAAGTGCTCACCAGGCACACTATTCCGCGACCCTGGTCTTTCCGCACCAGCGGAACACCGGCAGTAGCTCACCATCGAACCACAACACCTCACCGCTGTGCGAGAAATGCTCGTAACCACCGCGAAGTGCTATCTTTACCTTTTCCGTGAGGTCTAGGACCTCCTGGAAGCGCGCGGACCCGGGAAAGTAGTCTGGGCCGCCGATGAGCAGAACCTTCTTATAGGCCATGACAGACTCCATCCGTGAACCACAGGAGGCGGGCGATACCAATTAGGTAAGCACGACCCCAAATGCGACCGGTAAATATGACAGAATACGGCTATCATGCACAGCACACTGACTGAGGTCAACAAAATCTGTCCGATTCGTGACCGGCGAGCCAAAGACTAGCAATTTCCCGGCAAGGCTCCGCCGCTGACCGCCCCACTCGAGCTACCTAACTTCTTCATGTGGTCAAGCTGTGCAGCAGGACATTTACATGATACTCAATGCCGCCACGGCTGAGGTAGAGCATCGAGGCGAGCTTCACCGTCGGCACGCCGGCGGCCACTCCTTCGAGGATGCGGGCATCCATGTCGGTGAGCAGCAGATTACGCCCGAAGACTGGTTGATCTTTCCCGGTACCTTTTTCGGGACGAACGAGAACCATGAGGTTATCGATGCTGCCCGCGGATCCGTTGACCGCGATCGCGGTCAGTTCGCCGCTGAAAACATTGGAGCCTCTTTGATGAAAGGTGATCGCTGGAACCAATCATCATGTGGTCCTAGCCACTGCCCGGATGTCATCCGGCCGGCGGGGTCGTCGCGTACCGGAGGGGATCGTCTCGTGCTTGAGGGGTCGTCTCGTGCAGGGCGATCAGACATCGTTATCCCAAACTCTGTGCCTGTTTCGCGACGGTGTCAAGTGGGGCCTGCTTCAGCATCCGCGCCGGTGAGCGATACCAGCTACTCGGGACAACGATATCCGGTAACACGCTCGTAACGGCCCAGGTTAGCTGCCGGGATACCGCACAGCACCGGCGGCCGTGACGGAGGCGAGACGGCAAGCTAGGGATTTCCTGGACTTCGCCGCGTTCTACTAGACGACGCAGGGGTCGACTGGCGGCGCAGGCTGGCGAGTGAGGTGAGCGATAACGACTTTTACCGCTGTCGCGGCCTGGGCGTGGACGCGATCGTCGGCTCGGCCGGCGGCGCTTACGGAGCTGCACGCACTGACCTGGTGATCATGTCCCATAGGTGATCATGTCCTACGGTGGCCGGGTCTCCGAGACCGGACCGGATGTGGTCCGCTCGATCATCCGCGAGCGGGTTGACCTGAGTGGGCTGCTCGGATGCCCGGAAACACACGGCCGCGGGCCCGGCGGGGCACATCTGGCGGCCTGTTCTGAGCCAGGAGTGGTCACTCGACGAATTCCGCGACCACCCGAGGTGGCCACATGCCGATGCTGAACAACCCGGCAGCATACGCTTTCGATACGAGTTCCGAACGGTTGCCCGCCTTGAGCCTCTTCATGAGCGCGTTGACATGGTATTCGACTCCGCCGCGGCTGAGAAACAGGTTCGAGGCGAGTTTAACTGTGGACATGCCGGAGGCGACGCCTGCCAGGACACCGGCATCCATCTTGGTCAGTGGCTTTCTCACCTTCGCGGGGTGCGCCGGGATGCCTTCTATCTCTTCTGTTTCTATCCCTTCAGGCTGCACCAGGATAATCAGGGACTCGACCCTGACTGCGTCATTCATCACTGAGATCCCAGTTATTTCCAGGTTTGATGTCCTAGACTCGAAGGCGGCCACGACCCGGTCGTTGAACCGACTCCTTTCACCAAGCGCTAGTGACTGCAGCTGCCACCAGAGCTTCTCCCTAACGCTCGAATGAACCAGATCGATGATCTCGCAACCCGGAAGCGTCCCGACCTCGAGGCCAAACGCCTCGGCGAAGCCAGCATTACCGCCGACCACACGCAATTGCAGGTCTAGCTGGGCAGTGCATGTGCTCGATCCATCGAACAGCAACCAGAAGGGACAAGCATCGTCGGTTTGCTTGATCGATGAATCACCTATCATGGTGATCGTAGGCTGTCTCACGGACACGCCGACACCTCCCGGGCGGAGTCAAACCTACCAAACGGTTTGGCCATTCCCCCCTAGGACTAATAATAACGAGAAAGATCTTGGTCCGCAAGCGCTCTGTTCGTCTTATATCTAGGGTTTTCAGTGAGTTTTGACCCAGCGACGTCGACTGATTCCCGCTCAAGAGACGATGACTCGGAGTGACCGCCCGGGACTCATCGCGGTAATGGACTGCCGCATAAATGTTTAGCGCGCTTGCCTGGTGAAACGGGTTTTAGCGCAGGTTCCTGCCGGCGACCCCGGACCTGGCGGCCGGCTGGCCGCCGACCGGGCCGCCGTCTCCGATGAGCCGGGCGCGGGCGCGGACCTGCACCGGTCTCAGGCGCAGCGAGAGTCTAAGGCTTTACTCAGTCCGGGCGCATTTGACTGTCTATGACAGCCGCATAAGAAGGGACAAAGACGCATGGCCGTTACGGACATTGAGTCCAGCGCCTGGATTCGTCGCTACCATCCGTCCGGCGCAAGCACTGCCCGCCTGATATGCTTCCCGCATGCGGGTGGCTCTGCTAGCTACTTCCATCCCGTTTCCGAGAGGTTCTCTCCAGCCACCGATGTGATCGCATTGCAGTATCCTGGCCGGCAGGACCGCCGACACGAGCTGTGTATCAGGGACATCGGCCTACTGGCAGATAGAGTCACCGAGCAGCTCCTGTGCCTAAGTAACAAGCCGACTGTGTTCTTCGGGCACAGCATGGGGGCAACTCTTGCCTTTGAGGTGGCTTGGCGGCTGGAACACAAAGGCTTCAATGCGCCGCTACGCATCATCGCGTCTGGCCGCAGGGCCCCGTCGATAAACGGCGGGGAGAAAGTCCACCTGAAAAATGACGCCGGCCTGCTCGCCGAGATCCGGCTGCTGAATGGTACCGACTCAGCAGTACTCGATGACGAGGAGATCCTCCGAATAGCACTGCCAGCTATTCGTGGCGACTACGAGGCGATCGAGACCTATTCCTACGTGCCTGGGCGCATGCTCAGCTGCCCGATAACGGTGCTCACCGGCGACTCCGATCCGAGAACCACTCTCGACGCCGCTAACGAATGGCGCTTGTTCACCAACGGCCCGTTCCGTATTAAGGTCTTCTCCGGCGGCCACTTCTATCTGTCTAGAAATGCCTCGGCCGTCAACGATGAAATAGCCGCAGATATCGACCAGCTCATTCAATGTCATGCACACCCATGATCTTAACCAGCAGAGATCTTCATCCGGGATCATAAGACACCAAGGCGATTGCAGGCAGGGCCATGGAAACAGACCGGTGGAAAATAACCCTGGACCAGCGCACGTGCGTCTCCGCTGGCCAATGTGCCGCCACGGCCGGCCAGTGGTTCGAGATCACGGCCCACGGTACGCGGCCGCTGGAGGACGAACTCGACCCCAACGACGACGTTATCGATGCCGCTGAGGGGTGCCCGGTAGGCGCGATCAGCGTGGTGAACGCGGCCGACGGCACGGTGGTCGCGCCGTAAGCCCGGGATTAGTACTTGCCCAGGAAGGCCTTGACCTCCGGGCCGGCGTACTGGGCGCCGTAACCGGCGTTGACCACCAGGCAGGCGACCGCGACATCCTGGGCCGGGTCGAAGGCGATGAGCCAGCTGTTGGGCTGCTCCTGGCCCTGGATGTCGGCGGTCCCGGTCTTGGCGTAGACGCCCGGCCCGAACCCGATCCCCGCGGCGGTTCCGCTGCTGACCACGGCCGCCATCATCTGCTTGAGCTGCGCGTCGGTGCTGGCCGGAAGCGCGGTCGCGGTGACCCGCCTGGTTCCGGCCAGCAGGACCGGCTGCCTGAACGTCCCGGCGTCCACCGTGGCCACCACCGAGGCCATCCCCAGCGGCGATGCGGTCAGCTGCCCCTCGCCGAACGCCTCCTGGGCTAGCTCGGAGCCGCTGGCTCCGGCCGGAGCGTTGAAGTAGCTGGCCGACAGGCCGGAAATGCCGAGGTTCCAGCTCTGGTCCAGGCCGAAGTAGTTCTTGGCGGTGTGCGCGAGGCCGCCGCCGGACAGGTGCGGCCATTGGGTGCTGAACGCGTTGTTGCAGGACTGGGCGAAGTCGGTGACGAACGGGGTCGAGGGCGGCAGGGTCTCGTTGTTGTCGTTGTGGTAGGTGATGCCCTGCACCGTGTAGGCCGCGGGGCAGGCGACCGCGCTGGACGCGGTGAGCACTCCGGCGTTGATCAGCGCGGTGGAGGTGATGACCTTCATCGTCGAGCCCGGCGCCACCTGGGCGGTGAGCGCGAAATCGTTGTAGCCGTCATTGTTGGCGATGGCCAGGATGTTGCCGGTGGAGGGCTGGATGACGACCATCGAGCTGTTCGTGCGGGCGGCGACGGCGGCCCGCGCGGCGGTCTCCGCCGGCGCGCTGATCGTGGTGGTCAGGCTCGGTATGTTGTTCGGCGGGATGACGACCGCCTGGCTGTTCGGCACCAGCTGGTTCCTGGCGGTCTGGATCTCGACGTACAGGCCGGGAGTGCCCTGTCCGGGTGGCGCCTTGCGCTGCAGCAGGCTGGCGATCGTGGTCAGCCCGGCGTCGCCGTAGGAGGTGAGGTCGTTCCCGCCGGCATCGTTGACCGAGGCGACCTGGGGTGCCACCGAGACCGCCGCCAGATGGGTGGACGCGGCGAGGTTCGGCGCGAGGACATCGGGGGCCCAGGCGATGTACCACAGCTGTGAGTTCGGGTGCTGGTAGGCGACCAGCGACGCGTTGTACTTCCAGGTGCCGCGCAGCGTCTTGGCGCCGTACGCCGCCGCCACCGTGGCGTTGATCGCGTACCCGACCGATTCATGCGGCGTCGATGACGTGCCCGACGCGGCCGCGGAGCCGGCCTGGGTGGTGGCCGTCAGCTGGCTCAGGCGGAGGTCCGTGCGGTAGACGGCGAGCGCGGACTGGGCGACGGCGGGGTGATCGGTGTAGCGGGCGGCCTGCCCGAGGTCACCGGTCTGCCACGCCTGAAGGAAGGCGGTGGTGATCTGCTCGGCATCTTGTCCGGGCGAACTTCCCGTCGGCACGAAGCCGGTGGCGTTCGGGTGGCTGCCGGGCGCGAGCACTACGACGATGACCGCGGCGATTCCGGCCACGACGGCCAGCGCTGCCGCGGTCACCACGACGATGAACGTACGCCGTCTCCCTGGCCGCTTGGCTCGACGGCCCCTACCCAACGGCCCCGACGGTCCCGACGGGCCAGGCGGCCCGGGCGGCCCGGGCGGCCCGGGCGGCCCCGACCCGACGGCGGGGAAGGGAGCGGTCGAGGGCTCCGATGCATACCAGGGACCTGATGATCTGTTGCCGCTGCCACCCGAATCGCTCGCCACCTGTTCGACCGTACCCACTGCGCAATTTCGCGGCAAACGATCTCCTGCACCCCGCGTCTGCGAACCTGGCGGCCGGCAGGCGTTTACGCTCACCGAGCTGGCCGCCGAGACCGCCGGGATACCCGAGCACGCCGCCGTGATCCTCGCCGACTCCGGCAGCACGTCGCGGATCAGATTTTCCCGGCCGGGCCGCCTGCTAGGGCCGCGTTCCCTCGGCTGGGCGGTCCGGATAGAACCTGCGGGCCGCGCCGATCAGGTCGTCGATCGATGTGACGACTATCGGGATGATTTCCGGCCGCTTTCAGTCGGCGGTACGACGGTGCCGGAACAGTCCCCGGGCCATCTATCCCGGCGGGCGACGGTCACCCGTAGCGTTACCTCATCGCGGCGGCTAGCTAATCGCGTACCTTTTGGTGCTTCTTTCATGATCGCCCAGGCCGGCAATTCCTGTTCGAGGATGGCACGTTCACGGCATCCGGTCACGCGGCCGCGATAATTCGCGGTTCGCCAGGTTGCCCACTCGCCCGAGGCAATCCATGAACTGCGCGCGCTCCCCCTCATCAAGGGGTGCGAGCAGCCGCTGCCCCAGGCGTTGCAGGTACGGTGCCGCCTCGGTCACGGCGCTAACCCCTTCGTCGGTAATATGCAGGACTCTCCTGCGTCCGTCTCGCTCGTCCCTACTGCGCTCGATCAGGCCGCGCTTGGCCATCCGGCTGGCCACTTCGGCCAGGCTCGACTTGTCCAGGGAGGTGAGACGGCCTACTGTCACCTGGTCCAGGTCGCCGTGCACAGACAGCGCGGCCAGTATAGAGTACTGCGATCCGGTAATGTCCAGCGGAATCATTTCCGCCCACAGTTGCGCGTGCGCTTGCTGCGCGCGCCTTATGAGATGGCCTGGCGTTTGCGCATAGCCGCCGACAAGCGATTTCATCTCGTTGTTAGCTGGAGTTGACGGCATGAGCCCACTGGAAAGATGTTAAGGGATGATACTTATGCATTGACTATGTGTTGGGTTGCTGCTACATTCACGTGCATCCTCCGCATACGGACTATCTTAGTTCTAGCCTGGCCAGTAACGCGAACAGCCGCGAAACCGGCCAGGAGTTTCCTGGTCATTATTTATACCCGAAACTGCAGAATCAGCGCGTCGCAAGGATCTTACGATTGGGTTAAGGCTTCGGCCAGCGCACGGGGATGGCGTGCGCGCCCCGCCCGCATCCTTGCCCTGCCAAAGGAGGCAAGGGTGAGCAGGGATCCAGCCGGAAATCCTGGCCGAGATGGTGACCGGGATCCCCGGCACCCGGCCGATGGTCGCCCGCCGGGCTTCGCCGGAGTGCCGCCAGCCCCCCGCGCTGCCGGTTATTCCCGCCCCAGCGCCTGGTATCCCGCCGGTTACCAGCGCACCGCCTATCAGCCGGCCACGAACCGCTTCCCGCTCATTACCGAGTCATTCCCATGGGACGTAGCTGCGCCGTCGCCGACCGGCACGGGGCCGTTCACGCGCGTGGCCGATCGGCATCCCCGGGTTCGGCCGTCCGCGCCCGATGATGACGGGGAGAATCGTTCCGCGGGTTACGAAACCGGCGACTGGCTCCCGCGATACGGCCGGCACCGGCAGGTCCGGGGCCGCGCGGCCAGGGCAGACCGCAGGTCGGCCAGGCTTGCCGGTCCGGGCGGATGGGAGCGGACACGACGCCACGGCCCGGGCGGAACGAGGTATGCCCCTCAGCGCTACAGCATCATCAGTTCCGACCCGCCCGCGACTGCGCCGCGCCGGGGCCCGGTAGCGGCAGCCCGGGGGCCAGCGAAGCCGAGCCGCGCGGCGTGGTCGCGGCCGTTTCGCCAACGGGGCGGGGAAGTCCACGCTGCTGCGATCCATCGCCGGGCTGCACCAC
>OCZU010001560.1_pt1 | contig 14967 bp, 12 predicted proteins | sample 1539001 | NCBI WGS metagenome assembly OCZU01 (sample SAMEA3539306, study PRJEB22396) | soil metagenome | biome: tundra; feature: field; material: soil | place: USA | collected 2010-05 | depth 0.15 m | reverse complement strand
AGGAGGTTGGCGGCGAGGCTCACGCCCTGTGCCGGCGTCTCCTGGCCGTAGTTCGGCGTTGCGGCACCCGCAAAGTTCGATGCCGTCACCGTGGCCGAGAACGGCTGGCCGGCCGGCATGAACTCAGGCCCCGCGGCCGAGTTCGCGCCCGGATTATTGCCGGGCGTGCCGAGCGCGGTATTGCAGCTGCCGGACGCATAGTTCGTGCAGTGGATGTTCGAGAGCGTGAAGTTGTACGGCTGCACGACGAACTGGCTCGCACCGACCATCGTGTTGCCGGAGGCGGCGCGGCTCTTGAGCGGAATATTGTAGGACGCGCGCAGCGTGACTTGCCCGACGTCCGAGTAGTTGAGCGCAAGGGGCGCCTCGGCGTTGGCGGTGCTGAACTTGAGCGCCACGCTGGTCGAATTACTGACGCCGCCGTTCGGATTGGAGGCGATGCTGGTCGTGACCGCATTGTTGGTCACGGTCATGGTCTGTCCGGCGACGCAGGCCGCCGGGTTGTTGCACTGAAAGCCGAGATTGACCAGCGCCGTCGTGCCGCTCGCAAATACGCTCGTGCAAGCCCCGGTGTTGGTGTCGGTGCGGATCGCCTGCAGCGCGAGGCTCTGCGTCGAGGTCTTGCCGGCGATTTGCGTACCAATCGTGGTGCCGACGTTGGCGCCGTTGGTGATCCGAAAGCCCGAGGGTACGAAAGTCAGCGGCGGCTGCTGCGAGGGCAGCGCGTTTCCCGATTTTTGCGTCGCCGTGCCGTCGACGACGTTGATCGTCACGGTCTCCGCGTAGGTATCGAGCAGCGAGAGCGTGACCACACCGGCATCGGCACTCGAGTAGGTGTAGCTCGCGGTGCCGCTGTTCGAAGCGCCCGCGACGAATACGCCGGCGCCCGTGGTCAGTGACCAGTCGCCGTGATTGGTGCTGGTGCTGACCTGGATGGTCCCCGTGATCGGCACTGCCGTCTGGGTGCTGCTCAACGCCGTGATCGTCACCGGCGATGCCTGGCAGTTGACCGCAGTGCCCGCATCGCTGATCCCAAAATGATCCGGCGCGATCGGGTTCGCCGGCAGGAAGGTCGCGATCGCCGCGGCCCAGCCACTCAAGGTCGGGTTGACCGTGAACGTAGTGCTCTGTATTCCTGTGGTCGTGAGGATTTGCTGCGCGCCGGCACCGGCGGTGTCGCCCGAGTTTTGATAATCGACGGCCTCGATCGCATATCCGGAGCTTGCGGCGATCGTGTTGCAACAGGAGGCGGGGTTATCGATGCCGAATACCGAGACGACGAGTTCATTGCCATTGCTGGTCGCCGCCGTCGTGGCGACGCTCGCGGCCGCGGAGCTGCCGGTCGAAGAATTATATTGATCGGGTGCGCCCAGTCCCGAGTACTCGAGCGCGACCGCCTCGATCTGGGTCGCACCATCGTTTCCGGGCGAGTTGATCGTCAAGGTCAGACCGTGTCCGGTCGTACCGACGTGGGCGTAGAACACACCCGCACTCTCGAACCAGGCGCTTTGATCGATGACGCCTTGAGTGACCTGCGTATAGGTGTTGCCGGCGCTGTCGGTGATTTGGAGAGACGGAGGATTGTTTTCGCTCCAGGTCCAAACCAGCACGACGATCTCATCGCCGAGCGTGGGTTGCGAGCCGAACGCGGGCGACGTCGTGGTGATTCCCGCGGTCGTGCCGAATAGGCCGCTCTTCTGCACCAGCGCAATCTGTGCCGACGCCGGTCGTGCGTACAGGACGGCACACAGCAGAGCTAGCGCCCATGGCAGGCGACGCACGGCGCGATAGCGCGGCGCATTCGATCTGGCTGTGCACGCAATTGCGCTGACGATGTGCGGAATGGCGACGCCTCCTTGCTGGGACTGATTTGGGCGAATCGCGCCTCTGTGTTCAAAGGTCGGCAGGCAAACCCCTAACTGAAGCGTTTACCAGGAGTCATGTGACTCGTTTCACGTTTGCGGGCGGCCGCCGAATAGTGGAACATCCGCCTTGACATGATCTGGCAGCGGTTGGCGTTGTTGGGGCTGCCATTGGTTGCGCTGCCCGGAGTACATTGCGGGGCCGAATCCGGCTCCGAGCCGCCGTATTTCAGTGCCATGCCCGGCATGGACGGTCCTTACCCCATGTCGCGCGAGGCATCGGGCACGAGCTGGCAGCCCGATTCGACGCCGTTGCTGGGGTTGCAGCGCATGGACGATCATTGGATGACGATGTGGGGCGGGTTCGCGAATTTCATCGACGACGATCAGGGCGGTCCGCGCGGCGGCTCGAAGCTCTTCTCGAACAGCGTGCTGATGTTCATGGGCCGGCGCGAGCTCGATGGCGGGGCCTGCGGCGTGCATGCCATGCTCTCCGCCGATCCGTTGATGGGCAAGAGCGGTTATCCAGAGCTGTTTCAGTCCGGCGAAACGGCCGACGGCGTGCACCCGTTGATCGACCGCCAACATCCTCATAATTTATTGATGGAGGCTGCGGGCACCTGCAGTGTGAACCTCTCGGCCGACAGTGCCGCATTCGTGTATGCAGGAATTGCGGGCGAGCCTGCACTCGGGCCTCCCGCATTCATGCATCGATTCTCCGGAATCGACAATCCCGAGGCGCCGCTGAGCCACCACTGGCTCGATTCCACGCACGTCACCTACGGAGTCGTTACCGGAGCGTACGTTTGGAATCGAGTCAAACTCGAAGCATCGTCGTTCAATGGGCGCGAACCGGACCAGAATCGATATGACGTCGAGTTGCGCAGCTTCGACTCGTATTCGGCCCGATTGTCCTACAATCCAACGCCGGACCTCGCGCTGCAAATCAGCTCGGGGCGACTCGCCAGTCCCGAGCAATTGCAGCCCGCGGTCGCCGTTCACCGCAGTACCGCGTCGGCGAGTTATAACCGCATGCTCGCGCGAATCCAATGGCAGACGACCGTTGCCCTTGGTCGCGATGATCCACAGCCCGGAACCGCGAGTGATGCCTGGCTGGCGGAGTCGGCGTTGGTATTCGCCGGTGCGCATACCTGGTTCGCGCGTGCCGAGCGCGTCGCGAAGGATCAGCTGTTCTTGCCGGGGCAAGCGTTGTACGGCCGCACTTTCACGATCAATAGTCTGTCGCTCGGCTATATCTATGATTTCACGCATCTCGGACTCGCGCGAATCGGCATCGGCGGCCTGGTCACCGCTTATCGCTATCCTTCCGTTTTGAATGCGAGCTACGGCGACGGGCCCATCTCGTATTTGTTGTTCATGCGCGTGCGGCTCTAGTTACGCATGTGACGCGCGTATGACAGGAGCATCCAGGAATTTCCGCATTTCCTGAGATAGATCAGTTCTTTTGCGATCACTCGGCAGCCGAGACGACTATCGTTGCGCATCCGCAGAACAAGGATAGGCGGCCGATCCGTGAGCAGCGAACAGGAGTCAATGCGTGAGTCAATTCATGAACAAAGTCGAGACGCTGCGCTGGGACGACCATCGCTACTATCACCAGTCCCGCGTCAACCAGACCCTGCACTTGATCAGCGCGGTGAGTTTCTTGGTCGCCTATGCGATGCTGTTCATCGACCCAGCGGTTGCCGGTCTCGTCGGCTGGCTCGTCGGGATGGTGACGCGCCAGTCGGGCCACATCTTCTTTGAACCGCGTGGCTACGATCACATCAACGGCGCCACCGACGAATACAAGGAGTCGATCAAGGTCGGCTACAACATGCGCCGCAAGGCGATCTTGATCGGCGTTTGGCTCTCGGTGCCCGCGCTGCTGCTGCTCAGCCCGAACCTCTTTGGGCTGATTCAGCCCGGTGTCGGCTTCAAGCGTTTCGTGCATGACGTGGGCCACGAAAATCCTCACGGATCCGTTCCACAACATCCAGATTTATTGGCGATCTCCCTGGACGCTGATCTGCGGCGAGCGGTTCGATCCGATCGCGCCGCCGCCCTGACCGCGCGGCCGCTCGCACCCGCGGTGTGATTGCGCCGCCGCGTCGCGCCGCGAAAACAGCGCCTCGCTTTTCCTGCATACTTCGAGAAAGCCGCGTCGCCTAATCAGCGACCGAGCGGCACCTTTGCGATGTAGGAGAAACATATGGCGGACCGTCCGAATTTATTGATTTTAATGGCGGATCAATTGGCCGCGCGGGCGCTCCCGGCTTACGGGAACCGCGTCGCCAAGACGCCATACATCGACGCGCTGGCCCGGACCGGAGTGATATTCGATTCTTTCTATTGCAACAACCCGCTGTGTGCGCCATCGCGATTTTCATGGCTCGCCGGCCGCCTGGCCTCCGCAATCGGCGCGTACGACAACGCCGCGGAGTTCCCCGCTCAGATACCGACGTTCGCGCACTATTTGCGCAACGCCGGTTATAGGACCGTTTTGAGCGGCAAGATGCATTTTTGCGGCGCGGATCAGCTCCACGGCTTCGAAGAGCGCCTGACCACCGATATTTATCCGGCGGACTTCGGCTGGACACCCGATTGGAATCGCTTCGAGCAGCGTCCGAGCTGGTATCACTCGATGCAGTCCGTGACCCAAGCGGGCGCTCGTACGCGCACCAATCAAATCGATTTCGATGACGAGGTTGTATTCAATGCGCGCCAGAAGCTATTTGACCTGGCGCGCGCGCCGGACCGGCGTCCATTTTGCATGGTCGTATCGATGACCCACCCGCATGATCCCTATGCGATTCCACACCGTTATTGGGATCGCTATGCCCACGACGAGATCGACATGCCGCGAGTGCGTCTGGCCGTCGAGCAGCTCGATCCGCATTCGCGGCGGCTGCGGCACGTCTGTGGACAGGATTTATTGCCGGTCGATGAGACGCAAGTGCGCGCCGCGCGCCGCGCCTACTACGGTGCCGTCTCATACGTCGATGATCAGATCGGTACGCTGTTGGCGGCGCTCGCGGACGCGCGGTTTGCCGACGACACGGTCGTGCTGTTGCTGGCCGATCATGGCGATATGCTGGGCGAGCGCGGACTCTGGTATAAAATGAATTTCTTCGAACCGGCATGCCGGATTCCGCTGATCGTACACGCGCCCGGGCGCTATGCCGCACGGCGCGTGCACGAGTCCGCCTCGCTGGTCGACATCTTGCCGACGTTGTGCGAAATCGCGGGCTTCAATGCGGCGGATTATGCAACCCCGCTCGATGGAAAAAGCCTCGTACCGCAGCTAGGAGGGGCTCGCGGCAGCGACGAGGTCATCGGTGAATATCTGGCGGAGGGAGCGATCGCTCCGCTCGTGATGATCAAGCGCGGCCGGTATAAATTCGTGCATTCACCGGTGGATCCGGATCAACTCTACGATTTGACCGACGATGCGGACGAGCTGCGAAATCTGTGCTCGGAGCCGCCACACGGCGCGACCTTAAGGGAGTTTCGGGCCGAGGTGGCTCGCCGCTGGGATCTTTCGAGCCTGCACGCCGCGGTAATCGCGAGCCAACGGCGCCGTCACCTCGTCAATCGAGCGCTGCGCGTCGGGCGCTATAGCTCATGGGATTACCAACCGATTCGCGATGCCAGCCGGCTATACGTGCGCAACGATCAAGATCTCGGCGATCTGGAATCCATGGCACGGTTTCCGCCGCCGTCATAGCGGCAGCGCGCGAAACCGGCGACCTGCGCGAGGCGCAGCAGCAAGGTGCGATGAACGCCAGGCGTTGATCGATGAACGTCAGGCGTTGACGTCGACGACGATCCGCCCGCGAACCTTGCCCTGAAGTATCTCGGTAGCAATCCGCGGTACGTCGGCTAGTCTTGCGCCGATGGTCATGGCTTCGAGCTTGTCGAGCGGCAGGTCGGTTCGCAGGCGATTCCATGCCGCGATTCGCCGCGATTTCGGACACATCACGGAGTCGATACCGAGAAGATTGACGCCGCGCAGAATAAACGGAATGACAGTGTGTTCGAGCTTGCTGCCGCCGGCCAGCCCGACGGCAGCGACCGAACATCCATATTTTGTCTGCGCCAGTACGCGCGCCAGCGTGTTGCCGCCGACCGAATCGATGCACCCTGCCCAACGCTCGGCCTCGAGCGGACGCTTGGCGGGTTCCGCAAACGAGGAACGATCCACGACCGCGGTCGCTCCGAGGCTCTTTAGATACGCATGCGTTTCCGCACGGCCGGTCGAAGCGACGACCCGCATTCCAAGCGTCGCGAGGATCGCGGTGGCGACCGAGCCGACTCCGCCGGCCGCACCGGTGACGAGAACTTCGCCCGATTCGGGCGTCAGGCCATGGGATTCCAGCGTCATGACCGCAAGCATTGCCGTAAACCCGGCGGTTCCGATGGCCATCGCGTGGCGCGTGGTGAGGGCCGCCGGCAACGGCACCAGCCAGTCGCCGCTCACCCTGGCTTTTTGTGCGAGGCCGCCCCACTGCACCTCGCCGACACGCCAGCCCGTGAGCACCACCTTGTCTCCGGGCCTGTAAGCGGGGTCAGCGCTCTCCAACACGCTGCCCGCGAAATCGACTCCCGGCACATGCGGAAAGCGCTTCACGAGGCCACCGGCTCCGGTGACGACGAGACCGTCTTTGTAGTTGACGGTCGAGTACTCGACTGCGACGGTGACCAGGCCCGGTGGTAAGCTCGATTCATCGAGATTCTGAACCGAGGCGCTGACCGCGCTGCCGCTATTGTCGATCACCATTGCCTTGAACATCCGCAGTTCCTCTTCGAAGCTCACGAAGCCTACGACTTTTGGCGATTATTTCGTATTTGTCTCACCAATGTTAGAGTTTTGTCGAAATTCATTCCGGATTGCTACCGGCAGTGCGGCGTGCCGCTCGATCAGCGGCTCGGCGCCAACGAGAATAAAATCACCATGTACGACGATAGCCCGCACGACCCAACCGGTGAACCGGACGAACTACCGGCGTCGTCGCGTGACGCACCTGCCGTTCCATATCCGCGGTGTTCGCCGTGACGCGCTCCACGCACCCGGACGCGGGCGCTGATTCCGCGGGGGCCGATTCCGCGGTTCTATCCGAATGGCAGCCGACCGCCTCCGGCGATGCGGTCCTGCGGCTGTCTTCGGTTTTCGCGGGCCGTGCGCCCGCGTTGCAGATGGATTTCGCTTTCAAAGACGGCGGAGGTTTTGTCGTCGCGCGGCGCGCGCTCAGCCGCTCGATGCCGGCGGAGTATGCGCTCGATTTTCGGCTGCGCGGGCGCGGTGCCGTCAATCAATTGGAACTGAAGCTCGTCGATACGACCGGCCGGAACGTGTGGCGGCGCGTGATCAAGGACCCGCATCTTACCGCACGGTGGAGGCGAATCCGGGTCGAGAGCCATGAGATCGATTTTGCCTGGGGTCCGGCCGGAGGCGGGAACATCTCGCAGCTGGGATTCGTCGAGTTTGCGGTAGTCGCCGCGGAACGCGGCGAGGGCATGTTGGGGATTGCCGATCTGGCCATTGAAGATTTGAGTCCCAGCAAAGCGCCTAGTGCGCACGCGTCGAGCGCATTGGCGGGCTTCGAAGCCGCGGGAGTGCTGGGCAAATCCGGCTGGAAGCCGCGAGCTGACGATCCACGGCCTTGGATCGTCATCGATTCGCACGAGCGGCGGACGTTGGGCGGCCTGATCATCGATTGGCTGAATGCTGCGCCGGCGAGCGGCTTTCGTATTCGCGCGTCGATGAGCGGCCGACGCTGGACAACGATTTACGCGGCCTCATCTGCGGGCGGCAAACGCAATTACGTCTATCTACCGGGTGCGAAGAGCCGATTTCTTCGTCTGGAACTTGACGAACCGTCGGCAGGCGCGGCCTTAAGTCTGCAATCATTCGAGTTCTCGCGTTCGATCGATGCGTTCTGGCAGGACGTCGCCAAGAGCCAAGCGCGCGGCTGGCATCCGCGCTGGCTGCATCGTGAGCAAAGCCTGTGGACGCCGATCGGCACCTCGCATGGCGATTACTGTGTGCTCATGAATGAAGACGGCATGGTCGAAGTGACGCTGGGATCCTTTTCGATCGAGCCCATGCTCTGGATCGACGGGCGGCTGTTCACTTGGGCCGACGTTGGCGCGCGACAGGAACTGCTCGAGAACTGGGTGCCGGTGCCGTCCGTGATTTGGGAAACCCCGGCATGGCGTTTGCGGATACAGGCCGAGGTGACCCAGAGCGGCGTATTGCGACTACGTTATCGATTCGAGAACTTGACCGGTCATTCCGTTTCAGGTCGCCTGTTCCTGCTGGAGCGTCCGTTTCAAGTCACGCCGCCCTGGCAAAGTTTTCGCACACTGGGCGGCGTCAGCAGAATCCAAGATTTGGCGTGGCGCGAGGCGGCCGTTTGCGTCAACGAAGACATGCGCCTTGTGCCGATGTCGACGCCCGCGGGATTCGCAGCGATGTGCTTCGACGACGGCTTCATGGTCTCGCATCTGCTCGACGGTACGCTGCCGGCGAAGGCGCAGGCGCATGATGCGTTCGGCTTCGCCACGGGTGCGCTCGCCTTTGATCTGCCGCTGCAAGCGCATCAGACCTGCGAGACCGTCATCTGCTGTCTGCCCGCGGCTGCGGCGCGCTCGCTCGCAGGTGAGCCGGCATTCGACTGGGGCGCCAGGCTTGCGGTGAACCAATGGAGCGGGAATGGGTGGATCACGGCCGCAATTCACGCGCTGTTGACCGCGACGGCGCACATCCTGGTGACACGCTCCGGTCCGGCCTTGCAGCCCGGACCCCGGCGCTACACGCGCTCTTGGATCCGCGATGGCGCAATGATGAGCGCGGCTTTGCTGCGTATGGGTCACAGGGATGAAGTTCGGGATTTCATCGCGTGGTATGCGCCGCATCAGCGCGCCGACGGATTTGTGCCTTGCTGCGTCGACCGTGAGGGCACCGATTGGCTCGTCGAGCACGATAGCCACGGACAATTGCTCGCGCTGCTCGCCGACTATTATCGCTATTCATCGGATGACCATTTTCTCCGGGAATCATGGACCTTCGTCGACCGGGCGGCCGGATACATCGAGCGCATCCTCGAGCCGGATGGACTGATGCCGAAATCGGTGAGCCACGAGGGCTATCTCGCGCAGCCCGTGCATTCGTATTGGGACGACTTTTGGACTCTGCGCGGCTTGCGCGATGCGGTCTTTCTGGCGCAGGCGCTTGGCCATATCGACTCGGCACGGCGCTGGCAGACGCTGTGCACGCGCGTTACGGCCGCGCTATTCGCCTCGATTGACGCAACCCGCTCGCGGCGCAAGCTGGACTTCATTCCAGGCAGCATCGAGTGGGCGGACTTCGATCCGACCGCGACCGCGAACGCGATTGCCCTGCTCGATGTGCCCGACGGGCTCGACCGTGCCGCCGTCGAGCGAACCTTCGATGCCTATCTCGCCGAGTGGCGCCGTAAGCGCAGCGGCGCCGTGGATTCTTCGAACTACACGCCTTATGAGATCCGCATCATCGGCGCCATGGTGCGTTTAGGGAAGCGCGACGCGGCGCTCGAGCTGTTGCACTTCTTTCTCTCGGATCGCCGGCCGCCTGTTTGGAATCAATGGCCCGAGATCGCCTGGCGCGACCAAAGGACGCCGGCCCACATGGGCGATCTGCCGCATACGTGGATTGCTGCCGAATACGTTCTCGCCGTGCGCAGCCTGTTCGCCTACGAGCGCGAAGCCGATCAATCGGTGGTGCTCGCCGCGGGACTCGCGCCTGAGTGGATCGAAGCGTCCGGCGTACAGGTGAACTGCATGCCGACGCTTTACGGCAACCTCAGTTACTCGCTGCGCAAGGTGGGTGCCGACACTCTGCGATTTGACATCGGCAGCGAAATTCGCGCCAAATTGATCCTGCGTCCGCCGCTGAAGGGTCCGCTGCACAGCGTGACGGTCAACGGCAGCCCGCACACCCTTTTCGACGCGAATTCGGTGACGGTCCTGGAGACGCCTGCGCAGGTTACCTGCATTGTGGGCAGCGGCGCGTCCGGCTAGGAGTAAACCGAATGTCAGAGCATCGTACCAATCATCCGCTGACCATCGCCGGGCATACGCCGAGCTTCGATGCGCTCGCGCAGCTCAAACCCTGGACGTCGTGGACCGCAGCGCTCGATTTGGAAATGAATTTCTACCGGCAATGTCCGCTCGAGCACGGCTATCCACGCTTCGTCTGCACGACGTTTCTCGATGACGCATGGACTCCGAATGCGGATCGATGGGATACGATCCCCTCGACCCAAAACGGCATGGGAATTCTTTCTTACCTCAAATTCAATGCGCTGCGCGGCAACGGCGACCGCTTTTACCTGCAGACGGCGTGTTCGATGGGTGATTATTTGGTGCAGGAGGCGTTGACGCCGAAGGCCGGCAAATACCCGGCGTTCACGCGCTCGACGGGATTGCGAGATCGGTTCCCGCAACCCGCGGACGCAGGGTCGCAAGCCGATCGACCGTATGAAATCGAGCCCGATAAGGGCGGGATAGCCGGCTACGCGTTGTTGCGGCTGTTCGAGGCCACCGGTGTGGACAAGTACTTGGCGCAGGCATTGCAAAACGCCCGCGTACTTGCCGCCAATCAGCGGGACGGCGATGCATCCAGCTCGCCTTGGCCGTTTCGGGTGGACCATCGCAGCGGCGAAGGGCGCGGGCCGGTCTCGGGGAACATGAGCTACATCCTGCAGCTGTACGATGTTCTGCTCGAGCGAGGCTATGGCGAATTCAGCGCTCCGCGCCGGTTGCTATTCGATTGGATCAAGCGCTATCAAATTCCCAGCGCCGCCGCCGATGGGGCGCTGTTTGCGCAGTTCTTCGAAGATCACGATACGCCCACTAACCGCTCAGCCTGGGCGCCGCTGAATCTCGCGCGCTATTGGCTCGAGAAGCAGTCGCTGCTCGATGCCGATTGGCGCGCCGATGCCGCGACACTGATTGAATTCGTACGCCGGAATTTCACGCACAAGGAGTTCGGCGTCACCGTTTGCCACGAACAGGACGAGGACAAAAACGCATGGGGTGGAATCAACGCGACTTACGGCGCGGTGCTCGCGCTATTTGCGAAGGCGACCGGGTCGTGGCCGCTGGCGCGCGAAGCGCGGCAAGCATTGGATTTCACGCTCTACTCGATTGACGCGCAGGGCCGTCCGCGCGACGTGCACTTGAACCCCGCGCCCGGCGGCTGGCAGGAGGACGCGCATATGGACGTCATCCACAATTATGTCGACGCGATGCGCGCCTTTCCGCATTGGGGCGAATCTTAAGCCGGCGGCGAATCGCCGTCGTTCTTGTCGTTGACCAGATGCAGAACTCGGGTGAAGAGCTTTTCCTGCGCGTTTTCCCGTCCAATGTAAATGAAACCGGTGTGCGCGAGTTCTTTCGCAAAGACATCGTGGAATCGCTCGAGCGTGGGCTTGTCCAGCGCATCGAGTACCTCGTCCATGAGCAGCCAGGGCGGCTTGCGCAGCAGCACACGTGCGAATACGAGGCCCTGTTGTTCATCTTCGGTCAATACCTGGTCCCAGTGCTGGGCGGAGTCGAGCTGCGGCACGAGCCGTGCTAGGCCAAGCCGGGAGAGTGCGTCGGCAAATGCCTGCGTGCTCAAGGGTTCGACCGTTGATGGATAGGTGAGAACCTCGCGCAGCGTGCCCGGGGGCAGATAAGCCGTACGCGGGATATACATGATCGGTTCGCCTTGCGGGCGGGCGATACGCCCCGCGCCCAGGGGCCACAGACCCGCGAGCGCGCGGAACACCAATGTCTTGCGCTCACCGGGCTTGATCCGCACGCTCTGTTCCTTGAGTCTGGTGCTGCCCGACCGGGTGGCAATCTCAAGCTCGGCGAGCCGAATTTCGCCGGCATCCCCGTCGATCATCGAGATGCAGCTTTGCGCCTTCTGCGGCGCATCGCCGTCGATCATCGCGCGCCGGAAACAGGAGACGCGCAGCAGTGTCGCGCGCCAATCGGCGATCGTGCTGAAGTTGTCGACGAACCAGCGCAGCGAGGATTGCACTTGCATGAATGCGCCCGAGGCCAGCATGAGTCCGCCGAACGTGATCTTTCCCGCAAATTAGAGCGGTGCAGCCGCGATGATCGGGGCGACGATCGTGACCCAGCCGGAGCCGGCGGTCACCCAGGTGAGATTGGTGAGGCCGATGACGAGGCGGCGCATCGCGATGAGCACGCCCGCGAGATCGAGATCGATATGGCGCGCTTCATCCGCTTCGCCGCCCGCCAAGGCAATTGCGTCGATATGGTCATTGATGCGCACCAACGAATAGCGCAAGTCGGCCTCGCGCGCGTAATGCTCCGCGTTGCGGATGCGCAATAGATGATGGCCGCCCATACCATATAGCCGGGAATCACTACGTCGCGGCCGCCCATATGAAACGCGAACTGACGCGAGAGATTCCACAGTATACTGATGAAGGTCAGCAGCAGAATCGACGCCTGCAGCAGGCCGACCGCGAGATCGGAGGAGAGTTCGGTGAGGTGGCGCGCGTCTTCGTGCATGCGTTGATCCGGGTTGATGCCGATCGGTCCCGCGTGCGCGAGGCGCGACGCGCGGCCGGGCAGCATCCAATGGTGGATCAGATCCTCGACCAAGCCCTCGCGCAACTTGACCTTCGACATTTCTCCGAGATAGCGCTGCACGACGTTGAGTACGAGCAGCGCGCCGGCAATGAGTCCGAAAACGCCGAGTTGTATCAGAAACTCCGTGAAGTCGCGCCGCGATAGGGCGTCGTAGAACGGCTTGTTCCAGTTGTTGAGCAGAATCTGACCGTACGCGGTTGCGGCGACCACGATGAATATGGCTCCGGCCTGCATGAATAGCGTGTTGCGAACCGGCGATGTCCATAGCGCTTGGTACATCATCGCGAGTTCCGGCACGAGGCCCACGTTCGCCGTGGCGTCGGTTGCGGATGCGGAGTCCGGTGCATTTCCGGGCGCGTCTGACATCATTTTGGGCTTACTCCGGGATGTATTTGCGGACGCCTCGATTATCGCAGGGGATGCAATCGAGGCGGGCACCGCTACGCAGATCATGCGCAGCTGATATCCCGCGCCGACGTGCATTCATCGCAAGGAATTCGCAGACGGGTCCGAGGGTGGCTCACTGAGCGAATCGTCACTTGTGCGGGTCGACGAGTACGGGCTTAGCCGGCGCGCGGCACGCGCGGACTTCTTCACTTTTCGGTCACGGCAGCGTGTATCACTTCGAAGATCGGCGCCGCATCAGCGCTTGCGATCCGCTCGGCGCCGCACGCATCATTGCGGATGTTTTAACGGCGCGCCCGCATCAGTCGCCGTCTGTGAGCCGGTCAATCGTCGATGTGATCGTGGCTGCCGATGCGCCCGAGCCGCCAATATCCTTCGGCGGATACCTGGCTGCGGTCAAGGCCGCGCGCGAACAGATCGTTGCGCACGGCGCGCGCCGTCTGCGTCTCGCCGGTCAAGTACGCATGACCACGGCCCGGCGGCAGCGAAAACTTCGCGATGGACTCGCGCAGCTCCCCGCTCGCGTGCGAATCCGCATTCGAGAGTCCGTTTGCCGTGTTGCGCATTATCCATTGCACCTGCAAATGGGCGGGCGAGTCGATCGGCTGGATCTCGCTCGGGTCCCCGATTTGAATGAACGCATACGCCTGATCCGCGGCGCGCAGCGACTTGCAGATCGAAGCAATCGCCGGGATCGAGGTCTCGTCCCCGCCGAACAAATGCCAATCGGCGGTCTCATCGGCTCGTATGCGCCCGCGCGGGCCGTTAACCTCAACGCGGTCGCCCACTCGCACACCATGCGCCCAGCGGTTGCCCGGACTCATGCCGTGCAGAAACACGTCGATGTCGATCAAGCGGGACTCGGCGTCATAGCGCCGAATCGTGTAATGCCGGCGCAAGGTTTCGTTCGCGGAAGCCGGAATCAATACGATGAGTTCCTGACCAGCATTCGGCTTGAAATCGCCGAGATCTGCGCCCGTGAGTTCGATGCGCCGCATGCGCGGCGTCAATTGCCGTACTGCCATTACACGCAGCGACCACTGGCGGCCGCGGCGGGCTGCCAAGGCGGCGGGGTCCAGCGCGGGGCGCTGCGAGGCTGATTCTTTCAAAGTCGTAGTATCCATGTCCTTAGTCCTGTTAAAATATATCTGTGCGGCAGTATATTGGGATATTCTTGCTAAGATAGCTTATAAGATATATCATACGATGGCAATAGATAAAGTAGGGGAAGCTTTGATGTCTTATCAGATAGCAAGTTGCGCGCTGGTCGCCGGTGGACCCCACGGCGATCACCCTGGCGGTGGTCGTCCCGGCGGCGGTCGTCATATGGGGGGCGGGCGGCGCTTCGGCGGCGGTGGCCATGGTGGCCATGGGCTGCGCGCGGGGCGGATCTTGGTCGCCGCCGATTTACAGCTGATCATCTTGGCGCTCCTGGCCGAAAAACCGCGCCATGGGTATGAAGTGATCAAGGCGGTCGGCGAGCGATCCGATGGTTTTTATACGCCGAGTCCGGGCATGGTCTATCCCGCGCTGAGCTACTTGGTCGACGCCGGCTATGCGCACGTCGAGGCCTTGGATGCGAAGAAGCTATATACGCTGACCGATGAGGGGCGCGGTCACGTATCCCTGCAGCACGAGCGCATCGAGGCTTTGTTCAGCGAACTCGCACGCGTCGGCAAGCGAATGGCAAGCGCGAAGCGCGCTTACGATGCGGAGCGTGGCGATGAGCCCGACGGCCGGTCGGCCGCCGACGCGCTCGCGGCCGCGCGGCGTGAGTTCAAGTCCGCGTTATTCGACGTGCTCGACGCGCCGCCCGAAGAGCAGCGGCGCGCCACGGAGATCCTTCAGCGCGCAACGGCCGAGTTGCGCGGAAAAAAATAGCGCTCGGCGCGTATCATTTTTCCGCCTAGAAGAGCGCATATTATGGAGCGGCGTCAGCCGACGCGCGGCGGACGCGATCGAGGGCAAGGGGCCCGATTATTCAGGAGTTACGCGGCCGAGCGCGGGGTCGCTGCAGACCCTGTAGCGAGAAATCAATTATCGATCA
>OCZU010001557.1_pt1 | contig 15002 bp, 17 predicted proteins | sample 1539001 | NCBI WGS metagenome assembly OCZU01 (sample SAMEA3539306, study PRJEB22396) | soil metagenome | biome: tundra; feature: field; material: soil | place: USA | collected 2010-05 | depth 0.15 m | reverse complement strand
GGCGCTTTTGTCCTTTGTGTTTGGAAACCAGATCCTGCACTGGTATTGGAGAGCGCTGTGACGTTGCTGACGAATCCGATGGTGTTGCGCATGGGCCTGCTGCTGTTCGTGTCGATGGCAGCGTTCGGGTTGGCGCTATTCGTGATTCGCCGTTTGCGGAAGAATCTCGTGTCCGAACCGGAGTCACTGGATTACGCTCCGTTGGCGGCGGAGGGATTGCCGGTGCACGCCTATCACGCCGTCATTCAGCAATTGAAGCAGCAAAAACATGAACTCGCCTCGCAGCATCTCTCGGAGCGCAGAAAAGCCAAGGCCTCCGACACGCTCAGTTCCACCATACTGACGAACCTTTCCTGCGGAGTTCTGTTTCTGAATAACAGCGGCCTGGTGCGGCAGGCGAACCCGGCCGCGCGGCAGTTGCTCGGATTCGCGTCTCCCATCGGACTGCATGCTTCGGACCTCTTTCGCACGGCCACGCTGCGCTCCGGACCCGAGGCGACGGTGGAGCAGGCGCTTGTCCCAGCCTTCACCGGCAAGGCAGCCGTGCGAGGGCTGCTGCTCAACTACGTCACACGAGACGGAGATAGCCATGTGCTCGAAGTCACCGCCTCGCCGGTTCTTGGAGAGGATGCGAGTCTCATGGGCACGACGCTGGTGCTAACCGACAAGACCGATATCGAGCGCATCCTCCACGATCAGAGACTGCATCAGGAAATTTCGGCGGAACTCGCGCTTGGGCTGCGCACTTCTCTGACCGTCATCACCGGATACGCGCGGCAACTCTCGAGCAGCCACGACCAAAGTTTGTCGCATCAATTGGCGGAGGATATCGCCCACGAAGCGGCGCAATTGGACCGCACCATCGGCGGCTTCTTAGGGGGCGCGCGGGCGGCTGTTTCAAGTTCGTAAGCTAAGTTTGATGTAGCGAAAGGATGATGACATGAAGCGCACGAAATGCATGGCCATGGCAATTCTGCTACTGCTGGCGGCAAGTGGGGTTTCCGCTCAGTCGCTCGGAGATTACGCGCGCGCGGCTCGCAAGAAGAAACCCGAGGCCTCGACCGCCCATCATTACGATAACGACAATCTCCCGACCGGCGACGGACTGAGCGTAGTGGGACCGCCGGCATCGAGCGATGCCAATACGAGCAATGGTGAGGCTAAGGCCGCCCCTCCGGCTCCGAGTGCCTCGGACGCCGATCGTCAGAGGAAAGCGGAGGAGTGGAAGCAAAAACTGGAGCAGCAAAAGCAGAAAGTCGATGCGCTGAACCACGAACTCGATCTCGATCAGCGCGAACTGCAGCTGCGCGCAGTGCAATTGAATGCCGACCCGACGGTGCGCTTACGCGATGGCGGACAGTGGGATAAAAAAGAGGCGCAGTTCAAGAGTGACGTGGAAGAAAAGCAGAAGTCGCTCAATGAAGCGCGGCAACAGCTCGATGACATCCAGGATCAGGCGCACAAGGCGGGAGCGGTCCGCTCGGATAGCGACAGCAACGACAAAGACAAAGACAAAGAACCAAAGTGAGAAAGTGAGTTACACAGGGTCGAACTCGGAAGGGCGGAGTTAGAAGAGTCCAGCGTTTCAGGTGAGACTCAGCCGTTCTTCCGGGACGATTTCCTGCATGCTACGATGAGCCTGTTTGCCGTCGGACGACAGGAATGGTCATCGTTGCAGCGTTCCACGTGTTGATGTTACTTCTAGTCGTCGGTATTGTGAGCCGAGCCATCCCCGAAAAGCTAGTTAGCTCCCTGCTTGGCTACCTGCACAGCACCATCGGGATCACGATGCCGCGGGCGACTCAGGTGCGCGCGATCACGCTGGTCTGGATCGGCTGCGTCATCTTCCTCGTTGATGGATGTCTAGCCCTGCTGGTCTTCATTACTGCATCCCTAAGCTCAAAGTGAGCTCTCCAGTTCGAGTGACTAAAGCGTCGAACGGGTTCGAGCAATCAACCTCCAGCTCGGCTATGGGTTGAAGATTTCCTGCGTTAGAATTGATGGCATGCTTCTATCCGGAATCTTTCCACCCATTACTACGCCGTTCTATCAGGATGGTGAGGTCTATTACAAGAAAATTGAAGCCAACGTCGAACGCTACTCGCGTACACCGGTAGCTGGGATCGTAGTGCAAGGTTCGACCGGCGAAGCGATTTTACTATCGGATCAGGAGCGGCGCGACGTCTTGAAGGCAGCGATGGCGGCTGCCGCTCCTCACAAAGTGATGGTCGCCGGCACGGGCATCGAGTCGGCACAGGAGACGCTCCGGCTTACCGAATATGCCGCCGGACTTGGCTATGACGTGGCCATGGTGCGGACTCCGCACTATTACAAGAAACAGATGGCGCCGGCGAACCTGCTGGCTTTTTATCGCACCGTCGCCGACCGCTCGCCGCTGCCGATTGTCATTTACAACTTTCCGCAGGCAACCGGATATGACATTCCCGCCGAGGTCGTGATCGAACTCGCGAACCATTCAAACATCGTGGCCATCAAGGAATCGAGCGGCAATCTCGACAAAGTGAAACAGATGGTGGACGGCACGCGACAGGTGAAGCGGCAAGCCACAGTGACCGAGACATTCGAGGCGGTAACGCCGCGCATGATCAAAGCCGCGGTTGCTGAAAGCGAAAAGCAGAGCCGGGAATTAGTCAGCGTAGCGTCGCTCACCGGCGCGGCCGAGTCAGGCGGGACGCCCGAAACAGCGAAGCCTTCCTCTTCCGCCGTCACGGTAGTGGGAAAATTGAAGACACGGCAGAAAGAAGTCGGATTCCAGGTCATGACCGGAGCGGCTCACCAACTCGAACCTTCGCTCGGGCTGGGAGCGGTCGGCGCGATTCTCGCGTTTGCCTGCCCCTCTCCGATGGCGTGCTATGAAATTTTCGCCGCGCTTAAAGATGGAGACAACGCGCTCGCCCGTGAGAAACAAGATCGCGTAAGACTAGCGGCGCAGCGCGTGGTGGGTGAACTGGGAGTGCCGGGCGTGAAATACGCCATGGACCTCAATGGCTATTATGGCGGCCCGTCGCGGCTGCCCTTCCTGCCACTCTCTGGGGAGCAGAAGGCCGAGATTGAGAAGTTGATGGCCGGGATTAAGAGCTAGCGCTCGTGGTGTCTCCGGTGGTGCCAGGTTGTAGAACATTAGCAATAGGACTTGAACTCGGGTTCGGCTTTTATCATCCCATCGACTTGAGGAAGACCATGACCAAGATCATTGCCGCCGCCCTGTTCACGGTATTTGCGACCGCGTTGATCGTGGCGAAGGATACTCCAACCCAGGTCATCAATTGGCCTTCGACGGGCACCACTGTTGTCCGAGTTACCATCGGAAAATTCAAAGAAATCAGTACCGTTGCCGGTCAGCACAACTATGTGATTGACACGACCGCCGAAAACTTATGGAGCAAGAAAATCTCGCGTCTGGGTTTCAACCTGTACCTCTTTGACAAGAACAAAGTCCGGATTGGCGATGGTTGGATTACGATCGAAAATGTTTCTCCCGGGCAATCGGTGAAGTTTCAGACCACGGTTCACGCCCTAGGGACGCCGACATCCGTCGAATTGGCGGTTAATTCCGTACCCACGGAACTGCAACCGCTCGCCCCGCCAAAAAAAGTGTCCATAACGGTGAACTCCGTTCCCCAAGGTGCTGTCCTTTCGGTGGACGGGGCTGCGGCTGGCGCCACGCCGAAGCTGGTGCAACTGGCGGTCGGAAAACACACGTTGGGTTTCACCAAGGAAGGCTTCAATACGGGGACATTTCCTCTTGAAATCTCTCCCGACGATGTTTCCGGTGGGAGCGTGAGCTACGAACTCGGCACTTCGGCACATGACACTGTGGAACTGCGTGATGGGTCGGTGCTGAGTTGCGACCTGGTCTCGGTCAGCGGAATGGAGATCCGAGTGAAGGTCGGAGGAAACATACAATCGCTCGACCGCAACAAAGTGAAACGCATCGTTCTGACCGAGCGCGATCCAACGGAGTGACCAGTCCGTCACGCTCTCCAGGAAGCTCTACCACTTGTTTATAATTAGAACCAACGTGGGGACGCTGCCGTGGGCGTCAATGCTTTCAAGAGGATTGTGTCTGGCAAACGGCCTGAAGGGCTCGCGCGTGCTCGAAGTTTGGCATCGCTGAAGTGATGCCCTGATACGAACCGGCAATAGAGTTCAAACTTAAAAGAGAGATCCAGGAATAAGGAGCAATCTATGGCGACCATCACTCCGACGCAGCCCGTCACCGGAGAAACTACTAAACAACTCATCAACTATCGAACCGCTGCGGGCGTGGCGGTGATTGAGATGAACGACCCTCCGGCGAACACTTACACCTACGAAATGAACCGCCAAATGGATGAAGCGATCCTCAAAGCACGCATGGACAACGATGTGCATGTGATCGTGCTGACGGGTGTGGGCGACAAGTTTTTTTCGGCGGGCGCGAACATCAAGATGCTGGCTTCGGTTGACCCTACTTTCAAATACTACTTTTGCCTGCATGCCAACGAAATGCTGCTGCGGCTGGAGCACACGCCGAAGCTTGTGATTGCGGCGATTAACGGACATTGTGTTGGTGGCGGCCTCGAGATCGCCATGGCTGCCGACTTACGCATTGCGCGCAAGGATGCGGGTAAGATTGGGCTGCCCGAGGTCAATCTTGGCGTATTGCCAGGCACCGGCGGAACGCAGCGCCTGTCGCGGCTGGTAGGGAAGAGCAAGGCAATTGAATTGATGATCACCGGCAACACGTTTTCGTTTGAAGAGGCGCAGGAGTTCGGCATCGTGAACGATATTTTCGAGCGCGAGGGCTTTATGGAGAACATCCTGGAGTATGCGCGGCAGTTTACTCCTCCGAATAAAGCCGCGAAGGCGGTGGGACGCATCAAACGTGCGGTGCAGACGGGCTGGGAGATTCCGATGGAATCGGCGCTGGCGGTGGAGCGGGAGAACCAGCAGATTCTCTTCCAGAGCGAAGACGCCAAAGAAGGGCTGGCCGCTTATGTGGAGAAGCGGCCGGCGGTGTTTAAGGCGAAGTGATATTGGAGTTCGCCTCATACGCGATGTTTTCGGGCTACGCAACGGAGAGCTTGAACCACGGGGAGCACGGGGGTTCACGGGGGAACCCTGGCGACACTTTTGGTGGGATGAGATTTGGGGGTTTATGGCAGGCAAGGTAGCGAAAATCGGTAGCTTCAGCGAATGGGTTGGCCTGTTCAATGAGTGGCGTAAAGAAGTCGGCGTCGATAAAGACGATGTCGAGGCCTTCCATTTCGACACGCTCTATGGGGCGATCGAGACTGGGGAGATCCAGTTCGGCTCATATAAAGGCCGCAACAAGTGGGAGAACCTGCGCCAGGTGCCGACGCAGCAGATGCGCGATGCGCTGATGAACATGATTATTTATCAGGGCGATACGGAATTTGCCAGCGTCGAACAGCAGCGCAACCTTTTTGAGACCGCGCCCACCGAGTGGGATCGGCGCGCGCTGACCCGCGTGATGATCGAAGAGATGCGGCATGGCTGGCAGATGTGCGCGCTGCTGATCGACTTTTTTGGATCGTCGGGCAAGGTGGAAGCGCAGAAGATGCTGGAGCGGCGGGCGTTTGAAAACGCGCGCCTGCTGGGCACGTTTAACGTCGATGTCGATAACTGGCTCGATTTTTTTACCTACACGGATTTTGTCGATCGCGATGGAAAGTTTCAGCTGCAGATGTTGAAGTATTCGTCGTTCGCTCCGCTGGGGCGGTCTACCTCTTATATGCTGCGGGAAGAGGCGTTTCACATGGGGACCGGCCACGATGGACTGCGGCGTGTGGTGGAAGCCGGAGTGATTCCGCGTTGGCTGCTACAGAAGTATTTGAATAAGTGGATATCGAGTTCCTTCGATCTGTTTGGGACGGACCACTCTTCATCGGCGCATTGGGCGTATGTCTGGGGCATCAAGGGTCGATATGACGAACTACAAAACGACAAGGCCGCCGATCTCGACGACCTGAATGATTACAGCCGCCATTTGTATCGCGAGGAAGTTGCGGGATTGGTTGAACGGCTGAATACATTTCTGAAGCCTGGCGAGAAGAAGTTCTACACGCCGGATATCCACTTCAACCGCAATATTGGAAAATGGGCCGGGCAGAAGTTTCATTGCGAAACGGGCGAGCCGCTGGACGACCGCAGCTACGCGGAGCATTGTGAGGAGAACTTGCCCGGCGCGAAAGATAAAGAGCTGCTGCTGGACATTATCCGCAACGAAAAGAAGTGGATCAAAGAGAAGGCGGGCGCGCGCGACCCGCTCTCGACGATTGGCGAGCCGCGGAAGTCGGCGATTAATATCTAGCGAAGCTCGCCGGCAATGATCGTTCGATCATTTGTTGCGGACTTGTGAGGAGGCGTCAGAAATCCCATGCGCGACATCGATCAAATCATCCAGTCGGTTATGGGTCTCTGCCCTGCGGTGAAGGTTCGGCAGCTCACAGTGCTACACCCGAGTGCTGATGATGACGGGCTTTGGTTTTTCGAATGGCCGGGGAGTAAATTCGAGGTGCAGATCGAATCCTCCGAAGGGATGTGCCCCTTTCTGGTCGAAACGGATGAGAACGATGCTCGCGTGACTGCGAAATCTGTCGATGAGACCGGTGAGATTCTTAGCAAGTTGCTTCACCTCGGGCCCTTGGTACCGGATCGGTGAGATGACTACCACCGCCTTAAGCCGGATCGACATCAACGTCGCTCCGCCCATTGCGCGGATCAGGCTAATCAATCCGCCTCTAAACGTTATCGATCTCCCCATGATGCGGGAGTTGCTGCGCGCGCTGGGCGAAATCGAGTCTCGCACCGATATCGCGACGATTCTCTTTGAAGGCGATGCCCGAGCTTTCTCTGCCGGTGTCGATATCAAGGCTCATCTGCCCGAGCAAGTTCACGAGATGCTGACGAGCTTTCATGGGGTGATTCGAGCGATTGTCGCTTCGCGCAAAATTACGATTGCTGTTGTTCGCGGCGTTTGTCTGGGCGGAGGCGCTGAACTTGCGGCCGTCTGCGACATGGTCTACACCGCACGCGACGCTACCTGGGGATTTCCGGAGATTAAGTTGGCCTGCTTTCCGCCGGTCGCGGCGGTGGCGTTGCCGGCGCTGATCGGCCAGAAGCGAGCCGCGGAATTGATTCTGACGGGGCGACAGATTTCCGGTGACGAGGTGGTGGCGATCGGGCTAGCGAATCGCTCCGCTCGCGCCGAGGAACTCGATTCTGTGGTTGAAGAAACGCTGGCTCAACTCGGGCAACTAAGTACGGTAGCGCTGACTCATGCGAAGAAGGCGATCTACGCGTGGGACGCCATCCACTTTGACAAGGGTCTGGCGCGGGCAGAGAAAATTTATTTCGATGAACTGATCTCGACCGCGGACGCGCGCGAGGGTATCATTGCCTTCCTCGACAAACGCAAACCGAAATGGACAGGCAAGTAGACGCGAAGGACAACAACAACGACCAGGTGAGTCCGAGGGCTCGAGCGAAGGGCGCCTATGGTTCCGGGCACCTGATGTGCCGCACTCCCTTGTGGGGGATTGCCGGGTTTCTGGGCTGTGCCTACTTCACGTGGGTCTCGTTTAGCCACGTTACCCGCAACGAATATGAATGGCCGCATGACCTGTGGACTGCCGCGACCTACGTGGTTTGGATCCTTCTGCTGACTGGGCTGGCCCTCGACACGCGCTGCCTGCGGGAACGTTTGTTTTTTGGCGTTCTCGTCGTTAATTTTTTGATTGGGTGCGGATTGACGCTGTGGTACGACATTCCGGCCTCCGATGTGCGGACGGCGCGCATCGGAACCGGAGCACTCTGGGCGGTCGCGGCGCTGTTGAGCCTGACTACTTTGGGTGGAGCGAAGGCGTCGAGCAATAACGTTTGATTCTCGTTTATGGACTTCGAAATCTCTCCCGGTCAGGTCAAGTCGCTGCAGAAGAGCGGGGAAACATTCGCGCTGCTCGATGTGCGCGAAGGTTGGGAATACGAAGCTTCACGCATCGAAGGAGCGAAGCACATTCCGATGGGCGACATTCCCTCGCGCGCGCACCAGGAACTTGATCCCGACGATCATATTGTCGTCATGTGCCATCACGGCGTGCGCTCGTTGAGCGTTACGAATTGGTTGCGGCAACAGGGCTACGAGAAAGTGCAATCGATGCGCGGCGGGATCGATGGCTGGGCGCGAACGGTGGATCCGAAAGTGCCATTGTATTGAGAGAGCTTTTAGCCTTTAGCTTTTGGCTCCCAGCAAATCAGTTCGTGATTTTCAGAAGCCGATAACAAAGCTCGAGGAGCCAGGAGCCGTCCCTGATCACTGACTGCCACATCCATATCTCACCGCTTGAACTCTTCAAGCCGCAGGCGCTGGAGTTGATGAAGCGCAAGCGCTCGAATTTCGATGAGATCGCTGAGTATTGCCGTTCGCCCTTAGCATTTCTGAAATACCTCGACCGTTGTGGGGTTGAGCGTGCGGCACTGATCAACTACGTTGCGCCGGAGGTGATCGGTTTTACCTCCGAGGTCAATCAGTTTGTCGCCGATTACACCAGGCAAGATCCGAAGCGGCTAATCTCTTGCGGCAGCCTCCACCCGCGGCACACTACCAACATCATGGCCGATGTCGAGCATATTTTGCGGCTGGGCATTCGCATGATCAAAATTCATCCGCCACATCAGTTGCTCTATCCGAACGATTATCTGAACGGGGTTAAGGAGCTGGAGACGATCTACCGCGCGGCGGAAGGAAATGGGATTCCGGTGATGTTTCACACGGGCACTTCGATTTTTCCGGGTGCACGCAACAAGTTTGGCGATCCGATCTATCTCGACGATGTGGCCGTCGATTTTCCCAAGCTCAAGATCGTAATGGCCCATGGCGGACGGCCGCTGTGGATGGATACTGCGTTTTTTCTCCTGCGGCGGCACGTCAATGTGTATCTCGACATCAGCGGAATTCCGCCGAAGGCGTTGCTTAAGTATTTTCCGCGACTTGAGGAGATTTCGCACAAGACATTGTTTGGCAGCGATTGGCCGGGGCCAGGCGTTCCGGATGTGGGGCGGAATCTTCAGGAATTCCAAGCTTTACCGATGAGCGCCGAGATGCGCGATCAAATCTTGAGCAGGACAGCGGCTGAGCTTTGGCCGGAGTAAACCTGCTTACTCTAAGACTCTGATTTTGTATTCTGTGCCCCAGGTTCGCGCCTGTTCTTTGGGCGCTAACCTGCGCTCCGGTCAAACCGCCGAATTTTATTCGTGAAGCGCCGGCTCCACTCAGGCTGAATCGCGCATCTGGCCGCCGCCGCCGGCTTGGCGTATAAAAGAGGGTTGTCCGATCCGCTGCCAGGCAAGCGAGGAATCATGTCCAGCGTTGTCAACTTACACACTTCCAAAGGGCTGGAAGGAATTGTCGCCACCACCTCCAGCATCTGCTACATCGACGGTGACCTGGGAGTGCTCGCCTATCGCGGGTATGACATTCACGATCTTGCCGATCATTCTACGTTTGAAGAGGTCTGTCATCTGCTGTGGTTCGGACACCTCCCCAATGCCGAGGAACTGACGCGCCTTAAATGGCGAATGGCGGAAGAGCGCAAGCTGGACGCATCGATTTTCTACCGGTTGCAGCTTGTGCCCCGGCACGTTCCGCCGATGGACATGCTGCGGACGATCGTCTCCGCGCTGTCGTACTACGACCCCGAATATAACAAGAACGATCACGACGCCAACATCAATAAGGCCATCCGCTTGACGTCGCAGATCTCGATGCTGGTTGCGGACTATGACCGCATTCGCAAGGGCAAGCCGGTGGTCGAGCCCGATCGATCGCTTTCCCATGCCGCGAATTTCCTGCTCATGCTGAACGGGGTCGCGCCTTCGAAGACGGCGGAACGCGCGCTCGATATTGCGCTGATTCTGCATGCCGACCACGAGTTAAATGCATCGACGTTTGCGGCGCGGGTTACGGCGGCGACGCTTTCCGATATGCACTCTGCCGTGACCTCGGCGATTGGCACACTGAAGGGGCCGTTGCATGGTGGGGCAAACGAAGCGGTCTTCAAGATTCTTCAGGAGATTGATGCGAATGGCGCCGATCCGGTTGAATATGTGAAAGGGCTGCTGTCGCAGAAGAAGAAAATTCCTGGCTTCGGACACCGGGTGTATCACACCGAAGATCCGCGCGCTACGCATCTGCGGCAGATGTCGCGCGACCTGGGGCATTCGACCGGCGATCCCAGGTGGTTTGAGTATTCGCAGAAGATCGAAGAGTTCGTCAACGCCGACAAGAAACTGAATGCCAATGTCGACTTCTATTCGGCTTCGACCTATCACACGCTTGGGATCGATGTGGACCTGTTCACACCGATCTTCGCGGTGTCTCGTGTTGGGGGATGGACCGCGCACGTTATTGAACAGCTTGATGACAACCGGCTCATCCGGCCGCGGGCGGACTACATTGGGCCGGTGTATCCGCAGAAGTATGTCGAGTTAGAGCGGCGTTGAAAACTAATGCGTGGTGACGCGGGATGCCAGAAATAACGAGCATTTTCGGCAACCTCGGCACAGCGGAGAATAAGAAGTCTTAGGAACGTCTCGCGTCATCGTCCAAGCAAACCTCGGTACAATAGAAACAGCATGATGCGGCGCGTCTATCTTGACAATAACGCGACCACCCCGGTTCTGCCTGAGGTACTGGAGGCGATGCAGCCTTACTTTGGCGAGCATTTTGGGAATGCCTCGTCCATCCATCATCATGGGCAGGAGACGCGGGCAGCGGTCGAGCGGGCACGGGAATCGGTGGCCGCGCTGCTGGGATGCCGCGCGTCAGAGATAGTATTCACCAGCGGCGGAACCGAGGCGGACAATCTGGCGGTATTTGGATTGGCGCGGCCGGGTGACCATATCGTTACGTCGACCATTGAGCATCACGCTGTGTTGAATGCCTGCAAGCGGCTTGCTGCGGACGGGTGCGAAGTCACATTCGTTCCGGTGAATGGCCTTGGTCTCGTCGATCCGGATGATGTCAGGCGCGCGCTTCGTCCGAATACGAAGTTGATTACGATCATGTTCGCCAACAACGAGACGGGCGTGCTGCAGCCGGTAGCGGAGATTGGGAAGATTGCAGCGGAAGCTGACATTTATTTTCACACCGATGCGGTGCAGGCGGCGGGGAAAATTCCGATTGATGTTCGCGAAGTCGGATGCGATCTGCTGACGATTTCCGGGCACAAGTTTCACGCGCCTCAGGGCGTGGGCGCGCTTTTCATTCGCAAGGGAACTCAGGTCCAGCCGATGCTTTATGGCGGAAGTCATGAACGTTCGCGGCGCGCGGGGACGGAGAATGTTCCGGGCATCGTCGGGTTGGGGAAGGCGGCGGAGTTGGCGATTGTGGGGTTCGAGGGCGGTTACGATTTGAAGATAGCGGCGATGCGCGATCGCCTGGAACGGGAACTGCTCGCGATTGAAGCTAGCGGGTTGAATGGCGAAGGCGCTCCGCGCGTTCCGAACACGACCAACATTTGTTTCGATGGCGTCGAAGGCGAGGCGCTGGTGATTGCGCTGGACTTGAAGGGACTGGCGGTTTCGACTGGCGCGGCATGTTCCTCGGGAGCGCTTGAGCCTTCGCACGTGCTGACTGCGATGGGGCTGAGCCGGGAGCGCGCGAAGGCGAGTATTCGGTTTAGTTTGGGGAAGCAAAATACGGAAGAGGATGTGGAGTTCGCGCTCAAAATTATTCCGGAAACAGTTGCTCGGTTGCGCGAGTTGTCTCCGGTGTGGGCAAAGAGTGCAGTTGGTCTTTAACGCTCGGTCTGGATTAGCCATGGAACTCGAGTCTCTATCCAATCTCTTCGCATATGCCAGCTTCATTTGCTCGTTTTCCTTTTGGCTGGGTCTGATTTTGAGCCGCATCCCGGCTGTCGCCAGTCTAATAAACGTCGTTCCACCAATGTCGTGGCTCGTGATCGAGGGAGTTGGCATCGTGTTGGCTGGTTTTTCTGCCGTGAGCCGTTCTAAACTGTGGCCGCTGGCTATCCCGCTATCCCTTGGAAGTTTTTTCTTCGTAATGTACGTGATCGGATCGTAAGCTTGCGAAACACTGCTACCATCGCCGTTGCTATGTCGGGAGGAGTTGACTCCTCGGCCGTTGCGGCTATGCTGCGGGCGGACGGCCACAATATTATCGGTCTCACCATGCAGCTTTGGAACCAGCGGCGGCTCGCTGGGCACGCGGGCATGCCGGAATCTGTGCAGGGGCGCTGCTGTTCGATCGACGATGTTTACGATGCCCGCCGTGTCGCGGAGACGCTCGGCATTCCTTACTACGTGGTCAATCACGAGGAGCGTTTTGAGCGCGATGTGGTGCGTCCGTTTGTTGAGGAGTATCTGGCGGGGCGCACGCCGATCCCTTGCAGCCTCTGCAACAATCACTTGAAGTTTGATCAGCTTCTGGTTGTGGCGCGGCAGATTGGCGCCGATTCGGTTGCGACCGGACATTATGCTCGGGTTGCCTTTGATGAGCAGAGCGGGCGATGGCTGCTTAAGCGTCCGACGGACAAATCGAAAGATCAGACTTATTTTCTGTTTGGGCTTACACAGGAACAATTGAGCCGCACGCTGTTTCCGCTGGGCGGGATGACCAAGCCCGAAGTGCGGGAACTCGCTCGCCAGCACAAGCTGGTGATTGCGGAGAAGCCCGACTCGCAGGAAATTTGCTTCGTCCCGGGCGGGGACTACAAGAGCTTTCTCGAAGCTTATCTCACCGAGCAGGGAGAGAATCGCACGCGCGTCGAGGTTGGCGGCGAGATGGTCACCACCGACGGTAAGGTGATCGGCGAGCATGGCGGCGTTCATAACTTTACGGTCGGGCAGCGTAAGGGGCTTGGCGTCGCTACCGGTTCGCCGCTTTACGTGATTCAGATCAAGAACGACACGCGGCAAGTCGTGGTCGGCAAGGATGAGGAGCTTTATTCGCGTACCCTTTGCGCACGCCAGGTGAACCTGATTTCTACGGCAGAGCTGCGCGAGCCGATGCAGGTCGCGGTGAAGATCCGGCACAAGCACCAGCCAGCTCCGGCAACGATTGAAGCGGACGGGCCGGATGCGGTGAAGGTGATTTTTGACGAACCGCAACGGGCGATCACTCCTGGGCAGGCTGCCGTTTTCTACGTTGACAACATCGTGGTCGGCGGCGGCTGGATTGAAAGCGCCCACTAAGAGAGCTGATTCCAGCGGGGCATGCCCAGGACGGAACCCTTCTGGCTTTGCTCGGCCGGGCTCCGACCCATCAGAATATTTTTTGGGGCGAATCTTTAGAATCATGAATTTACGAGAAAAAAATCTCTAAATCTTTGATTCTAAAAGATTAAAAGTCATAATCTTGTAAAAAAATGACTTAGCGGTTTTTGCCGATCCAAGTCCAGGAAATCCTGAAAACCTAATTTGTGGCGTCTCTTTGGAATCATCCCGTTACGGGTTAAAGGCGATTTCAAGTGCGATTTTAAATCCTGCGGTTGCCAAGGGACTAAGAGCCATAATCTTGTGAATAAAGACTTAGCCGCATTTCCCAAGTCAAATCTAGAAATCCCACCGCAAATCCAAAAGGGTGCGGGAGAAGCTCCGCACCCTTTTTTACTCTATAAGTCAATTATATCAATTGGGCGCAGGTGAACCGGACATTTCGCGCGGCTTTATTTTCCTAAGAGATTGATCGACTTGCGGAGAAAACCGGTCAACGAGGGGCTTGACAGCATTTTGTGCCGGGTGCCGGAAACCAGCCTGTTGATGCGACGGTTATGTTTCGTCTCGATCCGATACGAGTTTGGTGTTTGACCGAAGAAGTCAAGGGCTTAACCACGGGGGACACAGAGGAGCACGGGGGAAGTCAGCGAATCATACGCACTCCATTAGCAGCTTTGAAAAGGAAGCCTGTTACCTTTGGTTACTTTCGCCGGCTTGATGGCACCTTCGTGGGCTAGACCTGCCGATGGAGCAGAGTTAGGGTTAGTTCACGACGGGACCTTCGTAGTCTCTCCCCAATCAAAGGGTCCGGCGTGGGGAGCGATTTATGAAAATCTGGCATCTGGCATACGCGGCATTGGGGATTGCGGTGGCACGCTGGGTATTTAAGCGGCAACCAATGCAGATAACCGATCCGGTCACGCGTTTTCGTACCTCTGGCCTGCTGTAAGTTAATGACGTCAGTTGAGGTGACTGACGGCATCAACCCACTACGTTGAACTCTCTGTGAAAGAGCTTGGATGTGCCCTGTTGCGCGCACTTCGGATCTAAGGGGTCCAGGCTCTTTCGCAGTTTGTCTGGCCTCCTTCTGGAAGTGCTAGTCCTTTAGTTTCCCTTCAGTAACTTCTTTTTCGTTCCATCTGGCCTAAACTTTTCTTATAGCCTGCTCGGCCCGTATGCGCTCTGAGCTGGCCGACTCTCAATGCGTTTCCGACTCCCCAATTGTCGCGTGGCGACGCTCTGTTTATGCACTTTTTTTGCGCTGCTGTTGCCGGTTGCCGCGTGGGCCCAGTCCGAAGCCGAAGGCGAGGCTCCCTCGCTTGGCGATCTGGCCCGCACTTTGCGCCAGCAAAAACTGCAACAGGCGACGCCAGCCCAGCCCACCAGCGCCCGACCGGTCATCGATAACGACAACATGGCCCAGGTGATGGAAGATGCGCGAAAAGGCCGCCCCGTAAACCCGGAAAAATCTGTGTTTTCCATCGATCCTTCCGGGAAAACCGTGAAAATATCATCGCCTGACGTAACCTGCAGCCTTTCTTTCGATTCGCGGGCTAGCTCGCTGCTGATCAAGCCGGTGCTGGTCGACGACCTGCCGCTAGCCGAACTGCTCAAGCTCGACGGGCCCGGATTCATTCAGGATGAGAGCCTCCAATTGCAGGTCTTCAACGGAACGGATTGGGAACTGCGCGAAATCACGATTGGGCTGACGCTCGAACGCAAGCCGGGAGAGAATGCCG
>OCZU010001556.1_pt1 | contig 15007 bp, 15 predicted proteins | sample 1539001 | NCBI WGS metagenome assembly OCZU01 (sample SAMEA3539306, study PRJEB22396) | soil metagenome | biome: tundra; feature: field; material: soil | place: USA | collected 2010-05 | depth 0.15 m | reverse complement strand
GCTTCTTCGGGCCGGGTGACCTGGAAGTCGGGAAGCCACTGCCGGCGCTATAGCTGACGGCCGTGAACTGGCTGCCGCGGGCTGGCGTCCAGCCCGGTACCTTCACGCGCCCGCCCGAGGCCACCGGCTTCGCCCGTTCGGCGCCGGGGTCCCTGATCAGATTCGGCGCAGCCGACTTGGCGGCATGCGCCACGGCAGGCGCCCCGGACTGCCCGAAAGCACTCGGGGCGGCCGACCAGACACCAGCCATGGTGAGTGCCGTTATCGCTAGAAAGGCCGTGCTTCGTCCAGGCATGTCGCGCCCCTCCCCGGGGCGCCGTGGTGGCAGGCCGCCGATTCCGGCATTATCACGCTCACGCCGGGCATCGGTCAACAAACATGCCCAGGCGGAAGACCAGATCACGATGGGGGCGGAGATGGACCTGCAGCGCTGGCTCAGCGAGGGTGTGGACGCGATCGCCGACTGGCAGGCCAGTTTCGCTCCGTTCGAGAGCGACTCCTCGCTGCTGATCACCGATGAGCAGTTCGCCGACGCGTTCAGCGTCTTCACCGCGCGGCTCAGGGACAATTATCCGTTTTTCCATCCGTCCTACGCCGGGCAGATGCTCAAGCCAGCCCATCCCGCCGCCGTCGTGGGCTACCTCACCGCGATGCTCGTCAACCCGAACAACCACGCGCTCGACGGCGGACCGGCGACCGCGCGGATGGAGCACGAGGCGGTGGCGCAGCTGGCCGCGATGTTCGGCTTCGCTACGCACCTTGGTCACCTGACCACCAGCGGGACGATCGCGAACCTGGAGGCTCTCTACGTCGCGCGCGAGCTGCATCCCGGCCGCGGCATCGCCTACAGCGAAGAGGCGCATTACACCCACGGCCGGATGTGCGGCGTACTCGGCATCGAAGGGACCGCCGTCGCCGCGGACGGTGCGGGACGACTGGATCTCGATGCGCTCGACGCGCTACTGGCCAGGGGCCGGATCGGGACCGTCGTCGCGACCACCGGCACCACTGGCCTGGGCGCCATAGACCCGGTGCACGATGTGCTCGCGATCGCCCGGCGACATGGGGTCCGGGTGCACGTCGATGCGGCGTACGGGGGGTTCTTCACGCTGCTGGCAGGCCTGGCGGACCGGGCCGGCCTTGACGAGGCGCCATGGCGCGCGATCGCCGGGTGCGACTCGGTCGTGGTCGACCCGCACAAGCACGGCTTGCAGCCATACGGGTGCGGGGCGGTGCTGTTCCGTGACCCGGACGTCGGGCATCTGTACCTGCACGATTCGCCCTACACCTATTTCACGTCCGACGAGCTGCACCTCGGTGAGATCAGCCTCGAATGCTCCCGGGCCGGGGCAGCCGCAGCCGCCCTGTGGCTCACCTTCCAGCTCCTGCCGCCCACGCCTGCAGGGCTCGGCCAGGTGCTGGCCGCCAGTCGCCGGGCCGCGCTGGACTGGGCGCAGCTGATCTCCGGCTCCGACCGGCTGGAGCTCTACCAGCAGCCAGAGCTGGACATCATCTGCTACTTCCCGGCGACGCGCCCGCGCAGCCTGGCCGCGATCGATCGCGAGTGCGCCCGGATGCTGGCCGATGGCATGGCCGACCGATCGCATCCGGTGTATCTCAGCACGCTGAAGGTCACAGCGAGTGCGTTCGCCAGCCGTCACCCGGAGGTGACGCCCGACCGGGAGGGAACCCGGCTCCTGCGCAGCGTGCTGATGAAACCAGAGGCGCAGGGCTATATCGGGGAGCTGCACTCCCGGATCGAGCAGCTGGCGGCCGGCTAGCCCGGATCGAGCAGCTGGCGGCCGGCTAGCCCGGATCGAGCAGCTGGCGGCCGGCTAGCCCGGATCGAGCAGCTGGCGGCCGGCTAGCACGTCCGGACCTGGCCGGGATCGCGCTGTCCGGGCCAGGCGGAGCGCCGACTCGACCAGCTGGTCGGCCCGTGCCCGGGCGGCCGGCTCCTGCGCCACGGTCTGGGCGAGAAACCGATCGGGGTCATGGCCGGCCCGCTCGACATCGCCGCGTCCGCCAGCATCCAGCCATAGCTTGAGCTGCGGACCGTCGACCTCGGGATGGAACTGGACCGCCAGGTGCCTGCCCACTGAGAACGCCTGCGCCCCGACGTCGTTGCGCGCCAGCAGCCTGGCCCGCGGCGGCAGCAGGCACCGGTCACCGTGGAACTCCAGCCAGGGACCAGGCGGGATGAGGTCAGGATGGAGTGATTCGATCACGGTCCATCCGATCTCCTGGCGCGCCGCGGCCTGCACCTGGCCGCCGAACGCGGCAGCCAGCGCCTGGGCGCCAAAGCAGATTCCGAGCACGGGCACGCCAGCCTCGTCCGCCTGCCGCAGCCAGGCCAGCTCGTCCGCGATCCAGGCCAGGGCCGGGCTGTCGTCGTACACGGAGAAGGCAGCGCCAAGCAGGATGATGTGATCGACGCCATCGAGCGCGGGCAGCGGGCCGTCGCGGGGAAGCAGATGCCCGCTGAGCTCGGCGCCGCGCGCCTCGAACGCGGCACCGATGAAGCCGGCCGAGTCCTCTTCGTGGTGACGGACGACGATGACCCGCATCAACCAGCCTCCCGACCCGTAACTGCCCCGACCGTACCGCAGAGAATGCTGGTCAGTCGCCCAGGAAATCGATGGACAGGACCGGGGCCAGGCAGCAGAGTCGCCGCATGACGCTTCGCATCCAGTGCCTGTGCATCGATACGACCGATCCGACCCGGCTGGCGACGTTCTGGCAGTCAGCACTGGGATGGCGCCGAACGTTCGAGCAGGAAGACCAAGTCGTGCTTGAGCCGCCAGCGGGCAGCCCTGAGGACGGCATCGTGCCCGATCTGCTTTTCCTTCGGATTCTCGAGGAGAAGGGGGTCAAGAATCGCCTCCACCTTGATCTGCGCCCCCAGGATCAGGCAGCGGAGGTCACGCGGATTGAGGGCCTGGGTGGCCGGCGCGTCGACATCGGGCAGGGTACTGGCGTTACCTGGGTCGTCATGGCGGATCCCGATGGCAACGAGTTCTGCGTGCTGCGGCCGCATACGCCCGGGGAACTGCCCGGCGGTTGACCGATACCAGGGCGCAGGGAAGACAGGCGATAGGCCGCAAGCGCTGAGCGGCCTCACCGCTCCGGAGGCGGCTCAAGCATGGTCGAGAACATCGCCCACACGACCTTGCCCAGGTCGGTGGGCGTGGTAAAGCCCCACTGGTCGCTGAGTGCGCTGATGATCTGCAGTCCGCGGCCGGCCTCGCCCAGGCAGCCCGGCTCCTGCGGTACCGGTGGCCTGCCGCTGGGATCAACGACCATGCACAGTACGCACGGCCCGGACTGGAGCAGGTCAAGCCGGATTGGCCAGCCCAGCCGCGGCTGCGCCGCAGCTGGCTGCGCGTGCCGGATGGCGTTGGTAAGAAGCTCAGATACGACGACGACGATGTCCTCGGCGCGATCTGCCACACCCCACCGCCGCAGCGTGAGCACGGTGAAGTCGCGGGACTCACGCACCGAGCTCGCATCGGTGCCCGCCGCGCGGCTGGCGACCCGAGGGCCGCAAGGCCGGGTCAGCGGTACCGGATCAGTCATCAGCGATCCATTCCCACCCTGTTCCAGGGCCGACGTCAGCCAATGCCAGTCCGTCCTGCCAGCTGTGCTAGCCGCCGGCCTTAGGGGGCGTGCTGCCATCGCACCGGTCCTTCTTGCGGAAAGCTCGTCGTAAGGGCGGAAACATCCCCAATGTTGCCCCATGCACATGCCTACTGCAAGTAGCTTCGGCACGCTCATCTGCACGTGCATCCGCACCTGCTAGCATGCTCGTGCAGGCGGTCATGAGCGCCCGCCCCCCGCGTGACGGCACCGCGAGCCTCTCACTAGCAACTTAATCGGAGCAAAAGTGCAGGTCAATAATGGTATCCCGGCTAATCAACTGACGGCTCGCTGGCGCAAGAGCCAGGCCAGCAACCCCAACGGCAGCTGTGTCGAGGTCGCTGCGCTACCAGACGGAGAGGTCGCGGTCCGGAACTCTCGTCATCCCCGTGGCCCGGCACTGATCTACACCCGCGCCGAGGTCGCCGCGTTCCTGACCGGCGTCAAGAACGGCGAGTTCGACGACCTGGGCACGATGGCATCGCCAGGTTAGGCGGCAGCAACCGGCGAATCGGTCCGGCGACAGGATGGTCGTGCGATGATATTCTGTTGCATGTTCCCCCGTGAGCGCGAGAAGCCGTTTGACTTGGTCGCCAGGCTTGCGATTGCAGGGGCTGTCCCGTGACCATAGTCGGGAGTTCGGCCAGGAGCTGGCACTGACCACTGGTCCATCGGTATGGGGGCTGCATGAACGCGGTTGAGACCGGCGGCGAGATGCCGGTCAACCTCTACGGGGGCACCCGCGTCGGCGCCACTGTCTTGCGCATCATGCTCGGGACGCAGCTGCGCCGATTCCGCGAGACCGCCGGCGTCACTCCCGATCAGGCCGGGTACGAGATCCGGGCGTCCAGGTCCAAGATCAGCCGGATGGAGCACGGTCGGGTCGGCTTCAAGGACCGGGACGTTGCTGACCTGCTGACTTTGTACGGCGTTGCCGACGACGAGGTGCGCGCGGCCATGCTGTCGCTGGCCAAGCAGGCCAATGCCAGCGACTGGTGGGCTAAGGACGTCGACATCCTCCCGGACTGGTTCGACACCTATCTGGGCCTGGAGGCTGCCGCATCGCTGATTCGCAGCTTTGAGCTCCAGTTCGTGCACGGCCTGTTTCAGACGGAGGATTACGCCCGCGCCGTCACCTTGCTCGGCCATCGCGCCATCTGCCCCGAGGACATCGAACGCCGGGTCAGCCTGCGGATGAAGAGGCAGGATCTGCTCACCGGAGCCGATCCGCCACGCGTCTGGTCCGTCATGGACGAGGCGGCGCTGCGACGGCCGATTGGCGGCCTGGACGTGATGCGCGGTCAGCTGCGCCGCCTGATCGAGGTGGCCGACCTAGCGCAGGTCACCCTGCAGGTAGTGCCATTTCGCAGCGGCGGTCATACCGCAGCCGGGGGCTCATTCACGATCTTGCGTTTCGACGCGCCCGACCTGCCGGACGTGGTGTACATCGAGCAGCTCACCAGCGCCCTGTACCTGGATAGGCACGCCGATGTGGACGATTACCGCGAGGTCATGAACCGCCTCGGAACTGAGGCCCTCACCCCGGCCGGCACGAGCGAATTCCTGAGCGAAATGATCAAGGACATCTAGGGCTTCACGGCGAACGGCTTGCGCGTCAGACTCTCGTGCACCATCTGAGTCAACGTCACGATGTCGAAGACCGGCAGGCCGGTCCGCGCCTGAATCGCATGCGCGAACGGCACCAGGTCAGTGCACTCGATGACCAGAGCGCCCATCTCGCGATGTCCCCGCGCTAGCTTGTCGACCTCGGCCATGACCTCGCGCTCGAGCCGATCGACGTCGAGTTCGGTCCGCCGTCCCTCAAGCATGACCTCGCGAAACTCCGGCTGATCGTCCATGCCGGCCACGCAGACCGGAACAGATTCGCCGCCGATCGCTTCGAGATGGCGGCGGGTGAGGGAGCGTTTTCTGGCGACCAGCAGCCCGACGGTCCGATCCGAGCGAAGCATGCGGTAGACCATCGGCAGCTGAATCAGGCTGGACGCATACAGCGGCACCTCGACCGCGTCGGCCAGCTGCTGCTGGAACAGCACCAGGAAGCCGCACGCGCCGGTAATCGCCGCCACCCCGGCGGCCTGGAGATCCTGCGCGGCGGTGATGAACGGGTCAAGCAGCCGCGGGTCCGCCTGGCTCACCACGCGCTCCGGCGTGGCCCCAGCCACGACCTGGTAGCGGACGGGAAAGCCGAAGGTGGCGGGATTGCGAATGTGCCCCGGGATCTTGGTAAACGAGGTCTCCAGGCACAGGACACCGATCGTGACGTCGCCGCTTGCCGCCGCTTCGCCTGCCATCATCGTCTCCCACCAGGCCTTCGCGTTGTCTCGCTGCCGTGGCGCTCGGCCGCCGCTCCCGCCCGCCGCTCCCGGCCGTCGTAGCGGCGGTCGTAGCGGCGGTCGTAGCGGCCGATCCGAAATGGCGCGAGATCCATGTCCGGCTCCTGGCCGGCCACGATCTGAGCGATCAGCTTGCCGCCGACCGGCGCGAGGCCCATGCCGATGTAGCCGTGGCCGCAGGCGACGCAGAGGTTGCGGTAGGGCTCGGCACGTCCCAGGAACGGAAGGCTGTCCGGCGTGCAGGGGCGCAGCCCGCTCCAGATTTCGACGGTCTCGCTGCTCTCCAGCTGCGGCAGGTGAGCCTGGACCGTGCGCATGATGCCGTCCACGCGTCGGCTGGAGATCGCGTTGCTCATCCCGGACAGCTCGAGAGTCCCGCCGAAGCGAAGGCGGTCGCCAAGTGGCACGATCGCCACTTTTCCTTCGCTGAGCAGGACAGGCAGCCGCGGTGCGTTACTGGGGGTCTTGACCGTAATGCTGTATCCCTTGGCCGGCTGGAGCTTGAGCCCGATGCCCAGTGATCGGATGCACTGCGCTGACCAGGTGCCGGCCGCGATGACTACCTCACCTGGCCTGAAGTCACCACGCGTCGTCCGTACCTGGCGGACCTTGCGGTCCGCTACGTCGAAGCCGACGACCTCGGTGTCGGTGTGGATCTGCACCCCCAGGTCGCGCAGCATCCGGGCGAATCCGAGGACGAACTCGGGAACGTGCAGGTAGGCGCCCTCGTCGTTATACAGGGCACCGGAAATGTCGAACTCCACGTCCGGCTCAAGCCGACGCAGTTCGCCCGGCTCCAGGACCCGCAGCGGCACACCGTTCGCCACCGCCCGGGGTACCGACCGGCAGCCCTTCTCGAAGGCCGCCGGTGTCTTGAACGCGACCACCATGCCTCGCGCCGTGAAGGCCGCGGCGAGTCTGCCCGGTCCGTCCAGCGCGTCCGAGGTGCACAGCTCGCGCAGGATGGCCAGGCTCCGCTGCTTCATCTCCAGCAGCACGCGAAAACCGGCGCTGGCGTCCTGGTCGTTGCAGGAGCGGCGGAAGTGCCAGAGCCAGGATGCCAGCTCGCGATCCAGGCGCGGCTTGATGTAGAAGGGGCTCTCCGGATTCAGCAGCCAGCGCAGCCCCTGGGCCAGTACGCCAGGCTCGGCCAGCGGCATGGCGCCCTGGGTGCCGACGAAGCCGGTGTTGCCGTAGGAGCAGGACTGGGGGCCGCCGACCGAGCCGCGCTCCACCACTGTCACGGTGGCGCCGTCGCGACGCAGATAGTAGGCGCAAAACAAGCCGACGATGCCGCCGCCGACCACGAGGACATCGGGATCGGGCCGGATCGGCGCCCCATCGCAGGGGAGTGTCGGCATCTGCGGGCCGCTACAGGCTGACGACGAAGAAGTTGGTCAGCAGATTGACCACGACCCGCTCGTAGATCTCGGCCATCAGCGCGGTACCGGGCTCAGCGAAGGTTCCTGGCGGTGGCTCGGCGAACCGGATCACCGAGCGCCCGGCGTCGAACAGCAGGGCGCCATGCCCGAAGTCGCCGACGATTGCCGTGCCCGGGTCGACCAGCCGCGTCCGGACGATGAAGACGCCGTTCCGCTCGACGTTGTCCATCAGGGCGCCCTGGCCGAGGAACGTGTAGTAGTCGACCGGGTTGATGATGAGTCCGTCGGCGGTGCCTCCCATCTGCTCCACCTCGTTACAGGCCGCAAGGATCGTCGAGCTGAACGGCCCCTTCGACGTCATCCGGCCGATCCCGGCCATGTTCAGCAGGCCGCCAGGACCGAGCAGGATCGTGTGATTCTCGGCCGTGGCGAGGCGGACGATGAGCCGGTAGTTGATAAAGGACTCGAACGTCTCGGCGTCTTCCCATAGGGCCGGTGGCACCTGGACCCACGCGGTGGTCGGATAGAGCTCAGGTATCGGTGACTTGTGGAAGCGATTCGCTGCCTCGCGCCGCTGGTCGGCGCCGTCGACCTTCGGGTCACCCGGCAGTGGCGGGCTCTCGTGCCAGTAGAAGTGCCGTGGGTCCCTGGAGAGGTCGACTACCTTGAGCATGTTGCGAGCGGGATAACGCGGCTTGCGTCGCGAGCTGGTCAGCGAGTCGGTGATCGTCACGTCGTACTCCACGCAGGCATCCAGCCCGTCAGCGATGCACGCCTGCACGAACATCCGGCCGGGCGACATCTCCTTCTTCCGCTCGGCGACGACTTCCGCCATCGTCGCCTTCACGCTGTCTGTCTGCTGCATGACTTCCCGCCTCGTGATAGTCCGCCGCTACTCAACTGGTAGTGCCGCTGGTACTGCCGCGCTTGCGGGCAGCGAAGATCCCCCAGCCGAACTCCCCCTGGTCGATTGCCACCTGGATCTGGGCGCAGGACTCGGAGAAGGCCAGGTTCCAGTCCCTGGCCGCGGCATCGGCGGTCGTCTCGGCGCGCTCCAGCGCCGTCTGCCCCAGCACGCGATAGGTCTGCCTGATCTGGCTCTGCAGGTTGCGGGCTGCGATGATCTCGAATCCGGCCTGCTCCAGCGCGCTCTGATAGCCCACCAGCGAATAGCCGCTGCTCCATCGCACCCGGTCATAGACGTGCGTGCGGGCGCGTGCGCCGATCTCCCGCTTCGGCTGCAGGAAGTCGGAAAAAGCGAAGATGCCGCCGGGTGCCAGCACGCGATGAATCTCCGCATGGCTGCGGGGCTTGTCTGGCACCAGGAAGAGCGCGTCCTGGCTGACGACATGGCTGAAGCTGCCGGACTGGTAGGGCAGCTGTGTCGCCGACCCGTGCCGGAATTCGATGTTGAGCCGGCTCCGCCCGTTCTCGGTCGCGAGATTGCGTCGCGCGACCTTGATTCGCTCGCTGCTCAGGTCCAGGCCCTCGCCTGCGCAGCCGAACCGCCGGGCGAGATGGATCAGGAAATTGCCGCAGCCACAGCCCACGTCGAGCACCAGCGAGGAGTTGCCGATGCCGGCTTCGCCGGCCAGGACGTCGGATGTCCGCTCGGCCGCCGCGCGATAGTCATCGTCGCCATCGCCGGTGAAATATCCGGTGTGCAGGACTCCCTCGCTATCCCAGAAGCTCAGATAGGTCTGCGTGGTCTGGTCGAAGAAGTCTCCGACATCCCGCTCGGTGTAGGCATGGCTGGTCGTTGACACGTCAGGCTCCTTCCCTAGCTCCGGTTCCCTAGCTCCGGCGAGGCTGGACCTTCGTCGCGGATTGGCGCGCTGGTCATGCGTAGGTGTCCTTGCGCGCCGCCCGCAAGTGCGGCAGGTCCGGCCCCGTCACGCTGGCGCCACCGTCGATCAGGTGGACCGCGCCAGTGACGAACGAGGCCCGCTCGCTGGCGAGGAAGACCGCGACGGCGGCGACCTCGTCCGGCCGGGCTAGGCGGCCGATCGCGCTGTGATGGCCCATGGCGCTCAGCTGCGCCTCGATGTCACCATCGGCGGCCAGCCTGGCCGCCGCGCGCTCCATCGGCGGGGTCCGGACTCCACCGGGCGCCAGCACGTTGACGGTGATGCCGTCGCGGCCGACATCGGCGGCCAGAGCCTGGGCGAACCGCACGATGGCCGCCCGGGTCAGGCCGGACAGGGCCAGCGACGCGACCGGGACACTCGCGGTCTCCGACGCCACAAAGATCAGCCGGCCCCACTGCGCGGCTACCAGGTGCGGTAGCGCCGCGAGCGCGAGGCCAACTGCGGGGAACAGCACCCGGTCGATGGCCGCCTGGTACTCGTCAAGGTCGAACTGCGAAGCCGGGCCGATCGGCGGGCTGCCGCCGCTGACTACGGCGATGTGCAGTGCGCCGAAGTCGGCCGCCACCGCCTCGACCCATCGGCGTGCGGCGGCCCGGTCCGTAACGTCAACGCTCACCACACTGACCCGGCCGCGCGCCACCTCCTTGATGCTGCGTTCCGCCGCCGCGAGCCGGTCGCGGTCACGCGCGCCGATCACGACGTGCGCGCCTTCCCGTGCCAGCTCCTTCGCCGTCGCCAGCCCGATGCCGCTAGAACCGCCCGCGACCAGCGCGACCTTGTTCTCAAGTCCCAGATCCACTTGTCCCCTCCTGAACGCCCGAGTTCTGGTCGGCCGGCCGCGGCCGGGCCGGGGAATGTGTTGGCGGCGGCACGCGGCCAGATCGCGCGGAACGGCTGGCCCAACGCGAGCTGAAGGGCAATGTGGCGCCATAGGAGTAGCCGTAACGTCGCAACAGTGGCCAGGACAGTGCCACCGCCGCCAGCCGGGCTGTCACCGGGAGGCCTGCCCGCCAGGAGTCGTCGGACTCCCTGATGACGGTGGCGCCAGTGCGGAAACGATCCGGGTTGCCGGTGACCGTGTGATTAGCGTGCAGATCGATCACCCGGCCCTGGATCGGATTGGCACTGCGATCGGCATCGCAGAGCCGGAGCAGCGCGTCAATCGCCGCGGCCGGATCGGCGATGAAGTCCTCATAGCGCAGAAACAGCGACCGCTGCGGATAGCGCCGGGTGATCGCGCGGGCGGCCACGTTGAAGCCGAGCCAGTAGGCGGTGCTCTTGCCGGACGACATGGCGTAGACATACTGCTTCGGCTCGCGCCATGAGTGGGCGACCGCCCGCGGATCCCGCACGAGATGGACGAAATAGGGCGTTACCCCATCCAGGTACGGCAGCAGAGCAGCCTCGCCAGGGATCTTGGTCGTATCCACGATGACGCGCGCGTCCATCCGCGCGGCGATGGCCTGGTAAGTCTGCGTCATCAGAGCGGCATGCACCCGGATCTCGTCCCCAGCCAGCCCGCCGCCGAGCCCACGGTGCAGGACGCGCCAGGTGTGCCGGGTCCGGACGCAAGCGCCCTGACGACGGATCACGGCGTCGGCCTGGGCTTGCGCCGAGACCCCGGCCGGCCTGCCGAGCGGCAGGATCGTCGACCAGACCGGACACCGGGTCAGCACCTCGCCGCAGCCGCACAAGCTGTTCGCTCCCCGGTCGGCGGCGTTCTTCCACAGGAAGTGCAGTTCCCCGACATGGCAGAACCCCGGAATCTCGTTGAGGACGTTGCCGATGATGGTGCTGCCGTTGCGACACCACCCGGTGATGCACAGGATCTTGACCGGCGACCCGTCCACGGCTAGCCGATCCCCGGCTCAGCCCACGGTCGCAGGCCGCCGACCGCAGGCCGCGCACCGTTGGTGTCTTTCTTGATCACGGAAATTAGGTGCGTCCCGGACCGCACTGAATTTCCGTGATCAAGGGCTGCGGGCCAGTAGCGTCGGCCCGGTCCGGTGCTGGTGGTGTTATTGGGGCTCACGGGGCTGACGTGCTCGGAAGTCTCTTCGGTGTCAGTGGCCCGTCGCATCATTGATCCGGCTCCCCTTCAGCTCGCGGTCGCCGGCTGCGGGCCGGGCTGCGGGCCGGGCTGCACGGTCGGCTGGCGAATCCCCAGCGCCACTCCCGAGGCGGCTAGCGCGCAGCCGGCTCCGACGACGAAAACAGCCGGGTAGCCGAGTCCGGTCGCCACCACTCCCATCACCGGACCCCAGACGGCCAGGCCCAGATCCCAGAAGGACGTATAGGCGCCGAGCGCGGCTCCCTGCCTGGCGGAGTCCGTGCGGTTCATCACCATCAGCGCGAGCGACGGGTGCAGCAGGGAGAATCCGACTCCCATCACCAGAGCGCCGATGATGGCGACAGGCAGGTTCGGCGCCACCGCGATGATCAGGAGGCCGACGGCTTCACCGACGCCGGACCAGGCCGCCACCCGGCGCGGCCCGAGCGTGTCCGGCAGGTGGCCGATGAACAGCCGGGTGGCGGCGTAGACGGCGCTGAAGCAGCTGAGCACGACTACGCCAGATCCGATGCCGTGGGCCCGGAGGTCGAGTACGACAAAGGATGCCAGGCCGGCGTAGCCGGCGGCGGCTAACATCAGGCCCAGCCCTGGTATCAGCGCGGGCCGCAGCAGCAAGCCGCGCCCCCCGCCCGGAGCGGCGGCGGCCTGACCGGCGCGAGCGAGCGCGGGAACCGCGCTGATCAGTACCAGGCCGACCAGCGGGGCTGCGGCGCTGAAGCCCCAGACCGCGTTATAGCCGAAGTGCAGCAGCGTCGCGCCCAGGAGGGTCCCCACCGATATGCCGCCCCACATACTGACGCCATACAGCCCGATCAGCTGCCCGCGACGGTGGTGCGGCGCAATCGACACGGTCCAGACGGCACCCGCGGTGAACAGCGACGCTTCGCCCGCGCCAAGCAATAGCCGGACGGCAACCAGGCCGATCAGGCCAAGCGGCAGGAAGTAGAGCACGCCACCCGCGGCCACGATCAGCGCTCCCACCTGCATGACCAGCCGATGTCCGTATCGATCAGCCAGGCTCCCGGCCACCGGCCGGATGAGCAATGCGGTGACCGCCGTCGCGGTAACAATCAGCCCGACGACAAGGTTGGAGGCGCCGAGGCGGTCCCGGGCAAAACTTGGCAGCACTGGAATGACAGACGTGAGGCCCACGTAGCCGAAGAAGAGCCCGCCAAAGATTCCTATCAGCAGCAGGCGCGGGATCGCACTCTCCTGCACGGGAGCGTTCCTTGCGGCAGGTCTGCTCATCGCGTGCCCACGCTCACACCGCGCCGCTGACCGGCTGGGCACCCTCGTTGCGCCTGGCGACCTGGATCAGTTCTGGCCGGCCGCCGTCGGCCCCGATGGCGGCAGCCACCTTGCGGACCGCCTGGATCAGGTGGTCGCAGTCCTGCACCGACAGGGTAGAGGACAGCGGAATGTCGACCGCCTGCCGGAGATACCCGGTGGTGCTCGGCAGCAGTGCCTGGATCTGCGCCACGTCCAGGCCGGCGAACATGAACCGCCAGTTCCAGAAGACCCGCACGTTGCTGTCCTCGTCGGAGCCGAGGTTGCGCGCGTCAATGCCCTCGCGGCAGAGCGCGTGAGCGAACCATTTCGCATCCCCGCTCCGGACGCGGAAGATAAAAGCCTCGCCGAGATAGGCGCCTGGTGCTACCGGCTCGCGGATCACGATCTCGGGGAGGTCGACGAGCGCCGCTGCCACGTAGTCATAGTTGCCGCGGAAGCACTTCAGCCGGATCGGCAGTCGTACCAGCTCGGCGCTAAGCAGCGCCGCACGGATCTCATCCATCCGGAAGCTGAACAGCGGCAGGTCGAGATCAGTGCTGATCGGCGGCTCGCCGTCCGGGAAATGCCGCCGCACGCGACCCTCGTACGCGCCCGACAGCACGACGGCACGTGCGAAGAGCGTGCTGTCGTTCGTGACCAGGAAGCCACCCTCGCCGCAGTTCAGCGACTTGTCCGACTGAGTGCTAAAGGCACCCGCGAGGCCGAAGGTGCCAAGCTTGCGGCCCTGGAGCTCGGCGCCGAGGGCGGGCACGGCGTCCTCGAATACCGGCACGCCCATCCCAGCGGCGAAGCTCGTCAGCGGGTCCATATCAGCGGCGAAGCCGCGCATGTGGACCACCAGGATCGCCTTAATCTCCGGTGTCCAGCGGCGTCGCAGATCGGCGAGGTCCAGGTGCAGGTTCTCGTCCACCTCCACCAGCAGGGGCCTGCACCCGGCCAGCACGATGGCGCTTGGCGTGGCAACGAAGGTGAAGCCAGGACAGGCGATCAGGGAGCCCGGCGGAATCGCGGCCGCCATGAGCGCAAGTGCCAGCGCGGTCGTGCCGCTTGACGTGGCCAGCGCATGCTTGCTGCCGAAATAACGGCACAGATCCGCCTCGAACCTGCCGCACTCGGTCTCATCCTGGGCTCGATGGTCGTAACGGAAATACAGATGGCTGCGGATGGCGCGTAACGCGGCCTTTTCGTCCTCGGCGTGCACGAAGACGGCGCCCTTGTCGTAGGTAGGCCAGGGCGCGGACCGGACCGGGTGGCCGCCCTGAATGGCGAGCCGTGCATCGTCGCCCACATCGCCCACCGGCAGCGGCGCTTCGGGCAGCAGCGGGATCGGCACCACAGCCTCGTTTTCACTGATCACCGTCTGGCTCCTCGTCCTTGGCCGCCGGCTTTCCTCGCTGGCGGCGCCTGGGTGAGCATGGTCACCACCCCGGCGCCGGGAGCTGACCTCAACGTGGCCCCGGTCCCGACGTCATGCAGCAGATCAGCCCGTGCGGCGCGCAGGTCCGCGACAGCTCGCGCCAGGAGTGGTCAGCTCGCGGCCATTTAGGGTCGATCATTCCTGAATGTTCGCCGAATGTCCTGATCGTGTCAACGGCCAGCGCCCGCCCTTTCGTGCTGGCAGCGGCAGTGCCACAATCGACGAGTGCGAGTACTGCGGACCCCGGACGACCAGTTCTCCCGGCTTCCCGACTTTGACTACCAGCCGCATTACGCCGATGTGGGCGGCCTGCGGATGGCCTACGTGGAGGCTGGGCCAAGCGACGGCGAGCCCGTTCTGCTGCTGCACGGAGAGCCGAGCTGGTCGTTCCTGTACCGCACGATCATGCCGGTGCTCGCCAGCGCCGGACTGCGGGCGATCGCACCAGACCTGATCGGATTCGGCCGCTCCGACAAGCCGGCCGAGATCAGCGATCACAGCTACGCCCGGCACGTCGAATGGACCCGTGCGCTGGCGTTCGACGCGCTGGATCTGCACGACGTCACCATGGTCGGCCAGGACTGGGGCGGCCTGATCGGCCTGCGGCTGGTCGCCGAGCATCCGGAACGGGTCGCCCGTGTCATTGCCGCCAATACCGGACTGCCGACCGGGGACCATCCGATGCCCGACGTCTGGCTGCGGTTCCGTGAGGTAGTGCGGACCTCGCCCGAACTGAGCGTGTCCCGGCTGGTCACGTCCGGCTGCCGGACCGAGCTGCCGCCGGACGTGGTCGCCGCTTACGACGCGCCGTTCCCCACCGCTGACCTGCTGGCCGGCCCGCGGGCGATGCCCGGCCTGGTGCCAACCACCCCGGATGACCCAGCCGCCGCGGCCAACCGGGCGGCCTGGGAGAAGCTCGCGGCCTGGGACAAGCCGTTCCTGGTGGCTTTCAGCGACTCCGACCCGATCACCGGACCGATGGCGCCCAT
>OCZU010001554.1_pt1 | contig 15018 bp, 11 predicted proteins | sample 1539001 | NCBI WGS metagenome assembly OCZU01 (sample SAMEA3539306, study PRJEB22396) | soil metagenome | biome: tundra; feature: field; material: soil | place: USA | collected 2010-05 | depth 0.15 m | reverse complement strand
GATCAAGATGCAGTGAGATCCCGCGCCGCTTTCCCCCTAAAGCCCGTGGCATTGCCCGGCATCCCCGCCCCACTCGGGCTGGTGACAGTTCCGGCGGCGACCGCCATGCCTGATGAGGCGGAACCGCCAGGTAAGGAATCGAAGGCGAGAAGCGGAAAGGCGAGCAAGACCCGAACCGGGACCGCGGAAACCCGGCGGAGAGCGTGAGATAACACGATGAGGCTCCTTCACTGGCTGATTTAGCTGACAGTCAAGCATCAACCAGTGCAACAGCACAGTGCAGCACTCAGCCCGGCCAACATCGGTTTGCGCTCCGGCGGTGGCGCCAGACCAGGAAACTGCCTGGAGAACGGTGCGCTGATCGCAGCCCGGCGGCGGTTTAGCGGCCGGCTATAAGCCGGAACTGTCATCGTAGGCCGTTATGGCAACAGCATTCTCGCGCCCGGGAGTTGAGTACCGATCGGTCAGGGGTGATCTGGCTCCGCTGACACGCCCGGCGTGCACTCCGTCGTCGGCGCGGCGCGGATATCGTTGAACGACATGTACGCCTTGATGACTTGTGCCCAGCTCGGATCGTCCATCACGACCGCGGACCGCCTTCGTGGCTGAGCTGAACGAGCTGCTCGGCCGCTGGCGCGACGATCTTGCGGCCTGGGCGATCCCCGAGCACATCACCGCCGCCGTCACGCAGTCGCCCTGGGTGATGCCCAGGCAGGTGTTCGCCCGGCGGGCCGACCGGCTGGCGGCCAATCCTGGCGGCCCTTCGTTCGAGCGAGCCTGGGAGGCGCTCGATCCGCCAGGCACGGTGCTCGACGTCGGCTCGGGACCAGGGACCGCATGCCTGCCGCTGATTCCCCGTGCTACCGCGCTGACCGCGGTCGACGCCGACCAGAAGATGCTGGACCTGCTGGCCGAGCGGGCGGCCGCCCGAGGCGTCGGCGCCCGGTGCGTGGCAGGCAACTGGCCGCAGGCTAGCTCGCAGGTTGCGGTGGCTGACGTCGTGACCTGCCACCACGTCCTGTACAACGTGCCTGAGATAAAGCCGTTCATTGCGGCCCTCACCGCACATGCCCGGCGGCGGGTCGTCGTCGAGACCGCGATGGTCCATCCGCTCACCTCGCTCAGCCCGCTGTGGCTTGCGTTCCACGGCCTGACCAGGCCGGAGCGGCCGGTCGCGGCTGACGTGCTGGCGATCCTGGCGGCCATGGGCCTGACGGTTGGCCAGCAGAGCTGGCAGCGGCCTGGCGGCGGCGACTACGCCAGCTTCGCTGAGCTCACCGACGTCACCAGGCGGCGGCTGTGCCTGCCGCCAGAGCGGGCTCCGGACGTGGCCGACGCGCTGACCGGGCTTGGCGTCGATCCCGATCACCCAGTCGATCTCGGATCGTCTGGCCGGGAAGTACTGACCATCTGGTGGGACGGCGGCACACCGGGCTAGGCGCACAGGGCTAGCTGCGCGATCGCAATATCGCTGCGGTTCAGTGTGGCTGATTTGGCGGCTGGCACGTCTTGGTTGTAGAGACGATAGCGACAGCGGCGGGCGATAGTGAGGCAGCACCCATGACAGATTGGCCGGACGACTGGTTTCGGGACAGCCCGCGTCAGGCGGGTGCTGGCCAGCCAGGAAGCGGCGCGCCAGGCAATGCCGCGCCGGGGAACGCGGCCGGGGCAGCGGGGCCAGGTGCCGCTGAGCCGACGACGGTGAATGTTCCGATCCGGCATGCCGGGCCCGGCCCAGCCGCACCGCTTCCGCCGCAGGACCAAGCCCCACCGGGCCAGCAGGGCCAGGGCCAGCAGGGTGGCTGGCCGGCGCAGCCGGCCACGCAGATCGGTACCAGGCCGCCGCGGCGGACCCGTGAGCCTGGTGGCGGCATTCCAGCGTCGGGCATCCCTGGCTCGGGCATCCCTGGCTCGGGCATCCCTGGCATGTCCGGTACTTCGGGGTGGCGGCGCTGGCTGAGGCCACGACGAATCCTGGCCGTGCTGGCCGTCTTGCTGTCGCTGGCCCTGATCGGCAGCGTCGGGACGTACTTCTACCTCGACTCGATGCTGACCAAGAAGAACGTCCTGGTCGACTACGCGGGCCGGCCGGCCCAAGGGTCGGGGCAGAACTGGCTGATCACCGGATCGGACAGCCGGCAAGGGCTGACCGCCGCGCAGCTGCGCAAGCTGAAGGCCGGCTTCAATATCGGCGGCCAGCGCTCTGACACGATCATGGTGCTGCACCTGCCGAGCAACGGTCGGCCGCTGCTGATCAGCCTGCCCCGCGACTCCTACGTGCCGATTCCCGGCCACGGCATGAACAAGCTCAACGCCGCGTTCTCGATCGGCGGGCCAGCCCTCCTGGCCCGGACCGTGCAGGACATCACCGGACTGCGGATCGATCACTACATGGGGATCGGGTTCGGCGGATTCGTCCGGGTCGTCGACGCGATCGGCGGCGTCCGGATCTGCCTGAAGGCGCCGCTGGTCGACAAGGCGGCCGGGCTGCACCTGAAGGCCGGCTGCCAGGTGCTCGACGGCGCGGAGGCGCTCGGCTACGTCCGGTCCCGGCACCTGTACGCGACGCAGGACCTGCAGCGGATCCAGAACCAGCGGGTCTTCCTGCGGGCGCTGCTGCGCAAGATGACCAGCACCGGCGTGCTGCTCAACCCGTTCGACTCGATCCCGGCGGCGACCGGCACGGCGAGCTCGCTCACCATCGACAGCGGCACCGGCCTGTATCAGCTCATCGGAGTGGCGTTCGCGCTGCGCAACCCGCTGACCACGACGGTCCCGATCGGCAACTCAAACTTCCCGACCGCGAACGCCGGGGACGCGCTGCTGTGGAACACCGCCGAGGCCAAGCAGCTCTTCGGTGACCTGAACGCAGGCCGGCCCGTGCCGAAGAGCCTGATCACCGGATCGACCCAGGGTGGCTAGATAGCTCAGGTCCGTTACAGCATGCGCTCAGCTAGCGTTCAGGATGCGGGCGGACAATAGGCAGATGACCACATCGGCGGGCGAACGGCAGCCGCCCACGGCCAGGCTGCTTGTTGTCGAGGACGAGCCGAACATCCTGGAGCTGCTGGCAGCGAGCCTGCGCTACGCCGGGTTCGAGGTCATGACCGCCGCCGCCGGCAATGAGGCCGTGCAGGCCGCCCAGCGGCACCGGCCGGATCTGATCGTCCTGGACGTCATGCTGCCCGATATGGACGGCTTCGAGGTACTGCACCGGCTGCGCGGCGGCGGCACTCGCACCCCGGTGGTGTTCCTCACCGCACGCGACTCCACCGAGGACAAGATCCGGGGCCTGACCCTGGGCGGGGACGACTACGTCACCAAGCCGTTCAGCCTGGAGGAGGTCATCGCCAGGATTCAGGCGGTGCTCCGGCGGACCCGCGGCGGGATAACCGAGCCGTCGCCCCGGCTCACCTTCGCGAACCTGGAACTCGACGAGGACAGCCACGAGGTGTGGCGCGGCGGGACGCAGGTCCAGCTCTCCCCCACCGAGTTCAAGCTGCTGCGTTATTTCATGCGCAATTCCGGCCGGGTGCTGTCCAAGATGCAGATACTGGACCACGTCTGGGACTACGACTTCCGCGGCGACACCGGCATCGTCGAGTCCTACGTCTCGGTGCTGCGCCGCAAGATCGACACCACCGAGCCGCATCTGCTGCACACCTTGCGCGGCGTCGGCTACGTGCTCCGGCTGCCCTCGTCCTGAGCGCGCGCTTTCTCATGGGTTACGCATCCGGGTCGAAACGGCTCTGGCAATCGGTCAGGCGGCTGCCCGGGCGGACTCCGCTGCGGGTCAAGCTGATCTCCTCGGTGCTGGTCCTCGGGGCTGTCGCGCTGACCATCATCAGCTTCGCCGGAATCTCGTTTCTCCGGAGCTACCTGCTCGGGAGCGCCGACGACCATCTGCGGTCGCTGATCCACGCGGCGCCCTTCGATGGCCTCTCGCTTGGCATCGGCCCGCACTACCTGTCCGAAGGGACCATCTTGTGGGTTCCCGACGGCGGCACGCCGCAACTGCTGGTCAGGCCGGTCAGCGGTTCCGGCTACGGTCCAGCGGCCGACCAGCAGGTTCTCGCCGGACCACGTCTTCCCGCCGACGTCAGCTCACTCCCGACCTCTGCCAGCAACGCGATCACGGTCCCGGCTACCTCCGGTGACGGGCGCTGGCGGATCGTTGGACTCCCTGCGTCCGCGCAGCCCGACCGTCCAGGCGGCCCGGTGACGCACGGCACTCTGGTTCTCGGCACGGATGTGTCGAGCGTCTACAGCACCCTCGACAGACTGGCGGGCATCGACCTGATCGTCAGCAGCCTCGTCATACTGGGTCTCGCGATCGTGGGCGTGACCTTGGTGCGTGCCAGCCTGCGGCCGCTGACCGATATCGAGCGCACCGCCGAGGGCATCGCCGCCGGAGACCTCGCTCGCCGGGTACCTGACCGAGACCCAAGGACCGAGGTTGGCCGGCTAGGCCGGTCGCTCAACGCGATGCTGGCGCACATCGAGACGGCGTTCGAGGCGCGCGCGTGGTCGGAGTACGCGGCCCGCCGGTCGGAGGAGCGGATGCGGCAGTTCGTCACCGATGCCAGCCACGAGCTGCGGACGCCGCTGACCACCATCCGGGGTTTCGCCGAGTACTACCGCCAGCGCGGCGGCGTGGCCGACCTGGCTACCGCGGAGAACCTCCCGGCCAGCACGCGGAGCACGCCTGAGGATCCGGACCAGACAATCCCGGCCAGCGCGCATCGGCTCAGCCATGCGGAGCTTGACCGGCTGATCCGCCGGGTCGAGCAGGAGGCGACGCGGATGGGCGTGCTGGTCGACGACATGCTGCTGCTGGCCAGGCTCGACCAGCAGCGGCCGCTGGAATTCCGCACCGTCGATCTGCTCGCGATTGCCGCCGACGCCCTGCATGACGCCCGGGTCGTAGCGCCGAAACGCACCATCAACCTGACTGTCGGCACACCCGACGCGCCGCTGGTGCTCGGTGATGAGGTGCGCCTGCGGCAGGTGGTCGGCAACCTGATGAGCAACGCGATGACGCATACCCCGGACGGGACGCCAATCGAGATCACGATCAGGTCCGGCACGCTCGGCGACGGGCTGGACGCCATCATCTTGGAGGTAGCCGACACCGGTCCCGGGCTCACCGACGACCAGCAGGAGCACGTCTTCGAGCGGTTCTACCGGACCGACCGGGCGAGGACCAGGACGGCTGGCGGCACCGGGCTCGGACTGGCGATCGTCGCCGCGCTGGTCAGCGCCCACTACGGCCGGGTCTGGGTCGACTCCAAGCCCGGCAGCGGGGCCACGTTCGGCTTCGCCCTGCCGCTCGCGCCCGAAGCCAGGGCGGCATGACCCTGCCGGAACGCAGCGCGATCGTGATCATCGGCGGCGGAGTGGTGGGCTGCAGCATCGCCTATCAGCTCGCCCGCCGGGGCAGGACCGACGTGACCGTGATCGAGCGCCGCCGCCTCACCGAGGGCAGCACCTGGCACGCGGCCGGGCTGGTCGGCCAGCTCCGCAGCTCAAGCAGCCTGACCGCGCTGATGCGATCCAGCGTCGCCACCTACCAGACGCTAGCGCGCGACACCGGCTACGCGACCGGCTGGCGCCCGGCCGGCAGTATCAGGGTCGCGGCGAGCGATGACCGCTGGGCCGAGCTGCGCCGCCTGATGACCTCGGCACGCGGCTTCGGCTTCGACGCGCACCTGATCTCACCCGCCGAGGCGACCCGGCTGTTCCCGCTGCTCAACCCCGCCGGACTCCGCGGGGCCATCTGGGTGCCTTCGGACGGCTACGCCGATCCCAGCCAGCTGACCCACGCGTTCGCCACCGGCGCACGCGCCCTGGGCGTGCGGATAGTCGAGAACTGCAAGGTCCGGACCATCGAGCGAAACGGCCGCCGCGTGGTCGCCGTCGGCACAACCGCCGGTCGGATCGCGTGCGAAACGGTCGTCAACGCCACCGGCATGTGGGGCGCGGAAACGGCCCGGCTGGCCGGTGCCGACGTGGCGGTCGGGGCCGTCGAGCACCAGTACGTGGTGACCGGCCAGATCGAAGGGCTGCCGGCCGACCTGCCGACGCTGCGAGATCCCGATGCCAGGTTTTACGTCAAGCCGGAGACCGGCGGGCTTGTTATCGGCGGCTGGGAGGACGGCAGCCGGGTGCCGTGGCCGACGATCCCGCGCGACCTCGGTCCCGAGCTCCTCCCGCCGGACCACGACCGGTTCGCACCGCTCGCGCTGGCCTGCGCCGGCCGGATACCGGCCACCGCCGACGCCGGCCTGCGAACCTGGATCAACGGGCCGATCCCGTTTACGCCAGATGCAGAGCCGCTGATCGGCGTGACCGGGGATCTGGACAACATGTACCACTGCTGCGGTTTCTCAGCCGGAATCGCCGCCGCAGGCGGGGCTGGCCATGCCATCGCCAGCTGGATCGTCGATGGAGATCCCGGCCTGGATCTGTGGCCATTCGACGTGCGGCGGTTCGGCCGCCCGCATGCCGTGCCCGGCTACCTGGCGCAGCGCTGCGTCGATGCCTACGCGCACTACTACCAGGTGGCGTACCCGAACCGGGAGCTGGCCCGGCCGCGCGGCCAGCGGCGCAGCCCGCTGCACGACGTGCTCCGCTCACGCGGCGCCGTGTTCGGGACCAAGTTCGGCTGGGAACGCGCCAGCTGGTTCGCGGCTGAGCCCGGATCCGCTGAGGAGCTGACGTTTGTCCGGAGCAACGCGTGGCCCCGGATCGAGGCGGAGCACCAGGCCGTGCGCGAGCGGGCCGGCCTGGTCGACCTGACCTCATTCGCCAAGTTCGAGATCACCGGGGCCGGCGCCCTGCCGCTGCTGCAGCAACTGGCGGGGGCGGACCTCGATGTGCCGATCGGCAGGATCGTCTACACCCAGTTCCTGAACTCCCGCGCCGGGATCGAGGCTGACGTGACCATCACCAGGCTCGCCGAGGCAGAGTTCTACCTGGTCACCGGGGGCGGTTTCGGCCGGCACGACATCGGGTTCGTGCGCGCCCATGCGCCGGACGACGGCTCGGTGACGGTCCGGGAGGTGACCTCGGCCTACGGCGTGCTGGCCCTGGCCGGTCCCGCGTCCCGCCAGATCGCGCAGCGGATCAGCCACACCGATCTGGCCAGCGACGCGTTCGGCTACATGACCGCACAGCGGATCGACCTCGGGCACGCGCCGGTGCTCGCGCTGCGGGCCGGCTACGTCGGCGAACTCGGCTGGGAGTTCCATGTCCCGGTCGAGTACGCGGCAGATCTGTATGACCGGCTGAACGAGGCTGGCTCCGCTGACGGGCTCCGCGACGTGGGCTATCGCGCGGTCAACTCGCTCCGGCTGGAGAAGCATTACCTTGCGTGGGCCGCCGACATCAGGAGCGACGATGACCCGTACGCCGCGGGACTGGGCTCGCTGGTCCGGCCGGACAAGCCGGGGCTGCTGGCCGGACCCGCGCTGCGCAAGATCCGCGCCCGCGGTCCGGCCCGGCGGCTGTGCTGGTTCACAGCCGGTGGCGAGGTGGTCATGCACGGCGGGGAACTGCTTGCCCATCCGGCGAGCGACCTCGCGGTCAGCGTGCGCAGCGCGGGATACGGCTACACGGTCGGCGCGAACATCTTCTCCGCCTACCTGCCTGCCGCCCTGGTGAGCGACACTGGCTCCGTCGAGGCGGCGGCCGGCGGCCCCGACCTCGTCGTCGAGGCGCCCCGCGACAACGGCTTCGTCGTAGAGGTGGCCGGCGACCGCTACCCGGCGACCCGGCACGCTCGTCCGCTCTACGACCCGGCCGGCACCAGGGTCCGGGCTTAGCCGCGAACTCCGGGCGGGTGGCTGTGACTTGACAGCAGTAGATATAACCGCTATCTATTTAGCTAACCGTTAGAGGAGCGGACCGTGCAGCAGGAAGTAGTGCTGGCGATGCTGGCCAAGGAGCCGTCGCACGGCTACCAACTGCGGGCGCGGCTCGGCCAGGCGCTAGGCCCGCTCGGGGATGCGATGAACGCGGGGCAGATCTACGTAACCTTGGCCCGGCTGGAGAAGGCGGGCCTGGTGGAGTGCGAGCGCGCGGCCGGGCTGCCGGACCGGCCGGATCGCAAGGTGTACGCGCTGACTGCGGCCGGGCAGCAGCGGGTGGCGGGCTGGCTGGCGGAGGTGGCCTGGCCCAGGCCCGACCTCGCGGAGTTCCATCTCAAACTGATCGCAGCAGCAGCGGCCAGGCTGGCCGACCCTATCGCCATCGTCGATGCGCAACGCCGCGAACTGCTACGCCGACTGCGGGAGGCGCAGCGCGCGGCGATGGCCGAACCGGATCGCTCGTCGGCTGGGCTGCTACTTGAGGGCATCGTGCTTCGGCTGCAAGCGGACCTGCGCTGGCTGGAAGCCTGCGAACGAAGCTGGACCGGCCGGAAGGACGAGTCGTGACCGACATGGGGGCAATCATGAGCGACACCGGCAGCTCGGCTGTGCTGCGCGCCCGCGGGCTGCGCAAGGAGTACGGCAAGGGCACGGGTCTGGTGCGCGCGGTCGACGGCGTGGACCTGGACGTCGCCCCAGGCGAGACGGTAGCCGTGATGGGGCCGAGCGGCTGCGGGAAGTCGACGCTGCTGCATCTGCTCGGCGGGCTGGATCGGCTGTCGGCCGGAGAACTGCGCCTGGCCGGACGCCGGGTCGATCAGATGAGCGAGCGGGCGCTGGCCCGGCTCCGGCGCGACGCCGTCGGCTTCGTGTTCCAGGCATTCCACCTAATGGACGAGCTCACCGCGACCGAGAACGTCGAGCTTCCTGCGCTGCTGGCCGGGCGTTCGCCCCGGGCGGCGCGCCGACGGGCACTCGAACTGCTGGACCGGATCGGGCTCGCCGACCGGGCCAAGTTCTTGCCGTCAGCGCTGTCCGGCGGCCAGCGGCAGCGGGTCGCGATCGCGCGCGCCCTGGCCAACGACCCGCTGGTCGTCCTCGCTGACGAGCCGACCGGCAACCTGGACAGCGCCGCGACCCTGGACGTGCTCCGGCTGTTCGACACCTTGCACGAGGCCGGGCAGACGCTCGTCATCGTGACCCACGACTCGCGGATCGCGGCCACCGCGGACCGGCTGATATCGATGCGGGACGGCGCGTTCATCGACGAGACCCGGCTGACCGGCGGCATCACCGGCCAGCTCGGCGCCCTCGCTGGACTGGAGAGCTGACCTCATGGGCCGGATTCTGCTCACTTTCCGGCTGGCGGCGAGAGATCTGCGACACCACCGGACGCAGGGGGTGATGCTGCTGATCGCCATCACGGCTGCGACGACTACCTTGGCTCTTGGGCTCCTGTTGCACGAAGCGACCAGTCATCCCTACCAGAGCACCCGGGTGGCAACCGCCGGGCCTGACGTGGTAGCCACGGTCTTCCCGCCTCAGCCGGTCGGCGGCCCGCCCGCCGACCTGGCCGGTCTCACTCACCTGGTGCACGCTCCCGGTGTCGTCGGCCGCAGCGGCCCGTATCCGGTTACCTGGGCCGTGCTGCGAACGCGCGGCCTGGTCGCCGGGGCGATTGCGGAAGGACGGGATGCCGGGCCGGCCTCGGTCGACCAGCCGAAGCTGATCCAGGGCAGCTGGATAGGCAATGGCGAGGTGGTCGTGGAGCGCAGTTTCGCCGACGCGCTCGGCGTCGGAGCCGGTGACCGGATCAGGCTGAACGGCAGGACGTGCAGTGTCGCCGGGATCGCGGTCACCGCCGCTGACACGCCGTACCCGATTACTTGTTTTAACGGCTGCGACCTGAACACCCAGCAACTGGCGGCCACCAATCCTGGCCTGATCTGGCTTACCCGTGCCGATGCCAGAAGCCTGGCTACGCCCGCGGAGATGCTGTCCTATGTCATGAACCTGAAGCTGGCGGATCCGGCCCAGGCCAACGCTTTCGTCGACGCGCGCAGCTCGGATGGCATCACCGCGCCAGTTATGAACTCATGGCAGCAGATCGGTCAGGAGGATCTCAGCCTGGCGACGACCGGGGAGAATGCACTGATGATAGGGAGCTGGCTGCTTGGACTGCTCGCAGCCGCCAGCGTAGCTGTGGTGGTCGCCGGGCGGATGGCTGAGCAGACCCGCCGGGTCGGGCTGCTCAAGGCTGTCGGCGCCGCACCAGGACTCGTCGCTGCCGTGCTGCTCGCCGAGTACCTGCTACTGGCCAGTGCCGCGGCTGTCGCCGGCCTGATAACCGGCTGGCTGGTCGCCCCGCTGCTCATTACGCCCGGGGCCGGCCTGATCGGCGCGGCAGGCACGCCGCCGATCACCGTAGCCACCGCCGCGCTAGTGGTCGGCGTGGCGGTGGCAGTCGCGGTGGTGGCGACGTTCTTCCCCGCCATCCGGGCCGCCCGCACCAGCACGGTCAGGGCGCTAGCCGACTCGGCTCGCCCACCGCGGCGCAGAGCCCGGCTGGTCGCGGTCTCCTCGCGGCTACCCGTCCCGCTATTGCTTGGACTGCGGGTGGCCGGCCGCCGACCTCGCCGGGTTGTGCTGAGCGCGTTCAGCATCGTGATCACAGTCACCACCGTCATCACCGTGCTGATGGCCCATGCTCACAACCAGCGGCTGAACGGTGCTTCCGAGCTCGCCAACCCGCGGATCGACCGGTCGAACGAGGTGATCCTGGTGCTGACCGTGGTGCTACTCGTCCTCGCAGCAGTAAACGTGATCTTCACCACCTGGACCACAGCTCTCGACGCGAGACGTTCGTCCGCCCTGGCCCGTGCTCTCGGCGCGACTCCGGCACAGGTCGCGGCCGGCTTGTCGCTGGCCCAGTTGCTTCCCGCCCTGCCCGCTGCCCTCGTCGGCATCCCGGCAGGCATCGGGCTGTACTCCGAAGTGGATCATGGACGGACGTCCATGTTGCCGCCGCTGTGGTGGCTGATCGCCGTGCTGCTCGGGACGCTGATCGTGGTGGCCGGACTGACCGCCATTCCAGCGCGGACCGGTGCCCGCCGCCCACCGGCCGAAATCCTCCAATCCGAACTCGCCTGATCCTGAGCAACGCGTCCGGGCCGGCCGGCGGGTGACTAGCAGCGGAAGGCTGCTCAATGCGATCCCCGCCAGGATGGCCATGCAGCCGGCCACCTGCAGCGGCCCGGCCGGGTCGCCGAAAATGACCACGCCTGCCACAGCGCCGACGAGCGGCTCGAGGTTGAGGAAGGCCCCGGCGACCTCGGCCGATATCCGGCCCTGCCCGTAGGCGAAGAGGGTGAACGGCGCCAGCGTGCCGCCGATAGCGAGCCCGGCGATGGTCAGCAGCGGACCCGAACGGCTGGGGACGGCCGGCAGGCCTTCGGTGATCACGGCTACGGGCAGCACGGCGAGCGAGGCTGCCAGGAACTGCACGGCGGTCACAGCCACCGGATCACGGCCGCGCAGCAACCGGGTCTGCGCCACCGTGAACGTGGCCGAGATCAGCAGCGACACCAGCACCAGGCCATCGCCGCTGATAGTCGCGCCGCCGCCGTGACCGCCAGCGACCAGACCGACGCCGGCCAGCGACACGGCAAAGCCGGCCCAGGCCAGCGGGCGTGCCACGCTGTGGTGCCAGAGTGCTGCGATGATCGCGACCAGCACCGGTGTGGCACCAACAAGCAGCGCCGCATGGCTAACGCTGGTCCGCAGGATCCCGGCGTTCTGCACCAGCACGGAACCGCCGTAGCCCGCCGCGCCCCAGGCCGCCACAGCCGGAGTGAACGCGGCGCGCAGCCGCGAGCGGGCGGCCGGCCCAAGGATGGCCGCGGCCAGGCCGAAGCGCGCGAACGTGAGCCAGCCGGCCGGCAGCCACACCAGGCCGAGCTTGGAGAGCGGCACTGTCGTGCCCCACAGCAGCCCTGCTGCGGTCAGCGCGGCGAGGGCCATGCGACGGTCGGTGTTCATGACACCATGACTACAGCCTGACCGCACAGAAAACGTCAGTCAGGCACGAAGACGAGATAATGTATCGTGACATGGCTGTTAGACTTGACAAAGTTGATATCCAGTTGCTCACCGAGCTGCAGACCGACGCGGACCGCACTAACGTCGAGCTCGCCCGCCTGGTCGGCCTGTCCCCCGCCGCGACGCTGAACCGGGTTCGCCGGCTGAAGGATTCCGGGGTCATCCGCATCATCAGCGCTCGTCTTGACCCGGCCGCCGCCGGATTCCCGCTGCAGATGTACGTGACGGCTACGCTTCGGCGCCATGACCCGCGCGCAACCCGGGTCTTCGAGGATCAGGTCAGAGCGCTACCGCAGGTCATCGCGGCGGACAATGTGGCAGGCGAAGTGGACTACCTGCTGAGCGTTGTTGCGAGGGACGTCACCGAGCTACAGCAGGTGCTGGCCACGCTGGCCACCCGAGGCGGGCAGCGGCTGGTCACCTACCTGCGGCTGGAGGAGATCAAGCCACCATCCCGGCTGCCGCTGGCACCCACCACAGCCGGTCATGACGGCCGGTCATGACGGCACCGGTCATGACAGCCGGCGGCGCTCAGCGCAGCCGGACGGTGACCTCGTGGATGAAGTTTCCGCCGTAGCCGCGCCGGTCCCATTCCGGCTGGACTGGCTGGATGCGCCCGGCGCCATCGGTGGCCCGCGCCCGGATCGTGAGCTCGCCTGGGTGGATCGGCCGCACCAGCAGCTCCCAGCGCTGCCAGCTGTGCCCGTCCGGATCCCCGCGCAGCCCACCCGGCCTGCCCGGCGCTTCCAGCCTGGCCGGCTGCCACTGGTCACCGTCCACGCTCACCATGACGCGGGTGACCGGCGCCGCGCCCGACCAGGCGACGCCGCGTACGGTGAAGATCCCGTGCGGCAGCACATCGGCCGTCGCTGGCTCGGTAATCAAGGCGCGGACCCGCGGGGCTGCGACCGGCTCGCGGACTACGGAGCCGCCCCGCCGCCACTCGTGCACGTAATGCCTGGCCTGGAAGAACCCGTCAAACGGCCGGTCGGTCACGGTGATGCCGGTCAGCCACTTCACCGACGCCACCGCGTACTTTCCTGGGACGACGAGCCGAACGGGATAGCCATGCCTAGGTGGCAGCGGCTCATCGTTCATGGCGAAGGCAAGCAGCGCACCGGAGTATCTGGCATCGGCGACAGTCAGGCTCCGCTCGAACGCGATCACCTCCGGCGAGTCGTCCATGGACCCGCGGTCGGCACCCCGGAACACAACCTCCACGGCCCCGCGCTGAATACCGGCATGCTCCAGTACATCCGCGAGCCGCACCCCGGTCCACCTGGCGTTCCCGACGGCGCCGAGTCCCCACTGCTCACCCAGCGCCAGCGGGCTGAACAGATTCCGCCCGTTGCCGGCGCACTCCAGGACGGCCAGCTGCGATACTGCGCCGAACTCCTTGAGCTCCGCCAGTTGAAGATTCAGTCGATGCCGGACCAGCCCGTCAATCTGCAGCCGCCAGGCCGCGGCGTCGAGCTCCGGGATCGGGAAGTGATTGCGCCGGAAGAAGCGGCTGGTCGGCGTAACGCCCGCGCCCAGTAGCTCCGGCGGGGTCTCGCAGTTCAGCGGATCCCGGCTCAGTCCGACCAGGCCGGCCCGGAGCGCCTCCCGCCAGGCTTGCTCGGGATCAGCTACAGCAAGGTCCGCTCCGGACAGGTCCGCCACGGACTCATCCGCTCTGGGCATCAGTCCCGTTCGGTTTCGCATCTGACCTCAGCTCCCCGTTCGCCTCCCGTTTATGCACCCCCGACCCTTCTGGCCGGAAGCGGCTGACCAGGCGCTTTGGGCCAAGCCTACTTTCCGTCATAATCCTATATTATCGATCGACAATTAGGCTAACATTACCTCGGCCGTCCGGTCCGAGAGCCTCCGGTATGTGTGGTTGCCGCGCCACGTGAGGTCCGCAGGCGCAGATGGCTAGCTCGCGAGTTAGGTCAGCCGGACAGCGCGGCCCTGGCCGCCGCGAGCGCGGCGTCCCGGTAACCGGCGCCGAACAGGCACACGTGGACGAGCAGCGGATGCAGCTGATGCAGCGGCACCCGCTGCGGCCAGCCGTCCGCCAGCGGGGCGCCGGCGTCCCGAGCGGCGCGGGCGTAGGCGGCCAGGATCCGGTCCAGGTACGGCGCCCCGAACAGGGCGAGCATGGCCAGGTCGGTCTCCCGGTGACCGCCGTGCGCGGCCGGATCGATCAGAGCGCCGCGCCCGCCCGACCACAGCACATTGCCGGACCAGCAGTCGCCGTGGATCCGGCTCGGCGGCTCGGCCGGGCCAGCCAGCGCGCCGATCCGGTCAGTCACCGCCTCGATCAGCCTGACGTCGGCGGGCCCGAGCGAGCCCGCGTCCCGCGCGAGGCGCAGGTAGGGCAGCAGCCGCCGCTCCGCGTACCACGTCGGCCACGAGTCGGCCGCGTCGTTGGGCAGCGGCAGGCTGGCGATGAATCCCGGCCATGGAGCCCCGAACCGGGCCGCTCCGGCAGCGTGCAGCTTGGCCAGATCACATCCGAAACGCTCCGCTGCGCCCCGGTCGGCATCACCGTGCGGAAGCCAGATGAGGGCCAGCAGCCCGTTATCGCTAAAAAGCAGTTCGGGTACCGGGACAGCGCCGGCCTCGCTGAGCCAGCGCAGCCCGCGTGCTTCGGCCGCCAGGGCCGGGCCGGCGTCAGAAATCCGGTCGGCCTGAGCTGGCGCGGCCGTCCCGGCGGGGACGGCGGGGACGGCGGCCTCGGCGGGGACGGCGGCGGCCTTGGCGAAGAGCTCCCGTCCGTCGGCGAGCCGGGCCCGGTAGTGGCGCACGCCATGGTCGCCGCCGATCGCGCGCAGGTCCGTGACGGCCGCGCCGGCCAGCCGCCCCAGCCGTGCGGCCAGGAGGCTGACCGGCTCCGGCGAGCCAGCGCGGTCAGCCACCTGCGCGTTCGGGCAGTAGCTCGGCCAGGTCGGTGACCAGGCCGCGAGCCGCGGCCTGCATCATCTCGAAGACCACGGCGAACTCCCCCGGCCCGCCGCCATACGGAGATCGGAAGAGCACACGTCTGAACTCCAGTCACCTTGTAATCTCG
>OCZU010001553.1_pt1 | contig 15020 bp, 9 predicted proteins | sample 1539001 | NCBI WGS metagenome assembly OCZU01 (sample SAMEA3539306, study PRJEB22396) | soil metagenome | biome: tundra; feature: field; material: soil | place: USA | collected 2010-05 | depth 0.15 m | reverse complement strand
GCCGCGGCGGCGCCGATGGTGCCGCAGGTTCCGGTGCTGTGAAAGCCCTCGTCGTAGTGGCGGGGTGCGATGGCCTCGGCGATCTTGCATTCCACCTCGACGCCAACGTGATAAGCGGCCATCAGCTCCCGGCCGGACAGGGAGCGGGGTTCCGCCAGTGCCAGCGCTGCAGAGAGCGCCGGCGCGGTGGGGTGAGTGAGGAGGCCGTAGACGCGGTCCGCGGCCACTGCCAGTTGAGTGTCGTCGTAATCGTCCGCGTGGATGCCGATACCGTTCACGAAAGCGGCGAAACGAGCAGGCGCCTTCATGGACGAGCCGAGAATGGTGCTGGCGCCGCCCGCCACCCCCAGCCCCTTCACGTAAGCGCGGCTGAGTTGACCCGTTGCGGCCACCGATCCACAGAGCGCCAGACCCATCCCGTCCAGGATCGACTTGCGTCCCAACTCAACGACGTCGCCGGGCAGGTCGCCATAGCCCGTGTGCAGGATGAATTCGGCCACCTCGCGGGTCAATCCTTCGACCTGCGGAAATTCCGTGCGGCTGGACATGGGTGCAGCGGTTGCCTGGGGACACGCGTGGCCACCGGGGACGCTCGCTGCGGCAAGCGAGGTGCGAATCAGGTTTCTGCGGCTCAGGCTCATCGCTACTTCACCTGGTTGCCGGCGATATAGACCGCGTGGATCGTTCTGGTGTTCCTGATGTCGTCTAGCGGGTTCCGGTCGAGCACGATCAGGTCGGCCCATTTGGAGCGTTCCAGTGTACCGAGGTCCTTCGCCCCCAGAAACTCCGCCGCGTTCCGTGTGGCCGCGGTGATCACCTGCATCGGAGTCAATCCGGCTTCCACCATGAGTTCCATTTCCCAGTGCTCGAAATAGCCTGGGAAGCGTCCCGGAGGCCCCGTATCCGTGCCGAAACCGTACTTCACGCCGGCATCGACGAGCGTCTTGAGATTCTTTTTGGCGGTCGCCAGAAAGGCCGGGTATTCCTTGAAATGGGGGCCCGATGAAATCGTCTCCCGATACGCCGGGCTCTGCAGCGTCTTGATGGCCGCCGGCGACACGCCGCGCGTGAAGAAAGGATCGCTGAGAAACGGGGGGAGTCCGGCATAGATGAACATTGACGCCTCGCGCGACAGCGTCGCCGCCATCTGCCAGGTGCCGTGTGCCTTCATGCTCTCGATCAGCGCCTGGTCGCCAGGCTTGTCGCGCACGCTGTGGGCCAGGCCATCGACGCCGTAATCCGTCAACTGCTTCGCGTCCTGCAGATAAAAGATGTGGGCCGTCACGCGCAGGTGGCGCCGATGCGCGTCATCGATAATGGCTTTGGCGATCGGATAGGGCATCTTCGGGAGCCTGCCCAGTTCGTCGTCCATCCAGAGCTTGATGATGTCCACTTTCTTGCCCGCTTGCACCGCCACCGCCGGTTCTACTTCCGCGACACTGGACACGCCCTGGTTCACTCCAGCGATGCCTCCGTAGCCGCCTTTGAAGATGAAACCCTGCCCGGCCGTAAAGACCCGCGTGATCGACGGCCTTCCGGCACGCTGCCGGTCGCGAATCTGGAAAACCAGGTCCTGGTCGGTGCCCATGCTCAGCATGGCCGTGACGCCGTAGGACGCATAAGTCTCGAGGTTCTTCTCGACGTTTTCCCGCGTGAAGAACCTCGCCTCCTGCGTCAGATCGATGGTGTTGCCGAGGTGCCCGTGCAGGTTAATGATCCCGGGCATCACATACTTGCCGGTCAGATCGACCATCTGCGCTCCGGCCGGAGCCTGGAGCTGGGTCGCCGGGCCCACCCAGACGATGCGGCCTGCGTCCAGGATCATGGCGGCGCCAGTGAGGGGCGGGCGGCCGGAGCCGTCGATCAGGGTGAAGTTCCGCAGGACCTTGATCTCGCCGCGAAGCAGGGAGGCTCCGAGCAGCAGGGCCAAAAGACAGGTAGATTTCCTTCGTTTCGGTACGAGCATCGACTGTTTCATTTGGTCCTTTTGCGCGCATCTTCCAGAATGCGCTTCGCGCGGGACGGGTTGAAAACTCCGCAAGAGCAGAAGCGTGACAGATACCCTACCGCCTCTTCCGGGGTTCGTCGCCCTTCTTTCACCCAGTCCACCATCTTCTTGGCAAGCGAAGCGCTCACCATCCCGTGCCCGCACATGGTCGAAAGCTGCAACACGTCTTCATTGGGAAGGTGCCCGGTCTTGCCTTCAAACCCCAGCGAGTAACCCACGCTGTGCCGGCAAATATCGGCCTCGTGACAGCACTGCTCGGCGCCCTCGATCGAGGTCGAGATATTGACGCTCAGACCCAGGTCCGCGGCTTTGACGCTTTTGACGAAATCCTCCGCCGACACGCGGTTGTCGAACACCGCGGCTGCTGTCGTGGGAGTGTCGAGACCATCGATCACAGCTTGAAAATCCGGCTGCGTATCGCGCTTCCAGTGCGACACCGGGCTCAGCGATTTCGAAGGGCGCAGCGCGCCGCCGTGCCTCGCGTCGCCCAGGTTCACCGGATGGAACGGCAGCGCCATCTCCAAGAACTTACGCAGCTTGGGGACCGACTCCTCATCGTTCTTGCCACGGCTGCAGATCGCGAAAACCACGTAATCGTCGCGGAAGCTCTCCGCGTCTCCGTACCGATGCAACGTGTTGGTCATCTCGCTCCCTCCGTCTGGCGCACGGCCGGCGGGCTATTGGTGATCCGGCCGAGGCCCATATTGGTCTTCGCCCGCTCCAGTTTGTATCCCAGCCGTTCCAGAATCGGCGCCACCGTCCGGTCTTCCCCATCCGGGTCGCACCGCGTTCCCACGCCTATCGCCACCACCGTCTCCAGCCTTTTCTCGACCTCCCACACCAGACGGATAATCTCCTCGGTGCGCTCCACCGGAACCTTGATCTCGAGAATCGCCGATAATACTTTTTCATTCAAGATGTCCTGGCGGATGGCGCCCGTGGAAACGTCGGACATCAGCGACGTGATGGGATTCTTCTTTTCGAAGGCGACACCGGCGCGCGCCAGTACCACAGACATTTCCTGAATCTCCCGCAGCCAGACGCCCACCCCTGGCCGGCCGAACTCAATGGTGAATCCGACCTCGCCCACGTCCACCCGTCCGCTGACGTCGTTGGTCTTCACCTCTTCGGTCCCGCGCCCTTCCACACCGGTCGATTCATGCGGTACGCGGGGGTCGGAAAACGCCCGCCGCACGACTCGCGGCCACGTCAACTCCTCGGGCGCAAATGCCGCCGTCGGGCAAACATCGGGTTCGGGGTCGAAACGCAGGCGCATCATCTGGAACACCTTGCGCACCGCTCGCACCAGGGTCGGGTTCAGATGCTCCTGGCTCAGACCGTTGTAACAGGCATAGCATTCGACACATTCGTCGCGGTTCACGGTTGCCCGTCTGATGACTGGATCGATGTAGATCGCTCCCATGGGACACACGTACGTGCAGTTTCCACAAGCCACGCACTTATCGGGGTCGATTCTCATACTGGTATGCTCCTCGAAGTTTTGTACTCTCTGACAGGATGTGGTTCGACGGCCGACCGCCTGGGGTCGATCCGGCTGGCAAGCAGCGCCGAGAACAGGCAAAACGCACTGGCCAGGAGGAACGGCGAGGTCCATCCGAACAGAGTAGCCAGATAGCCAACCGTCACAGCGGAAACAGCTCCGCCCACATTACCCCAGGTGTTCATGACCGAGGAAACCGAGCCGCTGTAGTCGCCTCCGATGTCGAGGCAGATCGCCCAGGATACCGAGACGGTGAGTTCCAGCCCCGCCAGCGCGACGGTCAGACAAACCATCGCCGCCGTGGCGCTAGCCATCAAAACGCCCGGTAGCAAGGCGATCCCCGCAATGGCGAAGCCGCAGATGGAAACTGTCAGCCGGCCGCGCCGCAGGTCGTTCCACTGGTGCGCCAGCCGGTCCGATAACAATCCGCCCGCCACATTGGTTGCGGTTGCGGCCAGAAGAGGGAGGCTCGCCAATCCCGATCCGAGCTGGGTAAAGTGGCGGGCTTCCCGCAGGTATGTGGCAAACCAGGCCAGATACAGCCACAGCACCCAGCCGTAGCAGAAATAGATGGTGCTCAGATACCACAAATCGCGGCTGCGCAGAATCAGCTTCCAAGGCACGACGCGTGGCGCGCCGGGCGGAACGCGTGAACATGCGGTACCTAAGATCGCCAGCTCTTGGGCGTTGATGCCGGGGTGTTCGTTCGGGAAATCGCGATAGTACGCATGCCACACCACGGCCCACACAATTCCCACCGCGCCAAAAATGTAGAAGACCGGCCTCCAGCCCGACAATGCGATCAGCGCCACCACCAGAGCCGGAGCTAGAGCCGCGCCAAGCCGCGAACCGGAATGCTGGAATCCTTGTCCGAAGGCGCGCCGCCTGACCGGCAGCCAGCGCACCAGGGCGCGCGAACCGGCCGGGAACGCAGCCGCTTCGCCCATGCCAAACAAGAACCGCGTGGCGGCCAGCGAAGAGGCGCTAAACGTGAACCCCGTGGCCGCGGTGAAAACCGACCACCACGCCATGGCCGCAGCCAGAATGATGCGCGGACCGAAGCGGTCGGCCATCCAGCCGCAGGGCACCTGACATAGAGCGTAGGACCAGTTGAACGCCGAGATGGCCCAGCCCATGGAGATCTTATCCACGTGGAATTCACGCATAATGGTGGGGGCCGCGGCGCCGATGGCGCCACGTTCCAAGTACATCATGAACGCCATCAGGAAACTGAGACCCAAAACGCGATAACGCACGCGGCTCGCAGGGGGAGGTATGGCTGCATCGACCGTCGCTTTGGAAAGCAGATCGGAGTCTGGCGGAAGATTGATCATACTAGCGCCGCGTGAGGGTAGGGCCGGTGCCCTAATCGCAATCGCCCAATCCGGAGTTGCTAGCGGGGTACGCCGCCGCCCCTGCCCCCGGCAGGCATTTCGCGCGGCTTGCTCGCCTCAGCCAGCAGCGCGGCGAATTCATCGTGCGTCATCTTCAATTTCTCGGGATGAGCATCGACCCACTTCCCCAGCGCGGCCAGTTTTTCCTTCGTCCAGCCCCCTTCGAACATGGCTCCGTTCTTGCCCTGGCTGTTCAATTCGAAGTTAAACGCATCTTGCAGGTTGGTGAATTCCGCTTTATTGATCGCCGCCGTGGCCAGTGTCGCAGGGATGAAGATAACTCCGTCCTGCTTGGCCAGGACCAGGTCCCCCGGCAACACAACGGCGCGTCCGATGCGGACCGGTACGTTGATTCCCGTCAGTTGCATTTGAGCCCATGCCGACGGATCGTAGCCGCGATAGAAACCATTGAGATTGGCGATTGCCCGGTTTTCCTCGGCATCCCTGATGCCGGCGTCGAAGATGAAGCCGGAATGCGTGTGGGCGGCGATGCCGCTGCCAAGGTTGGAGCCGATGAGCGTGCCTTCAATGACCTTCCCGTAGCCATCGGCGACCATGGTGTCCCCCATTTTCAGTTCATTGATCACCCAACTATTGGTCCCGCTGAGGCGTCCCTCCGTCTTGCCCTCGGCGGCGACGGCGGCGGTCATGTCGGGCCGGCGCGGCATGAATTGTGCCGTGAGCGCACGGCCGGCAAAGGGCTTTTCGATGTGGAGAGCTTGCCAGCCGCCTTCAAACTGGTTGGTGTAGCCCTGGCCACGCAGATAATCCCACACGTCCTCGATCGACACATCCAAGGCGCGCTCTAGCAGATTGTCCGGCACTTTCGGACGCCCGTCGGGGAAGCGGTCGCCCTTCCATTCCGACGTGTAATACATCATTTGTTCCTTCGTCTGCTTGATTTGAGCGAAGGCAGTCGATCCGGCCGCGACGCAAGCGACGCAAATTGTCAAAACGAACTTTCTCATAGGCTCCTTTTCTTCCGTATCAGTGCTGAATTGGCAGCAGCTTTACATTCTTAAACTCGACCGGAAATTTCTGGTATTGCAGCCGGATGCGGCCGGCGGAAAACTGCGAGTCCCGAACATCCAGCGTTTTGGCGCCGTTCAGGACAACCACCAGATGATCGCCGTCGGCGGTAATTTCGTAGTGGTTCCACTGGTCCGGAATGAACTTGAACTCCCCGTCGGTCTTGCCTGTCCCTACGATCGAACCTGTGTTATAGCCCGCCGGCTGCGCCTTCCAAATCTGCACTTCGTAGCCGGCGTTGCCCTCGGGAGAGCGGATAAACACGCCGCTGTTCGTGTCTTCGCCGGTTCTGAAATCGACCGTAAGGACGAAATCCTTATAGCTCTCCTTCGACGTCAGGTAGCCGCCAGGATCGCCGCACGGTGAGAGCGTCCCATCAACGACGTCCCAGTGGGAAGCGCCCGCCGTCCCGGGGGCTTGCCCCATCTCGGTGGAACAGTTCCGCGGGTTGGAGCCAACCGCCGGCGCAGCGCCGGGCTGCGCCGGACCTTTTGCCTGCTTGGGCGCGCCGCCTCGCGCCGCACCGCTTCCCGGTCCGCGGCCAGGCCCAGCGCCTTGCGGAACGGCCGAGTCCCAGCCAGTCAGGGTCTTGCCGTCGAACAGGAGCACCCACCCCCCAGCCTTCTCCTGTGGAGTCAGAACATTGTCCGCGCCGAATAGACCCGCTGTCAAAGTCAGCATCACGCCAATCGAATGTGCGTACGTCTTCATTTGCATATGCTCCCGGACTGCACCGTCTGATACATCCGCCGCCATTGGGGGCGTCAGTTCACGGGCACCGGCCCGTGGTTTCAGATCCTTTAATTATCCGTCTTACCACGGCATCTGGCGGTTGGTGAATTTACGGCCGATTTCGGCGGTCTGCTGGCTGGCCGGCCCGACCATGACGCCCTCCTTAATCATGTCGACTACATCGGTGGCCGACAACGAATTCAGGAACGCGATGTGGTTCGCTTTGCAGGTCGCAAGAACTGTCGATCTCGCGTCTTTCATCTTGGGGTTGTTGACCGACCCCCTGCCGGACGGCACGCCCAGCGACAGCGCCATATCTCCCGGCCCCCACTCCGTCATCCCGATGCCAGGAGTTTTCAGGTTCGCGGAAACGTTCGCCAGGGCGTACTTATCTTCTTCTTTCAAGCCCAGCAGAAGCTCCCCGTCCGGGTTGAGGGGCCAGGGATCGGCCCTTTTCTCGTACTCTTCCACGGATATTCCCCAGATCTGCGCCGCCGTGGCGTTGCCATGCACGCCCCGCCGCCCCTCGCCAAGCAGCGGCCCGACTCCCTGGTTGCGGTTGGGGAAGCGGACGCCTTCGACGAACGCCCGGACGGCGCCCGGCGTGTCGGCATGGGTGAGCATGATTCCGTGGACGCCGGTAGCCAGAACCTGTTGAAACATCCAGGCATTGGCGCGGACGGTGGTTTCGTCGGTGCCGTTGACCGGCACATTGACGATCACCGCCGGCGTGCGATGGCCGCTCTTCGTCGGGCCGCCCGCCACCAGACCTTTCATATACGCGGCCAGCCCGGCGATGTCGTAGGGGGCGTGCTCCATGTCGTAACTGATGTAGTCGGCGTAGGTCTGCGCATCCTTCTTGCCCTGTTCAAAGCTGGCCGCTGCATCGCCACCCCCACCCGGCGTTCCCGTGTGCGAGCCCGTGTAATAGATCGGCTGGCCGTCCGCCAACAGTTCCACAGCCCGATTGATTCGTTTCGGCTTGTAAGCCGGGTTGCCGTTTTGGGCCAGTGTGACCGCCGCGCCGAACGCCAGCGCCAGCATCCAACCCAGTAAACACGTTCTCTTCCAAGTGTTTTTCATAGTTCTCCCTCTGGTGGCACCACTCCAAGTGGCAAACCTTACCTATGTTCCGTTCGCTCTGTCCTCAGAAACTATACTTCAGCGCGAGTTGCAGAGACCGCATGGTCTTGGCGCTGGTCACGACGCCGAAGGTGCTGGGGGACCGCGGATCGTTCGGTGGTGTATTCCAGTTGGGATGGTTGAGCGCGTTGAAGGCCTCAAACCGGAAGTTCACCGTCTGCCTTTCCTTGATTCTGATATCCCGCGCCAGCGACGCGTTGAAGGTCTGGCTTCCCGGGCTGGTCAGCACGTTTCTGCCCTCATTACCCATTTGATATGTCAGGTTCGGATTCGTGAAATCGAAGGCGGCGGCGTTGAAATAGTTGCTCGCGGAGCGATTCGCCGGGATCGGACTAACACCCGTGACATTCGGGAAATTCGCCAGGTTGCCGACGCTGGTAGTATCGCCCAATGTTGAGCCCTGTAGCGGCGTGCCGTCCGCCAGGGTGAGGATGCCTCCCAGCTGCCAGCCGCCGGCCACCGCGCCGGCCACGCCGTGAGTCAGATAACTCCTGCCCCGCCCGAAGGGCAAATTATACACGTAGGAAGCGACAAACCGCCGCGGCATATTGAATTGCGAGGGCCCGCGCATGGTGTTCAACGTGTAACTGTTGTTCGCCCACAGGGTATCGCCGCCATTGGTGCGCGTCGCGCTGCCGCCGTCGATGGCCTTGGACCAGGTAAACGCGGCGGTGTAGGTGAGGCCCCTGGTCAGCCTCTGCGTCAGCTTCCCATTAAGGGCGTTGTAGTTGGAGTTGACCACGCCCGCCACCTCTTGAAGGTTGCCGTACGATGGCCAGGGGCGGCGCGACGCGGTGCTGCTATGGTCGGTAGGTCCGCTTGGAAGGATCGCCTGGTTATAGACCACGAAGCGGTCCAGATGGTGTCCTTCATTGCCCAGGTATCCGACTTCCAGCACCAGGTTGCGCGTCAACTCGTGCTGCAGGTTCAACAGATACTGCTGCACGTACGGCGTACGGTTATTCTGCGCGGTGGCCTGGATCTGCGGCGTCACGACGCACACCCCACTCCAGCCCGGGCACAGGGGACTCCCCGTCTCTGTAGCCCACGGAGAGGACAGATAGGTAGTCCGCTGGCTGGCGCCGATCACATATCCGTCTTTGCCGCCCATGTTACGGGCCATATCGAAAACGATGTTGCCGATATCCTGCACGTAGAACATCCCGAAACCGGCGCGGATGCTCCAGTGTTCCGCCGGGTTATAGGCCAAACCAATCCGCGGCCCCCAATTGCGGTTGCTCGGGTTGACCAGGCCTTGGCCCATGTACTGGTCGCCGACCTGCGTCAGCTGCCCTTGCGCGTACCGGAACTTGAAACCTGTGTAGAAGTCACCGCTTCCCGGTCTGGTGTAAATCGGTGGCGGCGAATTGGGAATCAGATAAGCCCCGGCCGGACCAGCGCCCATATTGGTCACCTGGACGTTCATCATAGCGTTGTACTTGTCAACCCAGGGGCGCGTGTTTTCGTAGCGTAAACCGAGGTTCAGCGTCAGCCTGCGGCTGATTTTCCAGTCGTCCTGCACGTAAGCGGCATAGAAAGAGCTGCGCATCATGGCGTCGCCTTCGGAAAGTACACGATATGCCTGCGACGGTAAACCCACCATGAAATCGGCAAAGATGAAACCGGTCGGGGGGCAGTTGGCGGGATTGCAGGTGGACTGGGCGTCGAAGTCGAATTCGCCAACGTCCTTCTGGTTACCCCACTGGTTGAAGCGCAGGCGGCGAATCTCGCCGCCCACTTTAATCGAGTGGGCGCCTTTGATAATCGAAATGCTCTCGATGCCCTGGAAGGTATCGTTCCGGGTAATCCATGGAGTGACTCCGCCGTAGCCGCTCACGCCTTCCCCAAGGCCAATCGCCGGGACGCCATAGGCCAGCGGGCTGGAAGCCGTCAGGCCGGCGATCCCGAGCGTGGCCTGGACGTTCGTGGTGTTGGCGTAAAAACCAGCCAGATCGTTGTTGAACTGGCTCCAGGCGAAGCGCGCCTCGTTCACGATGGCGTGACTCAGAATGCGGGTGTTGGTCAACACAGCCTGGCGGACCGTTGTCGAGGTGATCGTGTCGCCGCCAACGAAACTTCCGGCGACATCCTGCAAATCGTTGCCCCAACTGAAGCGGCCGAACCAACTCGACTTGTTGTTCTCGATCCAGTCGATTCGCTGGTTGAACTGAGTGGAGTCGGTGGGCGAGAGTGCGTTCCGAATGTAGTTGGTCGAGGTCAGCGCGGCGCCGGGGACTGTCGTGCTCGGATAGTACTTGAGCAGGGCCAGCGTTTGCGGGCTGATCTGCCCAGTAGGGATTATATTTCCCGGAAACGGCGTGGCGGTGCCCGCCCCGGCGGAGTTGTAGACTCGCGTCAGGGGATCGTAAATCGTCTGGCTGATTTGCGAGAAATTGCCGGCGCGCATCAGGTCGGTAGCCACGCCAACCCGGACCTGGCTGGTGGTCCGATCGCGGAGCGCTTCGAAATTCGATGTGAAGAAGAGCCGGTTCTTGGCATTGAACAGCTTGGGGATCGAGACCGGCCCTGACAGCGTGAAGCCGTAATTATTGCGGCGGAACGGATTCTTCGTGCCCGACTGCTGCCATTGTTTGGCGTCGAAATAGGAATTGCGCAGGAACTCGAACGCCACGAAGTGATAGGCGTTCGCCCCAGGCAAGGTATTGACATTGATCTGCGAGGCTCCCCGCCCGAACTCGGCCGAGTATACACCTGTCTGCACCTTGAATTCCTGGATGGCATCCACCGACGGGTGAATGATGTAGGAATTGAAGTTCGGATCGGTGTTTTCCACCCCATCCAACGTGTAGTGGTTGTATTCCAGACGCTGCCCGGCCACCGAAATCGCCGTGGATGCGCGTACGCCGCCCTGCAAGCCACCGGCCCCTCCGGCAGCCATTTCTCCCACCGCGTTGGAGCTCAACGTGACCAGACTCAGATAGTCGCGGCCGTTGAGAGGCAGATTCACAATCTGAGCCGCTTCGATGACGCTGCCGAGCGCGACCGACTCGGTGTTGAGCAGCGGCGCTCCGCCGGTGACCTCCACCTGCTGGCTCATCTCGCCTAGCTGCAACTGGAAATCGATACGCGCGACATTATCAACATGCACGTCCACTCCCGATTGCGTGGTCACTTTGAAACCGGGCTTCTCGGCGCGGACTGCATACGTGCCAGGCACCAGGTAAGGAATGGCATAAACGCCCGAGTCGTTACTCGATGCCTCACGAACCTGTTGTGTGGCGGAATTCGTCACCGTAACGTGGGCGCCCGCGACGATCGCGCCGCTGGCGTCGGTAACTGTACCCGTAATTTCGCCGAATTGTTGCGCGCAGAGCCGAAAAAACGGCAGCGCAATGAGAAGAAAAACCCGGAACCGTCGTAGCATTTGCGAACCTCTTCCTCACGACCCGACTGAACGTGGTCACTCCAGGATTACCGTCCTGAACATCCCGTGGCGTTATTCTCTACCAGTTCGTCAAGAGAAGCAAGGCCAAAACCTCCGCGCAGACTGCCGCGGAAGTGCCGAATCGGGCACCCGGGTGCGCAAATACACTCATGGAGGTAATGTAGAACTTCGCGGGCCATACCGAAGCAGGCCGATTCGGCCTGCCGCCTGCTTTCCAGGCAGGGACTCGCGACTTCGTGGAGGTAATCCATGTCGTTTCGTAGCCGGTTTCACCTGACGCCGATCCTTTGTATATGTCTGGCATTCTTATTCGCCTCGTCTTTCGCCCTCGCGGCGGACACGTCCGCGGTCAAAGTGTGGGAAGAGAAGGCGGTGATCCCAACCTACCTGGCCGGGGCGCCCGAGCTGAACCCGATGTTCTTCTTCGGCCGCGCATCGCAGGGCGCGCAAGGTCCGGTCTATCCTTATCCGATGTACGATTCCTTGACGGGCAAGAAGGTCGATAAGACCTACACGCTGGTCCACATCGAGAACGAGTACATCCGGCTGGGCATTCTGCCGGAACTCGGCGGCCGGATCTTCGAGGGCGTGGACAAGACCAACAATTACAACTTCGTTTACCGGCAGCACGTCATCAAGCCCGCGCTGATCGGCCTGATCGGCGCGTGGATTTCCGGCGGCGTGGAGTGGAACATCCCGCATCATCACCGCGCCAGCACCTTCACTCCCGTGCAATACAGCGTGGAGGAGAACGCCGACGGCAGCAAGACGGTTTGGGTGGGGGAACTGGAAGTGCGCCAGCGCATGCGGTGGGCCGTGGGCTACACGCTGCGGCCGGGCAAAGCGTATTTCGAAGCTTCGGTGCGCATCCTGAACCGCACGCCGGTAGTGAACACCATGCTGTGCTTCGCCAACGTCGCGGTGCACGCCAACGACAATTACCAGGTGATCTTCCCGCCCGGAACGCAGTACGGCACGGGTCATGGCAAACACACATTCACCCAGTGGCCGGTCTCCGACACCATCCGCGGCGGCGCCGACATGGACCAGGAGATCGACATCAGTTGGTACAAAAACCACGTCAGTTCGAATTCGGTCTTCGCCTGGAACTACAGCGACGATTTCGTCGCCGGCTACGACCACGGCAAGCAGGCCGGCACGATGAGCGTGACGGACCACAACATCGTCCCCGGCAAGAAGTTTTTCACCTGGGGAAACGGCCCCACCGGCAAAAGGTGGGACCACGTGCTCACCGACGACGATGGCCCGTACCTGGAGATCATGGTGGGAGCGTATTCCGACAACCAGCCCGACTACAGTTGGCTGCAGCCCTACGAAACGCGGTCGTTTTCGATGAACTGGTACCCGTTCCGCGAGATCGGCGGCGTGAAGAAGGCCAACCTTGACGCAGCGGTGAACCTGGACGTGGCGAACGGGTCCGCCAAGCTTGGTTTCTACACCACTTCGGCACACCCGGCGGCGAAGGTGCTGCTCAAGGCCGGCCAGAAGATTCTGTTGCAGGAGACCATCGCGATAAATCCGGGCAAGCCATACCTGAAGCAGGTTCCGCTGCCCGCGGGCGTTGACGAGCACGACCTGCTGGCTTCCATCTCCGATGGCAGCCGCGAGTTGGTCGCCTACTCGCCGGTACGCCTTAAGCCGCAGCCGCCGCCGAAGGCTGTCACCACGCCACCCGCTCCCGCGGACGTGAAAAGCAACGAGGAGCTTTACCTGATCGGGCTGCGCGCCGAGCAGTTCCACGATCCGAATCTGGATCCCGCGCCATATTGGCAGGAAGCCCTGCGCCGCGACCCGGGCGACGTGCGCGTGAACACGGTCCTCGGCATCGGCAGCTATCGGAAGGCCCGCTACGAGGAGGCGGAACGCTACCTGCGAACGGCCCTGGATCGGGCCACCGAACGATATACCGCGCCTAAGGACGGCGAAGCTTTCTATTATCTTGGCGCTGTTCTGAAAGCCGAGGGCCGCAACGACGAGGCTTTCACGCAGTTTTACAAAGCCACCTGGAGCGAGGCCTGGAAGGCCGCGGGCTACTACTCGCTGGCGGAGATCGCGGCCGCGCGCGGCGACATGGCGGCGGCGCTCGATTTCGTCAATCGATCGATCGACTCCAACGTCCTGAATGTCCGGGCGCAAAATCTGAAAGCCGCGGTCCTGCGTCACCTGGACCGCGCGCCGGAAGCATTGCAGGCGTTAGCGGCCGCCCACCGCGCGGATCCGCTCGATGTCCGGTCGATGGCGGAGCGTTGGCTGGCTTCCAAGACCCCGGCCACGGCTAAAGCGCTGGGCTCCACGATGAACCAGCATCCGGCCACGGCGCAGGAGACGGCGGCCGAGTATCTGGACGCAGGCCTCTGGCAGGACGGCGCCGACGCCTTGCTGCAGATGACGGCGGTGGCGCCCGACAAGAGCAAGGTCAACCCGATGACTTATTACTACCTGGGCTATTTCGCCGGCAAACTCGGCCAGGCTCAGAAGGCGTCGGAGTATTACAGGCTGGCGTCGGCCGGACCGCCGGACTATGTCTTTCCTTTCCAGAATGAAGCTATCGACGTGCTCCGCGCGGCCATTAACGGCAACGGCCGCGACGCCCGCGCGCCGTATTACCTGGGCAACCTGCTCTACGACTGGCAGCCGGAAGAGGCCACCAAATCGTGGCTGGCTTCCGCCGCGATCGACCCGTCGTTCGCCATCACCCATCGCAACCTGGCGGTCGCTTACCTGCACCGGAGGCCGGAGGGCGATCCGAAGCAGGCGATCGCCGAACTGGAGAAGGCCGTGGCGCTCGACCGCAAGTACGCCCTGCACTTCACCGAACTGGATGAACTTTACGAGCAGACCGGCACGGCAATCGAGCAGCGAGTGCCGCTGTTCGAGCGGAACCGCGAAGTGGTGGCGCAGCGCGACGACGCGCAGAATCGCGCGATCGCTCTGGAGATTGCAGCCGGGCGCTACGACGAAGCCATCCGCATGATGACCGGGCGTCCGTTCGCCGCCGTGGAGGGAGCCAACCTCAATGTGGCCGAGCACTGGACCGACGCGCACCTGCTGCGCGGCCAGACCAGGCTGGCGGCCAAACAATACCCGGAGGCGCTCGCCGACTTTGAGGCAGCAATCGCCTTGCCGTCGAATCTACCGGCGGGGCTGGGCTTCTCCGAGGGCGCCGCTGGTGGCGTGCGCGCGCCGGAGTTTGCGTACTGGACGGGCGCTGCCTATGAAGCGATGGGCGACCGCGCCAAAGCTGCCGAGGCCTGGAAGCGGGGAAGCGCGGCGGTCCCGGGCGAGGGACGCAGGGGCAGGGGAGCGGGCGGCGCGGGCGCACAGTCGTACTACCAGGCGCTCTGCCTGCAAAAATCGGGCCAGAATGACAAAGCCGCGGCGCTGTTTCAGGGCCTCGTGGATACCGGCCAGGCGATGCAGCGCCCTCAGCCTGCCGCTACCGGGGGCGGACGCGGCGGGTTCGGGCCCCCGCAATCCGCGCGCATCCGGCAGGCCAACGGACACTACCTTACGGGACTCGGATACCTCGGCCTCAACGATGCACCGAAGGCCCGGGCCGAGCTCGGCGAAGCGGTACAAGCCAGCCCGGATCTGCTGGGCGCGCGAACCGCTCTGGCAACGTTGAAGTAGAATCCTGGCTTGGGGAGGCGGAGTCCGAGCTGGCGCTCGGATAGACAGGCCGGGAGGCCTGTCCTACTGGGACGTTGCGGCGGCCGGGGCTTCGCGGACTTTCGCCGTGCGTATCCGGCCGCCAGTGATTTGGTTGGAATCTACGAAGACGTAGGA
>OCZU010001551.1_pt1 | contig 15022 bp, 21 predicted proteins | sample 1539001 | NCBI WGS metagenome assembly OCZU01 (sample SAMEA3539306, study PRJEB22396) | soil metagenome | biome: tundra; feature: field; material: soil | place: USA | collected 2010-05 | depth 0.15 m | reverse complement strand
CCGATTCGCGAATCACCGGCGCCGACTCCCCGGTGATGGCGCTTTCGTCGACCGAAGCGACGCCCTCGATGACTTCGCCGTCGGCCGCGATCGTGTCATGCGTCTCGACCAGCACCATATCGCCTTTCCTCAAGTCCTCCGCCTTGACGAGAGTCGTCTGGCGCGCCCCCGGGGAATTCTGAACAATCCGCTTGGCCATCACGGTTTGACGCATGTTGCGCAGCGCCGACGCTTGCGCGCGGCTGCGGCCTTCGGCGAGCGCTTCGGCGAAATTGGCGAACATCACGGTGAACAGCAGCCAGATGGTGACCGCCAGAATGAAGCCGGCGGGCGCTTCCCCATGGCCCGCGAGTGCCTGCCCATAAAGGATCGCCGTCACGATCATGCCGATGTAAACCACGAACATCACCGGATTGCGCCATTGGATGCGCGGGTCGAGCTTCTTCACCGACTCGCGCAGCGCCGGTCCGATGAGCTTGCGATCGAAGAGTGATAGTTGTTGCCGTGACATGAGGGACTCATTACTTGGCGGCCGCGAGCATGAAGTGCTCTACGACCGGCCCCAGCGCCAGCGCCGGGACGTAGGTTAGGACACCAATCAACAGGATCGAACCGATGAGCAGCGTCACGAACAAAGGCCCATGCGTCGGCATGGTCCCTTCGGTGACGGGCACACGCTTCTTGGCCGCGAGCGAGCCGGCGATGGCGAGCGCCGCCATGATCGGCCAGAAGCGGCCGATGAACATCGCAAGGCCGGTGGATACGTTATAGAAGACCGTGTTGGCCGAAATTCCACCGAACGCGCTGCCATTGTTGTTGGCGGCCGACGTGAACGCATAGAGAATCTCGCTGAACCCGTGCGGCCCGGGATTCGCGACTCCGGCCTTGCCCGCGGTCGTCACGACGCCGACCGCGGTCCCGATCAGCACCGCAAATGGGGTCGTCAGAATAAAGATCGAGGCCAACTTCATCTCGAGGGCTTGGATCTTCTTTCCCAGGTACTCGGGAGTCCGGCCGATCATCAATCCGGCAATGAATACGCCCAGAATGGCGAACATCAGTATCGAGTACACTCCGCTGCCAACCCCGCCGGGAGCGACTTCCCCGAGCTGCATCAGGAACAACGGCACAAATCCGCCCAGGGGGGTCATGGAGTCGTGCATCGTGTTCACCGCGCCGGTCGACGTCCCGGTCGCGACCGACGCAAAGAGCGAAGAGGCGGCGATGCCGAAGCGAGTCTCCTTACCCTCCATGTTGCCGCCCGCCTGATCGGCGCTCGCAACCTGGTCAATGCCCTGCTTCGCAATGAGCGGGTTGCCGTGCTGCTCGCTATGGAACGCGAGCAACGCCAAAGGAACGAAAAGGATCAGCATGGCGGCCAGGACCACCCAGCCCTGCCGGGTGTCCCCGACCATCTTGCCGAACGTGTAGGTCAGAGCGAACGCGATGAGGAACATCGCCAGCGTCTCCAGCAAGTTTGTCAGTGGCGTCGGGTTCTCATAGGGATGAGCGGAATTCGCGTTGAAGAAGCCGCCGCCATTGGTGCCGAGCTCCTTGATGGCCTCCTGCGAGGCAATCGGCCCCATCGGCAGCGTCTGCGTCTGGGTCGTCGCGGTCTCGGTCACGGGATTTCCGGCCGCGTCCTTGATTGGATTGGCCGCCGCGTCGGTCTTCGGATTCTGAAAGGTGAGCTTCTCGACCGTGGTGGCATCCTTGAAGGCGTCAAAATTCTGGATGACGCCTTGGCTGGCGAGCACGAGGGCCAGCACCACAGAGAGCGGCAACAACACATAAAGAGTCGCCCGCGTGAGATCGACCCAGAAGTTGCCAATGGTTTGCGCGCTATGCCGCGCGAACCCGCGAATCAAGGCAATAGCGACCGCGATGCCGGTCGAGGCGGAGAGGAAGTTCTGCACGGCGAGACCGGCCATCTGCACGAGATTGCCCATCGTCGATTCGCCGGAGTAGCCCTGCCAGTTGGTATTGGTGATGAAACTGACGGCCGTGTTGAACGACGAGTCCGGGCTCACGGCCGCGAACTTCTGCGGATTGAGCGGCAAAAAGAACTGCAGCCGCTGCAATCCGTAGACGACAAGCGCGCCCAACACGTTGAACATGAGCAACGCGATCGCGTACTGGCTCCACGACATTTCCTCGCCGGGCTCGATGCCGCAGATTCGATATAGAAAGCCTTCGAACCGGCCGCCGGCGCGCAGAGCCATATTGCGCCGGCCTTCCATGACATCGGCGATGTAGCTGCCGAGCGGCTTGGTGCACAGCAGGAGGACGCCGAGAAACGTTACCAGCAGCAGAACATACGTTGTGTTGGCGCTCATCAGAATCGCTCCGCCCGCAGGAGTGCAAACAATAGATAGCCGAACAGCAACAGCGCCGGCACCGCGCCGATCCAATACATGGCGCTCATGACGGCGTTCCCAGGCGCTTGAGCGCCCACACGAGGGCATGGGTGACCCCATACAGGGCGGCGAGAATCAGCAGATAAACAGCGTCCATAGCCCCAACCTCCCGAGAAATACGCGCTGACGGAAGCGCTGCTCGTGCAACGATCTATCTGGAGAAACATGTACGAGCCGGCGTAAATCGCCGCAAACGCACCATCCGCGACGCAAGCTCCATCAGATCCGGAGCGCATGCTAAAAGCATGGATATAAATTTCTTATGGAACTTTTTATTTTTATGTTGTCGAGACCGCGGGCGCCGACCGTGCTTATGCGTTTATCCGAATGGAGGCTCGCGGCTTATGGGCTACGAATGGCAGCTCGCGTGTACTAATCGACGTCGACGATCGGCGAAAAGTTGCAGCTTTTTTACACGGTTAGCATGCATCATGGGCGTCAGCAGTACGGTAAGGCGGGACAGCGACTCGCCGAAATGGCCGCGCGATCGCGCGGCAGGCTTGCTTGGAGTTGGTCAAGATGCGTGTTCTTCTGGCCGTGTATCTCGCGGTCGCGCAGTCATTGGCGGGCGCGGTGGCGTTCGCGCCCACACTGCCCAATATCGCCGAGGTCTTCACGGCGCAGCGGGCAACTCAACTCACGGAGGGCGAAAAGGCCTCGTGGTCGGCGCTTCAACGGCGCGACCGCAGCGCGTGGCTGGCGCTTCTGCCGAACGATTACTCTCGCGTCACTGGCGACGGGACATTGGCCGATCGTGAGGATGCCTTCAATATGTTTGCCGAACCGGTGATCGAAGAGTACACGACGCACGACCTGCGGGGCACGCTGGTATCTCCCCACGTGTTCGTGCTTACCTACTCGATCGCACGAAGGCTCGATGTTGCCGTTCACTCGCCCGCCGCGCTGTTCACGTCATGTTCGATATGGGCCAAAGCGCAACAGGACCTGGTTGAAGATCCGATAGCAAGAAACTCTCGTGGTGCAAGCGGCGCGTTGATCCTGCCATGACGATTACAGCTAAGTCGCGCGCGCCATCGCCAGAAGCCGGCGGTCTCTGTGTTCATGGACTCGGCGCCGACCTGCGATCGGACGGAATGAGGCCGCCGTGGACCAACTATCTCGCCGGTGTATTGATCACCCTGAGCTGTACGGCGGCGGCCGGCGTGATGTCGATCTGGTTCGCTCCGACCAACCTCGCCATGGTTTACTTGTTAGGTGTCGTGTTCGCGGCCGCCCGGATCGACCGCCGGGCCTCGGTCGTTGCCGCCGTGCTCGGAACCCTCGCGTTCGACTTCTTCTTCATTCCTCCGATCTATTCGTTCGCCATCAGCGATACCGAGTATCTGCTCACGGCGGCGGTCCTGTTGACGGTCGGTTTGGTCATCAGCTCGCTTGCCGCCGGATTGCGGCTGCAGGCTCGCGTAGCGATACACCGTGAGCGGCGCACCGCGGCGCTCTACGCAATGACGCGCGAGCTGGCGGCCGCCGCGTCGCTCGATGACATCGCAGCCTGTGCGTACGCGCACATCGCCCACGTGTTCGATGCGCATGGGTTGATTCTTCTGAATGGCCCGGAAGGGAGCACGCGCGTGCTGGGGAACGCCGGTGATGCGGCACGGGAAGGATCGGCGGATGCCTCGATCGCGAATTGGGTATTCACGCGAAACAAAGTTGCCGGCTTCGGAACGGATACTTTTCCGACGGCCGACGCGATCTATCTGCCGCTCAATGGAACTCGCGGCATCGTTGGCGTGCTGATCGTTCGTGGTGATAATCGCGCACCGCTGCTCATTGCGGAACAATGGCATCTGCTCGAGACATTTGCGAGCCAGATTGCCGTCGCTGTGGAGCGCGAACAGCTGCGGCGGCAGGCGCATGATTCTGCGATTGCCGCACAGGACGAGCGGTTGCGAAGCTCGCTGCTGAGCTCGATCTCGCACGATCTAAGAAGCCCCTTGACGGTAATGGCCGGCAGCGCCAGCAGTTTACTCCAAGGCAAGAGCCAGCTGCCCGAGGGCCCGCAGCGGCAATTGGTCGAGGCGATCAACGACGAAGCACAGCGCATGACCCACGTCGTCAACAACATTCTCGATATGACCAGGCTCGAATCAGGCCCCGTGCAGCTGGATCGGCAATGGTACCCATTGGAAGAAATTCTGGGCGCAGTCCTCGAGCGGCTGAAGGACTACCTCGGTCAGCGTGTGGTGACCATCGATATTCCGCGCGATCTACCGCCGGTCCGTGTCGACGGCGTACTGTTCGAAAAGGTGCTGATCAATCTTCTGGAAAATGCCGCAAAATACACGCCTGCGGACGCCCATATCGACGTATCCGCGTCGCTTCATGGCGCGCAGATTCAAATCAAGGTCATGGACGACGGCCCCGGGATCCCAAAAGGATTCGAGCTGCAGGTATTCGAGAAGTTTTATCGCATTCAGGCGGAGAATGCAGCCGCTGGGACGGGGCTTGGACTCGCAATTTGCAGCGCCATTATCGACGCTCACCGCGGGCACATATGGACGGAGAGTCGGCCCGAAGGCGGCGCTATTTTCCTACTGACGCTGCCCCTCACCGAAGCTCCCCAGGATCACTTGGAGCGCCGAGTCGCATGACTGCCGAACGCCCCACCGTCATCGTGATCGACGACGAGCCACAGCTGCGGCTCGTCCTCAATGTGACGCTCGAAGCAAACGGCTTCCGATGCATCGAGACCGGGTCGGCGCGTCAAGGCTTGCTCGACGCCGAGACCCATCGCCCCGATCTGTTATTGGTCGATTTGGGGCTTCCCGATCGCGACGGCATCGAAGTGGTCCGCGGTGTCCGCAAATGGTCGACGGTTCCGATCATTGTGCTATCCGCTCGGTCTCAGGAGACCGACAAGATCGGCGCGCTCGACGCCGGTGCGGACGACTATGTGACCAAGCCTTTCACCGTCGGCGAACTGCTCGCGCGCCTGCGCGTGGCGCTCAGGCGCGCCGCCATCCACGGCCGCCCTGAAGCGAACGAAGCATTCGCCAACGGCAATCTACTCGTCGATCTGCTGCGCCGCCAAGTGTTCGTCAAGGAGCAAGAGGTCCATCTGACCCCGATTGAATATCGCCTCCTTGCCGTGCTGATTCAAAACGCAGGCAAAGTCGTTACCTACAATCACCTGTTGCGCGATGTGTGGGGTCCCGACAAAGTCGACGAATACCACTATGTTCGAACTTATATCGCGGATCTGCGGCGCAAACTCGAGGAAGACCCGACTCGGCCCGTCTATCTTCACACGGAAGTGGGGATCGGTTATCGTCTGGTCGCCGGTTAGGGCGATGGATCCGGCGCAGCGCGGAATGTATCCTGCGCCTCGGCGAAATCGGCCGTTCCAATGACGGAATCGATTGAGCAACGTGCCGTTCAAAACCTCGGCGCGGACTTGCAGCAACGAGTCCGCCGAACGCGCGAGCTTGGAACTCGCACGCGCGATCTCACAAAATCTCGCAATTTCCCGAGCACGCCTGAATCACGAGGTCCTCTCGCTTCTAGGCTCCGCAGGGATCAAGGCGAATTTAGCGGTCCTCTTCGAAGCCCGAGAATATTGGCCGGCTACGTCGTCCGAATCCTCAAGCGAGCGCACGATCCAATAGCACATTCAACGACCGCTCGCGGCGCGGTCGGCGGACGTCGAAATGAGAACTGCGGTGCGGGAAATTCAGGCATTTCCGGCCCAAAGAGTCGCAATCTGTCAATCCTCGAGAGGCGCGACCGTGTTTGAAGCGCGCCCCGCCCAACTGCTCGATCGAGCCGATGGTGAGTTGCAAAAGCACGCCGGTTGCCTCGAGCACAATCGGCTCAAGGCCAGATTGATCGCGACCGTCTGACCCACGAGCTCTACGGGGCGGTGTCGGTCAAAGTAATCGAGCAGGGTCCCGAGCTCGCCGCATCGCGCGGTAAGCTCGAGGGCACGTCCGAACCCGGTGGTCAAAAGCTGTAGGTGACCATGAACTTCAGCAACACCGGCACGGTGAGTTGCCCCTGCGTGCCTTCCGTTGCCACCGACGGAGCCGCATTCGCAAAATGGTAGACACGAAACTCAGCGTCTCCGTAGATCTTCCATCGGCCCACATCCGCCTCGAGGCCCGACGACAGGAGCACCCGATGGTACCCACTGTTGGGAGGATCGGCGTTCACGCCGCTGTCGTACAGGCGATTGGAGCCGATCACACCTGGAGCAGTACGGTCACATTGCCTTTGTTTCCAAATTGAAATCCATCGTATAGAAGTCCGGCCGCGGCGTCGGTCTCGTTGCCGGGCCGATATCCCTCGCGCGAGTCGAAGGCCCGCTGAAAGAGCGCTTCGACAAACCATTTCAGATGATTCTCCAGGCTGATCGTGCCGAGGTGGTAGCCACCCAGCAATAAGTCGGTCGTTCCGGTGCCGATCGAGTTATCGCGATCGAAATTGGGGTAGGTCCAATCACCCGTCGGCAATTTCAATCCGACCGAAAGACCCGTCGATATATCGGGGAAAATTCCCGTATAGGTGCCGAGGACGCGGATGTCGCCGAGCGCGCTGTGCTTGAAGCTCGTGACGTCCGGTGAGCCTGGAGTGCCAATGTCGGTATTGAAGGTTCTGAACCAGTACGGAACCTTCACCGACATGCCCCAGTCGCGGTTGAAGTTGTAGTCGAACCCCACTCCGCCGAAATGCGTCGCAATTTCCTTGTCGGTATTGTTCGCCGCAGGGGCCCTCTGCGAGCCCACCCAATTCTGTTCTGATCCTGGTAATCGTCTTCGAGATACAGCATCGCGCCGGGGTGCGTCAGAATCATGGCGGCGGTGCCGACGTCGAATACGCCGCAGCCGCACGCACAGCCCAACGCGAAGCCCGGTACCAGTGCACTCGCGATGATGGAAAAGAGCATCCGGTTCGTGCGGACGGCCGAAATAAAAGCCAACGGCGTGGTCGAGCCACACGCGCAAGTCGATGAATTCATGGTGCCCTCGAAAGAATCCCGAAAAATAGGACCAATGCGCGACGCAAGCCGTTCGGCGGCCTGTATGACGCACAGCGTTAAGATTCAAGGCTTCAGGCGAGTGATTGGGGTCCGCGGGTCGAGAAAATTTGAGCAACGGCGGCAGGCTGTTCCTGCAAGTCAGAGACCGCACTGCCCGCGAGTACGGGCAGCGTGGGCAACGGAGCGGGTCCCGCGCTTTGTGCATAGGGGCAAGTCGGGTCGCCGTGCGCGCCGTCATGATGCGCGGCGCCATCGTGACCGGGATGATAGTGGTGCCGGTGTTCGCCCGCCGACATCTCGGCATCGCACACGACCAATGCGAGACCGCCGTCGACCGGCGCCAACATGAATCCCGCAGGAACAAGCGCTCGCAGGAATAGCATCCCGAGGACGAGCAACATCGCCCGCCCTGGATTCCCAAAGTGCCGCACCCCGGTCATCGTCGGTCCGTTGAGCTCTTATGCTCCTTGCACGTAGCATCTTATCGGAAAACCGGCCGGTCCCCCAATACAGCGATCTACAGAATCAGTGTGGCGCGCGCGCATGAGATGCTGCAAACGCGGCGATATTCTGTTAGCGTGCCAAAGTCCCCTATGGGTGATTCTCGACACCAATTCGAATGAGACACGTGTTAAGAGCGCTAGGCTTGTGGCTGTTGCTGATTACGGCACAGCAGGGCGCGGTTGTTCACGAACTCAGCCATGTGTATGGCGCCGACGGTGTCAGCTCACAAGTCGAGGCTGGTGGTGTCGCGGACCGTAGCTGCGCACTATGCCCCGCGTTTGCGCAAGTAGTCACCCCGGCTTTTACTCATTCGTTTCATATTCCTCTCCTCGTTCGCTTCGCTCTGGAACTCATTTCAGAGCCGCGATATTCGGCGATCGACGCCGCAGTCCCTCGACCGCGTAGCCGCGGACCTCCCTCTCTAAGCTGAATCTTTGCCTCGCGAAGTGAACTGCCCGAGCAATCGGCAGCGGTTCGCATTCATTCAGCTTTTGCGGAGTAATTCAAATGTTTAGGTTATCAATTTCACCTGCAGCGTCTTGCGCTGCTGCGGCGCTCGTTTTCATTGCTACAAGTCCTGCGGTATTCGCCGACACGGCCGATTCAACTGCAGCAAGCAATACTGATGCGTCAGCTTCATCAAACGCCGCGGCTCCGGTCCAAATCAAGGAGATTCAGGTCGTTGCGGAGCGCTTAAACGAAGCTCGCAGCACCATCGAGACCCAGACCGGCGCGTCGACTTATACGATCGATAGCCAGGCGATTGCCGCTATGCCTGGCGGTGAGAACGCGCAGCTCAATCAGGTCCTTCTACAGGCCCCGGACGTAGTCCAGGACTCCTTCGGACAGATCCATGTTCGTGCCGACCACAACGACCTGCAGTACCGATTGAACGGCATCATCCTGCCCGAGGGAATCAGCGTCTTCAGTCAGACGCTGAGTCCATGGCTGATTTCCTCCCTGAAATTAATCACTGGTGCGCTACCCGCGGAATATGGCCTTCGAACCGCAGGGGTCATCGACTTGAGCACCAATAGTGGCCTGCTGCAGCCGGGCGGCCAGGTATCCTTTTACGGGGGCAGCCATGGAACCTATCAGCCGTCTGCCGAATTTGGTGGAAGCGTCGGCCAGTACACCTACTATGTGACCGGTGACTACAAGCAGGACAATCTAGGCATCGAATCGCCCGACGGCAGTTCGAATCCCCTGCACGACCACACCACCCAGGGACACGCCTTCGGTTATTTCGAGGACATTCTCGATTCCAGCAATCGCGTATCGCTGATCTTGGGTCTTTCGGATGATGAATTCCAGATCCCGACTCAACGCGGACTGCAGCCGCCCTTGGGGCTTAACGTCAACGGCCAAACCGACTACCTAAGTGACAACTTAAACGAAAGGCAGCACGAGCTCGCGGAGTATGCGATCCTCAGCTGGCAGCACTCCGAAGGCGCGTTCAATTGGCAAACCTGCCTCTCCGCGCGCTACACGAGCTTGCATTTCGCGCCGGATTGGGTTGGGGATTTGCTGTTCAACGGCATCGCTCAGGATGCATTTAAGGACGATACGGCGATCGGGTGGCAAACGGATTCCGCGTACACGATCAACGATGCGCATACCGTGCGCGCCGGCCTCTATTATCAGCACGACCTCGCCCAGAGCGATACCACGTCGCAGGTGTTGCCCATCGATGCGGCGGGTCTGCAGACATCCATTGTGCCGCTCACCATCATCGAGAATGGCTCGCAGGTCCAGCAGATTGAGAGCGTCTATGTGCAAGACGAGTGGAAGATCCTGTCGCCACTCACGGTCAATTACGGTCTGCGCTTCGATCATTACAGCGCCTATTCGAGCGGCAGCCAGTTCAGTCCGCGCATCAATGCCGTGTGGGAGTTCGACTCCGGTACCACGCTGCACGGCGGCTATTCGCGGTATTTCACTCCGCCTCCATTCGAGCTGGTTGGCTCTGGGACCTTCACGCAATTCGCCGGCACGACCGCCGTGCCGCCGGGTTCGGTCACGCAGGACACCGCCCCGATAGCCGAACGCGCCAATTACTATGACCTTGGCCTGCAACAGCAGCTATTCGACAAGACCCTTACGCTCGGCGTCGACAGCTTTTACGAGCAGTCGCAGCACTTGATCGACGAGGGCCAGTTCGGCGCGCCGATCATTCTCACGCCATTCAATTACCGCTATGGCCTCGTCGGAGGTGTGGAGCTCACCGCCAACTACTCAATCAGAAACTTTGCTGCCTACTTCAATTCCGCTGTGCAGGCCGCTCACGGCAAGGGCGTGGAGTCGGCGCAGTTCAACTTTACCCAGCAGCAGCTTGACTATATTGCCAGTAATTACATCCACCTCGATCACGAGGGGCGACTGTCCGCTTCGAGTGGCGTCTCCTATTTGTGGTGGGGAACTCGCTTCAGTGTCGATGCGCTAATGGGTGCCGGCCTACGGCAAAATCTCACTCTTCCGGACGGCTACATCATCCCGAATGGGGATCACACGCCGAGCTACACGCAGATCAATGTTGGCTTGAGTCATGGCTTTCAAATCGCCGGCTCCGGTCCGCTGACGGTGCGCTTCGACGTCATCAACGTGGCCGACAAGGTCTATCAAATTCGAAGCGGCACGGGCGTCGGTGTCTTTGCGCCGCAGTACGGACCGCGACGTGGCTTCTTAGGCGGACTGGCGTGGAAGTTCTGATATTGTTTAGGAGACCGCAATGAAAGACGATGATACCTCCGCGTCGATTAGTCATGAGCACATTTTCTTGGGCGCGGGGCACGAGAAGAACGAGCGCAAGACCTGGGCGGTCATCGTGCTCTGCGGCGTGATGATGGTCGTGGAAATTGTCGGTGGCAGCCTGTTCGGTTCCCTCGCTCTGGTCGCCGATGGCTTGCATATGTCGACCCATGCAAGTGCCATGTTGATCGCCGCGCTCGCGTACTCCTATGCACGAAAGCACGCCAAGGACCGGCGCTTCGTGTTCGGTACCGGCAAGTTGGGGGACTTGGCCGGATTTACGAGCGCAGTCATTCTCGCGATGATTGCGTTGCTGATCGGATATGAGGCGATCATGCGCGTCATGTCACCGGTGCCAATCCATTTTAGCGAGGCCATTCCGATCGCGGTGCTCGGTTTGCTGGTCAATATCGCCAGTGCCTGGCTACTCGGTGGTGGGGATCATCATCATGGGCACAGTCACAGTCACGATGCACACGCAGGAGCCGATCACGACGAGGAATCGAAGCCGATCGAGACGCCGGATGGGCTGTTTGCGTTATCGATCTTTGAAGACGGCGTGCCGCCGGTTTTTCGTTTTCAATCTGTGGGCCGGGATCGAGAGTTGCCGGCCGAGCGTGTGACGGTGACAACGACCCGGTCGGACGGCGCGCGACAAACATTTCTATTTTCAAGGAAGGCGGGATACCTCGAGTCTACGGACTCGATCCCCGAGCCTCATGCGTTCAAGGCATTGCTCACGGTACCGAGCGGCACGCACGACGTCGAATTCGCCGAGCACGACCACGAGGATTTAGGGCACAGCGTGGACGCGCGAGATCACAACATTCGCGCAGCCTACATCCATGTCATGGCGGATGCCGCGGTATCCGTGCTCGCGATCATCGGACTGAGCCTAGCCCGAATCTTCGGCTGGCTGTGGATGGATCCGCTCGCCGGTATTTTGGGAGCCTTCGTCATCGCCAATTGGTCGTATGGTCTGGTGCGCGATACGGGCGCCATACTGCTCGACATGAACCCGAGCGACGCGATGGCCGACAAAGTGCGTGCAACCGTTGATGCCGCGGGCGACCGGCTCATTGATTTGCATATCTGGCGTCTCGGTCCCGGACACTTCGGCGCGATCGTTTCCGTGGTCGGCGATGGGTTGCAACGAGGACCGGATTTTTATCATGCCGCGCTGCGGCGAATCAAAGGCCTGTCGCATATCACGGTTGAGGTACACACCGCCCGGAAGACAATATGAGAAAAGGATACGCTGGATTCAATCCCGGCTCCGGTGCCGATTTATGCTGCTGCTGATCATTGCCATTGCGGCATTTTGCGCGACCTTTACCGGCGGGCTGTTTGCTCTCAGGATGCAGGACAAACTGCACCTCGTGCTTGGCTTCAGTGCCGGGGCGGTTATCGCCGTCGCGTTTTTCGACCTGCTGCCCGAGGCGATTGCCCTGGGTACGCCGCGGTTCCGCGTCGTGAGTCTGCTGGGGTGCAGTGCCCTGGGATTCTTTGGCTACCTGGTGCTCGATCGAATCCGATGGCTGCGCACCAAGTTGGGCGCAGGTGCCGGCAGCCTGTCGGCCCATAGTTTTTTCGACGGCGTCGCGATTGGGCTTGCGTTCCAGGCCTCTCGTCCGGCCGGCATGGTCGTGACCATTGCCGTCCTGATTCATGATTTTTCAGATGGGATCAACACATCGAGCGTGGTCCTGAAGAGTCAACGCGATCGCGGCCAGGCGCTGCGCTGGCTATGGGCCGACGCTTTGGCGCCGGGGTTTGGCATCGCTTCGACCTGGTTCTTTGCCGTGTCACCGAGCGAACTCGGCATGGTGCTGGCGCTCTTCTCGGGCTTCTTCCTATACATTGGGGCAAGCGATCTGATACCGGAGAGTTTTCATGCTCATCCGAAATTCCTGACTACGTTCATGACGCTGGCAGGCGCAGCCGTGCTGTACCTGGCGATCGTATTGGCCAGTCGTTGACAGGTCAAATCATTGTCTCGCAACAATTCTGAGAAGGGAGTCCGCTAGGTACCGCCGCTTAGTCGCTTCCCGGAAAAGCGTTTCAGCAAATCGTCGACAAGCTGCTGGATCAGCGCTTCGACCTCTTTATCGCTTCGTCGGCGAACGGACAAGGCATCGAAAATCTCGAAGCTGGTGAGCGCGAACAGCACATCGACAAGCTCAGCTTGGTCTTGACCCGAAGCGTTCCGGCCGACGAGCACCGTCAAGGCCTGGCGCCTTCGCTCGGATCGCTGCTTCAAGCTCTGCGCGATCTCATCGTCCAGCTTGGCGACAGCCGAGAACTTGGGGAAAACCTTCTCCCGTGAGACGAAAAGGGGAAAGATCGAACCCTGCGACTGCTCATGCGGCACACATGTGCTAATCGACCACCTACGGCATTTGAATAGCACAACACTCATTCAATAGCACAGCTCGAAAAAAATCACGCCTAAGTCTTTGATTTTGGCGCGCCCGGAGGGACTCGAACCCCCGGCCCCCTGGTTCGAAGGCCGTCACTCGATCGATCGCAAGTTGATGATTTCCTGAACAATTCAGTATGTAGTTCGTCTAATAATTCTGCAAGATACGTCGCGTTAAGTGCTTGTTTCCCCTGGTTCGTCACATCTAATATTAGACGCAACCGCTCAACGAAAACGACCGCTGCAGGACCTGCGTATTCAACGTTGCGGCGAGCCAAATTCGAATGGTCCAGCCAATTCACCACCATCTGACTCCCCATGGCCGCTCCGAACCGAATTGTCATTGACCCTGCCGTCTGTCACGGCAAGCCCACCATTCGGGGAACCCGCATGCCGGTGACGGTAGTTGTGGGCAACCTGGCTGGCGGCATTACGTTCGATGATGTCCAACGCGAATACGACATCACAGCCGACGACATCCGGGCCGCGCTCCGATGTGTGGGTGAGCTGGCTGGACAGCAGTCATTTCACCCGCTGCCAGCTGCCTAGCTCGGCATGCGCTTTCTGATCGACGCCAATCTACCGCGCGCAGTGATCGCGGAGCTGGGAAGAGCTCAGCGTCCGGTGAAGTTTGCACAAGACGTTGGGTTGGGGACGGCGCCGGACGAGCAAATCGCCGCACTTGCGCGTGAGAGCGGTGCCGCAATGCTCTCGCGGGCCATGGATTTCGCTGATGTGCGGCGATATCCACCCATTGGTAGACATATTGGCACTCCGGCGAGGGCTTATCGGCTCGCTGTCTGTTGCGATTGGCAAACGCTGTACGGTATACTACCGTACACGAAAACAGGAGATCGGCGATGGCTGCTAACGCACGCCTTGATTTGCGCCTTTCCGCTCGAGATAGAGAGCGAATCGATCGCGCTGCATCCTTGGTCGGGTTACCGCTCGCGACATTCGTACGAACGGCCGTGCTACGCGAGGCGGATAGAGCGGTCGCGGCTGAATCGGTATCGACACTTTCGCCGTCGGAATCGCGACGGTTCCTCGCAGCACTTGGCAAGCCGTTTGCGCCGAACGCGGCGCTGCGCCGCGCGATGAAGAGGGGTGACGAGCTAGGCGTCTAAATTGGCCTTCGCGATTGAAGAGCTCGATTCAAAGCGGCACGATCGCGCGAGTTTCGACTGCGGCGTCGAGCTACTGAATAGGTACCTCACGACCCTCGCGACTCAACATCGCTCGAAGGGAATCGCGACCACATTCGTATTGATCGATCCCGATGAGCCAGCCCGAATCCTCGGCTACTACACATTGAGTGCCGCCTCGCTGTCCCTCGAGAAACTGACGGACGCCGATCGCAAGGGATTACCGGCCTACCCAATTCCAGCCGTACGAATCGGTCGATTGGCCGGCGCGACGTCGGCGCGCGGACGGGGACTCGGTGAAATACTGTTGCAAAATGCCGTTAAGCGAATTCTACAGGCGCGCAGCACACTCGGGATCTTTGCAGTGGTTGTCGAAGCCAAAGATGCCTCAGCTGAGGCGTTCTACCGCAAATACGGATTCCGCCTCTGTGATGCACAGAGCCGTCAGCTCTACCTCCCGCTTGGCACTGGATGAATCGCGGCAACCGGCTATCAGCCGCCCTCGCGCGGTGCGTCGAGCAAACCGCCTTGGGGCGCCTGAATTGTCCCGAGGCTCACCCGCGTGATCCGGCACTGAATGACCGCTTTGTCAGTCTCCAAACCGGCCGCTCATAAACACTGTCGGCCAGGACCGGACACTCGACCCCCAGAAATGATCGCCGGTAAGCTGCCGTTCACAACGCGGTAGACTGATCGGATTGAGGGCCAGGGCATATGCCGGAACTTTCCCATTTGTGACGGCGGGCTCAGTGGATCGACGCAACACTTGCTTGCAGCTTAGCTGCTGGAGTTT
>OCZU010001550.1_pt1 | contig 15022 bp, 9 predicted proteins | sample 1539001 | NCBI WGS metagenome assembly OCZU01 (sample SAMEA3539306, study PRJEB22396) | soil metagenome | biome: tundra; feature: field; material: soil | place: USA | collected 2010-05 | depth 0.15 m | reverse complement strand
GCCAGGTAAAATAGGTAAGCGTACCGGGACAGCTGCAGTGGGGGAAGAGCGGCGGCCCGACCGCACACCTTGTCCCGCTTTCAGGAGGAGCTGACCGTTGTCTTACGACGCGCGCTCAATTACGGTCCTTGAGGGCCTAGAGGCGGTGCGCAAGCGCCCGAGCATGTATATCGGCTCGACCGGCGAGCGCGGCTTGCATCATCTAGTCCAAGAGGTTGTGGACAACGCCGTTGACGAGGCGCTGGCCGGGTTCTGCGACACGATCGACGTGACCTTGCTCGCCGACGGCGGGGTGCGGGTGATCGACAACGGCCGCGGCATCCCAGTGGACGAGCACCCGGTGGAGCACCGGCCCGCGGTCGAGGTCGTGCTGACCACGCTGCACGCCGGCGGCAAGTTTGACAGCGAGTCTTACGCGGTCTCCGGCGGCCTGCACGGAGTCGGCATCTCGGTGGTGAACGCGCTGTCCAGCCGGCTGGACGTGGAGATTCGCAAAGACGGCTACCTCTGGCGGCAGTCCTACAAGCTCAGCCAGCCGACCGCGCCGCTGGCCCGCGGCGAGGCAACGGATGAGACCGGAACGATCATCTCTTTCTGGCCGGACCCGGACATCTTCGAGACGACGACCTGGTCGTTCGAGACACTGTCCCGGCGGCTGCAGGAGATGGCGTTCCTGAACCGCGGCCTGTCGATCACGCTGACAGACCAGCGGCCAGATCACTCCAACGGCGAGCCGCACATGGTCAGCTACTGCTACGACGGCGGCATCACGGACTTCGTGCGGTACCTGAACGCGTCCAAGGAGCCGGTGCACGCCTCGGTGATCGAGTTCGGCGACGAGGAGCCGGGGATCGCTGCCGAGGTCGCGATGCAGTGGAGCGGTTCGTACGCCGAGTCGGTGCACACCTTCGCCAATACGATCAACACGGTCGAGGGCGGCACCCACGAGGAGGGCTTCCGCGCCGCGCTGACAACGATCGTCAACAAGCACGCCCGCGAGCAGAAAATGCTGCGGGACAAGGACGACAACCTGACCGGCGATGATGTCCGCGAGGGCCTCACCGCGATCATCCACGTCAAGCTCGCCGAGCCGCAGTTCGAGGGGCAGACTAAGACCAAGCTCGGCAACACCGAGGCCAAGTCGTTCGTCCAGCGAATCTGCAACGACCATCTGCGGGACTGGTTCGAGCGCAATCCCGGCGAAGCCAAGTCAATCGTGATCAAGGCCAGCCAGGCGGCACGAGCGCGGATCGCGGCAAGGCAGGCCAGGGACCTGACCCGGAAGAGCGCGATGGGCGGCGCGGGGCTGCCGGGCAAGCTGTCCGACTGCCAGTCCGGTGATCCTGCGCAGTGCGAGGTCTACGTCGTCGAGGGTGACTCGGCCGGCGGCTCGGCCAAGGCAGGTCGGGACCCGATGTTCCAGGCCATCCTTCCGATCCGCGGCAAGATCCTCAACGTGGAGAAGGCCAGGATCGACCGGGTGCTGAAGAACAACGAGGTGCACTCGCTGATCACCGCGCTCGGTACTGGCGTGCATGACGAGTTCGACATCGACAAGCTGCGGTACTACAAGATCATCTTGATGGCCGACGCTGACGTGGACGGCCAGCACATCGCCACGCTGCTGCTCACCCTGCTGTTCAGGTTCATGAAGCCGCTGATCGAGGCCGGGCATGTCTATCTTGCCCAGCCGCCGCTCTACAAGATCAAGTGGGAGGGCCGAGGCCACGATCCCGGCTACGCGTTCTCCGACCGGGAACGGGACGCTGTGATCGAGGCGGGCATGGCGGAGGGCCGCAAGGATCCCAGGCCGCGGGACGGTATCCAGCGTTACAAGGGCCTTGGCGAAATGAACGCCAAGGAGCTGTGGGATACCACGATGGACCCGGCCAGGCGGGTGCTCAAGCTGATCACGGTCGATGACGCGGCCCAGGCCGACGAGCTGTTCAGCGTGCTGATGGGCGAGGACGTGGAGGCACGGCGGGACTTCATCCAGCGCAATGCCAAGGACGTCAGGTTCCTCGATATCTAGATACCGGTGCTACCGGCGCTGGCTGCGCGGCACGGACCGTCGCGGCCAGCGAGTGAGTCGGCTGCTTCGTGATCGCGGTCATCTGCCAGTCACCGTGACTGGCTAGTGACCACGATCATGGTGAAGGAGAGATCTGCGTGAGCGTGGACACGCCGCAAGCCCCGCTGCAGGGGCCCGGAGGCCGGCTGGAGCCGGTCGACATCCAGGTCGAGATGCAGCGCAGCTACATCGACTACGCGATGTCCGTCATCGTGGGCCGGGCGCTGCCTGACGTCAGAGACGGCCTCAAGCCGGTACACACTCGCGTCCTGTACGCGATGTACGACGGCGGTTACCGGCCGGACCGTGGCTACTCCAAGTGCTCGCGGGTCGTCGGTGACGTGATGGGCCAGTACCATCCGCACGGCGACTCGGCCATCTACGACGCGCTGGTCCGGCTCGCCCAGCCCTGGTCGATGCGGATGCCGCTGATCGACGGGCAGGGAAACTTTGGCTCACCTGGCAACGACTCAGCGGCCGCGATGCGGTACACCGAGTGCCGCCTGGCCCCGCTGGCGATGGAGATGCTGCGGGACATCGACAAGGAGACCGTCGATTTCCGGCCGAACTACGACGGCCGGTCGGCCGAGCCGGTCGTGCTGCCGGCCAGGTTCCCCAACCTGCTGGTCAACGGCTCGGAGGGGATCGCGGTCGGGATGGCCACCAAGATCCCGCCGCACAACCTGCGCGAGGTCACCGAGGGCGCGCAGTGGTACCTGGAGAACTTCGAGGCGACCGATGAGGAACTGCTTGAGGCGCTGATCCAGCGGATCAAGGGACCGGACTTCCCGACCCGCGGCCAGATCGTCGGGCGCCGCGGCATCGCCGAGGCGTACCGCACCGGTCGCGGCTCTATCATCATGCGCGCGGTGGTGGAGGTCGAGGAGGACCGCAGAGGCCGGACCTGCCTGGTCGTCAGCGAGCTGCCGTACCAGGTCAATCCGGACAACCTGGTACTGAAGATCGCCGAGCTGGTCAAGGATGGCCGGGTCACCGGCATCGCCGACGTCAGGGACGAGAGCAGCGGCCGGACCGGCCAGATCATCCTGCGGCTGGTCATCGTGCTCAAGCGCGACGCCGTCGCCAAGGTGGTGCTGAACAACCTTTACAAGCACACCCAGCTGCAGGATACGTTCGGCGCGAACATGCTGGCCCTGGTCGACGGGGTGCCGCGGACGCTCCGGCTGGACCAGATGATCAGGTACTGGGTCAAGCACCAGATCGAGGTGATCGTCAGGCGGACCCAGTACCTGCTGCGCAAGGCTCAGGAACGTGCGCACATCCTGAGCGCGCTGATCAAGGCGATCGACCAGATCGACGCCGTGATCGCCCTGATCAGGGCCAGCGCCTCGGCTGCTGCCGCGCAGACTGGCCTGATGGACCTGCTGGACATCGATGAGATCCAGGCGCGGGCGATCCTGGACATGCAGCTCCGCAAGCTGGCCGCGCTTGAGCGGCAGCAGCTGATCGATGAATATGAGGAGCTGATGGCGCAGATCGCCGAGTACGAGGCGATCCTGGCCTCGCCCGAGCGGCAGCGCCAGATCGTCGCCACCGAGCTTGGCGAGATCACGGCCAAGTACGGCGACGAGCGGCGCACCGAGCTGGTCGCCTACGACGGCGAGATGGCGATGGAGGACCTGATCGCCGAAGAGGACGTCGTCGTCACCATCACCCGCGGCGGTTACGCCAAGCGGACCAAGACGGATCTGTACCGGGCGCAGCGGCGCGGCGGCAAGGGCGTCCGCGGCGCGCAGCTGCGCACCGACGACATCGTCGAGCACTTCTTCGTGACCTCGACGCACCACTGGATCCTGTTCTTCACCAACAAGGGCCGGGTGTACCGGGCCAAGGCCTACGAGCTGCCGGAGGCCGCCAGGGATGCCCGCGGCCAGCATGTGGCCAACCTGCTCGCCTTCCAGCCCGACGAGCGGATTGCCCAGGTGCTCGCGCTGACCGACTACCAGGTCGCGCCGTACCTGGTGCTGGCGACGGCTTCTGGCCTGGTGAAGAAGACACGGCTGACCGACTTCGACTCGACCAGGGCCGGTGGCATCATCGCGATCAACCTGCGCGAGGACGACGAGGTGATCGCGGCCAGACTGGTCTCCCCCGATCAGGATCTGCTGCTGATCAGCAAGCAGGCCCAGTCGATCAGGTTCCACGCCAGCGATGACGCGCTGCGGCCGATGGGGCGGGCTACCTCAGGGGTCATCGGCATGCGGTTTGCCGATGGCGATCAGCTGCTCGGCATGCACGTCGTGAACGGCGAGGCAGATGCGGATGTCCTGGTAGCGACCGGCGGCGGCTACGCCAAGCGGACGCCGGCCGCGCAGTACCCGGTGCAGGGCCGGGGCGGCCGGGGCGTGGTCACCGCACGGATCGTGGAAGCGCGCGGCGAGCTGATCGGGGCGCTGATGGTGGGCCCGGACGATGAGGTCTACGCGATTACGTCGGCTGGCGGGGTGATCAGGACCACTGCGGCGGAAATCAAGCAGTCGGGACGCCAGACGATGGGCGTCCGGCTGGTCAACCTCACCGCCGGGCAGACCCTGGTCGCGATCGCGCGCAACGCGGAGGAGCCAGAATCGGAGCCGGACCCGGAATCTGAGTCTGATCCGGTGAACGGTGGCACTGCGCCGGAGCAGGACGCGGAGCAGGGCACTGGCGGGACCGCGGAGGTGAATACGGATGATCCAGGCAACTTATTCGGCATTTAGCGCGTCTGACAGGTATCACCGCGGTGTCGATCGGGGTAACCGTGGAGCCGGTGCTGCCCGCACCGGATAACCTCGTTGCAGGACATGTTCAGGAGGACGGGTGGACAACCGGGTTGAGCCAGGAACGCGGCTGGCCGATGAGGCAAGCGCTACCGCAGCTCCCGAGCCGGACGCTGCCGCCAAGCAAACGGCTGTGGTGAAGCCTGGTCTGGCCGGCAGCCGGAGCGGTGGCAACGGGACCGAGCAGACCGCGGGGTCGGCTCCGGCCGCTGGTGCTAAGCCGTCGGTCTCAGGGACGCTGCCGCCCGCGCCCGCCGATGACGGCAATTCCCAGGCCGGTAACGGTGACCGGGGCGCCGACTGGACCCGCTCCGCGGGCGCATCAGCCTCCGGCACCCCGGTTTCCAGCCAGACCGTGCCGAGGCTGATCGGGACCGGCATGCCGAGCACCGATCCGACCCGTACCGTGGGTACCCCGTTCCCCGGCCTGGCGGCGGCCAGGCCAGCAGGACCCGTCTCGGGCATGCCAGGTTCGGGCGCGACAGGTTTCGCGCCACCAGTGCCAGCCGCTTCCCCGCAGCCTTCCGGCTTCCCGGCACCAGCGTCAGCCGCTTCCCCGCAGCCTTCCGGCTTCTCTTCGGCTCCCCGGACCGGGCAGGGCGACCTCCTTGGCGTACCATCTGGTGACGCGAAGTCCAAGGTCAGGGCACCATTTGGGACTCTGACCAAGAAGAAGCCCAAGCCCACCAAGACAGGAAGACCAGGTAGCGCGATCAAGACCGGCAACGCAGCGACTGCCCCGGCCAAGGCAGGGTCGCAAAGCCGCCCGGCCGCCCGGCTGGCGCCGACCGGAGCTGGCCAGGATGGTGCCCAGGCACGCGACGCGCAGCTTGTTGTTTCCAGGGTCGAGCCCTGGTCGGTGATGAAGTTCAGCTTCATGGTCTCGCTGGTGGGCTGGGTTGTGCTGTTCGTCGCTGTCGCTGCCCTGTACTACGCGTTCTCCTCGCTTGGTGTCTTCCATCAGATCGAGCAGACCATCGGCACGGTGACGTCAACCAAGAACAATGCCGGGACAAACGGCGCATCCTGGTTCTCTGCCTCGACGGTCCTTGGCTACACGATGCTGGCCGGAGCCATCGACGTGCTGCTGATTACCGCGCTGGCCACCGTAGCAGCCGTGGTCTACAACCTGGTCACCCATCTGTCCGGCGGCATTGAGGTCACGCTGCGGGAGGCGGACTAACCGCCAGCCCGGCTCGCAGGTACCGGCCAGGGTGCGGTAACCTAGCCCGGCGCATAGTGGGGCCTGTAGCTCAGGCGGTTAGAGCGCTTCCCTGATAAGGAAGAGGTCCGAGGTTCAAGTCCTCGCAGGCCCACAAACCTCATTAGCCATTTGACAGCTAATTCTAAAAACCCACCGCAATTCACGTTCGGCGAATTGACAAGCCGGGCGCCCGCGGTCATCTTGAGTCGGCCGCCACGGTGAGCCGCCGCCACGTGAGCCGCGGGCCACCGTCAGCCGCGGCTCACGTCCGAGGGTCGGCACAGACCGAGCTGGCGTGAAATACTTCAGCCAGCACGCTGGTTGAAGCACGCACTGGCAGCTGGAGACCGGAGGCATCGGTCCTCACAGTCGCACGGGGTTAGGAGCCTGATTCTGGCCGTGGCACCGGTTTGCGTCCCTCCGCACGGCCGGGAGGAGGGGATGGACCGCGCCAGCAGCACCATAATTGCACCCGGAATCGGTCCCCCAGCGCCCTGCTCTTACCGGAGGCTGTCGCTATGGAATTCGACTTGCCTGGCATCCTTGCCGCCCGTGGCGGCCAGGGATACGAGCTGCATGCCCGATATCTCAACCCCCAGCTGCCGCGCATGCTGCACGCCATCGGCTTCGACCAGGTCTACGAGCGAGCCGACGGTGGTTACCTCTACGACGGCGACGGCAACCGCTACGCTGACTTCCTCAGCGGCTTCGGCGTCTTCGCGCTCGGGCACAACCATCCGGTAGTCCGGCAGGCGCTGCACGATGTGCTCGACAGCGGCCTGCCGAACATGGTCCAGTTCGACTGTGCCCTGCTGCCCGGCCTGCTTGCGGAGCAGCTGCTCGCCAGGGCACCAGGACTGGAGCGCGTCTACTTCTGCAACAGCGGCACCGAGGCAGTTGAGGCCGCGCTGAAATTCGCGCGATATGCGACCGGCCGGAGCCGGATCATCTACTGCGATCACGCATTCCACGGACTGACGGCCGGCTCGCTGTCGGTGAACGGGTCAGCTGAGTTCCAGCGGGGTTTTGATCCGCTGCTGCCGGACACCTGCATTCCGCTCGGCAGCCTGGATGCGCTGCAGGCCGAGCTGCGGAAGGGGGATGTCGCGGCGCTGATCATCGAGCCCGTGCAGGGCAAGGGCGTGCACGTGCCGCGGCCGGGCTTCCTGAGCGCCGCTCAAGCGATGCTGCACGATCATGGCGCGCTGCTGATCTGCGACGAGGTGCAGACCGGTCTCGGGCGCACCGGCCGCTTCTTCGGCTACCAGCACTCCGATGTCCAGCCGGACATCGTCACCGTCGCGAAGGCGCTGTCCGGCGGGTACGTGCCAGTCGGCGCGATGCTGGCCAAGGACTGGATATTCGGCAAGGTCTACTCCTCAATGGACCGGGTGCTGGTTCATGGCTCGACCTTCAGCGCGAACACGGCTGCGATGGCTGCCGGCCTGGCCTCGCTCGCGGTGATCGAGGACTCCCAGCTGGTCGAGAACGCCGAACGGACCGGGAAGGCGCTGATCAGTGCCCTTGCCGAGCTGCAGGGCCGGTACGAGATGCTCGCCGACGTGCGCGGCCGCGGACTGATCATCGGCCTGGAGTTCGGCAAGCCGCGCTCGCTGAAACTGCGGACCGGCTGGAACATGCTGCAAGCGGCCAGGACCGGGCTGTTCGCGCAGATGGTCGTCGTTGCCCTCTACCAGCGGCACCGGATCCTCACGCAGGTATCTGGCGACAACATGGAGGTGATCAAGCTGCTGCCACCGCTGACGATCTCAGACGCCGAGGTGACGTCGTTCGTGGACGCGTTCACTGACGTGATGGACGAAGCACACCGCGGCACTGGCCTGATGTGGGACTTCGGGCGGACGCTGGTCAAGCAGGCGGTGACCCGCTGATACGACGCGGCCCGCAGTCTGCAGATGCTAATGCGGCATGTGATGGTATTTTGACTGCCTTGACACCATTCGAGACGGCGAAAGCGGTCATGCTCTGGCGCCACTCGCGACGTCCCGGGTCTCTCCAGTGCCGTCCTGACGCGGCGCAGGGCGCCGACACCCGCAGGCTGGCTGGCGCCAGGGTAACAGCAGCTCAATAGCAGGAAAGCGGACGTACTGATCAGATCACGACGAAGGCTTTACTTGCGTTCCAATCAAAACTATGCAGAAATGGGGACCGTGGCGCGCGACGGGACGCGGATGGGCGCGGGGTCGGTCCGGGGGGACGCCGGGTCGGCAGCCGTGCCGGAGGCGTTGGCTGCCATGGCAGCTGAGGAGAATTTCCCGGTCGCGCTGAGGCTGCTGCCCAGGCACCGGCGGCGCCAGCTCATGGCCGTGTACTGGTTCGCACGGGTGACCGACGACATCGGAGACCGCGCCCCGCAAGCGGACCGGCTGCGCCTCCTCGATACCCTTGAGGCCGACCTCGGCCGGCTGGCCGACGGCACGGCCCGCCGCGGCGAGGTCCGCGCTCTGGGCCCGGTCGTGGACGAGTGCGGCGTCCCGGTCAGCCTGTTCGCGGACCTGATCCAGGCGAACCGGCAGGACCAGGTGGTCTCGCGTTACCAGACCTTCGAGGACTTGCTCGGCTACTGCAAGCTCTCGGCCAACCCGGTGGGGCGGATAGTGCTGTATATTTTCGGCGCTTTCTCGCCGGACGCCGCCGCTCGCTCCGACGACGTCTGCACCGCGCTGCAGCTAGTCGAGCACTGGCAGGACGTGGCGGAAGACCTCCGGGCAGGCCGGATCTACCTGCCCCAGTGCGACCTTGATGAATTCGGCTGCACCGAGGCAGACCTGACGGCTGCCGTCGCGTCGCCGCGGGTGCGGTCACTGATCGCCTTTGAGTCGGCGCGCGCGCGCGACCTGCTCGATGCCGGCGCTCCGCTGGTTGGTAGCCTGCGCGGCAGCGCGCGCGCCGCCGTCAGCGGATTTGTGGCCGGCGGGAGGGCCGCTCTCGCTGCGATCGCCGCCGCGGACCATGACGTGCTCAGCGCGACGCCCCGCCCCAGGCGCCGCCGCGTGATCGGCGAGCTGGCGAGTGCATTCGTGCGGGGGCGATGAGCGCCGTGGCCGCCCCGAGCGCCGACATACGTGCGGCCTACCGGCAGTGCGAGCAGATCACCAGGACGCAGGCGCGGAACTTCTCCTACGGCATCAGGCTGCTGCCCGGCGACAAGCGCAGGGCGCTGTCAGCGGTGTACGCCCTGGCCCGCAGAGTTGACGACATCGGCGACGGCGCGCTGCCGCCAGCCGAGAAGCTCACCGCGCTCGGCGAGGCCCGTGCGCAGGTGAGCGCCCTGGCGGACGGCGAGCCTGCCCCGGCGGACGATCTAGTGCTGCAGGCGCTGGCGGACGCGGCCCGCAGGTTCGAGATCCCGCTCGCCGCCTTCGGTGAGCTGATCGATGGCTGCGAGGCGGACGTGCGGGGCGTGACATACAGCACGTTCAGCGAACTGGAGCATTACTGCCGGTGCGTGGCAGGCTCGATCGGACGGCTGTCGCTCGGCGTGTTCGGCTCTGGTGAGCCCGCGACGGCTGCCCCGCTCGCCGATGCGCTCGGAGTCGCCCTGCAGCTGACCAACATCCTGCGTGACGTACGCGAGGATCTCGGCAACGGGCGGGTCTACCTGCCAGCCGAGGATCTGGCTCGCTTCGGCTGTACCTTGGCGCCGGGGCAGGACCAGAACCTGAACGGTGACGGCGGGATGGAACGGCTGGTGCGCTTTGAGGCTGAGCGCGCCAAGGGATGGTATGTCACCGGGATGGCGCTGATGCCGCTGCTCGACCGTCGCAGCGCCGCGTCAGCCGGCGCGATGGCAGGGATCTACCTGCGGCTGCTTGAGCACATCGCCACGACGCCGGCCGAGGCTCTGCGGCAGCGGCTGTCGCTGCCGACCAGAGAGAAGCTGCTCGTCGCGGCCGGCTGCCTGGCGGACATGGCCCAGCGTCCGGCCCACCGGGCTGGCAAGGTGGCAGCAGGACCGGATCCGACCGCACCCGCGCCCGGAGCGCGGTCATGACCGGGAGCGACAGCCGCCATGTCGTGGTGGTCGGCGGCGGCCTGGCCGGCATCGCCGCCGCGATTGAGCTGCGCGATGCCGGCATCGCGGTGACCGTGCTCGAAGCCAGGCCATGGCTCGGCGGTGCGACCTGCTCGTTCTCCCGCAACGGCCTGACGATCGACAACGGCCAGCACGTCTTCCTGCGCTGCTGCACCGGATACCGGGCGCTGCTTGACCGGCTGGGTATGGCCGGCTCGGTGACCCTGCAGGATCGCTTCGACGTCACGGTGCTGACGCCCCGCGGCCGGGCCCGGCTGCGGCGCAACGGGCTGCCAGCGCCGCTGCACATGGCCGGAGCCCTGGCCAGGTACTCGCTGTTGTCACCCGGCGACCGGCTCCGGGTAGCCCGTGCGGCACTGGCGATGCGCTTCATCCGGCCGACGGACCCGCGGCTGGACGGCCTGCGCCTGGGCGACTGGCTCGGTGCCCGCGGGCAGCGGGAGCAGGCCAGGCGCCGGCTCTGGGATCTGTTTACCGTCTCGACGCTGAACGTGGCCGGCGACGAGGCCAGCGTGGCGCTGGCAGCGAAGGTGATTAAGACTGCCCTGCTGCAGGGCAGCGACGCGGCGGATATCGGGGTGCCGGCGATCCCGCTCGGCCGGCTGCACGGCCAGGCCGCCGAAGGCTTGCTCAGCCGGCTCGGCGCCGACGTGCGGCTCGGCGCCAAAGCGGCCGCGGTGGAGCCAGCCGCGGACGGCGGTTTCCGAGTCCGGCTGGCCGCACGGGCAGACGGTTCGGAAGATACGGATCTGCGCGCCGACGGCGTGATCCTGGCGGTTCCCGCGTGGAATGCTGCCCGGCTGGCGGCCGACACCGTGCCAGCCGCAGCCGACTGGGCGAGGCTGGAGCCATCGCCCATTGTCAACGTGCACGTGATCTATGACCGGCGGGTCACAGAGCTGCCTTTCGCCGCGGCTGTCGACTCCCCGGTGCAGTGGGTGTTCGACAAGACTCAGCAGGCTGGCGCAGCGGCAGGCCAGTATCTGGTGGTGTCTCTTTCCGCAGCGGATGACTACATTGACCTGCCTTCGGCCACGCTGCGCGCGCAGTTCCTGCCCGCGCTGTGCCAGCTCTTCCCCGCAGCACTGAAGGCGGAGGTCATGGACTTCTTCGTCACCAGAGAGCGCCGGGCGACGTTCCGGCAGGCGCCGGGGTGCGGCCGCCTGCGGCCCCCGGCTGCTACCTCTGCGACCAGGCTCATGCTGGCCGGTGCGTGGACTGACACCGGCTGGCCAGACACGATGGAGGGCGCCGTGCGAAGCGGTGTGACCGCGGCACACCTGATGCAACGCGAGCTTGCCCCGGCGGCCGGATCGCAGGTCGGCCGTGCCGCCGGACCTGGCCGGCCCGGCCGGTCACGGCCGCGGGCAGCCGCAGGGACGCCGTCATGACGGCGATCATGCCCGCGGGCGTGGCCGCTGCCCGAGACCTCGCGGGGCCGGCGATGGCCACGCTGGTCGGCACGCTCAGTCCCGACGTCCGTGTCGTTGCCGCCTACCACCTGGGCATGGCCGACGCGCACGGCAGGCCGATCGGCCCGGGCCAGGGCAGCAGCGGCAAGGCACTGCGTCCCGCGCTTGCCTTGCTGTCAGCCCGGGCAGCTGGCGTGGCGCCCGAGCGCGGCGTCGCGCCGGCGGTCGCGGTCGAGCTCGTGCACAACTTTTCCTTGCTGCACGACGACATCATGGACGGGGATACCGAGCGACGGCACCGGCCGACGGCGTGGACGGTCTTCGGGATCGGAGCCGCGATCCTGGCCGGGGATGCGCTGCTGGCGCTGGCTCAAGATGCCCTGCTGGAAGACATGGCCCCCCGCGGTCCGTGGTCGGTCCGCTGCCTGTCCGCGGCGGTGCAGCGGCTGATCGCAGGGCAGGCCGCGGATCTGGCGTTTGAGCGGCGCAACGATGTGAGCGTCACCGAGTGCCTGGAGATGGCAGGCGGCAAGACAGCCGCCCTGATGGCATGCGCCTGCAGTATCGGCGTCATCCACGTCGGCGGGCCGGCGGAGCTGGCGATGGGCCTGGCCGGCTTCGGCTCGCATATCGGGCTCGCCTTCCAGCTCACCGATGACCTGCTCGGTATCTGGGGCGCGCCAGAGATTACCGGCAAGCCGGTCCACTCGGATCTGCGCGCCAGGAAGAAGTCGCTGCCCGTCGTCGCGGCGCTCACCAGCGGCGGCCAGCCGGGGCGCGAGCTTCGGGAGCGGCTAGCGGACCATCGTCCGCTCAGTGAGCAGGATCTGCTGCGCGTCGCGAGCCTGATCGAGGAGGCAGGTGGCAGGCAGTGGGCTGAGACCGAGGCGGACACGCACCTCGCGCTGGCAGTCCGATGCCTGGCCGAGGCGGACATGCCCGACGAGGTCCGCGCGGAATTCACCGCGATCGCTAACTTCATCACGGCACGGCAGTGCTGAGTGACCAGGGGAGCATGACCGTGACGGTGACGTCATGACAATGACAGACGGCCGCGCCCCCGACCGGGCCGCGGCGGAAACCGCGAGAACGGCCAGGGACCGGGCAGTCAGTCACCTGCTCGGGCTGCAGGATGGTGCGGGCTGGTGGCAGGGCGAGCTTGAGACCAACGTCACGATGGACGCCGAAGACTTGCTGCTGCGCGAGTTTCTCGGCATCCGCACGGCACGGGAAACGCAGGCGGCTGCCCGCTGGATCAGGTCCCAGCAGGCTGCGGACGGAACCTGGGCCAACGCCCATGGCGGCCCCGCCGACCTGTCCACGACGGTCGAGGCATACGTCGCGCTCCGGCTTGCTGGTGACCCGCCGGACGCCAGCCACATGGACGTGGCATCGCGCTGGATCCGGGCTCGCGGGGGTATAGCGGCTACCCGGGTATTCACCAGGATCTGGCTGGCCATGTTCGGTGCGTGGCCATGGGAAGACCTGCCGGTCATGCCGCCGGAAATGATCTACCTGCCCGCGTGGTTTCCGCTCAATGTGTACGACTGGGCCTGCTGGGCGAGGCAGACGATCGTCCCGCTCACCATTGTCGGCTCACTGCGACCAGTGCGGCCGCTGCCGATGCGGCTGGATGAGCTAGGCGCAGCCAGCCACGGCGCTTGCGACCCAGACGTCGGCGCCTGGCAGGGCAGGCCGACCGACCCGCGCAATGATGTCGGGCCGATGCGGCCGGAACCGGCCGATGCCTGGTCCCGGCTTTTCGGCACGCTCGACCGGGCGTTGCATGTGTATCACCGGCATGGCCTGCGAGCAGCGCCCGTGCGCGCGGTGCGGAGAGCCGCACTGCGCCGGTGCGCCGAGTGGATCATAGCCAGGCAGGAGCGTGACGGCTGCTGGGGCGGAATCCAGCCGCCGTGGGTGTATTCGCTGATCGCGCTGCACCTGCTCGGCTACGGCCTGGATCACCCCGTCGTCAAGCGCGGGATCGCCGGGCTTGACCGCTTTACTGTGTGGGAGGAAACCCCCCAGGGTCCGGTGCGACGGCTCGAAGCATGCCAGTCGCCCGTCTGGGACACCGTCCTGGCCATGATCGCTCTCGCTGACGCCGGCCTGCCGCGTGATCATCCGGCGCTCGCCTCGGCGGCCAGGTGGGTGCTTGAGGAGGAGATCCGCGGGCCCGGCGACTGGCAGGTACGCAGGCCAGGGCTGGAGCCCGCAGGCTGGGCCTTCGAGTTCGACAACGACGGCTATCCCGATATCGATGACACGGCCGAGGTGCTGCTCGCGCTGCGCGGCGCTGACCTCCCGCCAGGCCAGGACGCGGCGGCGGCCGTGGCACGGGCGAGGAGGTGGCTGATCGGCATGCAGTCCCGTGACGGCGGCTGGGCCGCCTTCGACGCAGACAACACTTCCACTTTGGTGACCAAGCTGCCGTTCTGTGACTTCGGCGAGGTCATAGATCCTCCGTCCGCGGACGTCACCGCGCACACGATCGAAGCGCTGGCGGCGATCGGGCAGTCAGCTAGCACCGCCGTGCGCCGTGGCGTGGCCTGGCTGCTGCGGGCGCAGGAGCCCGACGGATCCTGGTTCGGCCGGTGGGGCGCCAACTATGTCTACGGCACAGGCGCGGTGGTTCCGGCCCTGCTCGCGGCCGGCGTGCTGCCCGGTAAGGCACCGATCCGCCGCGCGGTGGCCTGGCTCGTCGAGCACCAGAACGCCGACGGCGGCTGGGGCGAGGATATGCGCTCGTACACCGACGTGAGCTGGGCCGGGCGCGGCGAGTCCACCGCGTCCCAGACCGCCTGGGCACTGCTGGCCCTGCTAGCTGCCGGAGGCACGGAGTCGGCCGATAGTGTCGAGCGCGGCGTGGCGTGGCTGACCGAAACCCAGCGGCCGGACGGGTCCTGGGACGAGCCGCAGTTCACCGGCACCGGATTCCCCGGTGACTTCTCTATCAACTACCACCTTTACCGGCTGGTGTTTCCGATCAGCGCGCTCGGCCGGTATCTGCGGAGCACGCAATGAGCCGGATGCTGGTGTGCGCGCCGCTGGGCATTGAGGCGCGAGCCGTCAGACGCGGTGTCGGAGACGGTGCGCAGGTGCGGCACACCGGATACGGGGCGCGCAAGTCAGCGCGCCAGGCCGACGAGCTGCGGGCAGGCGATTTCGGGATGCTCGCTATCGCCGGTACCGGCGGTGGCCTGGCGGCGGACCTGTATCCCGGCGATCTGGTCGTCGGCACCGAGGTCAGCGGTCCTGACGGCGTCATCGCCTGCCCGTCGGCGCCGTTGCTCGCCGGCGAACTGCGCCGGGCCGGCCTGCGAGTGCAGGCCGGGAGAATTGCCACCGTCCCCCGGCTCGTACTGCGAGGCCCGGAGCGGGACCGGCTGGTGCGGGACGGCGCGCTCGCGGCGGACATGGAATCGGCGATGCTGCTCGAGGCAGCAGCCGGGCGGCCTGCCGTCGTCGTCCGCGCGGTGTCCGATAGTCCGCAGC
>OCZU010001549.1_pt1 | contig 15024 bp, 9 predicted proteins | sample 1539001 | NCBI WGS metagenome assembly OCZU01 (sample SAMEA3539306, study PRJEB22396) | soil metagenome | biome: tundra; feature: field; material: soil | place: USA | collected 2010-05 | depth 0.15 m | reverse complement strand
CAGTCTCAATATCGGCGAGATCATCCGAGCGCAGCATGGATTGTTCGGCTGGAACTGGACCTGGCTGTTTCCGCTGTTGGTGGTGTACTTTATTTCCGGCGTCGCCGAAACCAACCGCGCGCCCTTCGACGTTGCCGAGGGTGAATCGGAAATCGTCGCGGGTTTCCACGTCGATTACTCGGGGATGGCCTTCGCGCTGTTCTTCATCGCCGAATACGTCAACATGATTCTCATCTCGGCGTTGACGTCGGTCTTTTTCTTCGGCGGCTGGCTCTCGCCGCTGGACGGCTATTTGCCGAGTACCGATTGGCTTGCCGCTCCGAGCTTCTTCTGGTTCGGGCTGAAAACCTTTTTTTGGATGTTCGTTTTCTTGTGGTTGCGCGCGACCTTTCCGCGCTATCGATACGACCAGATCATGCGCTTGGGCTGGAAGGTTCTGATTCCCGTGACCTTGGTCTGGCTGCTGGTCGAAGGCGTGATGTTGTATTGCCGCGTTGGTCCGTGGGGTAGGGTTCACTAATGCAAGCAATTCGCAGCTTCTTCAAGACGTTCTTCCTGTGGGAGCTGCTGCAAGGCATGTGGCTCACGCTCAAGAGCTTATTTCGCATCAAGACCACGATTAATTATCCCGAGGAGAAGACACCGCAGAGTTCGCGCTTTCGTGGCCTGCATGCGCTGCGCCGCTACCCGAACGGCGAGGAGCGCTGCATCGCTTGCAAATTGTGCGAGGCGGTTTGTCCCGCGCTCGCGATCACGATCGAGTCGGATGTCAGCGACGACGGTACGCGCCGCACGACGCGATACGACATCGATTTATTCAAGTGCATCTATTGCGGATTCTGCGAAGAAGCATGTCCCGTGGATGCGATCGTCGAAACGCGGTTGCTCGAATATCACATGGAGAACCGCGGCGAGAACATCATGACCAAGGACAAGCTGCTTGCGGTGGGCGAGCGCTACGAGGCCATCATCGCGGCCGATCGCGCCGCCGATGCGCGGTACCGCTGATGTTTCCGGCCATTCTGTTCTTCATCTTGGCCGCGGTACTCGTCGCCTCGGCGCTCGGCGTGATTTTGGCGAAGAACCCCGTGCATGCGGCGCTGCTGCTGATTTTATGTTTCTTCAATAGCGCGGTGATCTGGTTGTTGCTCGACGCGGAGTTTCTCGGCATCGTCCTGGTGCTCGTCTATGTCGGCGCCGTGATGGTGTTGTTCCTGTTCGTCGTCATGATGCTCGACATCAACCTCGAGGAGTTTCGCCGCGGTCTCGCCGGCAATTGGATGCTGGCCATGGGCGTCGCCGGATTCGTGATGTTCGCGATCATCAACGTGATCGTCGTCAAGCGTCTTGGTGGATTCGCGCTGCGGTCCGCGCCGGCGCTTCCGGGCGATTATTCCAACACGCGCGTGCTGGGGACGGCGCTGTTTACGCGATACGCATACCCTGCGCAGCTCGCTGCGGTCATTTTATTGGTCGCGAGCATGGCGGCGATCGTGCTCACGCTGCGGCGGCGCAAGGACGGCAAGTTCCAGGATATCTCGAGCCAGGTCGCCGTGCGCGCGAAGGACCGCGTCCGAGTCGTCAAGATGGAAGCGGAGAAGCGCCCATGATCAGCCTTATGCAGGTATTGACCCTCTCCGGTGTCCTGTTTGCGATCGCCGTGGCCGGGGTGTTCTTGAACCGCAGGAACATCATCATATTGTTGATGTGCATCGAATTGATGTTGCTCGCGGTCAATTTCAATTTTATCGCGTTCTCGAGGTTCCTGGGCGACATCAACGGCCAGGTATTCGTGTTCTTCATTTTGGCCGTGGCGGCGGCCGAAGCGGCCATCGGCCTGGCAATTTTGGTCGCGTTGTTTCGCGGGCGGCGCAGCATCAACGTCCAAGATCTCGACACGCTGCAAGGTTGAGGGGCGAAGATTTCCATGGAACAGATTTACCTCACCATTGCCCTCGCGCCGCTGGTCGCGTCGATCGTTGCGGGCCTCGGCGGGCGCATCGTCGGGCGTACCGGCGCGCACACGATTGCGATCGCCGGCGTTGCGCTTTCGTTTGCGCTGTCGGTTTACGTGCTCGAGAAAATGCTGTTCGAGGGCATGGCGAATTATAACGGCTCCGTGTACACGTGGCTGGTCAGCGATGGGTTGAAACTGGAAATCGGATTCTTGATCGATCATTTGTCGGCGATGATGATGGTCGTCGTCACCTTCGTGTCGCTGGCGGTGCACATCTACACGGTCGGATATATGGACGATGATCCCGGCTACCAGCGCTTTTTCAGCTACATTTCGCTCTTCACCTTCTCGATGCTGATGCTCGTGATGGCCAACAATTTCCTGCAGCTGTTCTTCGGCTGGGAAGCCGTGGGCCTCGTTTCCTATCTGTTGATCGGTTTCTGGTATACGCGCCCGACCGCGATCGCCGCCAACCTGAAGGCATTCATCGTCAACCGCGTGGGCGATTTCGGCTTCGTGCTCGGCATCGCTGCCGTGCTCTACTACACCGGATCGCTGGATTATGCGACCATTTTCGCCCATGCGGACCGATTCTCCGGCATGCAAATCCACATCGGCGGTACGATCGAATGGTCGGCGATCACCTTCACTTGTATCGCGCTGTTCGTCGGCGCCATGGGCAAGTCGGCCCAGGTTCCGCTGCACGTGTGGCTGCCCGACTCGATGGAGGGCCCGACGCCGATTTCCGCGTTGATCCACGCGGCGACGATGGTGACGGCGGGTATATTCATGGTCGCGCGCATGTCGCCGCTGTTCGAGCTGTCGGAAACGGCGCTCTCGACCGTGCTGATCATCGGTGCGACTACGGCGTTTTTCATGGGGCTTTTGGGCATAGTCAACAACGACATCAAGCGCGTCGTGGCGTATTCGACTTTGTCGCAGCTCGGCTATATGACCGTGGCGCTCGGCGTCTCGGCATACGGCGCCGGAATCTTTCACCTGATGACCCATGCGTTCTTCAAGGCGTTGCTGTTCTTGGCCGCGGGCTCCGTCATAGTGGCCATGCACCATGAACAGGACATGCGCAAGATGGGCGGCTTGAAGAAGTATCTGCCGATCACCTATTGGACTTGTTTGATCGGCGCGCTCGCATTGATCGGATTCCCCGGGAGCTCGGGATTCTTTTCCAAGGACGCGCTGATCGAGGCGGTGCACGGCTCGCATCGGGTGGGCGCCGAGTACGCCTATGTTTGCGTCGTGGCCGGCGTGTTCGTGACCGCCTTGTATACGTTCCGCATGTTCTTCATGACCTTCCACGGCGAGGAGCGCATGGATCATCATACGCGCGAGCACCTGCACGAGAGTCCGTGGACGATTACGCTTCCTTTGGTGTTGTTGGCAATCCCATCGGCGCTCGCCGGTTGGTTCACGATCAAACCGATGTTGTTCGGCGATTTCTTTGCGGGCGCGATTCAGGTGCTGCCCGCGCACGACGTATTGGGACCGGTCGGCGAGGAGTTCGGCGATCAGCTTTCCTTCATCAGCCGCGCGTTCCTGTCCTTGCCGGTCTGGCTGGCGGGGGCGGGCGTGCTGACGGCCTATATCTTCTTTTTGAGGAAGCCGGAACTCGCTGACTCGGCACAACGGAAGTTCAATGTGTTGTACCGGGTATTGGTGAATAAATTCGGCTTCGACTGGTTCAATGAACATGTCCTGGCCGCCGGTGCGCGCATCACGGGCAATGTTTTGTGGAGGTATGGCAATGAGATCGTCATAGACGGGGGCGCGGTCAACGGCAGCGCACGCGTGGTCCGCTGGTTCTCGTCGGTGATCCGCTATGCGCAGTCCGGTTATCTATACCATTATGCGTTCGGAATGTTCCTCGGGCTCGCATCGCTGTTGTTGTGGCTGCTATGGCGAACCTGATGTTTGGCGGACACCTGATTTCCGTGTTGATTGGCCTCCCCATCGTCGGTGGGGTCGCCATACTCGGCCTCGGAAACGATAGGGCCGCTGCCGCGAGATGGGCCTCGCTGCTGGTTGCCGCGCTGACTCTGCTTTTCAGTATCCCCTTGTATGCGAATTTCAACGGCGCCGTCGCGAGTATGCAGTTCGTCGAACGCGCAGCCTGGATTCCGACGCTCAATTCGCTGTACTACGTGGGAGTCGACGGCATTTCGATGCCGCTGATCCTGCTGACGTCGTTCACGACGGTCTTGGTCGTCATCGCGGGTTGGGGCAGCATAGAGAAGCGGGTTTCACAGTATTTTGCGGCATTTCTGATTTTGGAAGGGTCGATGATCGGTGTCTTCGCTGCGCTCGACGGGTTGCTCTTCTATGTCTTTTGGGAAGTCATGTTGATTCCGATGTTCATCATCATCGGCGTCTGGGGCGGCCCGCGGCGCGTCTATGCGACCATAAAATTCTTTCTGTATACATTCTTGGGCTCCGTGTTGATGCTGGTCGCCCTGATCTATCTGTACTTGAAGTCGGGCAGCTACGATCTGCTCGTGTTGCAGCGATTGCCGCTGACGATGACGGAACAGACGTTCATTTTTCTCGCCTTCCTTGCGGCGTTCGCGGTCAAGGTGCCGATGTGGCCCGTGCACACATGGTTGCCGGACGCGCACGTCGAAGCGCCGACCGGAGGCTCGGTCGTGCTGGCCGCCATCATGCTAAAAATGGGCGGCTTCGGCTTCTTGCGGCTCTCCTTGCCGATTACACCCGACGCCAGCCGGGAGTTGGACTGGCTCATGATCAGCCTGTCCTTGATCGCCGTGGTCTATATTGGTTTCGTCGCGCTGGCGCAGCGCGACATGAAGAAGCTGATCGCCTATTCGTCGATCGCGCATATGGGATTCGTCACGCTCGGAGCCTTCGTGGGCTTTCAGATCGCCGCTCATTCGGGGCGGACGACCGGTATCGAAATGGGCTTGGACGGCGCGATGGTGCAGATGATTTCGCACGGCCTGGTGTCCGCGGCAATGTTCCTGTGTGTGGGCGTCATGTACGACCGCGTGCATAGCCGTGAAATCAGTGCGTACGGTGGAGTCGTGAACACCATGCCCAGGTTTGCGGCGTTCATGGTGCTGTTCGCGCTCGCGAACGCCGGCCTTCCCGGTACTTCCGGGTTCGTCGGTGAATTCCTCGTTATCCTGGCATCGTTCAAGGCGAACATCTGGTACGCGTTCCTCGCGGGCACGACCTTGGTCCTCGGTGCGGCCTATACGCTGTGGCTCGTCAAACGCGTCATATTCGGCGCCGTCGCCAACGATCAGGTCGCCGCATTGTCGGATCTCGACGCCAGGGAGTTTCTGGTGCTCGGCGCACTCGCGGCGGCGGTGCTGCTGGTCGGAATATGGCCGGCGCCCCTGCTGGATGTCATGCGTGCGACGATGCAGCACCTGGCAGAGCAATTGTTGGTCTCGAAGATAGGCCCTTAAGGTTCACTCATGAGTCCATTCAATAGCGCCGACTACACCGCAGGTCTCATTTACGCGAGGCCGGAGATCTTTTTGGGGTCCGCCGCTTGCGTAATCCTGTTGCTCGACCTCCTGATCGCCGAGGCGCAGCGCCGCTGGATCGGCGTGATTTCGGTGCTTGCCTTGTTGGTGACGGCTGCGTTGGTCGCTGTGCAGCCTTTTACGACGCGCGTGCTGGTGCTGGGCGACATGTTCGAATTGGACCGCATGGCGCAAGTGCTCAAGGTCGTCGCGCTGCTGACCGTCGCCGTGGTCTTCACGTATTCGACCGAGTATTTGCGGCGGCGGGCAATACTCAAGGGTGAATATTTCGTGCTCGGGCTGTTCGCGACGCTCGGCATTCTGGTGCTGCTGTCCGCCGCGAGCCTGCTAACGCTGTATCTGGGTCTAGAGCTGATGTCGCTGTGCCTCTACACGATGGTCGCATTCGACCGCGAGTCGGGAACGGCGGCGGAAGCGGCGATCAAGTTCTTCGTGCTGGGATCGCTTGCCTCCGGGACCCTGCTGTACGGAATGTCGATCATCTACGGCGTCACCGGCAGCCTGCAGCTCAATGAGATTGCCGTGGCCTTGCACAACGGTCTTGCGGGCAACGTCGGTGTGCTGTTCGGGATCGCGTTCCTCATCGTCGGGATCGGATTCAAATTCGGCGCGGTGCCGTTTCACATGTGGATTCCGGACGTGTACGAAGGCGCTCCCACCTGCGTCACGATATTCATCGGCTCGGCTCCGAAGATCGCCGCGTTCGCATTGACGATGCGATTGCTGTCGGAGGGCCTGGCGTCCTCCGAGCCGGATTGGAGCCAGATGCTGATCGTTCTCGCGGTGCTATCGATGGCGATCGGTAACGTGGTTGCGATCGCGCAGACCAACATGAAGCGCATGCTTGCCTATTCGACGATCTCGCACGTGGGATTCATACTGATGGGGATTTTGGCCGGTACCGCGCAGGGCTACCAGGCGGCGATGTTCTACACGATCACCTACGTGATCGTTGCGACCGGTGCCTTCGGAATGATCGTGCTGTTGTCGCGTCAGGGCTTCGAGGCCGACACGCTTGACGACTTCAAGGGCTTGAACGCGCGCAGCCCTTGGTTCGCGGGCATGATGGCGATCTTCATGTTCAGCCTCGCAGGTGTGCCGCCGTTCATCGGTTTCTATGCAAAGCTTGGCGTCATCCAGGCGGTGCTCGGCGTCGGGTATTTGTGGATCGCCGTCGTCGCGGTGTTGTTCTCGGTGGTCGGCGCTTACTACTACTTGCGTATCCTTAAATTGATGTATTTCGACGAGGCCGTCGACCTCGAACTCTTGGACGGTTCGGGCTTGATGCGCACGATGCTGAGCCTCAACGCGCTGCTCGCCTTGGGTCTAGGGCTCGTGCCGGCGTCGCTGCTCGTTCTTTGCAAGCAGGCCTTCCCTTAACGGGTTCAGGCAGCCCGCTTGCATTAACTGGGGTCATCGGTACAATGCTCGGCTCTCTCCGGTGCGGGGTGGAGCAGTCTGGCAGCTCGTCGGGCTCATAACCCGAAGGTCGTAGGTTCAAATCCTACCCCCGCTACCAATAAAAACAAAAACTTAACGCAAAAATCTCCAAACTGGGTTCGCTGGACTGTGACCAAATTGTGCCCTAGAAAGGCACAGTACTTACTGGAATCACGCAACGCCGGCTCATTGCGACCCGCCAGATCAATGGTGAATTCGCGAGGTGAATTTACTGGCGCTCAAAATCCCGCCGTCCCGCATTAGTCGCAAATTCAGCATCTTGCGATACGTATGATGCCCTTCTTCCGCGCCGTAGCGGCGTGCGTGCGAGCGGCTTGTCCATCGCACGTGGCGAGGCAATCCTCCTCGACGACCATCGGGTTCCTGCGCGGATTGCGGTGAACTCACACTGGGCCGCGGTGATTCGGCGCGCCCACCCGTATCATTGATTCGCTGGACGGCGTTACGGGGGTCGTGCATATCATTCTGCGCCCGGGTGCGTCGGTTTACGAGGAAGCGACCACGCTTGGACGATCAAAGATTGTTGCCCGACGACGGTGCGACCACCGATAACAGGAAAATGAAACTGGTATTGCCAGCCTGACTGCTCGCCGTGATCGTATAGGGGGCCAGCGTTCTCGCGACGCTGGGCGTACCCGCGATGAGGCCGCTCGTGCTATCGAGCACCACACCCGCCGGCAGGGCCGGCGTCACCGAATAGTGTTCGACGGTGCCGTTGATTTTTGGGCTCAAGGGCGTGAGGGCCGCTCCCACAGTACCTTTCGCCGGGCTGTGGTATGAAAGATGACTCGGCGGCTCGGTCACGCTCAGCATCAAAAGAAAGGTACTGTGACCACCCCGATGGGTCGCCGTAATGGCAAAGGTCGCGGCTTCGCTGGCCCTCGTCGGCGTGCCGGAAATGACACCGGTCAGGCCATTGAGCATTAGACCGGAGGGCAGTTCAGGACTGACCACGTACGTGTCGATCGATCCCGACACAGCAGGCGTCAACGCGATGGCCTCGCCGACGACAGCGGGAAAGGGATGTGACCCGTTGTACGACAATGCCGGCGGCGACGGAGTCGTTGAATCGCCACCGCCACAGCCAGCTAGCCAGGACAAACCGAGGAGTACGCCGACCCGGCGCATTGGAATCACGACTCAGTTCGCCCGGCAGCCGGCCGTCGACACGCTACTTGAACAGTTCAGCCGATGAGAGCACGGTGTCTGAGCCGACACAAGGGCCCCCAGGGTGGCACCTGCGCATGTGACTAGTTCCGCCCGTGATGAGCACGGTGCCATCGACCAGCAGCGTCGCTGTATGTCCGTCCCGTTCCGTGATGAGCGAACCCGTCGCCACGAAGCCCGCACTTTCGGGAGCGAAAAGCATCGCCGTGGCGAGAGAAACTCTATCAATGCCGCCGGCGACGAGGACTGTGCCGTCATTGCGCAGACTCGCCGTGGCTAGGAATCCCGTCGACTGCTCACCAACTACTGAGAAGGTTCCGGTCCCGGGGTTGAATAGTTCTGCCGTGTTGTTGTCCATTCCGCTGACCAGGACGGTACCGTTGACCAGCAACGTCGCGGTATGCCCAGAGCGTCCCTCGCTCATGCTGCCGGTCGAGGTAAACGTGCCACTCGCGGGATCGTAGAGTTCTGCGGAAGCGACCCCGGGACCTAGCGGAATTGGCACCGTACCCGGCCCGAAGTCCTGCACGCCCCCGGCGATCAGCACGCGCCCGTCGGACAACAACGTCGCCGTATGTCCGCTCCGCGAGATCATCATGCTGCCGGTCGCCGTGAACATACCGGTGGACGGGTTGAAGAGCTCCGCAGTGGCCGTTTCACCCCCGGCGATCAGTACCTGGCCGTTCTGCAACAGCGTCGCGGTCTGCCCCAAATGTTGCGCAACCATGCTGCCGGTCGCCGTGAAACTGCCGGCAGTCGGATCAAACAGCTCCGCGATCACATCATCGCCGCCGGCCATCAAAACCTTGCCGTAGTTCGGCAACTTCGAATTTGCGAGCAGCGTGGCGCTGCGGGCGCCCTGCGTGAGCGCCATGCTCCCGGTCGCGGTGAACTTCTGAGTTGCCGGGTCATACAACTCCGCGGATGCCGACCCACCGCCGGCGATCAGCACGCGCCCGTCGAGCAGCAGCGTCGCCGTATGCCCGTCGCGGGCAACGGTCATGCTCCCCGTGGGCATGAACGCCGCCGCAGGCCGGGCCCTAGCCACGCGAACCGTGAAGGGTGTGGCCGGCGAACTATTATTAAGTGCGTCTTTGACCGTCAGCGTGATGGGGAAGATGCCTACCGATGACGGTGTTCCACTCAGAACACCGTCAAGGCTGACGGCCAGTCCTCCCATTGGCGCGGTCGGCGGTGTCCAGAGGAGCGGGGCAAGTCCGTCGCTTGCCGTAAATGGAAAGCTATACGGCGTGCCTACTGTCGCCGTGGGCGGCGGCGTGTTGTTGATTGACGGTGGTGGGGGTTCGCCGATGGTAATCGCATAAGCGACCGAGCTGGTTCCCGGGATCGGCGTGCTGCTGTCAGTGACGGTGATCGTAAATGCGAACGGCGTTGAGCTGGCATGGGTCGGCGTGCCGGTCAGCGAGCCGTCGGCGCCGAGCTTAAGACCCGGTGGCACCGCGCCATGCGTCACTTTGAAAGTGATGGGCAAGAGACCGCCCGTTTCCCCGAATTGGAAATAATAGCCCGTGCCATGGATGCCCACGGGCGGCGTTTGACCCGGGGTGAGCACCGGCGGCGATTGATCGATCTTGAGGTTCACGGGTAGGGTTCCGGTGAGCGCTGGATTCGACGAGTCTGCGACCATGACCGTGAACGCGTAGGCACCGGCGGTCACGGGAGTTCCGGTGAGTTGTCCCGCCGAGCTCAGGGCCAGTCCCGGCGGCAACGCCCCGGTTTCGGACCAGGTGAACGGCGACGCACCACCGCTCGCGACGGTGAAGGTGTAGCCCGGGTAATCAATCCCGGTCGCGCCGGCCGGGGGTGAGCCGGCGGTGATCGCCGGTTGCCCTGGACCATCCGATCCGCCAGCGCCGCCTCCGCACGCGACCAGGAGAAAAGCCAGGCCAATCACAGATCCGATTAAGCGCAACATGATGATCCCCTCGTGGCGGTTTGCCGAGGATCACTTGTCACTCAAAGCGTATGGGTGTGCATGAACTGCGCGTGAAGGTGGGTTCCTGTTTCCGTGAAGATTCATTGCCCCCATCGCTTCACAACCAGCAGGCTGACTTGTCTGCCAAGCAGACTGGCATTGGCCGGGTCGTACCCCAGCGTGCCCGAAGTCAGGTCAAACTGGTTGACGAAGGGGGGGCGTTGGTCGAGAGCGTTGTTGATCCCGAGATTAAATCGTGTATTGGCGAGCCAGCCCGAGCCGCCGTCGACCCGGTAACCGATATTGACATCGACAGTCGTCCAGGAATCGACCTTTCGTACCGGGACCGAGCCAGGATCCCGGTAGGCGCCGGTGTAGTTCACGCTGCTCTGGACGGTCCAGCCCCGGAGCGACCACGACAGGTTCCCGACCAACCGCAGGCTCGATGGGTTGCCGACGGTATCCACGACGTCAAAGACCGGCGCCGTAGGGACTATCTGCTGCCTTTGGTAAATCGTATAGGTGCCGTTCAGGCTGGAGCTCACCTTGCCCCACGCCGTGTCTAGAAAATAGTCCAGCCCCGCATCCACGCCCCGAGTCTTGAGGCTGGCAAGATTGTGCCACCGGCCGTCGAGAATTACGGTGACCGGTTGGTTGCAATCCCCAACGAGCGGTGGTTTCGTGCAAACGGCGGCGATCTGCGCCGGCGTCGGGTTGCGTATGATCAGAGGGGCCAGTTGCGCTTCCTGGGTGAGGAAGAACTCAGTGTCGGGGCCCGGGTGTTGGATCTTGCCCTGGTAGTCAATGTCGAAATAGGTCAGCGATAGTGAGAAGTTCTGGATAGCCGCCGGGGACAGGTCTACACCCGCGTTCCAGGTATGCGCCGTCTCCGGCATAAGATCCGGCCCCGGGCCAAACAACAGGAGTGCGCGTGTGGACCCGGTGGCAGAGCGCGGATCGACAACATCCTGTATTCGGGCATCACCCACCTGGTCGTGGTTGGTGAAAAAAAATGGCGGCGCCCGGAACGAGGTTCCCCAGTTACCATGCACCTTCACGAGTGCCAAGGGCCGCCAGCTGAAACCGATTTTGGGGTTGAAGGTGCTGCCGGCATCGCTGTAACTGTCGTAGCGCCCCGCCAGCGACAGGTCCAGACGATTAGATGTTGCACCCTGCTGCGGACCCACCATCGGCAGCGCAAGCTCGAAAAATCCGGAGCGGACCAGTCGGCCCCGATCCTCGGGGTTCTCCGAAATGTTAATCCCGGCCGAATGCTCATGCCGAAACTCGCCCCCGATGGCAAGCCGGACCGCGCCGGCGCGCCAGCTGAAGAGCGGCCCATCGGCAATTGCGTTGGCCGAGGCGGCGGTGAACACATTCAAGTCATTGGTGGTGACGTTCTGTGCCCGAAGCGCGGCCAGGGTCGTCGGGTTCGTATGCGAACCATCACCAAAGATGTTGAGCGCGGTCGCAGGATCTGAGCTCGCCAGCGCCGCATCGATGGCGGTTTGGTTGAGGGTGTAGTTGGTCTCGCGGAAATCGGCAGACGCTTTCGCATAGGCACCCGCGAGGTTGATCTGCCACCCGCGTGGCAGCACGCCTTTGAGGGTCCCCGAGGTGAAATAGTTCTTGGTCGGTCCACTATCGACTACGGGACCGAAATCCCGCGAAAAATCGTAGGCCACGAGCACCGGGCCGCCCAGGTGATTGAATGCATTGGTCGCCGGCACCCGGAAGTCATCGGGGGGCACGGGGTAGGTGAACCTGAAGTCCTGCGAGGAGTAGCGACCGTCAACGGCTATCTCCCATTGTTCCGTCACCTTATAGGAGCCGCTCAAGAACGCGCTGCGCATGATCTGCCTGGGCAGGATGTCGTTGTCGGTCACGTTGTCGGTGTAGTTGGCGGTTCCCGGGATGAGCTGCGCGACAGTCAGCTGTGTTCCGTCCTGGCCGTGCGGGATGGCGGCGATGGGTGCGAGCGTCTTCGGATCGAGGATGGTGCCGGGATTGCCGGCGAAGCCGCGCAAGTCAGTGCCACCGAAGCGTCTGAAGTCCGCGTTGGCGGCACAGTAGGCGCGCGCACTGCACGGCAGGGCATCGCTGTCGTTGAACTGGAAGCCCGCCATCACGTTGCCACGCGACCAGGCGTGACCCAGCAGCAGCGCTGCCGATCGCTCGGTTACGTCGCCGTCCGCCGAGCTGCCGCGGACGCGCGTTTCCACTCCCTCGAAGTCCCTGCGCAAGATGATATTCACGACACCGCCAATGGCATCCGAACCGTAGAGCGCGGCAGTACCCTCGGGCAGGATCTCGATGCGCTCAATGGCCGATACCGGTATGGTCGATACGTCCGTGAAGGTCCCCTGGTAGCCGCTTGATCCCTGACGCTGGCCATTCACCAGTGTCAACGTGGTACCGGCTCCCAGGCCGCGCAATTGCACCTCAGCCCCATGATTGAGGTTGAAGATCGCGTGCTCGGGCTCGCTAACCGCCGCATTGGCCCGATTGAAGTTCTGCGTCACGGTCGCGAGCACGTCCTCGACTCGACCGTAACCGCTCGCGTCCAGCTGCCCACGGCTGATGAGGATCACCTTCGAGCCTGCGACTTCCGCGCCACGAATGTGGCTGCCGGTCACGACGACCTCCTGGAGCTGGGTCGCTTCTTCAACTGGCGGCGCGGATGGGACTGACTGCGCTTGGGCGACGGCCACGCTCGCCTGCTGGACGAGGATTCCGATGCACGCAGCGCGAAAACAAGTCGCGACTAGCCTCACAAAAACCTTGTGCAGCTCAGCGCGCAGCGGCAGGCAGGCCACGCCGCGGGACCAGACCGTTGCGCCGCAGCGCTTCAAGCTCGTTGCGCTGCCCATCGACGTACTTCCGCACGTCCGCTTGTATGGCCTGGAACCGTGGGTCATTGTGTAGTGGCAACCACAACGGATCGTAGTTTATGGTGTACCACCAATACACGTAGAACCCCGAACGGAATGATTCTGCCAGCTCGGTCAGCGCCGCGTCCGGTTTACCGTCGAGCAGCAGAACTGATGCACGCAGGCGCCGTGAACTGCCGAGATACTTGGCCCCGTTGGCATCGTTCCACGAGGCCGCGGCACGCCGCAGTGCCAGCGCCTGTTGCGGCTGTCCGGACGCAGCCAGAAGCTGCGAGAGATAGACGGCAGCGCCGGTATTGCATACCTCCAGGTTTTCCGCTGGAGCGTCACCCAAAAAGAACTTCGATTTAATGAAGGCGATCGCGCGGCTCAGCTCTCCGGTCTTCAGCGCATAGTCGCGCAGCGCTTCGCCCTGCCACAACTCGCAGAAGTCCGTCTCGTCGTATGCCAAGAGTCCCGCCCGCCGCCAATCGCCTTGCTGCATCGCGAGCAGTCCCGCTGCACGTGCGCTTTGAGGCATTCCGGCGGCGACATCGCGTGCCGCCTGCGCATCGCCCAGATCGACGTACACCGACATGGCTCTGCGAAGCAGCAATGAATTTCTCGGATCGAGCGCGATGGCATGCTCGAGAATCTGGACGGCTTCGGCCGACTTGCCGTCGATCAGCCAGCGGAATTTTCCGTAGCGCTCCAGTGCCGGAACGAAGTTGGGATCGAGCTCCAGCACCTGCAATGTCTTTTGCTCCGAGGCTGCGGCACCGCTATCGTCGAGCGTGAACAGGGCATCTGTGAAATGCGCACTGGGTGACATTGGATCCACCCACAGGGCGCGCTTCAGAACGCTCCGGCCTTCCTGTTGCTGCGCTAAATTCCAATATAGAAACCCAGCGTAAGCCTCGAGTCCGCGCGCGTTGCTGGGATCAAGAGCGGCGCCCTGGCGAAAGTCGCGCGCGCAGGCCACGACCAAAGGGTTATCCGGGGTCGCGCTCGCATCATTTGGCTGATCCGCCCACATCGCACGCGCGAAGTATGCGGCGCCGGACTTGGGGTCCAGTTCCAGCGCCCGATCGATCAAATGACGATAACGCTGCCTGACCGGCGTCAAATCCTCCCGGCGTTGACCGGCCGCTTGCATTCTCGCGTCGTACAGCGAAGCGTAGGCGGACGCGAAGTTCGGATCCAACGCAATCGCCCTTTCAAAATACGGCACGGCAGCGTCCGACTCTACGACCGTGAAGCGACCCAGCAAGGTCCGACCCCGCAGGAAGGCGAGATAAGCCTCCAAATTTTGGCTGCGGGCAGCGGCCGGGGGTTTGGGTTCAAGCTCCCCAAGGCGCGCCGACAGCGCGCCCGCGAGTTGGTCGGCAATCTCATCCTCGATACTGAAGATGTCGTGCAAACCGCGATCAAAATGTGCGGACCAAATCAGCGTGCCCGCTGCGCTATCCACGAGTTGCACCGCCACCCGCAACCGATCCGCCTCGCGTTGCACGCTGCCGCCGATTAGATATCCGGAATTGAGACGCCGGCCGATCTCGCGTGAATCGATGCTCTTGGTTTGAATTGCGAACGAGGAATTGCGTGCGATGACAGAAAGTCCATCAATTCGAGACAAGCGGTTGAGGATCATTTCCGGCAATCCCTGCGCCAGAAACGCGTCGGCGGCATCGGCGCTTATATTGTCGAACGGCAAGACGGCCACCGTCCGTGCGCGCGGGCCGATGGCCTCAATATCGCGTAACGGATTCTGAGGGACCGGTTGAGCGCCGACGGCACGAGATTTATTCGCCGTACGCACACCTATAGCGATTGCAACAATGGCCGCCAATAGGACTGGCAACGCGAGCCACCAGATCCGGCTCCCCGGCGCCTTGACTGTTCGATGCTCGATTGCCGCCGTGTCCCCAGTCGACAGCTCATTCGGTTGTGTGACGGCCACCGGTGCGGGCAACGGACCCTCGACCGGCGGCGCCGGACGTCGGGCAGGAGACACGGCCGCAACCAGCCGGTAACCGCGACTTCGCACTCCGGCAATGTAGCGCGGCTCTTGCGCGCTATCTCCCAGCGCCTCGCGCAACAAGTTGACCC
>OCZU010001548.1_pt1 | contig 15035 bp, 13 predicted proteins | sample 1539001 | NCBI WGS metagenome assembly OCZU01 (sample SAMEA3539306, study PRJEB22396) | soil metagenome | biome: tundra; feature: field; material: soil | place: USA | collected 2010-05 | depth 0.15 m | reverse complement strand
GGCTGCTGTACGTACAGGACTCGCCGGTAACCGCAGGCGCCAGGGGGCTGGCGCGCGGGGAGCTTTTCACCCAGCAGGGCGAGCTCGTGGTGTCCGTGGTCCAGGAGGGACTGATCCGCAGCCAGGCCCGCCCGCCCGCGGCGGCGGGCTCATGACGGCCAGCGCAGCGGCCTCAGGATAGGCCAGTAGAAAGCCACCAGAAAAAGAGTTGCCCCCGCCGGTGGTGGCTACGTAGGCTGCACCCATGTCCGCGGGCCAACTGAGGCTGTCCGGAAGGAGGTGCCCGGGATGCTGAACTCGATCTTGGACGTGACGGCTGCCGCCGATATGCGCGTTGCTGATCGCCGGTCGGCCATGGGCGCATTCCTGCCCGGCCGTGTCGGTGCGGCCCACCAGTGCCTCAGCGACGTCCCGGTGTTCGCGCGTCGGCGCGTGATCCACAGCGGCGGTGCGCCAGAAGACAGCCACGCGGCTGCCTTCTCGCTCCCGCAGGGGCAGCAGTCCGTCCGCAAGCAGTACCCGAACCAGGCCCGTAGTGCCGCAGCTATCGGCGGTGCATTGGGTTCGCATCCGGCGAGGGATCCGGTCTAGAAAGACCGGCCTGATCCCCTCAAGGCCGCGGACCCCAAAAGGGTCCGCGGCCTTTGTCATGCGAGGCCACCGTTTTGTCAGACGCGTGAGAGACGCTGCGACAAGCAGATGAGAGGGGTTGGCACCGATGCATTCGCCCGGCACCACCGCCGTGTTGGAAGGTCCGGCGGGGTTCGAGGCAGATGTCGCGCGAGCGGCAGCGATCACGAGGACGGGCCCGTCGGCTGCGTACGCCGGGACTCGACCGCTACCAGTTCCGGCCGCCCGGCCGGCCGGGGCGGCGCCCGTTCCGCGGCCGGCCGAGCTTGACGTGGCGGCAGCCAGAGATACGGCGAGCCCGGTCACGATGTCAGGCGTGCCCAGCGGTCATGGGCTGCCATGCATGGACGATCCGGAGCTGTTCTTCGCCGAGTCACCGCAGGACGTGGAAAGCGCCAAGGCGCTGTGCCGGGAATGCCCGGCACGGATTGCCTGCCTGTCCGGCGCGGTCGAGCGTAGTGAACCATGGGGTGTCTGGGGCGGCGAGCTGTTCCTGCGCGGCGAGATCGTGCCGCGCAAGAGGCCACGCGGGCGCCCGCGGAAGACCGAGGTGGCGGCCTGACCCGACGGCCAGCGGAACGTCCGCTGCAGCCCGCAATCAAGAGCTGCCCAGCCCGCCGCTGGGCAAGAGTGAGAACGGTGGTGTGCATTATGTACGGCCAGCACGAGCTCGTGAAGGAGCGACAACGTCAGTTGCACGAGATGGCCAGGGCCCAGAGTCAGGCCCGCGCGCACTGCGAAGCCATCCGGCTGCGCGCCGAGCTGGCCTTGCAGCTCGACTCCTGACCTGCTAATTCAAGCGTCCCGGGCCCTGCCTCCCGGCAGGGCCCGGGACGCTTGGCGTAATAAAGGACGCCCGGTGTCGCGGCGGGGACGGCCGGCGTCGTGCGGGATTTTCACTCACGGCCGGGGACGGTCGGTGTCGTGGGCAGGGACGCCTGGTGTCGTGGCGGGACGTTCACTGTCGCGGCAGGACGTTCCTGGCGTGCTTACTATTCCGGCACGGCAGGCGCGGCGGCCTGAGATTCGTCCAGGCCAGATCCCGGTTCCGGCCCTGGCCCCGGCAGCTCTGCCAGCTCCGGCCCTGGCTCTGCCAGCTCCTCCGCCCGCATTGCTTTCGCCCGTCGCGGGGGTCGTGCGGGCACCGCAGTCTTCGCCCCTCGCGACGATTGCACCGGCTTTGCCGGTTTTGCCGTCAGCGCCGGTTGTGCCGTCCCCGCGGCTTTGGCCGGCTTTCCCGGCCGTGAAGTCTTGGCTGTCCGTGAAGTCTTGGCTGGCTGCGCCGTCTTGGCTGCCTGCACGGGTTGTGGCGGTGGCACTGGTCGTTCTTGCCGCGCGGCCAGAGCCGCCGGTTCCGTGTAGCCGGGCATCCACTGGAGCACTTCGGCCCGGAATGGCCCCTCGCATTCGAGCTGGCAGAGCACCCCGACGCCAGCTGTCGATACCCGGTGGATGAGCACGTAGGAAGGCGGCAGGTTGAGCCGCCGGGCAATGCTGGACGAGCGCAGATCCATAACCCGGGCCGTCTCGCTCCGTAGCCATTCACGGTTGAACTTGAAGGATTCCACCCTGGATGGCTCGGCGAGTGGCGCGAGGAAGGCACGCAGCGCCGCCAGATCGACGCTGACGCCTTCCCTGAGGAAGCCGTGTGCGCGGAGCTCGTGCTCGACGTCGATGAGGTTGCCGCCGGTGTGCATGATCCGCAACAGCTTTCCGAAGAACGGCGGGAAGCCGTCCGGCAGCCGGTCGACCGCGCCGAAGTCAAGGACGCCGAGCCTGCCGTCGGCGAGCAAGCGGAAATTGCCAGGGTGCGGATCCGCATGCAGCAGGCCGGCTCGGGCAGGGCCCGAGAAGAGGAAGCGGACGATCAGTATTCCGGCCCGGTCGCGCTCGGCCTTCGTGCCGTCCGCGATGATTCTTGAGAGCGGTGTGCCGTCCATCCACTCGCTGATGAGCACGTGGTCTGTAGCCGCGACCACGTGCGGGACGACCACATGCGGGTCGCCTTCGAAGGCCTTGGCGAAGGCTTCCTGGGATGTCGCTTCGAGCCGGTAGTCGAGTTCCTCTGCCACCCTGTTGCGCAGCTCGGTAAGGAGCGGTCTTACGTCAAGCCCGGGCATGAGCACGCTGAAGAGCCGGGCTACGCGGCTCAGCTGGTTGAAGTCGCTGATCAGCGCCTTGCCTGCCCCCGGGTACTGGATCTTGACGGCGACCCGCCGCCCGTCGTGCCAGACGGCGCGATGCACCTGCCCGATGGACGCGGCGGCCGTCGGCATATCGTCGAACTCGGCGAAACTGGCTCGCCAGTCCTCGCCCATGTCGCCGGCCAGAACCTTGTGAACTGCCCGCGCCGACATCGGCGGTGCCGATTCCTGCAGCCTGGTCAGGGTTGCCCGGTATGGGCCCGCGATTTCCGGGGGCAGGGCAGCTTCGAAGATCGATAGCGCCTGGCCGAGCTTCATGGCGCCGCCCTTGAGCTCGCCAAGGACCCTGAAGATCTGCTCAGCAGTGCGCTGCTGAATCTCCTGGGCCACCAGCTCTGCTGGCCGCCCGCCCAGGCGCTTGCCGAGTCCTAGCGCGGTACGGCCCGCCAGCCCGACCGGCAGCGTGGCCAGCTTCGCAGTGCGAGTGACGGCACGGCGGGGCAGATCATTCATGATCTCCATTCTCCGCTATCCCAGGGTGCGCCTGCCACATGTGCAGTCCCCGTGGGGTGGCCAAGTCCTGCGGCGCCATTGCCAGCCAGGGAGTACGAGCTCCAGCGTTCCGTTGGTCACCGGGCCAGCCTGCGACGGCCGGTCGATGAAGGCAAGGACCTGGGCAGTGGCCTGGGCACACACCGCCGCCGCTAACGCGGCATCGCACGCGGGCGGATCGGGCTGGCGGCCGGCGAGCTGTGCGAGGATCAGCGGCCAGGCCGGGTCGCGATCAGTCCTGGCGAGATCCAGGCAGCGCAAGCACGCAGACTTACCCGGAATCACCAGCGGACCGACGATGCCGATCGCCTCGCCAGCCGAGGCGGCCAGGTGCGGTATCCGCGCGCGCATCAGGCTCGCGGCCAGCTCGGGGACGGGGATTCCGGTCAGCACGGCCAGATCTGGCCGCGTCGCGTACGCCTTCGCAGGGCTGATGGGCTTTCCTGTCGTTCCCCGCGCCCGGGACGCCGCAGGCCTGCTCCGCCGTCTTCGCGCCGGCGCAGCCGGGGGCGTGCGGTTCGGGTCGGCCAGGCCATCGTCGGCCGGGACACCGAGCCACTCCCTGGGCGCGCTGACCGCGCTGGGCGCGCTGACCGCGCCGCCGGGCAGTTCGCTGCCGGCCCCCGGCCCGCCCGTTCCTAGCCCAGGCTCCGCGGCATTGGCGATGTCTACCAGGCCTATCCCAGACGTAGCCAGGATGCCCGCTATGCCTGCCACGAGCCTGCCGCAACCGAGGATCCTGACGTGCGCGGCGCGGCGCCGGGCGAGGGTCCGCGCGCCGCCGTCGCCGTCGCCATGCGCCAGGGACGCGGCAGCCAGCTCAGGCGCGAGCTGGGTACGCAGCGGCCGGGGAAGCACCCGGTAGGTGCCAGCCGGGAAATCGTCCAGCGCGCCGCCGGCCGCGAGCAGGGTGAGTACCCGGTCGGCCAGTTGCGCCGGGATACCGCGATCACTTGCCGCCGCTATCACCTGGGCGCGGTCACGGCTTCCATCGAGCAGGCTGATCACCCAGGCCGCATCGCTCATTCCGGTGAGCGCAACCGCTCGGCGTGGATCGATGCCGATCTGCAGGGTGTCGCGATCCCGCCAGACGGCAAGCAGGCCTGATTTGAGCGCTGGTCTCACGCGGCCAAGCGTGACAGGCGGGGCTGACAATTCCGGCGAGATCGGCGGCAGCCGCCGGGTGCGGAGCATCGCCGGGCGTGATCGATCTGCGGCTGCCTGTGGATGAGGGTGTGGATACCGTGGGGAGCGCACGGAATGTCGCTGTGGGTACCAGCGGAGAAGCCCGTGATTCCAGTGCTCTTCGACACGATCCGGCGAATCTACTTGTGATGATCTTCCATGCAGCCTGTGGACACCGGGGCAGAAACTTTCCGCGCGTAGCGGGCGCCGCATGCCTCGTTGCGTCCCGCGATCGGCGTCCCCGCGTCCCCGGGCCAGCCCGTAGCTCGCCAGCGCCCGCCCGCCCCGTGCGCAGCCCGCCCGTGCTCGTTCTGGCCCGCTGCCAACCCGTTGAATGTGAATTTCAACGGCATCCAACCCGCTCATGGCCGCATCGAGCGGGTTACCGCGGCCAGGCGCCGCCCCCGGCGCGATCGGACTGGGCGAAACCGGGAACCGCGGCCGCCGCCGGACTGCTGGTCCATATGGCGCGTCGCTGCTGCGTGCTGATCAGCCCTCAGGTGCCGGCGGGTCGTCCGCAGAGCTGCCTGGCTGGCCCGAATCGAGATCCGAGATATCCAGTTCCGGCCTGCCGCGCACGAATCCGCCTGGGTCGTCGAAGTCGTCCGCGGTCGGCAGCAGATCCGGGTGTGCCCAGACGGCATCCCTGCCGCTGACACCGCGCGCGTCAGTGAGACCGCGCCAGATTGCCGCAGCCTCCCTGAGCCGGCGTGGCCTGAGCTCGAGCCCGACCAGCGTGGCGAAGGTCCGCTCCGCCGGGCCGCCAGTGGCCCGGCGCCGCCTGATCGCCTCGGCAAGAGCACTCGCCTGGGGCAGCCGGTCGGCAGCCACGGCATCGACCACGGTCGCCACCCATCCCTCGACGAGGGCGAGCGCGGTTTCCAGCCGCGCCAGTGCGGCTTTCTGCTGTTCGGAGTCCTCCGGCTGGAAGAGCGCGGCGCCTGCCAGGGCCTCGTTCAGCGAATCCGGGTTTGCCGGATCGATCTGTGGCATTGCCTCGCGCAGCGCGGAGGTGTCAACCGTGATTCCCCGCGCGTAGTCCTCGACAGCCCCGAGCAACCGGGCGCGCAGCCACGGAACGTGCGCGAACAGCCGGTGGTGCGCCGCCTCGCGCATGGCCAGGAACAGCCGGACCTCGTCCGCGTTGACCGATAGCCCGTCGCCGAATGCGGCCACGCCGGCTGGCAGCAGCGCCGCGGTCCCCTCCGGGCCGATTGGCAGTCCGACATCGGTTGAGCTAACGACCTCGCGGGCGAGTGTGCCGATGGCTGCGCCGGTCTGGCCGCCGACCATCATCCCGCCGATCCTGCGCATCATCTCGCCGAGCCCGCCCAGGGCGCCGAGCCCGCCCATGCCGCCGAGCCCGCCCATGCCGCCGGTCAGCGCTGTCATCGCCGACCGCATCTCGGGCGGGAGTTCGCCACCGAGCTCCTCCGGGTCTTCAGCGAGCAGTCCGCCCATGGCATCGACCGCCCTGGCCGCGATCGGATCACAGAGCTTGGACCACACTGGAAGAGTGGCCTCCACCCACTCCGAGCGGCTCCATGCCTGGACCGTGCGGATGCCCGTGGGGAAACTGGTGACATCCTCCAGCCAGAGGTCGGCGACCCGGATGGCGTCCGCGACTTTCTGGCGCTCGATGTCGAGAACACTGGGATCGCCCTTGGCAGCGATCGTCTGGCGCGCAATGTTCTTAGCTAGGTCCCAGTTGACCGGACCGCCTTGCCAGGACATCAGGTCTGCGAACTGCCGTAGGGCGTCCGCGAATTGCTGCGGGTCACCGAGCGGCCCGAGCGGCCCGCTGCCGGCGCTGCCGCCGGGATCGCTGGAGCCGCCGCGGTCGCCAGGCGGGCCGAAGCCGAAGGGAGGATCAGTCATCACGGCTGCCTCTCAGGCAGGATGGAAGAGTCACGTCCGCCACGTTATCCGGGAGCGTCGCACCTTGAGTAAGCGAGAGGGCCAGGTTCGCCGAAGGCTGAGCACCGCCGCCGCTCCGGAGGCCGGTGCCGGTAGTGCGGAATCGGGCCTTGTGGCGCGCCGCCGCGGGCCCGTGGTCGCGGTTACCGGCGCAGCGCGGGGGCTCGGCCATGCACTGACGGTCCGGCTAGCAGCGTCGGCACGGATCGGCCGGGTGGTCGCCATCGATGATCACCGAGGTGACGTGACCGGCGTGACCTGGCGCGTCGTCGATGTGCGGGATCCCGCGCTTGCCGGACGCCTGACCGGAGTGAACGTCGTAGTGCACACGGACGTGGATCTCGCACCGGATTCCGACTACCGCGCGCGGCGGGCCTTCAATGTCCGTGGCGCGCAGACTGTGCTCACTTCGGCCGCCGCGGGGCGGGTGGGCCGGGTCGTCCTGGTCACCAGCGCGATGGTGTACGGCGCTAGCCCGGACAACCCGGTGCCGCTGGATGAGTCGGCGCCACTCGGCGCCGACCCCGACGGCAGCGTGGTGGGGGACATGCTGGAGATCGAGCAGCTTGCGCATCGCTCGGCGCGGACCCACCTTGGCATGGCAGTGACGGTCGTGCGGCCGGCCGCCCTGGTCGGCGAGGGCGTGGACACCATGGTGACCAGGCATTTCGAGGCGCCTCGGCTGCTGACGGTCAAGGGCTGCGCGCCCCGGTGGCAGTTCTGCCATGTGGATGATCTCGTCTCGGCGCTGGAACTGGCCGCGGCCGGCGACATAAGCGGCGAGTTCGCCGTCGGCTGCGACGGGTGGCTGGAGCAGGATCAGGTGGAAGAGCTCTCCGGGCTGCGCAAGATCGAGCTGCCAGCCGGCCTGACGTTTGGTACCGCCCAGCGCCTGCACCGGGCCGGGATAACCCCGGCGCCAGTCACCGACCTGAACTTTGTCGTCTATCCGTGGGTTGTCGACTGCCGGACGCTGCGAGATGCTGGCTGGCGGCCGGAATTCGACAACGCCGCCGCTTTCGGCGTCCTGCTCGAGCAGCGGGCGGGCCCACTTGCTGTCGCGGGGCGCCGCCTCGCCAGGAAGGAAACGACCATTACCGCGGCGGGCGCGACTGTTGCGGTGATCGGAACCGCGGCCATCGTGCGCCGGGCCAGGCGCCGCCGCCGTGCCACGTGACCTGAGCGCCATGGCGGCAGGTAGCTTTGCAGCGTGAACGTGATCAGGCTGGCTGAGCTGCGGCACGGGCCGCTATCGGTTGACGAGGCGCTGAGCGCGGTCAGGGATCCAGCCGCCGGAGGCATTGCCCTGTTCACCGGCGCCGTCAGGGATCACGACCACGGCAGGGGAGTCGTCCGGCTCTCTTATGCAGCCCACCCGTCCGCCGGGACCGCGTTGCGGCGGGTGGCGGAAAAGGTCGCGGCAGGCTTCGACATCCGGGCGCTTGCCGCCGTGCACCGGCTTGGCGAACTGGATGTCGGGGAACTCGCGGTAGTAGTGGCGGTGTCCTGCGTGCACCGCGGCGAGGCCTTTGACGCCTGCCGTGTCCTGATCGACGAGCTCAAGGCCACCGTGCCGATCTGGAAGCACCAGCAGTTCGGCGATGGCGCAAGCGAGTGGGTGAATGGTGCCTAGCCTGCCCCGCGGGTCCCGTCGCTTCGCGACGCTCCTTGTCGCCGCGGCCGGCGTCCTGGTGGCACTGGTGTTCGCGTCGGTTGCCTCCGTTCCCTATGTGGCGCTGACCCCTGGCCCCACGCTGAACACCCTCGGGAAGTCGGGCGGCCGCCCGATGATCGAGATCAAGGGTCATCGCACCTATCTCACCAAGGGCCACCTCAACATGGTGACGGTGTCCTTCCTCGGCGGCCCGCAAAGCGATTTCAACATCTTCGCCGCGCTGCGGGCCTGGCTCAGCCCGCACGACGCCGTGGTTCCCGAAGAGGAGATCTTCACGCCCGGCCAGACACAGCAGCAGGTGAGCAAGGAGGACACCGAAGAGATGGTGAACTCCCAGCAGACCGCCGCGGCGGCCGCGCTGTGCCAGCTGAAGATCCAGTTCAGGACAGTCGACAGGATCGCGGCAACTGAGCCAGGGATGCCGGCCCGCGGAGTGCTCCGCCCCGGCGACGTCATCTCGGCGGTCGACGGCAAGCTGGTGACCTGCACGGCAGACGCGGGGACACTGATCAGGGCAGGCCGGCCCGGATCCCCGGTGGAGCTCACGATCATCAGGAAGGGCAAGCCGGTGCGCGTCCGCCTGGTGAGCAAGAAGGTGCAGGGTGAGGCCATGATCGGGGTGGACGTCCAGGAGAGTTTCGTGTTCCCGTTTTCCGTGAACATCAATATCACGAACATCGGCGGGCCGAGTGCCGGGCTGATGTTCGCGCTGGGAATCATCGACAAGCTCACCCCGATGAACCTGACTGCCGGGAGATTCATCGCCGGCACCGGGGAGATCGAGGCGAATGGCACGGTGGACCCCATCGGCGGGATTCAGCAGAAGATGGCGGGAGCGCGGGCAGCGGGCGCCACGATCTTCCTCACGCCCGCTGCCAACTGCCCGGATGCCGCCGGTGCCGTCCCCGCGGGAATGCGCCTGATCAAGGTCAGCAGCCTTGGTGGCGCGATTCGCGACCTGCAGTCGCTGAAGGCGGGCAGGCCTGTTCCGTCCTGCTGACGCGGGTCGCCCGCATCAGCATGCCATCGCCATTTCGCCCGTACCCGCCATCATGCGCCTGTTCATGACGGGCGGCGGCACGGCCGCCTGCCACGATCATGGACGGATGCGAACGGGAACCTCGCCTCTTGCCGGTAAGTTGCCATCTGGGAGCATGTACCGGCGCGCCTGCACAGCCGTACGCGCGCCCCTCCGCGGAAACGTCAGCGGTGCCGTGCCCAAGGTTCAGCTAAGGGGGAAGGCGTGACCTTCCGAACTCCTGGCCAGCCAAGGCCGCCAGTCGGCCGGCCGCTTGTCCTTCCCCGCTGGCCGAAGCTCCTCATCCCGGTAGTAGCCGGCCTGATCGCCCTGATCGTGGTGGTCTCGGTAATCGCCGGAGTGTGGACCGACTACCTGTGGTTCCGCTCGGTCGGGTACACCTCAGTCTTCGGCACGACCTACGGCACGAGGTGGCTGCTGTTCCTCGTGACCGCGATTTTCATGGCTGTGGTGGTCGGTTTCAATGCGTGGCTCGCATACCGGCTGAGGCCCGCCTACCGGCCGGTGGTAGCGGACCGGCAAGGCCTGGAGGGCTACCGGACCATCATCGATCCGCACCGGCGACTGGTACTCGGGCTGCTACTCGGGCTGATCGGGCTGATCTCCGGGCTGACCGCGGCCTCGTCCTGGCGCACCTGGCTGCTGTTCGCCAACCGCACTTCGTTTCACACCGCAGATCCCCAGTTTCACTTGGATATCTCATTCTTCGTGTTCGTCTATCCGTTTCTGCGGATGGTGCTGACGTATCTCTTCGCAGCCGTCCTGCTGTCGCTCGCCGTGTCAGCCCTCGTGTATTACCTCTACGGGGCATTGCGCCCGCAGGTTAAGGGCCAGCGCGCAACTCCGTCGGCCAGGGCTCACCTGTTCGTGCTCGTGGGCATCTTCATGCTGCTGAAGGCCGCTGCGTACTGGGTGGACCGCTACGGGATTGATTTCTCGCAGCGCGGAATCGTGCAGACCGGCGCGTCCTACACGGACGTGAACGCCATCCTGCCGGCCAAGACGGTGCTCGCGGTGATCGCGGTGATCTGCGCGGCGCTCTTCTTCGCCGGCGCTGCGCGCAGGAACACGCTGCTGCCCGCGGTGGGATTCGGGCTGCTCGTGCTCTCCGCAGTGATCATCGGCGGTGTATATCCGCTTATCATCCAGCAGTTCGTGGTCAAGCCGAACGAGCTCGTGAAGGAGACCCCGTACCTTTCCCGTGAGATCGTCAGCACGCGGCGGGCCTACGGCGTCTCCGGGGTGAAGGTCACGCCTTATCCGGCCACGTCAACAGAGCCGCCCGCAGACCTGGCCAGGCAGGTGTCCGCGCTCCCGGATGTCAGGCTGATGGACCCCGGCGTGGTCTCGCAGTCATTCCAGCAGCTTCAGCAGGTAAAGAGCTACTACAAGTTCGCCAACGTGCTTTCCGTGGACAGGTATACGCTGCCGGGCGGCACGACGCCCCAGGACACGCTGATCGGCGTCCGCGACATGAGCGGCCCGCCGGCTGGCCAGGCCAACTGGATCAACTCGCACCTCGTCTACACCCACGGCTTCGGCGTCGTCGCCTCGCAGGCCAGCACGGCCCAGGCCGACGGCGATCCGGCCTTCACCGAGAACGACATCCCGCCTACCGGCGAACTCGGGCTCAGTCAGCCGCGGGTGTACTTCGGCGAGCAGGAGACGAGCTACGCGATCGTCGGCGGGCATCAGAAGGAACTCGACTACCCGAACGAGAGCACCGGCGGCCAGCAGAACACGACCTACACCGGAGGCGGCGGCGTGCCGATCGGCTCTGCCCTGAACCGCCTGCTGTACGCGATCAAGTACCGCCAGCTCAACATCCTGCTCTCCGGCGCCATCGACGGTAAGTCGAAGATCCTCTACATCAGGGACCCGCTGTCCCGGGTCGCCAAGGTCGCGCCGTTCCTCACCCTGGACGGCGACCCCTACCCGGTGGTCGTCGGCGGCCAGATGCTGTGGGTCGTGGACGGCTACACCACCACCGACAATTACCCCTACTCGCAGCGGCTGAGCCTGCCGGGGGCAACCACCAACAGCTACAGCCCCGGCGGGTCGGCGTCCGGTCAGGTCAACTACATCCGCAACTCGGTCAAGGCGACCGTGAACGCCTACACCGGCGCGGTCACGCTGTACCGGTGGAGCAACAACGACCCCGTGCTTGACACCTGGATGAAGGCGTTCCCCGGCATCATCAAGCCGACCAAGGACATCCCGAAGGCCCTGCTGGCGCATTTCCGCTACCCGGAGGTCCTGTTCGAGGCGCAGCGGCAGATCCTCGCCCAGTACCACGTCACGGTGGCGCAGGAGTTCTACGGCGGGCAGAACTTCTGGGCCGTGCCCACCGACCCGAGCGGTCTAACGCCGAAGCAATTCAGCCAGCCGCCGTATTACATGACGATGACCATGCCGGGCTACCGGCAGCCGGAGTTCTCGCTGACCACGTCGTTCACGCCGCGCGGCCGGGCCAACATATCCGCGTACATGGCCGTGGACAGTGCCCCGGGCCCCGGCTTCGGCACGATCCGGCTGCTAACGCTGCCGCAGGACACCGCCATCCAGGGGCCTGAGCAGGTGCAGAACGATTTTGAGTCCAATCCCGTGGTCGCGCCCGCGCTCACCTTGCTGCGGGCGGGCGGGTCCAAGGTAACCCAGGGCAACCTGATCACCCTGCCGGTTGGCGGCGGGCTGGTGTACTTCGAGCCGGTATACGTCTCCCAGTCGGCAGCCACTAGCTCGGGGTCCTACCCCAGCCTGCAGCGGGTGCTGGTGTACTACAGCGGCCGGATCGGATATGCGCCGACGCTGCGGGGCGCGCTGGCCCAGGTGTTTACCGGGGTGCCGAGCCAGCCAGCCACCGGCAAGCAGAGCCCGCCGCCCGCGCCCAGCGGGAAGGCCAGCGCGACGGTGCTGAAATTCCTGGGCCAGGCGGAGCGTTTCTACGGCCAGGCCCAGCAAGCGCTCAAGAGCGGCAACCTTGGCGCCTACGGCCGTGATATCGGCAAGGTAAAGGAGGCAATCGACAAGGCAAGGCAGGCGGCGCAGACCGGATCGCATGCGGCGAAGAGCACTGGCTAGTGCAGTACCGCGTAGGGCCCGTTCCGCCGCTACCCTTGTGCCGTCCGTCAGCACGAGCCCGCCCGGCTGATGGCGGCCGGCCGGACGCGCGCGCGGCATCGCCGCGAGTCCGCGCCGGTGACGCGAGGGCGTACGCTCGGTTCTGACGGACATAGGGACATCCAGAGCAAAGCTCACCTACCTGCTTCCGCACGCCTCGGGCAGGCCTCATCGGGAAAGGAAAAAGACTGGTCGTGGCGCCTCGTGTGCTTGTTGACGCGACCGCTGTGCCTGCGGACCGCGGAGCCGTCGGACGCTATGTCGACGGGCTAGTGAGCGCACTGGAGACCGCGGGGGCCGATCTGGCCGTTGCCTGCCAGCGCGCGGACGAGGAACGGTACGCGCGGCTGGTGCCCGGCGCCCAGGTCGTGGCCGCACCCACCGCCATCGCGCACCGCGCGGCAAGGCTTGCGTGGGAGCAGAGCGGCCTGCCGCTCGTCGCGCAGCAGGTATCCGCCGACGTGATCCACGCGCCGCATTACTCGATGCCGCTGCGGCCTGGCGCGCCCATCGTGGTCACCATTCACGACCTCACCTTCTTCACCGAGCCAGACGCGCACAATCCGGTGACTGCGACGTTCTACAAGTCGGCCATCCGGACCTCAGCGCGCCGGGCGACCCGGCTGGTCGTTCCTTCCAAGGCGACGAGAGACGAGCTGGTCCGCGTTCTCGGAGCCGATCCGACCAGGATCGACGTCGCTTATCACGGCGTGGACCACTCGCTCTTCCACCAGCCCGGCCCTGCGCAGGTGCGCCAGGTTTCCGCCCGGCTCGGCCTGCACGGAAAGCCCTATGTCGCCTACCTCGGCAGTCTTGAGCCGCGCAAGAACATCCCGGCACTGATCACCGGCTGGGCCGCGGCCGTCGCCGATCTCAGCGAGCCGCCCGCGCTGGTACTCGCGGGCGGCAGCGGCTGGAGTGACGAGGTGAACGAGGCAATCGCCGCCGTGCCCGCGCACCTGCGACTGGTCCGGCCGGGGTACCTGCACTTCACCGACCTGCCCGGCTTCCTCGGCGGAGCGCTCGTGGTCGCCTTCCCGAGCACCAGCGAGGGATTCGGCCTGCCCGCGCTGGAGGCGATGGCCTGCGGCGCGCCGGTCCTGACGACGCACATGACCTCGCTGCCCGAGGTCGGCGGTGATGCCGTCGCCTACACCGAGCCCGATGCCGACAGCATCCGCGCGGCGCTTCGCGCGCTGCTTGATGATCCGGCGCGCCGGGAGGCACTGGGCGTGGCGGGCCACGCGAGGGCCCTTGAGTTCAGCTGGGCTGCGTCGGCCGAGGCGCACATGGCCTCCTACGTGCGTGCGGCGGCGCAGGGACGGGAGTAGCCTCGCTGCCCATGCCGAGCGATTCAGGCCCTTCCTGGGAGCCAGCAGCAGGTGGCTGCGGAATTAGCGGACTCGAGGCGATCCTGCTGGTCGGCGGGCAGGGCACCCGGCTGCGCCCGCTGACCATCGCGATGCCTAAGCCGCTGCTGCCGACCGCCGGCGTGCCGTTCCTCGCGCATCAGCTGGCCAGGGCGGCCGCGGCCGGGATTGGCCGGGTCGTGCTGGCCACCGCCTACCGGGCGGAGATGTTTGCCGAGCAGTTCGGCGACGGATCGCAGTTCGGCCTGCAGCTTGAGTACGTCGGGGAAGACGAGCCGCTTGGCACTGGCGGCGGCATCAGGAACGCGGCCGCCAGCTTGCGCAGCGGTCCCGACGACCCGGTCGTCGTGCTCAACGGGGACATCCTTTCCGGCCACGATCTCGGCGCGCAGCTCGAGCTGCACCGCAAGGAAGACGCCGCGGTGACACTGCACCTCGTCGAGGTTCCCGACCCGGCCAGGTTCGGCTGCGTGCCAACCGATTCCGGCGGGCGGGTCACCGCGTTCCTGGAGAAGACCCCCCGGCCGGTGACCAACCGGATAAACGCCGGCTGTTACATCTTCAGGCGGCGGGTCATCGAGCAGATACCAGCCGGCCAGGTGATCTCGGTCGAGCGTGTCACGTTCCCCGCGCTGATCAGCGCTGATCAGGTCGTGATGGGCTATCCGGACAGTGCGTACTGGCTGGACGTCGGAACCCCAGAGGCATTTGTCCGCGGGTCATGCGACCTGGTGCTCGGCCGGCTTGCATCACCGGCGCTGCCCGGGCCGTGCGGGGAGGCACTGATACTGCCCGGCGGCGTGGTCGAGCCAGGCGCCGAGGCCAGCGGGGGATCAGTGATCGGCGCCGGCAGCCGCGTCGCCGCAGGCGCGCGCGTGCACGGATCCGTGCTGTTCGACGGGGCGGTGATCGGGGCCGGCGCGGTGATAGCCGGCAGCGTGATCGGATGCCGCGCCCGGATCGGCGCTGGCGCCGTCATCCGCGACGCTGTCATCGGCGACGGGGCGCAGATCGCCGAGGGCAACGAACTGCGCAGCGGGCTCCGGGTATGGCCGGGGATCGAGCTGGGGCCGACGTCGGTCCGGTTCTCCACGGACGCCTGAGGCATGACGCTGCCCGTTCCGGGCGCAGCCGCGCCGCCGCCCTATCCGGCCTGTCCGGGCCACGGCCGCCTGAGGCATGACGCTGCCCGTTCCGCCCTATCCGCCCTATCCGGCCTGTCCGGGCGCACGCGCGCCTGCCGTGCCGCTCACCAGGGAATGGCGCGCGCCGTTTCCGCTCGATGTCCGGCTGGTGCTGTCCGTGCACCGCCGCGGGCCGCGCGATCCCGCGTACCGGGTCAGCGCTGACGGTGCGGTATGGCGCACCTCGCGGACGCCGGACGGTCCCGGCACCCTGCGGGT
>OCZU010001546.1_pt1 | contig 15050 bp, 12 predicted proteins | sample 1539001 | NCBI WGS metagenome assembly OCZU01 (sample SAMEA3539306, study PRJEB22396) | soil metagenome | biome: tundra; feature: field; material: soil | place: USA | collected 2010-05 | depth 0.15 m | reverse complement strand
TGCGCTCGAGCGCAAGATCACTCCCTCCAAAACACGTGGAAGATTCCCATCTGGCTGCTATGCGGAAATTTCTGCATGACTTCCACGCGCACCTCGGGGGTCATCCTGGCGGAGGGGAAGAGCGGCGCTTCATTGATTACTACCACTTTCAGATCGTCGGATTGCAGTGCCTTCAATACTTCCTCTGCCGGTACGCCCCCATCGTCGCGCGTTACGTTCTTCAGCCCGGAGAGAAAATACAGCTCTGAACATTCATTACCCGCATACATCAATCCGTTTGGCGAATGCTGCTGCAGAAAATGAATCAAGCCCGCAAAATCCCCGGCATAATTGACCCGTAATCCGCCTGCTCGCTCCAGTTGCAGTTCATCCATCCGTCCCACTTTGTGGGTAAATTCATAAACGTAATCCGGAACCAGCCTAACCACGCCAAACAGCAGATAAAATCCCATCACTGCGGCCAATACATAGGTGCCCGGTTGCCTCTTAACGGTGGCCACAATCGCCACCGCGGCCAGCAACGTCAGCGGCAACGAATAGGAGAGATAAATCGACGCGGCGAAAGGATACTGCACCAGGCTACACACCGCCGCCAGGGAAATGAGTACCATGATCCGCTGCTGTTGGAGTTTTGATGGGCCGCTCCGCTTCCCTGCCCCCAGCACGACAGCCGCGCCCAGCAACACCACCAACGGGGTCAGCGTCGCAGCTGAATACCACACTCCCAAAATGATCTCACTCGACGTCGCAGCCTTCACGAGCATCACCATCAACCCCAGGCCGACAGCAGCGCTCACGATTTTCCCCTGAAATTCGCGCAAGTACATCGCCGCCGCAACCAATCCCGCTAATGCCAGCGCGAAGATGCTTTTCTCGAGCGACACGGGAGGAAGCACTCCCAGCGCCGTCGAGCGTGTGATTGCGCTTGCCGTCACGCCCGAAAAGAGCTGGCCGAGCGCTCCCAAGCGCGCATACAGCAGCAAGAAAATAATGACCGGACTTATGAACCCGCAGAGAAATGGAATCACCGCCCGAAATATTGTTTTGAATCGTTGTCCTGTTCCCACCCGCACACTCTGTTCTCTCCGCAGGATCAGCCCCACCAGCACCGCGGACGGCAGCAGGAAGTGGTACAACTCCGCCATCCCCAGTCGCGAGTGGAGCACAAGAACCAACGTCGCCAGGAACAGCAGCAGCGCGCTCACGCTAAACACGCGGTAGGGCCAGCTATTCTGCGAATCCTCATCTGCCAAACTTTTTGTCGAACTTCTTTCCGAACTCTCCCGCGAGTTCTCGCTTTGTTCCAGAAAGGCTAGAAACAGCAACGCGCCGGCAATGTAGTACGCTCCGATCACCTTGATCAGGATCGACACTCCGCCACATACTCCCGCCACAAAGAGCCATCGTCGCGTCCGCGCTTCCAGGTAGCGGAGCAGCGCCGCCGCTCCAAACGTCGCAAAGAACAGGTTGTACCAGGAAGGCATTGCCGCCGGATAATTCGGATAACTCCACGCTACTGCCAGCAGCGTGATCGCTCCCGCTACCATCGCCGAAGTAAAGCGCAGCGCAATATAATAAACCGCCGGAAGCCAGGCCAGAAAAAACAGAAACACACAGAAGCGCAGCGACATCAGATTCACACCGAATGCTCGAAACGCCAGCGCATGAATAAAGCTCAGCCCCCCAGTGTAGATTTCCGCAAAATCGCGATGCGGAAGTTGCCCCTGCATCACCCGCAGCGCGCTTTGGCTTAGAGCCCCGTCGTCGGACGGCGCCCATCCCCGGCCAATGTGAAACCCGGCATAAATTCCTGCCACGGCCAGAACCACAGCCAGTACCGTCAAACGTACCAGCCACCCTTGCGCGGCGATCAACACCGCCACTTCACCTTCGCTGGCGGCCTCGACCGGCTCCGTGCACTGTTCGTGAACCCTTATTTCTACACTCAACGGCGGATCGATGCGCAGCCCTGACTTCGCGGGAGTATTCTCCATTTCCGTCTTCACTTCGCCTCCAGCGCCGTCAGCCGGATCTTCGCCTCTTTGCTGTTCTGGTTCAGTTGCAACGCCTGCCAATACTCTGCCCGCGCAGCAGACATATTCCCGCTGCCTTCGAACGACACTGCGAGCCAATAGTGGTAGTCCCAAACCTTCGGATCCATGGCCGCCGCCTGCAGCAGGTAAGACTGCGCCTCCGCGTTCCGCCCATCCTGCAGAAGTGCGCGTCCCAGAAAATGTTTCGGAGCCGCTTGTTCCGGGACTAACTGCACCGCGCGCGACAGCAATTGCTCTGCTTCCCGATACTGACCATCCATCAAGTGAATATTGCCGCAGTTGTAGAGCGCCGAATAAAGATTTGGTTCCTTCTCCAGAATCTCCGAACAAAGCGCATAAGCCCGCTCATAGTCGCCCATTTGTCCATATAAGCCGGCGAGTCCCGCCATGCCCACTTCCGATTTGGAGTAATCCGGATTTACCCGGTCGAGCCAAACGCGGCCTTCCTCGAACCGGCCGGCGTGGATGTACACTTCCGCAAGCGCCAATGGCCCATAACCATACTCCGGATGGTCTCTTACGACCGACTCCGCCAGCTCAATCGCGCGATCATGCGCGCCCCGCTGGCTATACTCTTTCGCGAGCCCCGCCCCCGCATACGGATTTCCCGGATACAGAGCTTCCCCGCGCGTCAGCATGAGCAGATCGCTACCCCAGTACACCTGCTGCACAATCGATGCGCACACATAACCACCACATAGCACGAGTACCGCGCACCCCTGCATTGCTTGCGCACTCCATCCCTTCATGGACGGAAGTCGCCGCAGCCCGATTGCCGCCAGAATCGCAAATCCGATCGACGGCAAATACATGTAACGGTCGCGCACAAAATCGCCATTGCTAAAATTTCGCAAATACAGCGCGGGCGCGAGTCCCACCAGCAGCCACCACCCCGCAAACGCGACGACAGAATTCCCTTCGCGCCTATTCCAATACCACAATCCAATCAACGCCGCACCTAACACCGCTGCCGGCGCCGCCACTTGGCTGAGGATTGCGCCCGTCACATATGGGGTGTAATAGAGTCCCGTAATGCCCACCGGAACCAGCAACTGCCGCAGATAAATGGACATCACAAGCGGCAAAGTCCGCGCCATGTCCATCATTCCGTGATTGGGAGTGAACTGCCCAGTTGCATGCAGCAGCGCGTGCTTTCGCAGCAGTGCGTACGCCAGCGTCACCACTACGTACGGAGCCGCCTCCCTCGCCGCCCCAAGAACTCTTCGCCCCGGCGATGCCCTCGTCTCCGCTGGATGCAGCCACGAGTAGATTCCCACCAGCGCCGAAAACACTATCGCCATCTCCTTCGTCAATAGCGCGCACGCGAGCAGCGCCAGCGAAGCGATCCACCATGCCGTTCTCTTCTTTCGCGCGAAATTGCGCCCGGAATTGCGCTCCGAATCGCGCCCGCTAAGAAATGCCCCAAAAGCCAGCGCGGCTAAAGTTGTTACCATCGTGTCCGAAGCTGCCGAAATCCATGTGACGGGCTCAATATGAATCGGATGCAGCGCAAAAATCAGCGCCGCCAGCGCTGCCGTCCAGTATTCCAATCCCAGCCGTCGCGCCAGCCAAAACACTGCTGCCACCGCGCCCACGTGCAATAGGACCGCTCCCAGGTGCCATCCCCACGGCCGCAATCCGAACAATGTGTAATTCAGCATCGACCACGCCACGAACAGCGGCCGGTAATACACCTGCTGTCGCGCCATGTGGTACCACAGGTCACTCCCGAACGCCCGCGGCAGATTACTCCAGGTCCGGATGATCGGGCTGTTTACAATCTGCGGCCAGTCATCCCATACAAAATCGAAAGACAGCGAGCCGCTGTAAATCACAAAAGTAACCAGCGCAAGCAAAGGCAGCAGAACACTCGGCCGTCGCAGATACTTGGCCAACAATTCCGATGCGCTAGGTTCCAGATGCCCTTGTGTCTCTTCCATGTGCTTCGTGTCCAGAGTCGATCGCTGCGCTCCAGATCAGCCCATACTAACCTTCCCTCTCACTCGCCGCATGTTACTCAGGTTACCTACGTGTGCCACTTATTCCCTTATTTCGCCCTCCTGTTTATGCGACGATCATTCCATGGGGGCTGTCACGGGAGCCACACCCGCCAAGGTACTGTCGCCGGTCTTGTGCGTCGATCTCGACGGCACTTTGATCAGGGGAAATGTGCTTTGGGAGTGCGTCTTCGCCCTCCTCAAAACCCGCCCTATCACGCTCCTGCTGCTCCCCTTCTGGTTGCTTTCGGGACGAGCCTCCCTCAAACGCAAGCTCGCCGCGCGGATCCACCTCAACCCCGCCTGTCTTCCCTATCGGCAGCAAGTTCTTGATTTTCTCCAGCGGGAAAAAGCCACCGGGCGCCGCATCGCGCTCACAACCGCCGCCGACCGCGACCTTGCCGAAACCATTGCCAGTTATCTCGGCCTCTTCGACGAAGTACATGCCAGCGACGGACAACTGAATCTCAAGGGAACGAACAAAGCTGCGTTTCTAGCCAAGCACTTCGCCCAGACCGGCTTCGACTATGTGGGCGACTCCGCCGCCGATGTAGAGGTTTGGCGTAACGCTCGCGCAGCGTACGTGGTGGGCACCGAAGCCCGCGCCGAGCAAGCCGCAGCCGTAACGACCCTCACCGGCACGATCCTCGAACCGACTGCATCGTTCCGCGCGTCGTTCCGCACATGGATCGACGCCCTCCGCGGCCATCACTGGGCGAAAAATCTTTTGCTCTTTCTGCCCCTTGCACTGTCGCACAACCTCGCGGTCCCGCCCATTGTCCGCACCTTCGTCGGCTTCGCACTCTACGGCTTTTGTGCCTCCGGACTCTATATTCTCAACGACCTTCTCGATCTCCATTCCGATCGCGAACATCCATGGAAAAAGGAGCGCCCATTTGCCGCCGGCGCAATCTCAATTCCCGAAGGTTTGCTCGTGTCGTTTATCTTGCTCTCGTCGGCGCTCGGCCTGGGATTCTTACTCAACGTGCAATTCGGCCTCGCCCTGCTCGGATACGTTGCGCTTACGATGTTGTATTCGCTCTATCTCAAGAAGATTGCTCTGCTTGACGTCTTCATTCTTTCGAGCTTCTACAGCTTCCGCATCCTCGCCGGAGCTCTGATTTCTGCCACGCCGCTTTCGCAGTGGTTCCTGGCGTTCTCGATGTTTGTCTTTCTTAGTCTGGCGATGGCGAAACGTTACTCTGAGTTGCTTCACGCCAGCGACTTAGTCAAGACGGGTAACTCGGGTCGCGGCTATCGCGCGGGCGACCGCGAATTGCTGCTTTCGCTCGGCGTGGGCAGCAGTTTTTCCGCGGTCGTTATCTTCAGCCTCTACGTTCACAGTCAGGACGTGCGCCTGCTCTACTCCTCGCCGGAGTTTCTCTTCTTGCTTTGCCCCATCGTTCTTTATTGGCTCAGCCGAACCTGGCTGCTGGCGCATCGCGGAGAATTAAAGGAGGACCCGGTCACGCTTGCCATCCGGGACCCCGTCAGTTACGGGGTTGCCGCGGCGGCGGCGGCCGTCATCGCTGTGAGTATGATACACGTGAGTTGATTAGGGTGACAGCCCTAGGTCTAGTTGGTTTGCGAAGTAACTCGAATTGCTTTCGGTACGCTTAGTATGTCTGGTCAATCAGCCGCAACCTTGTGCAAGGAATACGTAGCCTCGCCGCCCATCAAGCGAGTTCTCTCGTGGGGCCGTTACCCGAAAATCGCGCACCATCGCGTGCACAGGCCGGCGTGGAATGACCAGGTGCCGGAACTTCTCAGAACTGCCGCGCCTGGCTTCCTACTCCCCTATGGCCTCGGCCGCAGCTACGGCGACTCTTGTCTGAACTCCGGACGAGAGCTGATTGACTGTCGCCGACTCAACCGCATCCTCGGTTTTGACGAATCCACTGGCATGGTCCGCTGCGAAGGCGGCGTCAGCCTTTCCGACATCATCGACGTATTTCTCCCTAAAGGATGGTTCCTTCCGGCCACGCCCGGCACTCGCTTCGTCACCGTCGGCGGAGCCATTGCCAACGACGTGCACGGTAAGAACCATCACTGCGCTGGAACCTTCGGCGCTCACGTTCGCCAAATCGGACTGCATCGCTCGAACGATGGTCTTGTGATCTGCAACTCTGAAGAAAATCCCGACATGCTTCGCGCCACCATCGGTGGTCTCGGTCTGACCGGTGTGATCGCCTGGGCAGACATCCAACTCAAACGAGTAACTGGTGCGTGGATCGACGCCGAGTCCATCCCCTTTCAGACCCTAAATGCTTTTCTCGACCTGAGCCTCGAAAGTAACGACCGCTTCGAATACACCGTGGCCTGGCTCGACTGTTTCGCCGGGAAGAACCCTCGTGGCATCTTCTTTCGCGGAAACCATGCCGCCGATCATGGCAAGGAATTCCATCCCAAGCGCGGCCCCAAACTGCCCTTTGCACTGCCGGCCTGGTTCCTCAACCGTTATTCTGTAAGAGCCTTCAACACCGCCTACTACAGGATTCACGCGGCCCAAAAGGGCGCAGCCGTCGTGCCTTACGACACGTTTTTTTATCCGCTCGATTCTATTCGGCAATGGAACCTGCTCTATGGCAAACAAGGTTTCCTGCAATATCAGTGTGTAATCCCGGAAACAAACCTTGAAGCTTTCGAGGAGTTACTCGATCGCATCGCGCGCTCCGGCATGGGCTCTTTCTTAGGTGTGCTGAAGCAATTCGGCTCTGCGCCACCGGTTGGTATGCTCTCATTCCCGCGGCCCGGGCTTACCATCGCGCTCGACTTCGCCATGCAAGGCGAGCGCACGCTCAAACTCATGCAGTCGCTCGATGAAATTGTCCAGCAAAGCGGCGGAGCGCTCTACCCCGCCAAAGACGCTCGCATGAGCCCCGCTCTGTTTGAGGTCTCGTTCCCGCGCTGGCGGGGCTTTGTTCCCTACATCGACCCGAAGATGTCATCCTCATTCTGGCGACGCGTGACGGGAGCCCAATAACAATGACAGTCACTGCGTACCCCACATCTTCGCGCCCCGCAGCCACGTCCGCCAGCGCCATAGACGCAACTGCCATGAATAAGATCGTCGTCCTCGGCGCCACGTCCGGCATTGCGCTGGAAGTCCAGCGCTTATTAGCTCGCCAGGGTTGCGAGTTACTTCTCGTAGCTCGCTCGCCCCAGCGCCTCGCTGAGCTCCAGGCCGACTTAGCGGTCCGGGGCGCACCGCAAGTCCTGACTTACTCTGCTGACTTAGTTTCCATTCAGCAGCACGCCGCCATCTTTGAATTTGCCCTCCACAATTTCCCCGACTTTGACACCGTGCTCCTTGCTTACGGCTGCATGCACAACCAGAAGGATTGCGAAACCTCGGTCGACGTTCTGCTCGAAGAATTGCAAGTCAACTTTGTCAGTGCGACCGCGATCCTAACCCTGTTCGCCGCCGATTTGGAACGCCGGCGCTCCGGATGCGTGGCCGCCATCACCTCCGTCGCCGGAGATCGAGGACGCCGCTCCAACTACGTCTACGGCTCCGCCAAAGGCGCGCTTTCCCTCTTTCTCCAGGGACTCCGCAGCCGCCTTCATCCCGCCGGCGTCCGTGTCATCACCATCAAGCCCGGACCGGTGCAGACTGCCATGACCGATCACCTGCCTAACTCCGCGCGCTTTGCCGACCCCGAGCAGGTTGCCCGTGACATCGTGGGGGCGCTCGAACGCCGCTCTCCCGACGTCCTCTACACTCCAAGAGTCTGGCGCTACGTCATGACCGCCGTCCGGCAAATCCCGGAGACAATCTTCAAGCGCTTGTCTTTCTGACAATCAGCCCCATAGAAAAGGGCCGCATCGCTGCGGCCCACTCTTACGATTATCGGGAACTCATCACGACCCGAAGCATGGGCCGCGCCCTCAGCGGCTAAAGCCTGTGTCTTTATTCGCTCTGGGCGGTACGGCTGAAGCCGTGCCCTTCCCCAGACGTACCCTACCCCAAGCGATCCTACCTTCTTCCGCGCCCGCCGCCACCGCCGGAATGGCCACCACCGTGACCTCCCTGACCGCCTCCCGGACCGCGTCCGCGACCGCGCCGCCGGCGGTTGCGATCGCGATCGCCGCCACCGCCGCTGGGACGCCCCTCTCGCGCACCTTCTGGACGCGCGGCACCCGCCTCGACCGACGCAACTACTCCATCCACACGGTTGAAGTTCGGCTCCTCATCCGCGTCGAACTCTGCACCGCCTTCGATCACTGCTGTGGGTGCACCCTGCGGCACTGCGGGTGCCGGACCTGACGATGGAAGATCCGCTGCCGCGTCCGTTTCCGGAGGCGGCGGAGGCCCGCCCATCTTGGCCCGCTGCTCTTTCAGAATCGCCTTCCGCGACAGTTTGATCCGGTTGCCTTCGACGGCCAGAACCTTCACTAGCACCTGGTCGCCTTCTTTCAGTTCATCGCGAACATCCTTGATTCTGTGCTCGGCGACTTCGCTGATGTGCAGCAGTCCGTCCAAGCCCGGCAGAATCTCGACGAACGCGCCGAAATCCGCGAGCCGGCTGACCCTGCCGAGATAAGTCTTCCCTACCTCGGCCGAAGCGGTCAGATCGCGGATGATCTGCAAAGCCTTGTTCGCCGAGACTTCATCGTTCGACGCTACGTTGACTTTGCCGGAATCTTCCACGTCGATCTTTACGCCGGTCTGCTCGATGATGCTGCGAATCATCTTGCCACCGGGCCCAATCACGTCGCGAATCTTGTCCACCGGAATCTGCAGGGTGTAGATACGAGGCGCATACGCCGAGACCTTCACGCGCGGCTCGCTCAGAACCTCGTCCATCTTTTCGAGGATGAACAAGCGCCCACGCTGCGCCTGCGCCAGCGCTTCCCGCATGATTTGCGAAGTGATTCCCGCAACCTTAATATCCATCTGCAGCGCGGTGATGCCGTCTTTGGTTCCGGCAACTTTGAAATCCATGTCGCCGTAATGATCTTCCGCGCCCGCGATGTCGGTCAGGATGGCGTACTGCTCGCCTTCCTTCACCAATCCCATCGCAACGCCGGCCACCGGAGCCTTCAACGGGACGCCGGCGTCCATCAGTGAGAGCGAGGCGCCGCAAATGGTGGCCATCGACGATGATCCGTTCGACTCCAGAATGTCGGAGACGACGCGCATCGCGTAAGGCCAGTTGTCTTCGGTCGGGAGCACCGCCGTAATGGCGCGCTCGGCGAGAGCGCCATGGCCGATCTCGCGGCGTCCGGCGCCACGCATGAAGCCGACTTCGCCCACGGAGAACGGCGGAAAGTTGTAGTGCAGCATGAAGCGCTTCTTGGCTTCGCCTTCAAAACCCTCTAGACGCTGCATGTCGTCACTGGTGCCGAGCGTGGTCGTAACCAACGCCTGGGTTTCACCGCGGGTGAAGACTGCGCTGCCGTGCGCGCGCGGCAGAACACCGGCTTCGATCCAGATCTCGCGGATCTGGTCGAACGCACGCCCGTCGGGACGGTGCTTGTGATCGATCACCTGGTTACGGAAAATGCGCTCACGCAGGATCTCGTAGTACTTCTTGAGCTTCGCCTGGCCTGCTTCGTCGTCCTCCGGCAGAGCAGCCAGCAGTTCCTTCTCCAGCGTCCGCACCAATTCGTAGCTTTCGGATTTCGGATGTTTTCCGGTATCAAGAGCGTCATGCAGTCGCTTGCCGATCTTCGCTTCCAGGCTCTTGCAGTAAGCGTCATCGAATTCCGGCGGCGTCACCTCGCGCTTCGGCTTGCCGACCTTGCTGCGCAGTTCGTTGATGGCGGCACAGATCTTTTTGATTTCGGTGTGCGCGAATTCGATCGCGTCCACCACTGTCTCTTCCTTTACTTCCTTCGCACCGGACTCGATCATGACAATCGCATCGGCGGTGCCGACGACCATGATGTTGAGCAGGCCGTCACGCATTTCGGTATATGTGGGATTGGCGATGAAGCGGCCTTCAACCAGGCCGACACGCACGGCGCCGAGCGGGCCGAGAAACGGAATATCGGAGAGGGTCAGGGCGGCCGAAGCGGCGTTGATGCCGCAGACATCGGGATCGTTTTCCGTGTCGGCGGACAAGACAAGAGCGATGACCTGGGTCTCGCACTTGAAGCCTTCGGCGAACATCGGACGGACCGGCCGGTCAATCTGGCGGCAGGTGAGAACCTCGCGGTCGCTCATGCGCCCTTCGCGCTTGATAAAGCCGCCGGGGATGCGTCCGCCGGCATAGGTGTACTCGCGGTAGTCGACGGTGAGCGGAAAGAAGTCGATGCCCTCGCGGGGTTCGGGATTAGCGGTGGCAGTGGCGAGGACAACGTTTTCGCCGAAGCGCACCACGGCGGCGCCGTGGGCCTGCTTGGCAAGTTTTCCAGTTTCAATAGAGAGTTGTTTTCCGCCTGCGATTTCGACGGCAACTTTTATGGCTTCAGGCTTCATAGATCATCCTTTATTTGGGCAGAAGGGCATGCACGCCGGTACGGAGTTCGCGTGGATAGGCGTAGGCCAAGTTCGCGGTTGGGAACGCACATTGCTAAGGCTCTCGGAGTCTGGAACCGGCCCCACACGGAACCGGTCGCGCTCTTATTTGCGGATGCCGAGCTTGGAAATAACGGTTTTGTACCGTTCCGAGTCGTACTTCTTCAGGTAGTCGAGCAGACCACGACGCCGGCTCACCATCATGAGAAGTCCGCGGCGCGAGCCGTGGTCTTTCTGGTGCGTTTTGAAGTGTTCCGTCAGCTGACCAATGCGCTCGCTCAGCAGCGCGATTTGAACTTCGGGACTGCCGGTATCGGTAGCGTGCGTGCGATACGCGTCAACGACGGATTGCTTTTGCTCTCTGGCTAACACTAACCTGTTGCACTCCTGTCTCTCTCGTTTTCGTAACGAGTTCGAGAATAACACAGCTCAGTGCAAAGTTGCCAGTAGTCCAGTCTGGACGAAGTTCCCAGTTCCCGGTTCTCAGTTCTCAGCGGACCATTCCCTGTTGAGCGTGGACGATTCTGAGTTTTTCCGAGAACTGAGAACTGAGAACTCGAATCGAGGTTATACTAGGATCACACTCGAAACAAACGAGGGATGCGGCAATCTTCTGGTTTATTCCAGTGGTTTATTCCAGGGACAAAAGCAGGGCCAACCCTACAGACGCTTCATGTAGCCGGCCATAAATAATGAAAATATAAAATACGGGGGGATTTTGGTATGCCACGAGGCCGATCGACTTTTTCCAAACGTCAGAAGGAACAAGCGCGCCAACAAAAGCAGCGGGACAAGAACGAGCGCAAGACCCAGCGCAAGCAGGATCAACCGGAAGGCGTTGTGGTGGACGAAGCCGAGGAATTGCGTCAGATGCGTGAGCACGCCGCAGAGCAGGCGGCGCTGTTCGGCATCGGCAGCGACGATGAAACTGATTCTGCCGAACTAATCACACCGCACGGCAAACAAGCCGATCACTAAACTCCAAGCTAGTGGAGGGACGGGCGTCTCGCGAGCCTGCCCTGAGCGCAGTCGAAGGGTCCAGCCGGGCGGGAACGCCCGGCGCTCCACCAACAAAAGCTAGACAAAGACCTCACCCGGTAAAGCCGTCAGCGTCCGAGATGCCAGGGTGTTTTCAACAAACCGCTTCGGACGATCGCTCGCCGCCCCATCCACCTGCTTGCGTTCGATGCGCAGCTTCAAAGTGCGCTCGATATTGCGCAGCTCCAGAACCTCCGCGCCTGTGACCAGGGTGGAGGCTCGGCCCTGAGAGCCAGCCCGTCCGGTACGCCCGACGCGGTGAATGAAGTCTTCCGCCATCTTCGGAATGTCGTAGTTGATCACGTGCGCCACGTCATCGCAGTGCAAGCCACGCGATGCGATATCGGTCGCAACCAGCACTTGGTAGCGGCCTTCCTGAAATCCGCTCAAGGCGCCGTTGCGCTGGGACTGCGTGCGATCGCCATGAATCATGGCGGCCGAGAAGCCATCGCGCTCGAGTTCCTGGGCCAGCCTGTGGGCGCCGCGTTTCGTGCGCGTGAAGATCAGGGTCTGCCCTTTTTCCTCATACAGCAACTGCCGCAGCACATCCAGTTTCTCGGACGGGCGCACCTCGTAGGCTTCGAGCGACACGCTCTCCGCAGGCTTTAGGACTGAGCCCAGCGCGATCCGCACCGGCTCCCGCGTGTAGTCGTTCACCAGCGCGGCCACCGACTGCTCCATGGTGGCTGAGTAACACAGTGTCTGCCGGCGCTGCGGCAGAATTTGCACGATACGCCGGATGGCCGGAAGAAAGCCCATATCCAGCATACGGTCGGCTTCGTCGAGCACGAGTATCTTCACGTGACGCAGGTCCGCGAACTTGCGGGTAATGAAATCCTGCAAGCGTCCCGGAGTAGCGATTACAAATTCGCAGCCGGAGCGAAGACTGTGGATCTGCGCCTTCTCCGCTACGCCGCCGATCACCAGCGCCGCCTTCGGCATATTTTTGTCGCGCAGTTGTTCGTACTGCTCGTGAACTTGCATGGCCAATTCGCGTGTGGGCAACAGGACCAGAGCGCTGACCTGCTTGGCTGATTCATGTTTCGATGGTTCAGGCTTCGACGACTCATGTTTCGATGGTTCGGCGCGCAGCATCTCGATGATCGGAATCAGGAACGCGAGGGTCTTGCCGGTGCCGGTTTGGGCGGTGCCAATGACGTCCTTGCCTTCAAGGGCAGGAGAAATGGCGCGCGCCTGGATGGGTGTGAGGGTAATGAATTGAGCTGCCGCCAACTTCTGCTGCAACGCAGCAGACAAGGGCAGTTCCGTAAATGTGGTCATTCGATTGTTTTCTTTCTGGAGGGGCTTAATGTCAATTTCTCAGACAAATGTCGAGAGTTCGCATGCCGCTCGCATTGAAATTGGCGCTGGAACCGAACGGCGGGCAGGAAATGCGGAAGTGTATCGGATCCAACAGGATCCCCGCGTGACGAGCAAACCGTAGCAAAAGCGTTAATAGCAGTATAGCAGAAGAGACCGCGGCGCGCGGTTACGTCGGTCATAAGGCGAGAAACATGTCGATGCGCCTGTGCTGGCGCGGATGGCAGGCCATCGGGGAGTGCTCCGGGTGAAAAAAATCGTTTCACAGTGTCGCGGACGACGAAACGGGTGTACTATAGTGCGGTTTTTCGGGATCAAAATGAAAATTCCCATTTGGAGGTCTGTATGGCTGCCAATCCGCTTCCCACCTCAACCCTGACGCTCGCCACTGAGAAAACGCCGACCGAAGCGACCCTGCACTGCTCAGGCAGAATCACCAATGAAACCGCCGATCAGTTGCGCGAGACTGCGCGCAACCTGATCGCCGAAAACAAGCGCCTCGTGATCGACCTCAGCAATGTCAACTACCTCGACAGCTCCGGGCTGGGCATGATTGTCGGTGTGTACATCACGGCCAAGAAGGCCAAGTGCCAGTTGAGGCTCATCAATCTCAGCCCGCGCGTGAAGGAGATCTTCACTCTCACCCGGCTGGATGAGGCGCTGGCAGGCCACGACGATTATCTCGGAGTTACTCCGGACTAACCGGCTCTCTGCGCTCCATTTGTTTGTGAGCAAGTATTTATGAGCAAGAAGATTATCGTGTGCGCCGATGGAACCTGGAATACACCTCATGGGGTTGGCGCCGAGGTAAATGACACAAATGTGCGCAAGCTTTACTGCGCTCTCGCAGACGACCCCTCACAGCTGCGCTACTACGATAGCGGAGTTGGCACGGATGGGACTCCCATAGATCATCTGTTCGGCGGGGCCATGGGCGAGGGGCTCTTCCAAAAAATTCAGGATGGCTATGAATTCGTCTCTTATGTCTACGACCCTGGGGACGAAGTCTATCTCTTCGGGTTCAGTCGTGGCGCCTACACCGCGCGCAGTCTCGCAGGCATGATCGCGCGTTTTGGCGTTCCCACAAAGAACCTCGACAATATGACCGTAAAATTAATTTTTGACGCGTACCGGGAGCCAGACCCCGCCAAGAAAAAGCAACTGCAGTCTGGCCTCGATCAACAGTATGGATTGGGGCCAGTCGTCATCGGCATGGTCGGCGTCTGGGACACGGTAGGATCGCTTGGAATTCCAGGCTTGCTCTTTAGCATCTTCGACCAGAAGAAGTACGGATTCCTCGATACTACCTTGCATCCGAACATAAAAAAGGCCGTTCATGCGGTCTGTATCGATGAGCGTAGAGCGCAGTTTCAGCCCACTTTGTGGACGAATCCAGATGGATCGATGCGGGCCAACGACAACGTGGTTCAGCAAGTATGGTTTGCTGGAGTCCATTCCGATGTCGGTGGCGGATATGAGCAGTCCCAGTTATCCGATATCACCCTCAGTTGGATGATGCGCAAAGCTAAGGAAAAAGACTGCGACTTGAAATTCAGCGCGCCCGCCGAGGCGCAATACCTGTCGCCGGCCGCGGCCAATGCAATCGGGCCCGCACACGATGAGTGGAAGTTGATTCCGTGGGGAATTCCGAAACATCGAACGGTTCCACGGAATGCTGTTATGTCCAACACGGTGCAGCTCAGGCTCGATGGGCTCCCGCAGTACGCGCCTGAGAATCTCGCGATCTCCAACCGCCAGCTGAGCGGCTACCCAATCGCAAACGTCTTGCCCTACCAACCATGACGCCGGGGCCTGAACGCATCGCTCACTTTTTCTTTCTACTCGTTTTCTCGGCGATCGCAACAGCGTCATCGAGCATTTTGTCGATGCGCCGGCCTTGAGCGTCCGGAGTCCGGTAGTAGAAAATGCCAAACAGATGTCCGCGCCGGCGAGAGGCCGACATGCGATCCCAACCTTCACGGGCGCGCGGATGGCGCGCGAAAGCGACCTGCAGAACAGGCGGCAGTTCTCGTTCCGCCTCCATGACGTTGAGCAGGCGTTCCGCAATTTGTTCCGCGCGACGCACGCGGGCTTCGGCGCTCTTAGGTTCAGTGATCCACTTGGCAATGTCGTTGCGCGTGGAGTGATTCAACTCGTCATACCAGCGCCGCAGCGAGC
>OCZU010001544.1_pt1 | contig 15066 bp, 16 predicted proteins | sample 1539001 | NCBI WGS metagenome assembly OCZU01 (sample SAMEA3539306, study PRJEB22396) | soil metagenome | biome: tundra; feature: field; material: soil | place: USA | collected 2010-05 | depth 0.15 m | reverse complement strand
GGGAATGGATGGGAGTCTTGTCCCCTTTGTGCGGCGCGTACCGTAACACCCGTACTTTTTAAATCGCAAACTCACCGAACATCTTGCGCGCCGAGATCGGCGCCGCATCGGCCATTTGCTCAACAATAAAATCCACGAATTTCTGGTCCGACGCCACGATGATCCCCCGATCGGCCCGTCACACCCGCACCCATCCAGAATGCCCGTTAATCGTACGCCAATGCCAATTCGAGCGCGTGTTCCGCCAGTCGAAGATCGTTCGCCAATCAGGTCACGTGGCCTGCAAACCACGCAAGGTTTGCCCGCAGGCCCCGCCGACGGGTTAACGCCGGTCCGTCATGTGATTGGCGAATGGCCACCCTACTGCAATGCATAGCCGAGCGCTCGATGCAATTCCGGATGCGTCGGAAACAGCGGTGCCGAGAGCGCCCGCTCGGTGGGCGCGACGGCCGGCTTTCCGCCATGCATCGACGAGGCATACAGAATCCCTTGCGCGCCCGAAAACGCCTCATAGAGATCGCGCGGCCCTGCAGGCAGATAGAGCCCGCATGCGTTTGACCAATTATTCGTTCCAAATGTTAATGTGTTTTCGGTGTTTTGGAGATAACTATAAGAATATAATAAACTTTATACCGACGGAGCCGGATTTAAGATTCGACGAGAACCTAATCGCTCAAGCCACTGATTACATTGAGGCCGCGTTACCAACACTCCATGATACGGACAGGTATTTGACCATCGAAGTCGACACACAAATATTACACGCGCGAATTACCAAGTTGGCGGGAATGGCATCCCTACCACTGCTGGTCCAAATTGAACTAAGCTCATATCAAAATCGAAGTAGGCAACTCGAGCGGCGCTCTTTTACTCTGGTGGCTTCCGGGCCCCCCCGGTTACTTGGAAGGAATGCGATGAGTCAACCCGACGGACGCGAAAAGTGGCGCTTCGAAACCATCTCGGTGCATGGAGGCTATTCGCCGGAGCCGACCACTAAATCCGTCGCGGTGCCGATTTATCAAACCGTTGCCTATGCGTTCGACAGCGCGCAACACGGCGCAGACCTCTTCGACCTCAAGGTACCGGGCAATATCTATACGCGCATCATGAACCCCACGCAGGACGTGCTCGAGAAGCGTCTCGCGGCTCTGGAGGGAGGAATCGCCGCGCTGGCATTGGCCTCAGGACAGGCGGCGGTTACCTATTCGATTTTGACGATCTCTGAGGCCGGAGACAATATCGTCGCCTCAAGTGCGCTCTACGGGGGCACCTACAACTTATTCGCGCACACCTTGCCGCAATACGGGATCGAGACTCGGTTTGCGGACTATCGCGACGTAAGTTCGTTCGAAAAACTCATCGATGCGAAAACCAAGGCAGTCTTCGTCGAATCGCTCAGTAATCCCAGTGGTAATGTGGCCGACATCGGCATTATCGCGAAGATCGCACATCGGCACGGTGTGCCGCTCATTGTCGACAACACGGTGCCAACGCCTTACTTGAGCCGGCCGTTTGAACACGGTGCCGATATCGTCGTGCACTCGCTGACCAAGTATCTTGGCGGTCATGGCACGAGTGTCGGCGGCGCGATCGTCGATTCCGGTAAATTTCCCTGGGCGGAACACAAACAGCGCTTCCGTCGACTCAACGAGCCCGACAAGAGCTACCATGGCGTCGTCTACACCGAGGCCCTCGGGCCGGCCGCCTACATCGGCCGTGCACGAGTCGTGCCGTTGCGAAACATCGGTGCCGCCATTTCACCGTTCAATGCATTTCTGATAATTCAGGGCATCGAAACATTGTCTTTACGCCTCGATCGCATCAGCGATAGCGCACTCCAGGTCGCACAGCATTTAAAGCTTCATCCGCGTGTTGCCTGGGTCAACTATGCCGGGCTCGAAGATCATCCCGATCATGCCTTGGTGAAAAAGTATTTGTCCGGCAAGGCATCGGGACTATTGACGTTCGGATTGAAAGGACCGAGCGGAGAAGGACGCGAACGAGGCGCGCGCTTTCTCGACGCGCTGCAGTTATTCACGCGACTCGTGAACATCGGCGATGTGCGTTCGCTCGCTACCCATCCCGCCTCCACCACCCATCGGCAATTATCAGCGACTGAATTGCAGCAAGCCGGTGTCTCCGAGGATACCGTGCGGCTATCAATCGGCCTCGAGCACATCAAGGATCTCACCGCCGATCTGGATAGCGCGTTAGCCGCCGTCTGAGCGCCGTAGAGGCGCGCCAAACCCTTGGCGCGCAGCTGCTGCGGCGAAGGAGTGTGGCATTGCGTGGGGTTAGCGCCGCGTTCAAACCGAGCTTCCAAAAAAGTTATTGGGGCGGAGCCAGTGAGCCCGTATAGAACACCTCGCAACGCCGGCCCAGAAGGTGTTTCGCTTTCTTGAGTAATGTGCGCACCGGTCCGGTCAATGACCCCACGACGTTCGGCTTGCTGAATGGGCCATGAACAGTCTGCTGCACCCTGACGCATCCCTGTTTGTTGATGAGCGCCAACGTGACGTCTTGGAATTGATCGTGTACGAAATCGAGTTTACTTTATCATTGCGAGCCGGTTTTCCTTGGTCGTCATCGCGACGTCCTCGGCTTCTGCGACGCCATGCTCGATCTTCCACTCAGAGATGAGTTTTGAGATCGGACTAGTGCCGCCAGAAGTGCCGAGTAATTTCGCAAAGTCGTAGCCTTTGGTCACCGCTATCCCGAGCGGACCCGCGACCAGCAGCGCGCCCACATCGACCAGATTGAACTTCTGGGTGGATTCGTATCGAGATAATTCGCGGTCGAGATCATTGGTCGCCAGTATTACATTGTCGCCATGCAGGGAGGCATCGCCGACGCTGCTTTGGGTCATCTCAAGCACAAAGTGCACCTGGTAAGTCGGTACGCCCCCTGAAAAGTTTGCGTGCACCTCGCGCCGGACCCCTGCCCGCCGTAGGCTCGCATCGTAATGCGCGTAAACGCGAACAATCCTTGCTTCGCATCGAGCGTGAACTTGACATCGGCGACGTTTAGCTTGCGAGTTTGGATCTGTTTGCAGGACACGGTCGCCGTGATGAGGAGACTATTTGAGAGCTCAGCGCCCGTCGCGGCAGGCATTTGAAAGCGGCTGGCCTCTATGTCGCACGGCCCCGCGCGCCAGGTATTGCCGTTTTGTTTGTCGGTGAACAGCAGCGTCACATCGGCAATGGACACGTCGCTAGCATCGATCACCGGCAATGTGCCGCCGGAGGACGATGGTCCTTCGAAGTTGAATTGGCCGTCGACACCCTATTCAACCGCGAGCGTGACATGCGCCAATCCGATTGTCGTTATCCGTAATTCCCCGTGTACCAGCGGCAGCAGTTCGATTCCGAGGCGCATCAGCTGTGCTGCGGCCAGGTCCGCACCCTGGTTCCGAATTCGCACTTCCCGAAGCGTCACGCCGAAGCTCGGAAACAGCCGGACTTTCGACCCTCCGCCCGTCATAACCTGCATTCCCGATGCCTTGGACGCGGCAGCCTCCAACTGAGACTGGGAAAAGCGCGTCGCGATGAATACTCCAACCGCAACGCCGAGGGCTGCCAGCCCGAGCAAAGCACCCAGCGTGAATCGCAGGCGCTTTGGGATTTTTGATGTCATGCGTGGCATGGAACCGGAGATCCTACTCCCATCATTGACAACTCATACACCATATCCGGCGATGCTGCCCCGCGATCCTTGTCGGCGGCGCAATGCGCGCTAAAATCAGCGAACGACACCCACCTCGGCATCCCATGAACTCAACGCGACTGTTTTTCTTTGGTCTTTTTGCGGATTTTGCAGCGTGCGCGACGCTAGCTACACTGTGCGGTCTCAGCGTCGCGATCTATCCCGGCGTCGCGGCCGTTGAGCGAGACCCGCTGGGCTACATCGCTATCTATGTGGTCTTTGCGCTAATGGGCTTGTTGATCTGGCGCCAAGCACACGCCGGCAAAGGCGAACCCAGATGGCAATTCTTTGCGATCGGTTCCGTCGGCCTCGGCATCGTATTCTTCATTTGTGATATCGCCATCGGCCGTTTCGTGAGTCCGGAGCTGCCATTTTTGACGGCAGCGGTTCAGCTCCGCGGTGCATTTGGGATCGCAACCACCCTTATCGTATGCCCCGGCGTGACCTTCATTGCGCTATCCGGCTGGGTTCGGAGCCTGCTATTGCGCAATTTCACCGGGCAGCCGTCTTCGACACGCAAAGAATAATCCCGCGACCATTGAACGCGTTGATTCTCTGGATTCCCGTACCGCCCGGCCCGACGCGGTATCCTGCGCCGTTATGATCCCGAGGTCTTGGCGCGATTTTTCGGACCGGTCAGGTATTGCCGCCAGGGCACCCAATAATACTTCGACCATCCTTCGGATACGCCGGCAAAGTCACCACTCGCGACGTTAACGTGCGTCAGCTCGATTCGGCCGCCGCCCTTTACCGGCCAAAACGACAGCACCAGCGTGGAATCCAGGTCGCGGCGCCCAAAGTTTTTGGATCGCCAGGATTGCACGATCAGTCGATTGGGCTCGATTTGCAGGATCGTTCCGCGCAAGGCGCCGCCAAAGGCCTCGAATTTTGCGCCGACCCGTGCCGCGATTTTCACCGGAGCTCCGGTAAACGCCGCGTGCTGCTTGGGATCGGGGTACATCCGGTATAAGCGCGCCGGGGAACCGGGAAGTTCGACGGCCATGGTCACATTAGGCATGGGAAGACTCCTCTGCGCTCGGTTCAAACGATAATACTTCAACAGGTGGTCCTACCCAACATGCGAATCTGCACCGCTATCGCTCGGCTCGATAGACTGAAATTTTGACCGATGATCCCGTTTGGGTGCAGACTCGCGACAAGACAATGGCTAACAAGGTCGCAACTCATCAGCAGCAACACGTGTTGGTGCGATATCGAACCGAAGCCGGGCTGTCGTTTGGCTATATTCGTCATTCTCGATCCCGGTCATCCTAGGCCGCTGACCTTGGCAACGCTGGAACCATTCGCGGAGACACTATGAACTCACTCAAAATTGCCGGGCTGGTGCTGGTTGCGGCGGGCATTCTGGGGTTGATCTACGGTGGCTTCACCTACACTAAGGACACCCATGAGGCGAAGATTGGACCGTTCGAAATGGCGGTGAAAGAGAAGGAGACAGTTAACGTCCCGGTCTGGGCGGGCGTTGGGGCCATAGTGCTTGGCGGCTTGTTGCTCGTGGGCGGCAGGAAGACTTAACACGGGTTGCGGCGCAACTAAAACCGATCGACACCGCTTGAACGCGCCATCGAGGCGGACCCCAATGCGTCACGGGTGGGCGTCCGCTGCGCGCAGAGATTCGAAAAGGTGTCTCGCCGTATTCACGCGCGCGACATAGTCACGGGCTTCGTGATCCCCGCACAATTGACCGTCCGCCAACCGCATCCCGCGCTGCGCGTAGGCGTCTCCCGCTCCCGAACCACATAAATGGATCACGGCTGCCAATTCCTGCAGGCGCTCATGGTTCGCCAATTTCGGTTGATGACGGTCGAGAGCCGTGGACACACTGCGATCCAAATATGCTGCAGTCAGTTCCACCGCGTGCGAGGGCACGACACGCGTGTACAGGCGATTGAACCAACACGAATTCCAGTCATCCCATGGACCGTCCTCGACGACCCTGTGGTGTCGAACGCAATAACGCCTCGCCTCGGCAAACGTGCCGTTCGTGATCTGGTACATTCCCACCGCGCTCGATGCGGGCTTGTAAACGTCGAACGACCCTGGTGTCCAGGCCCAGCGCCAATAGGTCTGCGCTACGGGATTGCCGGAACCTTCCACTTGCGCGAGTGCCGCGAGCAATTCCGGGGAAATGATATCCGTCGAGTATTTTTCAAACAGAGGTCCGTATCGCCGCCAGGTCTCTGCCGGCGTCTTGTTGAGCGTTCCGCTGACTGGAAAGAAGAGCTCCGACGGTTTACGAACGACTTGGTAGATCCAATTGAGCGCGAACCACAGACTGACGGCGATCGACAACACAATCATCAGTTGCCAGCGTATTGGCGCCCGATTGAACGCGCGCAACGCGCCCCGTCGCATGCGAACACTTGGCCAGAGCAGCGCGATGTGGAAGCGACGGCTAGCCTTATCACGGGCAATTCGTCGGCGCAGTTTTCCAACCGGGTTGCGCGGCGTCAGGACGACTTCCCCGCGCAGAATGAGTTCATACGTGGCGCTCCGAAGAGATATCCCGTCTCGAACCGCGGCATGGCGGCATCAATGAGGGTACGCCGTTATCGTCATGGTAACTACCTTCGTACGCTGGGCATTTGCGGTTCACGTGACCGCTATTCCGGGGCATCAACGCGCGGGATGCCCCGGCGGATATCCGCCGAAAAATTCTCGCTGTGATCCGCCGCCTTGGCGCGCTCGGTAATGTGTCCGAAGGCGCGGAGATCCTCAAATGAATAATGCGAGTTGAGCCCGTCGATTCGGTAGACATATTGTGGAAGATAGCCCGTTAGCAGCAGACTGTAGTTCAATGGAAGATAGCCGACGATGTGCTTCATCATGTGGAACGCCAGTGTCGTGCAGTTGGCAGTCACGCTGTTGTAGAAGCGAGGTGTTCGTACCAGGCTATTCACCTGATCGATGTAGGCGAGGAACAATGCGCGCATCGCCGATACCGGCATTTTGATGCGGTATAGATAATCGTCCTCGCCACGCACGTTGGTTCGAACCCGGATCACGTCACGTTCGTCGGCCGCAATGATGCTAAGTTCGAATTCTTTGAAAAAACCGCCGACCTCGGAGAACTCTTCGCCTTGCCGGCGGCGTATCTCTATCGAGAACACGACGTGCTCGCCGTCATCGAAGCCGAAAGAGACCAACATGTGTGCGATCGCGGGTCCGGTCCAGTACGACATGATCATGTCCACGGAATTGAGACGATCGATGTCATAATGGCGCGTTTCCCATCGCTGCTTAAAGTCGCTGTCGCTGCGCCAATCGAAATTACGTACATTGTGCAGCGTCGCGCGATTGCCCTCGACGGTACCCGTCGTCATTTTGGCGACATCGTCCGTCCAGATGTAATCATTCGAGGCCACCAGATCAGCAAGACCGCAAACGCCGCCGCGAATCCCGCCAATCCTAGCGCGGTACGCCTCCGCCATAACGCGACGAGCGTGGCCGAGCTAAACAGCACCCACGCCGCTACCCTCGGTATCTTTAGCGCGTGGCCGCCCGGCAATTGATACCACAGGCCCAACGCGCCCCAGGTTGCGGCAAGCCCAACGATCAGCGTAGCGAGCACCCTTGAAGTAATTCGCAAGAAGCGCAAGGGGCCCGAACTCAAGCGTCATCCACTATGGTTCATTGCAACCAGGGGCCCCTGCCCCCCTTGCGGCGTCACGTGCCGGTGCCCGGGATTCGCTCCCAAATCTTCCTGCGGACGATTTCCTGCCGCTTATTGCCGCTGCGCACGGTGAAGATCATGCGTCCGCCCTCGAACGAGATCTTTTGCGCGTAACTCAGCCCGGTCTCCGCGGGTATGAGAGCGGACTTGACGTGGTGGGTCACCACGGATGTCGCCTCGTCGTAATTCCACGTGCCAAAATAGGCGTAATAGGTGTCGAATGCCGCGGCTTTCAACGGCGCATCCTGCGCGGTCGCCGCGGGCGATGCACGCGATGCCGGTACCTCGAACGGCGGGCGCTGCGGGGCAACGATCTGCACACTCATCCAGCCGGAGGAGTCGTAAATGATGATCCCTGTAGAGTCCGCTTGGTAGAACGGGTCGACGATCGATCCACTTGGGCCCGATAACTCGATGCGCACGAGCCGCCAGGCGCCGAGAAGTTCGTGGCTCGTCGGTCGTCGCGACTCGCCGCCGCGGGCCGAGTTCGCCTGACACAGCAGCACACAGAGACACATCAGCAACACCTGCCATGATCGTCCGTATCGACCCAGATTCATGTTCAATCCCTCCGGCTGTGCACGGCGATCAACTGACCGCTGAGAAACTCATCCGTGGGTCGCGCCGCCCTGCATGATTTCTCCACCGCGTTAACGACTGGGCGCTGCTCCGCGCCTCGATGCGGGAGTGCCTTTATCAGGCGTAGTGAGATAGCCGATAATATAGCATCGGTACGCTGTATCATTCCGTGCTTATCGGAACAGGCCAAGCCGCACCGCTTGCGCGCCATCGCAGGGTCGAAGTCACGGAGTTAACCATGGCCGTCATCACTTCCATCGAAGATCTGCGGATATTGGCGAAGAAACGTGTGCCGCGCATGTTTTACGACTATGCCGACTCCGGCTCATGGACCGAAACCACTTACCGCGCAAACGAGACTGACTTCGGCCAGATCAAGCTGCGCCAGCGCGTGGCCATCAACCTCGAAGGCCGCAGCACCGCAACGAAGATGGTGGGCGTCGATGTGGCGATGCCGGTGGCTCTCGCGCCCACCGGCCTGACCGGAATGCAGCACGCCGACGGAGAAATACTGGCCGCGAAAGCGGCCGAGAAATTTGGCATACCGTTCACGCTGTCGACAATGAGCATCTGCTCGATCGAGGATGTCGCGGCGCATACGAAATCACCGTTCTGGTTCCAGCTCTATGTGATGCGCGACCGCGACTTCGTCGCGCGCCTGATCGATCGCGCCAAGGCCGCGAACTGCGGCGCGCTGGTGTTGACACTGGACTTACAGATTCTCGGCCAGCGCCATAAGGACCTGAAGAACGGACTGAGCGCGCCGCCCGCGCCGACGATCTCCAATATCCTCAACATGATGTTCAAGCCGCGCTGGTGCCTCGGTATGTTGGGCACCCGCCGGCACTACTTCGGCAATGTCGTCGGGCATGTGAAAGGAGTCGACGATATGGGGTCGCTGTCCGAATGGACGACTTCCCAGTTCGATCCCAATCTAAACTGGGGCGATGTCGAGTGGATCAAGAAGCGCTGGGGCGGCAAGCTGATCCTCAAGGGCGTCATGGACGTCGAGGACGCCAAACTCGCGGTGGCATCGGGTGCCGACGCGTTGATCGTCAGCAATCACGGCGGACGCCAGCTCGACGGCGCGACATCCAGCATCAGGGCACTGCCGGCCATCGCGGCCGAGGTTGGCTCGAAGATCGAGGTCCACATGGACGGCGGCATCCGTTCCGGTCAGGACGTATTGAAGGCCATGGCACTTGGCGCCCGTGGCACCTACGTCGGCCGCGCTTTTCTTTACGCGCTCGGGGCCATGGGCGAGGCGGGTGTGACAAAGGCGCTGGAGATCATCCACAAGGAACTCGACCTGACGATGGCCTTCTGCGGCCATACCAAGATCGGTAGCGTCGATCGTGGCATTCTGCTGCCGGGCAGCTTTCCGACCTGATCATCGGCTTAGGCGAATTGCGGAACCGGTATTCTCGTGCACGGAAGCGCCAGTCAAACCGGTCCGACGATTGGCGCCGCGAACCTTGCATTTCAAGCTCATCGCGGTTTCTCGACCCACCTGTCGCCGATCTTTTCGTAGCGTCTCTTCACCGCCGCCCACGCGACCCGAAATGCCGTCGCCTCGCGCCCGCCGGATTGCGACGCGCCGTACGTTTCCTTAGCGCTGTTGAAAGTCTCGCGAAAGATATCTTGCGCGTGCGCAGGCAGATGCGCCTTGACGGACTGCGGAGGATCTTCATTCGTTTCGTACGGCATGGAGTATCGTTAATGCTCGCGCCTCATAACCAAACGTCGCTCGGTGCAGTAAGCGCGCCACCCGCCTCGCCCGTGTTCACGATACCGCGAGGCTCGACGATCAGCGCGTGACATTCACGCGCAGCCCGGGTTATATGCTCGACGCCCTTCGGAACGACAAACAGTTCCCCCGCTGTTAACACGACGCTGCGATTCCGGAATCCGATTTCCATCTCCCCTGCGATCACGATGAATGCCTCGTCCGTATCCTTGTGTTCGTGCCAGACGAACTCACCGACGAACTTGACGAGCTTGAACTGGTAATCATTGAGCTCGGCGACCACGCGCGGCGCCCAATGATCGGCAAACAGCGCGAGCTTTTGCTTGAAGTTAATGACTTCCGTCATGCGTCTCTCCCAGGCATTCTTTAGGGCGCTACTGCAGGCCGAAGATTCCTACCCCGTGCGCTTGCGTGAGTTCGAGAATTCGTCCGCCACCGCGCGCTACGCAAGTCAGCGGATCGTCGGCGATGATCACCGGCAATCCGGTCTCCTTCGTGATCAGTTTATCAATGTCGCGCAGCAATGCGCCTCCGCCGGTGAGCACGATACCGCTTTCCGCGACGTCGCTGCCGAGATCCGGCGGCGTTCGCTCGAGCGCGTGCCTCACCGCACTTACGATGCCCTGCAAAGGCTCCTCGAGGGCCTGCAATATTTCATTGGAGTTCAACGTAAACGCGCGCGGCACGCCTTCCGAAAGATTTCTTCCCCTGACCGAGATTTCACGCACTTGATCGCCGGGATAGGCGGAACCGATCGCGATCTTGATCCGCTCCGCGGTGGCCTCCCCAATCAGGATTCCATAGTTGCGCCGTACGTACTGCGTGATTGCCTCGTCGAACTTATCGCCACCCATACGAACGCTCGCTGCATAGACGATGCCGTTCAACGAAACCACGGCGACTTCGGATGTGCCGCCGCCGATGTCGAGGACCATCGAGCCGCGCGCCAGGTGCACCGGCAAGCCTGCGCCGACCGCGGCGGCCATGGGCTCGGGCACGATATCGACGCTGCGCGCACCAGCACCCTCGGCAGATTCTTTGATGGCACGGCGTTCGACTTGGGTTGAGCCGAATGGCACGCATACGAGTACGCGCGGACTTGGACGCAAAAAACGGTTGCCATGAACTTTATTGATGAAGTACTGCAGCATCTTTTCCGTGTACGTGAAGTCGGCGATGACGCCATCCTTCATGGGCCGCACGGCCGTGATGTGCCCAGGCGTTCGTCCGAGCATTTTTTTCGCCTCGGTACCGACCGCGAGCACCACTTTGCCGCCGCGTCCCGGTTCGTCTTGCACGGCGACCACCGAGGGTTCGTTGAGTACGATGCCGCGCGACTTGACGTAAATCAAGGTGTTGGCGGTGCCAAGGTCGATCGAGAGGTCATTCGAAAAATGACCGCGGAGCCGTTTCAACATGGAGTAATATCTTTCTCGAGAGGATGCGGGAAAGCCGTTGCAGCGCAGGTCTGATCAACAGGCTCAAGAAGCGTTCCACGTGTAGCACGTTTCAAGCCCTACTGCGCGTGTGCCGTACGCGTTGGCGCAAAAGACCCGCTTCGCTAATCCTTCGGCGGCGCGTTGGTTCCGCGCACCAACAGCACTGGCACAGGCGTCGTGCGCACGACGTATTCCGCGTCGCTGCCCAAGACGAGACGACGAATGCCGCGCCGGCCATGCGTGCCAATCACAATCAGATCGGCCGGCCATTGTCGCGCGTACTCGGCAATCGCCGCACCGACAGGTCCCATCGGCGTCTCGACGGTTGCCGTATCGGCTTCGACGCCCTGGGCGCGAGCACTCGTGGCTGCGTCCTTCAGGATGGTCTGACCTTGCTCACGAAGCTCCTTCAGCAATTCACCCGACTTGACGAGTCCATGCCGACCCTCGGCGATTAAATAATCATGGACGACGTGCAATAGTCGTAACGCCGCCTTTTGATCCTTCGCCAGCAGAATCGCGTGCTGAAGCCCGAGCCGGCTCGTTTCGCTGCCATCCACGGGCACCAGGATTTTTGTATACATCAACAGGGGCTCCATCGACTACCGGGTTCGATGAATATCGTACGCCGGGCCGCAACCAAGACTATAAGAGGAATTGCGTAACGGCGCCCAATGAGCGACCGTGAATCAAAGCCATGGCGGTAAGCAGCGTTTTGCGGACCACTAGATCCGGATCACGCTAGAACGCAGAGTGATTCGAGCGCCTACCGGGCGGACAAATACCCGCCCGGCAAGCCAAAGCCTCGTGCAACAATTTCTATTGGCGAGCGCGTTTTGAACGGTCGAACGCATGGAAAGCGACGTATACCGTCAAATAGTAGATGCCAAGAATCATCCCGGCCAGCAGTATGAGCCACATCCAATCCAGGGCATCGGTGCTTCTGCCGATATAAACGCCACTCGGAAGAAGGAATAGCGCACCCAGCAGCACGAGAAACGGCGCGAAAACGCTCGCGAGTACGACCCCACCCTTCAAAACGGTCAGAATTCCGGTCTTCATTTGCTTCTCCTACGCGAAGATTTCATCGGGACTCAGCGCAACGCTGAAGAACGCAGAGGAAAACTACGCCCTAAAATCGCTGATGACAACAAGAATGATAAGTATTGACCTTTGCATTTGCATTTGCATTTGTATTTGCCATTTGCATGGGCATCGTTGTGCATTGCAAGCGCCCAAACAGCATGCAATTTAAATCTCCATGCGGTGCCGCCGCCCAGCCCCGCTTCGCCCGGCCCCGCTCGGTTCGGCCGGCCCATGTCTTGAGGTGGCCGCTGGCGTGGACCTATCGGGCGCCGGCGTTGTGATTTCTAGTTCATCGCGATCGTCCGGCGCACTGCTTCTCCGAGAACCAGCCGTACCCGATGAAGCTTGCGGTCATTGACGAGTGGGATTCGGGTTTGCTTGCCGGGCGGCAGTGTAATGCCGTCCAACTCAACGTGCGCGACGCCGCAGTTGACGCCATGAGGGTTGTCGACCAGAATTTCGTAGCGCGAGTCGTGATACTTGAACACAATCTCGAAGCTCGGCCATTCTTGAGGAATGCACGGAGTCAGCAGCAAGCTGGATCCTTGTACGCGAAATCCAAGGATCCCCTCGAGGCCGGCCCGATACATCCAACCGGCGGAACCGGTATACCACGTCCAACCGCCGCGCCCGACGTGCGGAGCGACGGAATACACATCGGCGGCGACAACGTAGGGTTCCACCTTGTAGCAATGCACATCGGCGCGTGTACTCGTATGGTTGATCGGATTGAGCATCGAGAACAGCTCCCAGGCTTTGTTTCCTTGGCCGAGCATCGTGTACGCGATCACCGACCAAGTGGCAGCATGTGTATATTGACCACCGTTTTCGCGAATCCCGGGCGGATACCCTTTGATATAACCCGGATCGAGTGCAGTCCGATCGAAGGGCGGCGTGAACAGCAGCGCGAGACCCGTGTCACGTCGAATGAGGTGACTGTCTACGGCGGACATCGCACGCGCGGCGCGGAACGGGTCGGCGGCCCCAGAAATGACGCTCCACGATTGCGCGATGGAGTCGATTCGGCATTCGGTGCTTGCGGCCGATCCGAGCGGCGTTCCATCGTCGTAATACCCCCGACGGTACCATTCGCCGTCCCAAGCCTCTTGCTCGAGCGCGTACTGTAGAGCTGCCGCCTGCCTTAGCCACTGACTCTCACGATTGCGCTGACCGCGTGCCCTCGCGAGCGGCGCGAACGCCACGAGCGTTGCGTGCAGGAACCATCCGAGCCAGACGCTTTCACCCTGTCCCATCTCACCAACGCGATTCATACCGTCGTTCCAGTCGCCCGCGCCAATTAATGGCAGGCCGTGTGCTCCTACAGCAAGGCTCTGTTCCAACGCGCGCGCACAATGCTCGAACAGCGGAGCGGAGTCGTCCGAGATCACCGGCTGAAAAAACGCGTCCTGCTCACCTGCTCGCAGCACCTGACCCTCTAGATACGGCACCGTTTCGTCCAAGACCGCGATGTCGCCGGTCGCCTCGACATAGTGAGCGGTGCAGTACGCGAGCCAAACTCGATCGTCGGCAATGCGGGTTCGAACGCCGGCGCCGGGAGACTGCTCCTCGTTAGACGGCAGCCACCAATGTTGAACGTCGCCCTCGATGAACTGTCGGCGGGCAGCGCGCAGCAGATGCTCTCGGGCCAAGGCGGGACTGGACAGAGCCAGCGCCATTCCATCCTGAAGCTGGTCGCGGAATCCGTAGGCGCCGCTCGCTTGATAGAGAGCCGATCGCGCCCACATTCGGCAGACGAGCGTCTGATAGAGCATCCAGCGATTGAGGATGACGTCCAGGGACCGGTCCGGCGTCTTCACCTGCACCATTCCGAGTACATCGTCCCAGTATTGGACCACCGTGCGGAGTACCGCGTCGAGATCGATCGACCGGTAACGCAGCAACAGAGCTTGCGCGTCGCTCGCGCTCGCCGTTTGACCCAGGAAAAAGACCACCTCCACGCTCTCGTCCGCCGCAAGTTCCACGGCGCTTTGCAGCGCGCAGCAAGGGTCGAGGCCGGCACCCACGCGCTGCGACAGAGGGCTTCGTCCGGTAAGCGCCGCCGGTCTATCGAGCGTGCCATGTCGTCCGAGAAACTCGCGTCGATCGGCCGTCCATTGTGATTGGCGTCCGGCGAGATCAGCGAATGCCACGCGCGACCCGAATATCGTGCTCCAGGGATTGTGCGCGAACATCGCGCCCGTACCCGCGTCGATCGACGTTACAATGAACGGTGCCATGGCAGCCCGAGAAGGCCCGAGCACCCATTCGACGTAGGCCGTGACGGAAAGTCTTCGCGCCCGTTGCGAGTTATTGCGGATCGTCATGCGCGAGATCTTGATCGGATCGTCCATCGGAACATAGACAATCAGCTCGAGCGCGATGCCGTGTGCGGTGTGTTCGAACCGACTGTATCCCTGCCCGTGCCGGGCACTATAATGCGCACCATCGTCCCGGACCGGCGAGGCCGTCGGTCCCCATATCTCGCCGCTCTCCTCGTCGCGCAGATATAGCACCTCGCCCGGCCGATCCGTGACAGGATCATTTGCCCAGGGCGTCAGCTGGTTCTCCCGACTGTTCAGCGCCCAGGTGAACCCGCCTCCCTCCGACGCGACTTGGAAGCCGAATCTGGGATTGGCAATGACATTGATCCATGGAGCGGGTGTCGTTTGCCCTGGACCCAAGAGCGTGACGTATTCTCGTCCGTCTGCCGCGAATCCTCCAAGTCCGTTGAAAAATTCCAGGCCCTGCGGCACGGAAGCGGTCGTCGACGCTTCGGGACGCGGGCGATTTCTCGCTCGCGGCGCGGACTGAGCGGCGGG
>OCZU010001541.1_pt1 | contig 15096 bp, 15 predicted proteins | sample 1539001 | NCBI WGS metagenome assembly OCZU01 (sample SAMEA3539306, study PRJEB22396) | soil metagenome | biome: tundra; feature: field; material: soil | place: USA | collected 2010-05 | depth 0.15 m | reverse complement strand
AGCGCGCTGCCAAGCTGCGCCACACCCCGCCGTCCGCCTGGGCGGCAGGAGCGCCGGAGAGTGAACCCCCGGAGCCCCCGGCAGTCTAGCCGATCCGCGGTACCAGCGTGAGAAGGGCCGCTTCGGGTCGGCAGCAGAACCTGATCGGCGCCCACGGCGACGTGCCCAGTCCGGCGGACACGTGCAGCCAGGTGCCTGGCCAGCCGGCGCCGGGTTCCCCACCTGGGTACCGGTGCAGGCCCCGGGCCAGCCGGGGGGCGAGGCCGCAATTGGACACCAGCGCGCCGTACAGTGGCAGCCGAAGCTGCCCGCCGTGGGTGTGGCCAGCCAGCAGCAGGTTGTAGCCGTCGGCCGCGAACCGGTCCATCACCCGGGGCTCGGGTGAGTGCATGACACCGAGGCGCAGGTCGGCGCCGGGGTCGGCCAGCCCGGCGACATCGTCGTATCGGTCCCGGCCGGTGTGCGAGTCGTGCACGCCAGCGACTTCGATGTCGAGATCGCCCGCCTTGACCCGGCCGCGCTGGTTGTTGGCGTCCAGCCAGCCGACGGCGGTCATCGCCGCGCCAAGCTCTGGCCACGGCATATCGGGAGTGTGCCGGTGCACCCGCCCGCTGGTCTCCCACAGGTAGCGCGCCGGGTTCCGGGGCTTCGGCGAGTACAGATCATTCGAGCCGTACACGAAGACACCAGGCCGCTGCAGCAGCGGGCCAAGGGCGTCCATGAACGGCTCAACCGCCTGCGGGTGGCCGATCGAGTCGCCCGTGTTCACGACCAGGTCAGGCTCAAGAGCATCCAGCGACCTGATCCATGACATGAGCAGGTGCCGCCTAGGCGTCAGGTGCACGTCGGAGATATGCAGGATGCGCAACGGCGTCACGCCGGGGGACAGCACCGGCACTTCGCAGCGGCGCAGGGCGAACCAGTTCCGCTCGACGACGGAGCCGTAGGCGAGGGCGCCACCGCCTACCGCAGCCGCCATCCCGAGGGCTTGGAGGGCTCGTGATCGCATCCACCTATGGTGCCACGTCGGCCGACCGGGCAAACCGCGCTCATCGCCGGCGGCCGCGTCGCGCGCGCCGGGCGCCGGCAGGGCAGGATGGGGTTATGGCTGACCTGAAGGACCGGCTCCGCGGCGACCTGACCGCGGCGATGAAGGCACGTGATGAGGTTCGCACGCGCACCCTGCGCATGGTGCTGACCTCGGTTTCCAAAGAAGAGGTGGCCGGTTCCACGGCCCGTGAGCTCACCGATGACGATGTCATGAAGGTGCTGGCGAAGGAGGCCAAGCAGCGGCGGGAAGCTGCCGAGGCGTTCGCGGCCGCCGGGCGGGAAGAACAAGCAGCAGCAGAACGGCAAGAGGGTGTGATTCTGGCCGGATATCTTCCGGCTCAGCTCAGCGATGACGAACTCGCGGCCCTGGTAGCTGCCGCTGTGCAGGAAACGGGGGCGACCGGCATGGCCGCGATGGGCCAGGTGATGAAGGTGGTCACTCCGCAGGTGGCGGGCCGGGCCGACGGGGCCAGGGTCGCCGCTGAGGTACGCCGCACGCTGGCCGCCGGGGCATGAGAGCGGAAATGGAGCGCGAGATAATCGCGTGCTTAAAGAGCATCCGCTGCGGCGTCTTTAATGCGCTTCTGGTGTAGCTCATTATCGCCATTGCGGCAGCGGTGCCGCAGTCTGGATTGGTTTCGGGACGTCCTCAGGGACCATCCACGAATTTCCCGGGACTCGGGATCGCCTGCGGTCATCCCGGACGGCTCTAGGCGGTGGGAACGGGTGTGGGTCCGCCGCCGCCGCCGGTGCCCCCGCCGCCACCTTTGCCGCCTCCGCCGCCCCCGCCTCCGCCGTTACCGCCGCTACGACCGGGGCTTGGGGCTGGCTTGGGGGGCTTGGGGGCGGTCTGCCCGTCACCCATGGCGAACAGCAGGCTGGTCGGGTCCGGTGGCACGAAATTGAGCGCCGGGCTGGCCAGCTTCGCCTCCTCGAACGTCATCTGCCAGATGTGTGCGGGCGCGTCGGCGCCGAACATGCCCGCGCCGTCGCACCCGAGCCGGTAGCACGACCGGGGGTAGTAGTGCATAGTGTCGTTGGTCGGGTCTTCTGGGTAGAACACCGACACATAGCCGGTCAGGTCCGGCGTGTAGCCGCCGAAGGCCGCGTACGCGAAGTTGTCCGAGGTCCCGGTCTTGCCCGCGGCCGGCCGCCCGATCCCCAGGCCCGCCGCCGTCCCAACAGTCAGCACGCTCTGCAGGACGTAGCTGGCCGCGTCGGCGACGGCGGTGGACAGCACGCGATGGCATCCCGCGGACTCCACCGGTAGCTGGGCGCCGCTGCCGTTCACGATCTTGGTGATCGGGACCGGATGGCAGTAGATCCCCCTGGACGCCACCGTGGCGTACGCCGCGGCCATGGTCATCGGTGACACGTTGATCGAGCCCAGAGTGAACGACGGATCGCTGTCAGCTGAGGGAATGTATCCCTGAGTACCCGGTTTCCCTATGCCCTGCAACAGGGATTGACCGTTCCACCAGTGGTCCCCGAGGCTGGCCGCCATCTTGACCACGCTGCACAGGCCGACCTTCTTCTCCAGTTCGGCGAAGTAGATGTTGACCGACGCGGCGGTGGCCAGGTACAGCGTGTACGCGCCCTTCTCGCTGAGCGAGTCGTTGACCAGCGTGTAGCTGCCCGGACCGGCTGAGCCTTCGCCGGCTGGCGCGCCCGCACAGCTGGTGTACCCGGTGATCGTCGTCGCGGCGGGCACCGTCTGGACGTAGCCGAACGGCACACCGTGCTCAAGCGCGGTGAGCAGGGTGAACAACTTGGACGAGGAGCCGGTCTGCACGCCGAAGGGGCCGCCGTTGTACGTGGAATCCACGGCGTAGTCGACAGCGCCGTTGCCGTAGGGGCGGTCGTTCGCGACGGCGCGCACGTAGCCGGTGCCGGGCTGGATGAGTACCTCGGCGGCCGCGTCGGCGCCCGGGTTATCGGCGGACGGCGGCGGGGGGACCATGTAGTTGACCGCGTTGTTCGCGGCGTGCTGGTCCTTCGGGTCCAGGGTGGTGTAGATCGTCAGCCCGCCCTTGCCCTGCAGCTGATTCCAGGCCTTGCTGTACGCCGCATCGTTGTGCATCACGGCGAGCGTGTAGTCGCAGAAGAACGCGGCGGCCGCGGCTGAGTCGCTGGTGCAGCCGGTCTGCTGCTGGGTGATATGCAGGCCAAGCGGCGCGGCCTTGGCCTGCAGTTCCTGGGCCTTGGTGATCTCGTGGAGCTGGAGCATCCGGGCCAGTACGACGTTGCGGCGCTGCTCCGACTGTGTGGGATTCAGTGACGGGTCGTAGAGGGCCGGATTTTCCACCATTCCGGCCAGCATCGCCGCCTGCGGCAGGCTGAGGTCGGCCGCCGGGATGCCGAAGTAGTGCTCCGCGGCGATCTGGATGCCGTAGGACTCGTTACCGAAGTAGGCCACGTTGAGGTACCCGGCAAGCAGCTGATCCTTGCTCATCTGGTGCTCGACCTCGACGGCCATCCGCAGCTCGCGGATCTTCCTGCTGAGCGTGTCCCCGGCCGCGCTGGCCTCCTCGGCCTGCGGGTCGGCCGATGATAGGATCAGCACGTTCTTCACGTATTGCTGGGCAATCGTGGAGCCGCCCTGGATCGGCTTGTGCTCCAGGTCGTTGACAAAGGCGCGGACCGTGCCTTTGACATCGATCGCCCCGTGCTGGTAGTAGCGCGAGTCCTCGATGGCTACGATGGCCGTGCGCATCACCGGTGCGATCTGCTCAAACGTCACCGGCACCCGGTCGATACCGCGCGGGTAGTAATATGCGAGGATATGTCCCTCATCGTCGAGGATTTGCGACCGGACGGGCAGCTGGCCGAGTTCTGGTGTGGACAGTGTGTTGAACTTGTTCGCGGAGTTACGCACCACAATGCCAGCTACGCCTACAGCGGGCAGAACCAGGGCTGCGGCGAGGACGCCGCCAGCTACCGACAGCGAGGCCAGCCGGCCCGCTACACCGAACTTGCCGGAGGGGCCTGATGTCAACACGGACACAGGGTACGCCCCGTGGCAAACGCCGGCCGCCGTCATCGGAGGGTGACTATGCGTCGGCCAGGGCATGGCCCATGAGGGCTATCCCGTAAATGGGCCCAACGGGGTCTGGCGCTGAGGCCAGGATTTCCGTAAGTTACTTTTTCGCAACCATGACAACCAACGCTGGCGCCCAGTCGTCAGCCTTGGACCGCAAGTGAACGCCGTCCGGCGTGACGACCCTACTGGGCGTGACGATCAGGAGGAGTGGGGCCACATGTGGATCGCTGACTGGACCGCCCGCGCCGCGTGCAAGGGCACGGACCCTGACGAGTTGTTCGTTCAGGGCGCGGCGCAGAACCGGGCCAAGCTGATCTGCCGCGGCTGCACGGTGCGCACCGAATGCCTCGCGGATGCTCTCGACAACCGCATCGAGTTCGGCGTATGGGGTGGTATGACCGAGCGGGAGCGGCGGGCGCTGCTGCGCCGCCGGCCGGACGTGACGTCCTGGCGCGAACTGCTTGAGCATGCCCGTAACCAGTACGAGCAGACCCCCGACGAGCTAGTCGCCAGCTAGCACACGGCCGCTAGCCCACCGACGAACTGGCCGACCGCTAGCAGCGGCCGAGCTAGCCGCTGGTCTCAGCGTCGGCCGCTGCGGCCAGATCGGCCGCCTTGGCCAGTTCCGTGCCCACGGCGCGGAGCCCATCGAGATCGTGCACATCTTCCGGCTGGGCCGGGACCTTGGCTACCGGAATCACTGGGTGCGCCGCGGTGAAGTGTTCCTCCAGCCGCCGCTCGCGCTCACCGAGCTGCATCCGCTCGGCATGGAGCCTGAGTGCTGTCACGGCCAGCGGGTAGCGGCCGGCCGCAGCGGTGGGGTTTTCGTTGGGTCTGACAAGGGTCGCGGGCGCAGACTCGAGCGTTTCCGCGGCGGCCAGGCTGCGCGCGGCGGAAAGCTGTGCCGCTTGGGAGCGGTGGACCCGGTTGACGACCAGGCCAGCCAGCGGCATCCGGTCCTGGGCTAGCCGTTCGACAAAGTACGAAGCCTCGCGGAGTGCGTCCGGTTCCGGGGTCGCGATCACCAGGAACGCGGTCCCCGGGGCCTGCAGCAGCCGGTACGTGTCCTCGGCCCGCTGCCGGAATCCGCCGAACATGGTGTCGAACGCGGCCACGAACGTCTGCACGTCCCGCAGGACCTGGGTGCCGATCACCTTGGTGATGACACCCGTCAGCATGCCGAAGCCGGCCGTCACAACGCGCAGGTAGGCCCGCCCGCCGACCCTGGTGGGCGCGCTGAGCAGGCGGATGAGCCGTCCGTCGAGGAACCTGCCGAGCCGCTGCGGCGCGTCAAGGAAGTCCAGCGCTGACCGGCTTGGCGGGGTGTCGACCACGATCAGGTCCCACTCGTCGGACTGGCGCAGCTGGCCGAGCTTCTCCATGGCCATGTACTCCTGCGTGCCGGCGAAGCTCGACGACAGGGACTGGTAGAAGGGGTTGGCGAGGATTTGCGCGGCGCGATCTGGATCGGAGTGGGCCTCGACGATCTCGTCGAACGTCCGCTTCATGTCGAGCATCATCGCGTGCAGGCTGCCGCTCTGCTGCGGCTGGATGACCGCGCCAGGCACCGGCCGCGGGGTGTTGTCCAGCGAGGTGAGGCCCATCGACTGGGCCAGCCGCCGGGCCGGGTCGACGGTGAGCACGACCACGTGCCTGCCCCGCTCCGCCGCCCGCAGGCCGAGCGCGGCGGCGGTGGTGGTCTTGCCGACCCCGCCGGACCCGCAGCACACGATGATCCGGGTGCGTGGATCATCCAGTAGCCGGTCCACGTCGAGCCGCATCACGCCGCTCCCTGGTCCCGTAGCGCGGCCGCTAGCCGGTAGAGCCCGCCGAGGTCGATCTGGTCGTTGATCAGCGGGAGTTCGTAGCGCGGCTGGCCCGTGGCGTCCAGCCGGTGCTGTTGCGCCCGTTGCGCCAGGGCCTCGCGGGCGTGCTCGGTGAGCTCGGCGGCCAGGCTCGCGGCCAGGCCCAGGCTGTCTTCGAGGCCGGCCGCTTTCAGGCCAAGGTCTAGCTCATGCTTGTCCAGCGTGCCGGCCGCGGCGGCGGCCAGCACGTCATCGGCCATGTCCACCGGCCGCACCATATTGATCATGATGCCGCCGAGCTGGAGGCCGCCCTGGGCCAGGCCGCGCAGTTCAGCGATGCCGTCCAGGGTCTCCTGAACCGGCATTTCCTCCAGCACAGTGACGAAATGCACAGCCGTCTGGGGGGAGCGGATGACGCTCTGGACCGTCTCGGCGTGACCGTGGATCGGCCCGACCCGGGCCAGCCCGGATACTTCCGTGGCGACGTTGAGGAATTTGCCGATGCGGCCGGTCGGTGGCGCGTCCATGACCACCGCGTCGTAGACGGGGCGGCCGTCGAACTTCCGCCGGGTGGCCTCGGCCGCCTTCCCGGTGAGCAGCACGTCGCGCAGCCCGGGAGCGATCGTGGTGGCGAAGTCCACCACACCGAGCCGGGTGAGCGCCGTGCCGGCGTGGCGCAGGTTATAGAACATCTCCAGGTACTCGATGAGGGCCGTTTCGGCGTCCGCGGCGAGCGCGTACACGTCGCCGCCGGGAAGCGGGCCCGTGGCGGGCGCGACCGCGATCCGGCGCTCCTGGTAGGGCAGCGGTGGGCAGTCGAACAGGCGGGCGATCCCCTGGCGGCCCTCCACCTCGATGAGCAGAACCTTGCCGCCGCCTGAGGCGAGCGCGATGGCGAGCGCCCCGGCCACGGTCGTCTTCCCGGTCCCGCCCTTGCCGGTGACGACATGCAGCCGGACGCCTTCCCAGTCCGTGTCCCGCGCACTCACTCAAACGAGGCTATCCCCGCCTGTGCACCAAACTGCCCAGCTGACCAGCACCCGGGCGGCCGGCGTCCCCGGGCACTGGCGCGCGGGGCGTTTCTCACTAGGCTGGGCAGTGGAAGCCGGGTGTACCGGCGTTGAAGGAGTGTTGACCGATGCTCGCAGCCCTCGTGGTCATCCTCGTGGTGCTGATCGTGGCGGGACTGGCGACGGTGGGCCGTTCGCTGCGCGTGGTACAGCAGTACGAGCAGGGGATCGTGTTCAGGTTCGGCAAGATTCTCTACCCCCCGCGTGGGCCGGGGCTGACCATCATCCGGCCCGTCGGTGACCGCATGCAGAAGGTCAACATGCAGATCATCGCGATGGGAGTGCCCGCCCAGGAGGGCATCACCAAGGACAACGTGAGTGTCCGGGTGGACGCGGTGGTCTATTTCCGGGTGGTGGACCCGATCAAGGCGGTCGTGAACGTGCAGAACTACATGTTCGCGGTCTCCCAGCAGGCGCAGACCTCGCTGCGCTCGGTCATCGGCCAGTCCGAGATGGACCAGCTGCTGGCCGACAGGGACAACGTCAACCGGGAACTGCGCCGCATCATCGACGAGCCGACCGAGGGGCCGTGGGGCATCCGGGTCGAGCGGGTCGAACTCAAGGACGTGAACCTGCCCGAGCAGATGAAGCGCTCCATGTCGCGGCAGGCGGAGGCGGAGCGGGAACGCCGCGCCAGGATCATCTCCGCCGACGGCGAGTACCAGGCATCCAAGCGGCTGGCCATGGCGGCCAACGTGATGGCCCGCGACCCGGCGGCACTGCAGCTGAGGCTGCTGCAGACCGTGGTCGAGGTGGCCGCGGAGAAGAACAGCACCCTGGTCATGCCGGTGCCGGTTGAGCTGCTGCGGTTCTTCGATAAGTACGCGCCCGCGCCGCCGATCCAGGACATGGGGCCGGTACCTAGGGACACCGGTGAGGCGGAGCTGGCCGCGGCGGAGGCCTCGGCCGAGATCGGCGGCGTGGCGGTACCCCCGCCCGCGATCTCCGACGTGCCGGTGCCGGAGATCCCCGAGGTGCCCATCCCGGAAGTCGACGAGTCAGCCATCCCGCCGGTCCCCGACGCGGCCGCCGGCGAGGCCACGGCCGCTGTCACCGAGGTTTCCAGTACGGACGTCGCGGCCAGCGCCGATGGCCGCAAGCGCCCGCCGCGCAAGCCCCCGGCAGCTAGCTGAGCTGTGCAGGGACACCGGGCCTGAAACACGGCAAACCGGGCGTTCATCTAGCCGCGGATAGCGCCGGGCCGGTCCCACGCGTGTCAGCTGGCTCGGCTCCCGGCAGCCGGGCCAGCTAGGGTGGCGCCATGCAGAAGTGGGAGTACGCAACGGTGCCGCTGCTCGTGCACGCGACCAAGCAGATCCTCGACAACTGGGGCGATGACGGCTGGGAACTCGTGGCTCTGGTCCCCGGGCCGAACCAGGAGCAGCTCGTCGCCTACCTGAAGCGGGCGAAAGGCACGTCATGACCGCCGGCCCCCCGGGAAGCCCCGGGGCTGGCTCGCCGGAGGCGAGACCTGCGGCATCCTCGCCGGAAGCGAGACTGGCGGCACTGGGCCTTGAGCTGCCCGCCGTGTCCGCTCCGCTGGCGGCATACGTGCCGGCGGTGCGGACCGGTAACTACGTCTACACCGCCGGCCAGCTGCCGCTGGTGGATGGCGTCCTGCTGATGACCGGCAAGGCCGGCGACCAGATCAGCACCGCCGAAGCCGCGGCGCTCGCCCGGGTCTGCGCGCTGAACGCCCTCGCCGCCGTCGCATCGGTGACCCGGGGCCTCTCATCCGTTGTCCGCGTGGTCAAGGTGACTGGCTTCGTGGCCAGCGCCCCGGGCTTCACCGAGCAGGCGAAGGTGGTCAACGGCGCCAGTGAGCTGCTGCTCGAGGTGTTCGGTGAGGCGGGAAGGCACGCCCGCAGTGCGGTGGGGATGGCGGTGCTCCCGTTCGACGCGCCCGTCGAGGTCGAGCTGATTGCCGAGGTCAGTGGTTGAGCCTGCCGCGGAGCGCGGTACTCCCGGCCGCCTTATCCTGCGCCTCGGCGGACGGGTTGCCGAGCGGGCCCGCGACGTCATCGAAGGGCGTACGGAGCCGGTCACGCCGCGCGACGCCGCCACGGTGATGCTGCTGCGGCCTGCCGTCGGCGACCAGGCTGCGGTCGGCGACCAGGCTGCGGTCGGCCAGGAGGCTGCGGTCGGCCAGGAGGCTGCGGTCGGCCAGGAGGCTGCGGTCGGCCAGGAGGCGAAGAATTCCGTCGAGGTGTACATGCTGCGCCGGGCGGCCTCGATGGCGTTCATGCCGGGGGCCTACGTCTTCCCCGGCGGCTCGGTGGACCCGAGGGACGCCGGCGGCGAGGTCGACTGGGCCGGGCCGGACGCGGCGCAATGGGGCGAGACCCTGGCTGCCCCGGCCGATCTGGCCCGCGCCCTGGTCTGCGCGGCGGTCAGGGAAACCTTCGAGGAATCCGGGGTGCTGCTGGCCGGCCCCTCCCCGGACCAGGTCGTGGCCGACACCCGCGGCGCGGACTGGGAGGCGGACCGGCGCGGGCTGCTTGACCGGTCGCTGTCCCTGGCGGACTTGCTCCGCCGCCGCCACCTGGTGCTCCGGTCCGACCTGCTCAGGCCCTGGTCGCGGTGGATCACCCCGGCCACCGAGGAGCACCGCTACGACGCCCGGTTCTTCGCCGCTGCCCTGCCGGCCGGCCAGCGGACCAGGGACGTCGGCGGCGAGGCGGACCAGGTGGCCTGGGTGGAGCCAGCTGCGGCGCTCGGAGCGGCGCGTCGCGGCGAGATCCGGCTGATGCCGCCGACCGCGGTGAGCCTGGCCGACCTGGGCGCGTGCCGAGGCCTGTCCGGCGCCCTGGGCGAGCGTCGCGAGGTTACCGCCGTGCTGCCCGAGGTCGTTCTGGTCGAGGACGCGGTGTGGCTGACCCTGCCCACGGAGCTGGACTATCCGCTGTGACGACCGCCGATCCGCCGCCGATCGATGGTTCCGGTACATCTCGCGTGCGGTGTGTGCTGGCCCCCAACCCAAGCCCGATGACCCTCAACGGAACCAATACCTGGCTCATCGCCGAACCGGAAGGGCCGTCTGCGCTGGTCGTGGACCCGGGACCGGACGATGAGGATCACCTGCGCCGGGTTATCGGCCTGCTGGCCGGCGCGGGCCAGCAGGTGGCCCAGATCCTGCTGACCCACGGCCACAGCGATCACTCCGCGGGAGCGGCCAGGCTGGCTGCACTGACCGGCGCCCCGGTACTGGCCGCGGACCCCGCGTTCCGGCTCGGCGGCACTGGCCTGGGCCCTGGGGACGTGCTGACCGCCGCTGGCTGCGAGGTTCAGGTGGTCGCCACCCCCGGGCACACCCCGGACTCGGTCTGCCTGCTGCTGCCCGCCGACGGCGCCCTGCTCACCGGGGATACCGTGCTGGGCCGGGGGACGACGGTGATCGCCCAGGACGGCAGCGTGGCCGACTACCTTGGCTCTCTGGACCGGCTGCGGGCACTCGCCGACGAGGCGCGGCTGCGGGTGCTGCTGCCGGGTCACGGGCCGCTGCTCGCCGACCCGGCGGGCGTGCTCGACTTCTATATCGCCCACCGCCGGGAGAGGCTGGCCGAGGTGACGGCCGCTCTCGACGCCGGTGATCGCAGCGTCGCCGAGATAGTCGCCCGGGTCTACTCCGAGGTGGATCGAGGGCTCTGGCCGTTCGCCGAGTGGTCGGTCCGGGCCCAGCTCGCCTACCTGGCCGCGCAGGATGCCTTGCCGCCCGGTGTGCCTTATTGAGCGGGGTGCCTTACTGAGCAGATGAGCTTCAGCGGGCGCGCTTGGCCAGCCGGTCAGGGTCGATCAGGAGCACGGACTTGGCCGACAGCTGGAGCCAGCCGCGCGCCGCGAAATCCGCTAGTGCCTTGTTGACGGTCTCCCGCGACGCCCCGACCAGCTGCGCGAGTTCCTCCTGGGTGAGGTCGTGGTGCACCTGGAGCCCGTCCTCCTGCTGCTCGCCGAACCTCTCCGCCAGGTCCAGCAGGGCCTTGGCCACCCGGCCAGGCACGTCGGTGAAGACCAGGTCGGCCATAACGTCGTTGGCGCGGCGCAGCCGCCGGGCGAGCGCCCGCAGCAGGTGCAGGGCCACATCGGGACGGCCGGTGAGCCAGCTCAGCAGGTCAGCGTGGGCCAGCGCGGCGAGCCGCACGTCGGTCACGGCGACCGCACTCGACGTGCGCGGCCGGGGGTCGAAGAGCGAAAGTTCGCCGAACATTTCACCCGGCCCGAGCACGCTGAGCAGGTTCTCCCGGCCATCCGACGCGGCGCGGGTCAGCTTGATCTTGCCCTCGAGCACCACGTACAGCCGGTCCCCGGCGTCGCCTTCGTCAAAGAGCCGGTCAGCCCGCGGAAGCTCGACGTCAGTGAGCATGGAGCGGAGCGCCTTCGCGCCGTCTTCGTCTAGGTTCTCGAACAAGGGCGCCCGGCTCAGCACGTCGTCCGCGTGATCCACGGGTGCCTCCTCGCGGGCGTCCCTGGGCCCGGTTGCCCCGTGCCCAGCCGCCCTATGCATAGTTGCCTTATCACAGTGTCCATCCTGTGCCCAGCACAGTGTCCATCCTGTGCCCAGCACAGTGTCCATCCTGTGCCCAGCACAGTGTCCATCCTGTGCCCAGTGTCGCGCATCGGGTGACCTGCGAGCGAGCAGGGTCAGTGCGGCCGCTGCCCGTCTGCGCCGGCCTGTGCCGCCTCGCGTTCCCGGCAGGCGACGATCTCGGCCTCCGCGTCCGCGCGGCCCACCCAGCCGCCGATCACCACTTCCTTGCCGGGCTCCAGGGCCTTGTAGACCTCGAAGAAGTGCTGAATCTCGAGCCGGTCGAATTCGGGCACATCGTCGATGTCCTCGAAGTGGCCCATCCGCGGGTCCGTGGAGGCGACGCAGAGCACCTTGTCGTCCAGCCCATTCTCGTCCCGCATGCGGAACATCCCGATGGCGCGGCAACGGATGAGACAGCCGGGGAACGTCGGCTCCTCCAGCATCACCAGTGCATCGAGCGGATCGCCGTCGTCAGCCAGCGTGTCCTCGATGAACCCGTAGTCCGACGGGTACCTGGTGGACGTGAACAGCATCCGGTCCAGCCGGATCCGGCCGGTCGCATGGTCCATCTCATACTTGTTGCGCTGCCCCTTGGGGATTTCGATGACCACATCGAAGTCCACGATGTCGCTCCCTGGACACGAAGGTGATTGACTCCCGACTGAGTTACTGGCCTTAAGCATCTCGTGTTAGGAGGGGTGTTGGCGAACCGCCTCCGGGTTACCGCCCTGATCTCGCTGGCCATGCTCAACGCGTGCACCCTGGGGGCCGGGGTGGCGGTGGCCGGCCTGCTGCCCGCGCGGCTCGCCCTCTGGAACATTCCGCGGGTGGCCACGGCGCCAGTGGCGGCACCCGGCCAGGTGCTGCGCCCGGCGCAGCGGTCAGGGCCACTGCCGACAAGTGGCGGCCTGTCCAGCGCACTCACTCCCATCCTCGCCTCCTCGGCGCTCGGCTCGCACGTCGGGGTGGTGGTCACCGATCCCGCCTCGGGCGCCGTGCTGTGGTCCAGCGGCGCGAGGTCCCCCACGCAGCCCGCGTCGACCGCGAAGCTGATCACCGCGGTGGCCGCGCTGACGGTGCTCGGTCCAGGCGCCCGGTTCACCACCCGTGTGGTGGCCGGCGCCACGGCTGGATCGATCATCCTGGTGGGCGGGGGGGACCCGACGCTCGCGGCCGGGCCGCCGCCCGCCTCGGACTACCCCCAGCCGGCCACGCTCAAGTCCCTGGCCGACGCCACCGCCCGCTCGCTGCGGGCCCGGGGCCGGTCCCAGGTCCAGCTGAGCTACGGCACCTCGCTGTTCACCGGCCCGCTGATGGCGCCGGGCTGGACCACCGGCTACATCACCTCGGGGAATACAACGCCCATCACGTCGCTGGAAGTGGACCAGGGCCGGCTGACCCCGTCGGGCGCCCCCGAAGATGCCGACGACCAGGACAATTTCCGGCCGCGGTCGTTCACCCCGGCCGCGGACGCGGCGGGGGCTTTCGCCTCCTTCCTCGAAGCCGGCGGGATCAGCGTGACTGGCCCGGTCGCCGAAGGGGCCGCGGCTGAAAACAGGGGTGCGGCGGGTGCGGCGGGTGCGGGGGCGGCTGGTGCGGGGGCGGCGGGGGCCGCCACGATCGCCGCGGTCAAGTCGCCGCCGCTGTCCGACATCGTCGGCATGATGCTCCGGGAGAGCAACAACGTGATCGCGGAGGATCTGGCCAGGCAGGTCGCGCTGCACACCCATGCGCCGGCATCGTTCAGCGGTGCGGCGACCGCGGTCACCAGCGTGCTGGCCAGCCTGGGCATCTCGGGTATTCACCTGGTCGACGGGAGCGGCCTTTCGCCGGACGACCGGGTCACCCCCACCGCGCTGACCAGCCTGGTGGCGCTGGCATCCGGGACTGCCCATCCCCGGCTCAGATCCGCCATCACCGGGATGCCCGTCGCGGGTTTCTCCGGCACGCTGGCCCCGGGCCAGAGCGTGTTCGGGCACTTCAGGGGGCCAGCCCTGGGTGTGGTGCAGGCCAAGACGGGCAACCTTGACACGGTGGCGGCCCTGGCGGGCCTGGCCTACGACCAGCAGGGCCAGGTCCTCGCCTTCGCCTTCATGGCCGACCAGGTGCCCCCGGCCAGCCTGGCGCAGGCGGCCGCCGCGATTGACGCTATGGCCACGGCCCTGGCCGGCTGCGGCTGCCGCTGACACCGATTGCCCAGCGGGCACGGCCTGCGTTGCCGGCAACGTACGGTGGAGGGGTGAGCAGCGCGCAGATGATCGACTGGGATCTGGCCATCTCCACCGGGGTCAGGTGGGCCCGGCCCGGGCCGCAGGTGAGCCTGTCGGAGGCGAGAGCGGTGGTCACGGACCTCCGCGTGCTGGCCGCGACCGTGGCCGAGCCGGTCCGTGAGGTAACGGGCATGGCCAGCGCACCGGACGGCGGATGGGTGGCGGTCGTGGACCGGCCCGGGTGGATCCGCGCGAACGTGGACGGGTTCCGCGTCGTGCTCGACCCCCTGGCCCAGCACCTGCGGGAGAAGGGCGGCGGCCCGCCGGGCGGTGCGCTGATGGGAGCGGTCGGATCCCGGGTGACCGGCGTGCAGGCCGGGCTGATACTCGCCTACCTGGCCGGCCGGGTGCTGGGGCAGTACGAGCTTTTCCTGCCTCCCGACCCGAGCACCCCGGACGGCACCGCACCGGCGGGACGGCTGACCCTGGTCGCGCCGAACATTCTCATGATCGAGCGTGAGCTGCAGGTCAACCCGCACGACTTCCGGCTCTGGGTGTGCCTGCATGAGGAGACCCACCGGACCCAGTTCACCGCGGTGAGCTGGCTGCGCGGCTACGTGCAGGAGCAGATGACCGACTTCCTGCTCGCCTCCGACCTGGACCCGGCCAAGGTCTTGGACCGGCTGCGCTCGGCGGCGGGCGCCGTCGCGGGCGCGGTGCGCGACGGGGAAGGCGAAAGCCTCATCGAGGCCATCCAGACCCCGCGGCAGCGCGAGATCCTTGACCGGCTGACCAGCGTGATGACCCTCGTCGAGGGACACGGCGACTACGTGATGGACGCGGTGGGACCGCGCGTGGTGCCCTCCGTTGAGCAGATCAGGGCCCGGTTCAACGAGCGCCGGGTGACAGCGGGCCGGCTGGAGCAGACCCTCCGCCGGATTCTTGGCATCGACCTGAAGATGAAGCAGTACGCGCAGGGTGCGCACTTCGTGCGGACGATCGTGGAGGAAGCCGGGATGGCGACCTTCAACAAGGTCTGGACGTCCCCGGCGACCCTGCCGACCAGGGATGAGATCGCCAGCCCCCAGCGATGGCTCGACCGGATCGGGGAGACCGGCGCCCTGACGTCGGGCGGCTGACCGGTCATGGGCCCGCGTCCGGCCGTGGCGGAGACGCGCAGTTGCGTCCGCCGCTGCCTGGGCGACCTGGCTCCCGGCGACCTGGTTCTCGCGGCCTGCTCAGGGGGCGCCGATTCGCTGGCCCTCGCCGCGGCGCTGGCGCATGAGGCCCCCCGCCTCGGCCTGCGCGGAGGCGGGGTCACGGTCGATCACGGGCTGCAGGCGGGCTCCGCGCGGCGGGCCGGGGCCGTCGCCGCGATGCTCGCTGGGCTCGGCCT
>OCZU010001540.1_pt1 | contig 15109 bp, 8 predicted proteins | sample 1539001 | NCBI WGS metagenome assembly OCZU01 (sample SAMEA3539306, study PRJEB22396) | soil metagenome | biome: tundra; feature: field; material: soil | place: USA | collected 2010-05 | depth 0.15 m | reverse complement strand
GACCAGCGTGCAGGAGCTTTTGCAGGAGGACGCCAAGCGCGCTCTCACTGCCTGCCTGGCGGGATGGAACGCCGGTGGAGGGCTGCTGCGGCGCAACGCCCCGCGCAAGGCGTACCGGACAGCGGCCGGCGGCTGGTGGATCGGGCTCTTCGCCGACAGCGAATCCACCGTGCCGCCGGGCGATGTCGAGATCCACTCCGAGCTGAACGACCGCGCCCAGCCGGGATATCGCGGCACCAAAACCACGCTGATCGAGCGAGCGCCATCGGTCACCTCCGCCCGCGTGGCACGGGATCGCGAGCACACTCGCATGCGCAGCGGCCCGGTTTTTGCGGAGATTCGCTACCAGGACGAGTCCGGCCGGCAGACCTACCTGGTCACGCAGAATGAGGTCTCCATCGGACGCGGCGGAGAGGATCTGTGGGTAGACCTGGCGCTCTACACTTCGGACGAGGTTTCGCGGGAGCATCTGCGGCTGCGGCGCGATCCGGCGAGTGGTGAGTTCAAGATTACCGACCTGAGCCGGAATGGAACCTGGCTGAATTCCCGCCGCATCGCGGGCAACGTCGAGGTCTCGCTGCCGGATCGCGCCGAAATCTCGCTGGCGGAAACAGTGAGCCTTACCTTCGAAGTGCGCCATGACTGAGTCTGCACTCGATTGCGGAGCCGCCACCCATACCGGACTGGTGCGCGAGCACAACGAGGATCGCTACTGGATGGACCCGGCGCTGGGCGCATTCCTGGTGGTGGATGGCGTCGGCGGGCAGGCCGCCGGCGAGCGCGCGGCGGAAATCGCCGTGGCGACGGTGGGGCATGCTTTAGCTTGCCAGCCGGCCGACGGGCCGGCCACCCCCGAAGCCCTCGTCCGCCAGGCCATCGCTTCAGCCAACAATCGCATTTATGGCGAGGCGCGGGAGAACCCGCAACTCGTCGGCATGGCATGCGTGCTCACGCTGGCGCTGGTGGAGGGAGAGCAGGTCACCGTCGGACATGTCGGCGATTCGCGCCTCTACCTGATCGGTCCGTCGGCGATTCGCAAGGTGACCAGCGACCACTCGCCGGTCGGCGAGGTGGAGGATGCCGGAGAGATCGGCGAAGAGGAGGCCATGGCGCATCCGCGGCGCAACGAGGTGTTCCGCGACGTGGGAAGCTGCCCGCGCTCCGCCGGCGAGGCGGAGTTCATCGAGGTGCGGCAATTCGAACTCCCCAACGATGCGGCCATGCTGTTGTGCAGCGATGGCCTGAGCGACCACCTGACTTCGCGCCGCATCCGCGAGATCGCCGACCGCTATGCCGGGGATGCCGCGCAAACCGCGCGCTACCTGGTGGACGCCGCCAACCAGGCGGGCGGCAGGGACAACATTACCGTGGTGTTCGTCGCGGGTGGGGCGTTTCGCGCCGGGAGTGCCGCCACGCGCCCGCGCCTGGGCATCACCCGCATTCGCGCGCGCCGCCGCGTCTGGAGCGGGCGCGCTGCCTTCCTGAGTTATGGACTACTGCTCGGCATGCTCCTGTGGGCCGTGCTGCGCAGCCGGGGGATAAACCGATGAACCCTCCCACTCGCATCGGACCTTACGAAATCGTTCGCCGCCTCGGCAAGAGCATGACCGACGTGTACCTGGCGATGGACACGGTGGAGAACCGCAAGGTCGCGCTCAAGCTGATCGCGCACGGCGGCGACCGCGCCTCGCGCCTCATCATGGAGGCGGAGCGGCGCGGGGCGGCCATCCAGCAGGAGTTGCACACCAGCGACCCGCGGATGGTGGAGATCTACCAATACGGCGATCTGGACGGCCACTTCTTCGTGGCCATGCAGTTCGTCGAGGGGCGCACGGTGGCCGATATCCTGGCGGCGGATCGCGTGGTGGACGCCTGCCGGGCCGCTGTCATCGCGCTCGAGATTTGCGAGCAGCTGGCCAAGTTTCACTCGTGGGAATCGGCCGTCGTGCATGGCGACATCAAGCCCTCCAACATCCACCTGAGCCCCAACGACACGGTGCGGCTGCTGGATTTCGGCATCGCCAAGACATTGCGCGCCGATTGCGACGCCACGGGTCACGAGTTCGGCAGCCCGGGCTACTGCTCGCCGGAGCGGCTGGCGCGCGGCCAGGTGGACGCGCAGGCCGATTTGTGGGGGTTGGCCGCCACGCTCTACGAAATGCTGGCCGGTGTGCCGCCCTACCAGGCCGAAGATACGCGCAAGCTTGAGGGGCTGATCCGCTCCAAGCGGTCACCGCGCGCCCTGCCCGCGTCGTGCCCGCCGGCGTTGCGCGCCATCGTCATGAAGGCGCTGGCGCCCGATGCCCGGCAGCGTTACCCCTCGGCGGTGGCGTTCCGCGCCGACCTGCAGCTCTTCCTGGAGCGCAAGCCGACCCTGGCGGAGACCCAGCGGCGGCCCAGGTGGAGCCCGACCGCCACGCTCGGTGCGGCGCGCGAGGCACTGCGCCGCGTCACGCGAACCGCCCGGCGCAGGCAGTCGCGCACCCTGCGCGCACTGGGCGCGGCGGCTTACTTCGCCACCGGAATGCTGCTTTGGATTGGCGGCACCCTCGGCTGGCAGCTGTGGCAGGCGCGCGCCAGCGCGGCGCCCCGGCCCGTGGTGAAGGTGGCGCCACAGGAGAATCTGGCGCAGTGGTATGTGGCATCGGCCGACCGCATTCTGTTTGCCTACCGCGCCAGCGCCCTCCCGGGGCTCTACGAGTTCGATTGGCCAAAGGCGGAAATCTGCCTGGAGCGCGCTATACAGCTCGGCGCGGGCGACGACCTTACCATCGCCAAGCTGGCGCTGACGCGGGGATACGCCACGCTGGAGCGCCTCAATGGCGCGCAGTATTCGGAAACCGCCACCGCCGCGTTGCGTTTGAAGGCGCGCGACGAGTTCTTGCTGGCGTCGTCAAAGGCGCCTGCGGACGCCGCGCCGCACCTCGCGTTAGCCCGCGTCTATGTGTACTCGCTGCCCGATCCCGATAAGGCCATGGCGGAGTTTGCGGCGGCCGAGCGGAGCGGCGCCGCGCTCGGACGACGCGAGGTGGAGCAGCAGGGCGACGTCTACCGGATTCGGGCCGTTCAGGAACTGCCGCGCGATTGGCGCCAGGCCAAGCGCGATGCCGCCGTGGCGCGCGCCTTTTACCAACGCGTTCCCGGCTTCGACGAAGCTGGCCGGCACCTGCGCGAGCTGGACCGGATCCACGCGCCGTCACCGCGCAAGCCGCGCCCGCGGAAGGTAGCCCGATGGCGGTGACGCGCAGTTGGAGTGCGGCCGGCACGGAGCCCTTGATGGTGCGCGTGCCGCGTCGACAGGCTTCCGTTGGGGTCGCGTGGCTCGTCGCCTCGTCGCTCCTGGTGGCCGCCGGCCTTTGGTTTGTTTACCAGGCCAAGGTGCAGCGCCTGTCCAGCGCGCCGGTGCTGAATCTGAACCTGGTGACGTCGCCCGATGAGTTATTGCCGGTCCTGGAGTTCTTCCCCAATCGCGCGGAACTCGCGCCGCGGATTTACAGCTACCTGGAACGCGCCCGCCCGCTCGGCCACGCCGGTGCTTTGACGGCGGTGATCCCGCGCCGCCAGTTCGCACGCGTCAAGCCGCTGATGGCCGTCCGCGGCCCCGCGGAATTTCGCGCCCAACTGGTGCGGTCGGCCCTCTTGTACTTCGCCGGATTCTACCTGGTGGCCCTGCTCTGGCGGCTCACGGGCTACCGCGGCGATACCGCGTTTCTCCCCGCCTTGCAGTTGCTCACCGGCTTCGGTTTCCTGCTGATGGTCAGCATGCGCGATCCCCTGCGCGACACGCTGGAGTTCCACAAGTTCGCCATCGGCGTATTCCTCGGGTCCCTGTTGCTCGCGCTGCCCGCGTTCAAGATATTCGATTATCGCCGGCTGGCGGGATGGTGTTACACGCCGCTGTTCGCCGCCCTGGGCCTGTTCGGCCTGCTGATGGCGTTCGGGCGCGGACCGGCGGGCAACGACGCCAAAGTGAATCTCGGCATGTTCCAGCCGGTGGAGCTGATCAAGATCCTGTTGGTGATGTTCCTGGCGGGTTATTTCACGCGCCGGTGGGAGCGGCTGCGCGACCTGCGCGAAGAGCGCGTGCCGGGCGGGCGCGTGGCCCGCGCCGAACACGTGTTTCCAGTGATGGTAGCGACGGGCGTCTCGCTGGCGCTCTTTTTCGTGCTCAAGGATCTGGGGCCGGCGCTGGTCACCCTCTTCGTGTTCCTCGCGGTGTTCACCGTGGCGCGCGGCAAGCCCGCGCTCGCCATCGCCGCCCTCGCCCTGATGGTGGTGGCCGTCGCCGCGGGGTATCGCGCCGGGACGCCGCACACCGTGGCGCAGCGCATCGATATGTGGCTCTCCCCCTGGGATAACGAGGTCCACGGCGGCGATCAACTGGCCCACGCGCTGTGGGCGTTTGCCACCGGCGGCCCCACCGGCAGCGGCCCCGGATGGGGAGATCCGGGCGTCATCCCCGCCGGGAACACCGACCTCGTGCTGCCGGCCATCGGCGAAGAGTGGGGCTTTGCCGGCGTGGCCGCGGTGTTCGCGCTGTTCGGCTTTTTGATCTGGCGGGGGATTCGCGCCGCCCAGCGCGCGGACACCACCTATGGCCTCTTCCTGGCAACGGGGCTGATTATGCTCATCGCCTGCGAGATGCTGCTGATCTCTGCTGGAGTCCTCGGAGCGCTGCCGCTTTCCGGCGTGGTATCGCCGTTTCTCAGTTCGGGGAACACCGCCATGGTGGCAAACTTCCTGGTGTTTGCGCTGCTGGCGGCCGTCAGCAATTCGGCGAAGGCCACCCAACCGCTGGAATTGCGGGCGCCTTTGCGCCATCTGAAAATGGTGCTGGCCGCCGCCGCCGCCATTCTGCTGGGGTTCGCGTTGCGCTACCAGGTGCTGCGCGATACTGTCTATCTCTCGCGCGACGCGCACGCCTTCGAAGAAGACAACGTCAAGCGCCCGCAGCACAACCCGCGGATCAACTCCCTGGCGCGCGAAATCCCCCGCGGAACCATCTACGACCGCAACGGCGTGCCCCTCGCCACCAGCGACTGGCAGGAACTGGAGCGGCATCGCGATGCCTACGCCGCGCTCGGCGTTTCGCTGGAGACGGCGGACAGCCGCTTCGACAGCCGCCATTACCCGTTCGGCGCCGCCACGGTCCACCTCACCGGCGATTTGCGCACCGGCGAGAATTTTCACGCCACTAACGCAAGCGTCGTGGAACACGACGCCAATCGCCGCCTGCAAGGTTACGAGTACGCCGAGCTGGCTCCCCTCATCCGCTACCGCCATCACCCGCATAACGCCGGAGTCGCGCGCATTCTGGCGCGCGACCGCGGGCTGCGGCTGACCGTGGATATCCGGCTGCAAGTGCGCGCCAAGGAGATTCTGGAACGCCACCTGAGTCAGGCGGGAGTCTCTAACGGAGCGCTGGTCGTAATGGAAGCGGAGACGGGCGACATACTGGCCATGGTCAGTACACCGTCCGCCAGCCCGCCTGCCGTGCGCGCCGCGGCGCCCACGCCGGACGAACTGCTCGATCGCGCACGCTACGGACAGTATCCGCCGGGTTCGACCTTCAAGCTGGTGACCGCCATGGCGGCGTTGCGCGCCGATCCCTCGCTCACCCACCGCACCTATCTGTGCCGCCCGCTGGGCGACGGGCGTTCGGGGAACACCATCGCGGGTTGGAATCGCGCCATCAAAGACGATATCGGGGATCGCGCGCACGGCACGCTCGATATGGAACGCGCCATCGCCGTCTCCTGCAACGCCTATTTCGCTCAACTCGGGGTGCACGACGTGGGGTCCAAGGCTCTGGCGGAAATGGCGGACCGGCTCGGCGTGTCTACCGGCGATGCCGCGGCGCTGCGCCAGGCGCTGCCCTTTGCCGCCTACGGGCAGGGTCCGGTGCTGGTTACGCCCTTCAAGATGGCGCGCGTGGCGGCGGCTATCGCCGCCGGCGGGCGTATGCCCGAAGGCCGCTGGATCTCTGGCGACGGCAATCCGCGGCAGGATGCTCCGCTCGATGTGCTGCCGGAGGCGCAGGCGCTGTTTCTGGCGGGCGCCATGCGGCGCGTGGTCACCGAGGGCACGGCGCGGCACGTCATGGCGGGCAGCGCCGTCTCGTTCGCCGGCAAGACCGGCACCGCGCAACTCGACACTGGAATGCCGCACGCCTGGTTCATTGGCTTTGCGCCGTTCGACGGAACGCCCCAACGGCGGCTGGCGTTTGCGGTGATCGTGGAACACGGCGGCTATGGAGGGCGCATCGCGGCGCCCATCGCCCGCGAAGTCATGGAGGCGGCCAAGGGGTTGGGATTGCTATGAACCTGACGGAATTCCTGGAGAAGTGGGGACAGACGGTTTTCGAAAAGCCGCTGGCCCGGACCGCGCCGCTGGAGAGTCCCCGAGAGTTGGCGGAGATCCGCTTCGCCGTGTTGGAAGAGGTGCGCCGCAACTCCTATCGCGCCGGCGCGCGCATGGTGTTTCCGTTCGACCTCGTCCGTGTGACCATGCGCGGCGTGGAGGAGAGCCGGGCCGCGGTATTCTCCAGCGGATTCTTCCGCGGCTACCTGGAGCATGAGATTCAGGGCCACCTGCACGCCGATTCCGTCCGCTTTCCCGAGCGCTTGCGCGTGGAGGTGGAAGTGTCTACCGGTCTGCCGCTGCCCAACGAGGCGTGGCTGACCGTGGCTGCGGCATCGCAGGACCATCCCGCCGCGTCCCGGCAACCGGCCCGCCTGGTGGTGCGCCAGGGAACCGCCAACCTGCCGGAACTGGCCATCGGGCAGCCGCGGGTTCACCTCGGCCGCGAAGTGGACGTGTACCGCGACGGTGGCATGCGCCGGCGCAACGACCTGGCGTTTGTCGAGGACAATGAAGTGAACCGCAGCGTCTCGCGGGAGCATGCCCACATCGACTACGACCGCATCACCGGCGAGTACCGTCTGTTCAACGACCGCTGGTACGCGCGAGGCGCCGATTGCGGCACGCGAATCCTGCGCGACGGCGTGAGCCTCGAAGTCCATCGCGATGCGCGGGGCACTAAACTGGAGCCCGGCGACGAGATCCACCTGGGCCGCGCCATCGTCAGCTTCGTGGTGTGACCTCAGGGCTTAGGTAATCCGAACTGTACCCGCGATAAACCGCTGCCGCGTGGCCGGCGCCGTTGATGGCGATGCTCTCCGGAATCCAACATCCGGATCCGACTGCGCGGGTTATGGGGCGGCTGGGATGGCTGGCGTCGATTCCGCAATCCAGTGCTCACCGCCCCTCTCTGGGGAACCAATCCTCACCCTTCTCTTACAGCCCGCCGCCGATCGCCACGCAGGTGCCGGCTTCGCTCTCTGCCAGGCAAGTTTCGTAGCAAGTCATTCCATGTGGGACCAGGTCCTTGAAGTCGAACGTTTTTCCATTAATTGAGACTGGTTGGCTCGACACCATGGTTGTCGAGGAAATGAACGTGCCCGTCACTCCGCCATCGGCGCTTTGGAAAATGCCCGCTTTCCTGACGAACTTGGCCACGGGTTGCCCCCAGGTGCTCCTCTCCGTCAGGTTGCTCCAGTCACGGAGATCGGGCCTGTCGCTGAAATAGATGGTGCCTTCTCCCTCGGGAATCAGCGCGAAGAAGTTAGAGTCCTTATTGGCGGGCAGCGTCTGCATGCTGAAGTCCGACACCCAGATGAAGTAAGCATGTGCCCTGTCGACAATCGGTTGGGCAAACAACATGGATGGCGCGAACAGGTACCGCAGGGGTAAATCTCCAATCAACTGGTAGTAGGTAATGCAGACGGCCGTCGTATCCGAGGTCATCACCGACTCACCAGTCATAGCCAGAACCACTTGGGAGGTTCCGGCAGGTTGGGCATTCAGGGTTGCGAATGACCCCGGAAGCAGGATTCCCAGCAATACAACTGTCGTGAATTTCATATCAATCTCCTTCCAATTAGGCTAGAATTTGTACGGATCCAAGGTCTGAAACTCCGATTTCGATCCGGACCAGCACGGGTACAGTATTACCGGCGTGGACCGGGGAAGTCCTGATCGAAACCTGATGTTTTCCTCATGAACTCGCAACGAACGTCGCCGGATTCGCCGGGTCAAATCGCCGTTCCTGGAAGCCCCGAGGCCTGTGCCGGGGCGGCGGAAGCGCAATCCTATGCCTTCGGCCCGTTCCGGTTGGTACCCGTTGAACGCATTCTGCGCCGCGGCAGCCAGGTTCTGCCCCTTCCACCAAAAGCCTTCGAGACTCTGCTTCTGCTAGTGCGCAACGCGGGCCATCTGATGCGCAAGGAAGATCTGATGACGGCGCTGTGGTCCGACAGCTTCGTCGAGGAAGGCAGCCTGACCAGTCAGATTTCGCTCTTGCGCAAAGTGCTGGCGGACGCCGGCGCCGCCGGCCCCTATATTCAGACGGTTCCGAAACTGGGGTATCGCTTTCTTCCCCCGGTAACGCGGACCTGGGCTTTCGGACCGGCAGTGGGAACTCCTATACAGGTTGACGAGGCGGCGCCGGCGGAACGAGTCATCCGGTTTATCGCGCTTCCGTTCAGCGTGCTGAACGGTGATGAGCGGGCCGGTTTTCTGCAACACAGCCTTCCCGAGGCGATCTCAGCGTCACTGGCGGGGCTGCGCTCGCTCACCGTACGTTCCAGCCTGCTGGCGGCGCGCCTGGCCGAAGCCAACCCAGACCCCAGGCACATCGCCCGGGAGGCCGATGTAGACATGGTGCTGGCGGGCACGATCCTCTGTGAGAGCGGTCAGATCCGGGTTACCGCGGAATTGATCCACGCACCCTCCGGCACGCTGGTGGGATCGTATGTCTGCAAGACCACGCTGGACAACCTGATCGAGGTGCAGGACAGCTTGGTGCAGGGCATCGTGGAACTGCTGGTGCTCCGCCTCACCGAGCGCGAGCGGCGGGTTTTGGCGCACAACGTGCCGGCTTCCGCGAGAGCCTACGAGTTCTACCTGCGCGCCAATCACGTCCAGCGCCAGCGGACCTTGGAGAGCCTATCTATTGCGCGGGACCTGTACCGCGAATGCCTCGACGAAGACCCGGACTACGCTCCGGCATGGGCGCGGCTGGGAAGGTGCTATCGAACCCTGGAGAAGTTCGGCGTGGAGGGGCCACAAAGCCTGGAATTGGCGAAATGGGCATTTCACCGTGCATTTACGCTAAGTCCCGACCTGCCCATCGCGCACAATCTTTACACGCCGATCGAGACCGATACGGGGCACGCCCAGGCAGCCATGGTGCGGCTCCTGGGGCAAGCAGAGAGAAATCCCAACGATCCCGAACTGTTTTGGGGCCTGATAAATGCCTGCCGGTACTGCGGCCTGCTGGACGAATCGATCCGCGCGCACGACCGCGCGCGGCGGCTCGATTCGAGGACGGTGACCAGTGTGGCCCACACCTTTTTCCTGCTGGGAGACTATGAGCGCACACTCGAGTGGTATTCCCTGGGCTTCCGCTACTACCTGGATCTGGCCACCATGGCAGCCGCCGGGCGGGAGGCCGAAGCCGTCGAGTTGCTGGGCCGCCGTAGTATCCCGGGCGGGCAGTTTCCGGCCATGATGGAGTCTCTCCGGCTCTACCTCCAGGGCGACCGTGCCAGGAGTATTGAGATCCTGAGAGAGGCACTGGCGCTGCGGCCGACCAAGGATCCGGAAGCCAAGTTCTACCTGACGCGGCAGTTGGCGCGAGACGGAGAGCATGCGGAAGCTTTACGGACGATACGCGATCTCGCCACTGAGGGGTTTTTCTGCTCGACTGCCTTGCGAGGCGATCCATGGCTCCAGCCGCTTTCCCTGCTGCCGGACTTCCAGGATGTCCTGGATGAGGTCCTCCGGCGTGAGGCGGATGCCAGAGCGGCCTTCCAGGCGGCGGGCGGAGACCGGGTCCTGGCCTGGTGATGGGCGTCCAGCCGCCCGCGCATGGTTTTCGCTTGCGCCGGCCTGCCGTGAATTACAATGAGCCTGCAATCAACTACAGCGGTTCTGGAGCGATCGATGCGCCAACTCGTAGTGTTCGCGATAGTTTTGCTGGGAATCGTTTTTCCTGCCTCCGGCCAATCGTTTTACCCTGCGCGGCTCGATGATCCGAAGGCCGTTTACCTCACCCAAGATCAGTTCCCCGTTCGCGGCGACGGCAAGGCCGACGATAGCGCGGCCGTTCAGGCTGCCATCGACAAAGTCCAGGAAACCACCGGTGAAGGCATCCTCTTCATTCCGGAGGGCCGCTATCGCCTGACCCGGACCATTTATGTCTGGCCGGGCGTGCGCCTCATCGGCTATGGCGAGAAACGTCCCGTATTCGTCCTTGCGGATCAGACCCCGGGCTTCCAGCAGGGCATCGGGTATATGTTCTTCTACGCCGGATTCCGGCCCTTCCAGCGGGCCGCCGGCACGGCTCTACCGGGACGCGCTTTTCGGATGTCTCCCACACCCCCGGGAACCGTTCCTCCCGTTCAGAATATCGGCGATGCCGGCCCCGGCACCTTTTATTCGGCCATGAGCAACATCGATTTCGAGATCGGCGCCGGTAATCCCGCGGCCGTCGGAATTCGCTTTCACGCCGCCCAGCACGCCTATCTGGCCCACATGGACTTCCAGATAGGCTCCGGTCTGGCCGCTTTGCACGAGGTAGGCAACGAGGCCGAAGACCTGCATTTTCACGGCGGCCGCTATGGCATCCTCGCGCGCAAGCCGTCCCCCGCCTGGCAATTTACCCTGATCGACTCCACTTTTGACGGCCAGCGCGAGGCCGCAATCCGGGAGAATGAAGCCGGACTCACGCTGGTCCACACCGAGTTCCGTAACGTCCCCACCGCCATCTCCATTGACCCGCATTACTCCGACCAGCTTTGGGTAAAAGACGCGCGTTTTGAGAACATCTCCGGCCCGGCAATCCTCATCGGCAATGAGAACAGCCGGTTGACCCAGATTAATCTCGAGAACATCGTCTGCCGCCAGGTGCCTGTCTTTGCGCGCTTTCGCGAGAGCGGCCGGCAGCTTGCCGGGGCCGGCGAGATCTACCAGGTGAAAACCCTTTCCCATGGGCTGACTCTCGCGGCGCTGGGCGCCATCGGGGAAACCAAAACCACCTACGATGCCGCGCCCCTCAAAGCCCTGCCGCCGTCCACGCCGCCCGCCATCCGCGGCTTGCCGCCCATCGCTACCTGGGTCAATCTGCGGACCGTCGGTGCCAAAGGCGATGGCAAGACCGATGAGACTGCCCTCATTCAGAAGGCCATCGCGGAGCATCGCGTTCTTTATATCCCTTCCGGCCGCTACGTGGTTAGCGACACCCTGAAGCTTCGCCCCGACAGCGTGCTCATCGGGCTCCATCCCGACCAGACGCAGTTCGATATCCTCGATTCCACACCCGGTTTTCAAGGACCGGGCGCGCCCCGCCCCCTGCTGGAAGCCCCGCGCGGCGGCGACAACATTGTGACCGGCATCGGTCTTTACACCGGCGGTATCAACACCCGCGCGGTGGGCGCGCTGTGGATGGCGGGCAAGGATTCCCTGATGGACGATGTGCGTTTTCTCGGCGGCCACGGCACTATCGGCCCCGACGGCAAGCGCCTCAGCCCGTATAGCGCCAACCTGGCCTCCGATCCCGATCCGCACCGTCGCTGGGACGCCCAGTATCCCAGCCTGTGGATCACCCATGGCGGCGGCGGAACCTTCGCCAATATCTGGACGCCCAGCACGTTCGCGCAGGCGGGCCTCTACATCTCCGATACCACCACCCCCGGCCGGGTTTACGAACTGTCGGCCGAGCATCACGTGCGCACCGAAATCAAGTTGGACCAGGTCGCCAACTGGGAGCTCTACGCGTTGCAGACCGAGGGAGAGAGGGAGGAAAGCGCCTCCGCGAGTTCTCTGGAGATCAGCCGCTCGAAGAACATTACCATTGCGAACTATCACGGCTACCGGGTCACCAGGAGTTACCACCCCGTTCCGTATGCGGTTCGCATCTATGATTCCAGCGACATCCGCTTCCGTAATGTCCATGTGGATAGTAACAGCTCGGCGGCTCAGTGCGACGAGTCCGGCTGCCGCCAGCTCGCCAGAAGCAGCAAACTCGCTTTCGAAACCTGCATCGTCGATGAGACGCGCCGCGCCGAGGTGAGGGACCGCGAGTTCGCCTGGCTGGATGTCTCTGGCCCTCCCGCTCCATCGAAGCCTCGCGGGCCATCCCCCGTGCTGCAGCCGGGAGCCGCCGTGGAAAAGCTGACCGGCGGTTTCTATAACGCCTCCGGCGGGGCGGTGGACGCCTCCGGCCAATTATATTTCGTGGATGCGCACTGGCATCGCATTTACCGCTGGTCGCCGGAGAGCAAGACTCTCGCCATCGTCCGCGACAACCCACTCGATCCGGTGAATCTCGCGTTCGATAAGGCCGGCAACCTCATGGTGGTTTCTTCCGGCGGCAAAGGCATGACCGTCTATGCCTTCCGCCCGGATGGGCCGGACGATCAGGTCGCGGTTCTCGAGCCGGAGCCCGCGGCTGAGCGTCAGGGCATGACGGCAACGCTGCCCGTCAACTACTGGGTGAACGGCGATTTCACCAATACTTTTGCGCCCGGGGCCTTGCAAGCCGGGACTTACGAATATGTTTCTCTGGAACAGATGTTCTTCAAAGTGGTCTCCACCCGCATGCCCCTCCAATACGTTTCTCCCGATCGCACCCTGTTCATTCCGGGCGAGGAGCCATTGGTTCAGGGGCCGCCTTACTTCGGATATAAGTTTGCCCATCTGCTGCAGGCGTTCGGCCTGGTGAAGGCCGTTCCCGGGAAGCCCTTCTACGTCACCAACGAATCGGAACAGCGAACCTATACCGGCAGCGTGAATGCCGATGGGACTCTTTCCGGCCTGCGGCTGTTCGCCGAACAGGGTGGTGAGAACCTCGCCCAGGATAGCGAAGGCAACGTCTATCTTGCCGCCGGGCAGGTGTTTGTGTACAATCCTTCGGGTAAACTGATCGATACGATCCCAGTGCCCGAACGGCCGCTCGACCTCGTCTTCGGCGGCAAAGATCGCCGCACCCTGTTCATTCTCACGCACTCCTCTTTGTACGCGGTGCGTACCCGGTCCGGCGGGCTATAGATTGAAAGGTCTCTTCATGAACATGAACCGCTCCTGGATGTCTATTCTCGCCGCGGCGGCGCTTGCGTCGGCCGCCGTTTCCGCCAGTCAGGCCGCAAGCTGGCAGATTGGTCCATTCGTGCGCCCGCCCGGCGCCGCTCCGGTGATTACGCCGATCAAGGATTCCGTTTTCCGCAACCCGGTGGACGGCAAGATGGTCCACTGGGAGGCTCTACACACGTTCAACCCGGCCGCCATCGTGCGCAACGGCAAAATATACGTGATCTACCGGGCGGAGGACGACACCGGCGAAATGGCCATCGGCGGGCACACTTCGCGGCTGGGCCTCGCCGAAAGCGACGACGGCATCCACTTCACGCGCCGGCCGGAGCCCGTTCTCTACCCCGATAACGATTCCCAGAAGGACCGGGAATGGCCCGGCGGCTGCGAAGACCCTCGTATCGTGGAAAGCGAGGACGGCACCTATGTCCTCACCTACACGCAGTGGAACCGGCAAAGTACCGACGCTGCCATCGCCACATCGAAGGATCTGGTTCACTGGACCAAGCACGGTCCCATATTCGGCACGGAGGGCAACGATGCGGCGCGCTCCTACAAATCCGCCGGGATTGTCACCCATGTGGTGGGCGACCGCCTCATCGCGGCCAAAATCGGCGGGAAATACTGGATGTATTGGGGAGAAGGCTACATCCGCCTGGCAACCTCGGACGACCTCATCAACTGGGAACCCGTCGAGCACCCGCATCGCGAACCGGTCGTGGCGCTTGCCAAACGAGCCGGTCGGTTCGACAGTTCGTTCCCGGAGACCGGCCCGCCGCCCGTGCTGACCCCCAACGGCATCGTCGTGCTTTACAACGGCAAGAACGCCCCGGACGGCGGCGACAAGGCGCTCGGGCCCAACGCCTACGCCATGGGTGAGGCGCTGTTCGCCGCCGATGCCCCCGCCAAGCTCCTCGATCGCACCCTTAAGCCCTTGTTCAAACCCGAACTGCCGTTCGAAAAGACTGGCCAGTACGCCGCCGGAACAACTTTCACCGAGGGCCTGGTCTGGTTCCACAATCAGTGGTTTCTGTATTACGGCTGCGCCGATTCCATGGTGGGAGTCGCCATCGCAAGCTCGCATTCCAATTAGCGAGTCAGGAGGATTGCCACAGTGACCGTTCCGCGTGTTTGGATTCGTCGTTTGACTTTGCTTGGTTTGGGCTTGGCTGCGCTGGTGCCGCCGTCGACCGCCCAACCGCTCGAGCCCAAGTTGTATTCCGGGATGCGCTGGCGCACCATCGGACCCACCCGGGCGGGACGCGCGCGCGCCGTGGCCGGTTCGCCCAGCCAGCCCAACGTGGCCTATATCGGATTCGACAACGGCGGCGTCTGGCGCTCCACCGACTACGGTTCCACGTGGGCGCCCATCTTCGATCGCGAATCCACCGGCTCCATCGGCGCCATCGCCGTGGCGCCTTCGGCCCCCAACACCATCTACGTCGGCACCGGCGCCGGCATCATCCGGCCCGACCTGGCAACCGGCGACGGCATGTATAAATCCACCGATGCAGGCAAGACGTGGACGCACCTGGGTCTGCGCGATTCACAGATGATCGCCAACATCGAGGTTGATCCCGCGGACCCCAACCGCCTCTTTGTCGCCGCCCTGGGACATCCCTACGGCCCCAATCCCGAGCGCGGCATTTTCCGCTCCACCGACGGCGGCGCCACCTTCGATAAGGTGCTTTACAAAGACGAATACACCAGCGGCAGCGACGTGCGCCTCGATCCCAAGGACCCCCATATTGTCTACGCTGCCCTGTGGCAGCAGCAACAGGGTTTCATGGAGAACGGGGCCTTTGCCGGCGCCGGTGGCGGCATCTTCAAGTCCACCGATAGCGGCGATACCTGGCAGCCGCTGACTGCCGGTCTTCCCACCGTGACCCAGGCGAACCTGACGATTTCTCTCAGCAACCCGCGCGTGGTGTACGCCATGGTGGCGGGTGCGGCAGCCCCG
>OCZU010001539.1_pt1 | contig 15115 bp, 10 predicted proteins | sample 1539001 | NCBI WGS metagenome assembly OCZU01 (sample SAMEA3539306, study PRJEB22396) | soil metagenome | biome: tundra; feature: field; material: soil | place: USA | collected 2010-05 | depth 0.15 m | reverse complement strand
GAATAGGGTGACAGTCTTGGTCACAACCAAGTGTGGGGCGGGTCCCCTGACCCGCGCCGAGCCCCCTGGGTCGGCTGTCGGACCGGGGGTCCGACGCGGGCGAGGGCGCCCGCCCCACCCTCTGATTGTCAGTGTATTATGCGAGCCTCAATAAAATCGCCGCCTCTATTTAATGGCCCAGGCGCGCACGTCCCGTTAGGTGCGCCTTGCCCTGTATCGATTCACCGGGCCACTGTCCAAGAGTCTTGTATGCCGCCGCCGCGTCGGTGGGCGACAGTTGAGACATCGCCAGGACGCTGTATGTGCCAGACATGCAGTTATCGTTGCTCTGGTTCGCCGTGTAATTAAAAAATGGGAGGGTGCAGAACATCGCGAACGATTGTATCCCCGCCGCGCTGGCCCATTTAATAATAGTGGACTGCCAGGCGGTTTGCATGCCGCTCGTCTGCCAAATAACATCGTCCGCGCCTAAATAGGCGTAGGGTTGTTGTGGCAAGCCGGTAGCTGGGCACCAGATGGGATGGTCGGACTGCCCGACCCTAACCGGTTTGCCGCCAGCATTGGCACCCAGGTACTTCGATTGAAACCACTGTGTCTCATGGTAATACTGCTTACCGCTTTGGTCGCAGTTGCCACCAAAGAGATCTATGACCAGGAAGTCCAGCGCCGCGGGCGTACCGGCGCCGCTCACGTTACCAGTAGTCCAGTCGGTCCAATACCCGCTATCGGCCTGGGTAGCCGCGACCCCGACAAGCGCGCCGGGTACAATCGCCTTGACCGCCGCGGACGAATTGCGGATGAAGGTCCCCACGTCCGCTATGGAGAACACCTGCACGGTTGCCATGCCGTCGAGTGGCTCCTCGAATACCTGCACCGCCGTTACGGCAGTTGTCCAGCGGCTCATCGCCGCCTTTATGAGCGGGATCAGGCAGTGCTCGTATTGCGACTCCGTAAACGTTCCCGGTACTGGCGAGAGGCCGCAAGCGGCGACCGTGTTCCCGTTCGGGAAAAAGCCTACGCGCATCGTAATCCCACTCGCCGCGGCGTGGCTGAACATCGAGTCATAATAAGTCAGAGCCATGCAGCGCGTATTAAGGCCGGTCCCCGTAGGTACGGACACACCCGTTCCTAGCGTTGCGCCGCCAGCGCAATCGCTCGGGATGGTAATGTCCCCAGCGCCGGGAGAGTATTGTGAGGCGGAGGAGAGGACGGACGGCCACATATTGACATCTTGGATCGTGACTCCAGCTTTAGTCTTCAATAGGTCCATGTACCCGTTGATGGCCGGCCCAAATATCTGCATGGTCGAACTGAGCCAAGCGCCGCTGGCCGGGAGGATTTGGGCGGTGAGGGCGATCTTCGGCTGCGGCATGGAGGCCGTAGCAGCGTCGATAGCTTGAAACGATGCTTCCACGTCCGCCAGGAACGTAGTCAAAGATGGGTTGGCACTACCAGAGTATACGCTGGCGCATGTAGACTGGTTCAACAACGTACACTGACAGTAGGCGCAGCACGATACCAGAAGCGCTATCGCTAAGAGCCTCACTACATGCATATTGGCCTTACGCGGACCCAGAGGGTACCCCGTCTTGGGACCTGTAGACTTTTGAGCATTAAGGCGATTGGCCTCGATTTGTTTTTCGGTTGCCATTGCGATTTTGAACGAAAATCGGCATGGCCGAGGTGTCTGCCACCCATTGGGATGAAAATGGGGGCGGATGGCCGGTTGAGCGGTTCGCTCGGAGTTTTTCTGCCGATCAAAGCCAATTTCTGATAACACCTTTATTTTCATGGGGCCACGTACCGTTCCGTGCAAGTGCGATCGGAGGCGCCGGGGAATTTTCGGAAGAAGCCAATTTGGATGCCTGCGCACGTTTTACCCTCCTGACCGAATCATATGGCGGGGGCGGGAGAGGATTGGCGGGCATTTCCGGCAAGTTGTTGGTTTGGCGGACAAAACAAAGTGGCGTGGCGTGTCACCGTAAGCCGGCCAGCCTGGGCTTTTCCGAAGTGTCGAGCGTAAGCGATTGAAAAAAAGCCGGTTGGCTGGTTTACGGGCCACAAATCGTGTCCAATTGTTTTGGTAGCGTGGGAGCCGTGCGGAATCAATGAGTTGCCGGGCGTAGCGACTGAAAATACTGGGCCGGATTTGGTGACCGGTATAAACGATCGGGGCCAAGCGGGCGGGGAAGACCCGGCCGTTGGTCGTGGATGACAGCGTATTCGGACGTCGAGGTACCTCGCCCACCGGGAGCCTCGGTTTCCGGATCGCGAGCGATTCGGAGTTGAGCTTCGCTGCCAAAACAGCGCGCGGCGGTACACTTGGGCCAGAGGTGTATCATGTACTGTCCCCAATGCCGGGTTGAGTACCGTGACGGTTTCACCGATTGCTCCGACTGCCAGGTTCCCCTGTTAGCCGGAACACCTCCGCCGGAGCCACCGGACGGGTTCGACCCATCGCTCGACCTGGTAGTGGTGCTGGAGACGAACGATAGCATCCAGCTTGCCATGACAAAGGGACTGCTGGAGGATGCGGGAATTCCTTTCTTCGTTTTGGGCCAAATCACGACGCTGGTCACGGACGTGGATGGTTTTCTGCATAAGTGGGTGCGGGTGCAGGTGCCGCGCGACCGCGAGGCGGAGGCGAAGGAACTTCTGGAAACGCTGCTGCAACCGGACACCAGCCCTCCAGGCGCGGGCGAGGAGGGAGCCGACGCGGCCGGCGAGAACACCTGAATCGAGCCATGTCCCGAAGGAAGCGATCAACGGCTCCGCCGGCTCCACCAGAAGGCTGACAGCGCTATGAAAAAGATGCCGGAAAAGATGCTGTCAGCGGCCGCCATGGTACACGCCAGAAGTGCCAGACCGGCCGTCGCCGTCCACGAGATCAACACGAGCACGCCGCCCAGCACTTCCGCACCGGTGAAATACCGGAACCATTGCCCGGCCCGGATCTGCTGAAACAGCTTGACCCAGGGAGAACCAAAGATCTGCACGGTTTTCGGGAGCGATCCGTGCCAGCCGCCACGTGAGGAATAGAGCAGCACCCTCTGGTTGCCAGTGTGGCAGATGCCGTTCGTAGTAGCTCACGACGCATTTGTAACACGAAGAAGGACAGGCCAGGAGGCCTGTCCCACCTCTGATACAATCATCTTCCATGCGAACACCCGCTTTCATTCTGGCTATGGCCTGTGCCGCCACTCTCGCCGCCGCGCCTCTCGACAAGAAGGATGTCGAATACGCCCGGCCGGGCGGCCAGCCATTACTGCTCGACCTGCACGTGCCGGACGGGCCGGGACCGTTTGCCGCCGCCATTCTGATCCACGGCGGAGGATTCGACGAGGGAAGCAAGAGCACCAATGTCCGGCCGCTGTTCGAGCCGCTGAGCGATGCCGGCTTCGCCTGGTTCAGCATCGATTACCGGCTGGCGCCAGCGGTCCATTTCCCAGAGGCGATCGAAGACGTGAACGGCGCGATCCGGTGGGTGAAGGCGCATGCCGCGGAGTACCGCGTGGATGTCTCCCGGATCGCTATCGTCGGCGAATCGGCCGGCGGCTTCTTCGTGAATTATGCGGGGACGCACGAGACTCCGGCCACCAAAGTAGCGGCCGTGGTGGATTTCTATGGACCGTCCGACTACGGAAAGCTGGCGCTTGAGCGGCGCGAGCATCCGGAGCGCTTCAACATGGCGACCATCAACCGTCACGCGGCCAACGGCGGCGGCATTCATTTCTTCGGCGTGGAACAACTGGATAAAGCCGGCCTGGCAAAGCTGCGCGCGGTTGCGCCCATCGCCGCCGTTCACAAGGGAATGCCGGCGTTCCTGGCGATACACGGCACCAAGGACGACCAGGTGAGTTTCGAGCAATCGACCGCTCTGTGCGACGCGATTCGCCAGGTGGGCGCGGCATGCGAGCTGATTACGATCGAAGGCGGCGGGCACGGCATGGGAGGCTGGCGCGCGCCGGAGATGCAGCACTGGAAACCCGAGATGATTGCCTGGCTCAAGAAGACTCTGAACGTGAAGTGAAGGAGCGTCCGCGGCGGACGCGCACGGTCGAAAACCCGCTGCAAGTTATTGAAAGCCTGTCCGGGCGGCCTGGGAGGCCGCCGCAGGCCGCGGGCCTGCCCCACCTCACTTCAGCTTCACCGGATAGGGCGCGTGCTCGGGCAGCTTGGGGTTGGATTTCTCCAGCGCCTTCAGCAATTCCGCCACTCCCCGTTCCAGTTGCGGATCGTGGCCTTCGATGACTGACTTCGGGTCGTTTTCCACTACGATGTCGGGGTCCACGCCGTGGCCTTCCACCGCCCACTGGCCTTCGGCCGTGGCATAGGCGAATTCCGGCACATTCACGTCTCCCCCATCGATGAGTTGTCCGTGGCTGGTGATCCCGACCACGCCGCCCCAGGACCGCTCGCCGATCAGCAGCCCCAGCTTGGCGGTGCGAAACATCCAGGGGAAGATATCGCCATCCGACCCGGAGTTGGCGTCCAGCAGCACGGCCTTCGGCCCGATGAAGACGCTATCCGGGTAGGGTGACGGCGTGGCGAGAGTGCGCGCATAAGTGAGGCCCAGCATGGTGCGGGTCAACCTTTGAATGACCATGCGCGAGATATTGCCGCCGCCGTTGGCCCGGTCGTCGATCAGGAACGCCTCTTTGCGAAGCTGCGGAAAATACCATTTGATAAATTCGCGAATGCCGGCCTCGCCCATGTCCGGTAAGTGCATGTAACCGATGCGCCCGTGAGATAGCTCGTCCACGCGGCGCCGGTTCTGCTCCACCCATTCGAGATACAACAGGTTAGTCTCGCTGCCCAACGGCTTATAAGCGACTTTGCGGGCGCCGGTCAGCGAGGGAGAGCTACTCAGCATGAGCACCACCGGCGCGTCGCCGGCGTGGCGCAGGAATTTGTAGATGTCGTCTTTGGCGGTCACATCTTCGCCATTGACGGTCAGGACGTAATCGCCAACCTTGGCGTCGACGCCGATTTCGGTCAGCGGCGAGCGGTAGATCTCTTCCTCGTTTTGGCCGCGGAAAATCCTGGCGATGCGATATCGCCCTGAGTTGGCGTCCACCTCAAACCGGGCGCCCGGCAGGCCCGCGTGCGGGCGCGGCGGGATCTGCACATCGCCGCCATCGATATAGGCGTGCTGCACGGTCAACTCCGAAATCATTTCACCGATAACGTAATTCAGGTCCGTGCGATGCGCCACGTATGGCAGAAGCTGGCTGTAGCGCTGCCGCAAGGCCTCCCAATCGTAACCGTGCATGTTGGGCGCGTAGAAGAAATCGCGGTAGCGCCGCCATACTTCGTTGAAGATGTCGTTCCATTCCGCGACCGGGTTTTTCTCCAGCATCAACCCGGCGGTGGAGACGGTTTTCTTTGTGCCGGCGCCGGACGGTGTTGCGTCGTACACGTTCCAGACCTGCTCCTGGCGGACAAGCACTTTCGACCCATCATGCGAGACCACAAATCCGCCTATATCTTCAACCAGCTTGGTCTCTTTCCGGTCTTTGAAGGCGAAGATGCGCAGCGAAGTCTTGGTCGCCGCGGACCGGCCGTAGTAACCTTCCGGCGAGACGCCATAGATCAGCGCATCCCTGGTCACTGCCAGGCCGAAATAGTTCTCCGCGTCCAGCGGCACGCGCGCCACGCGCTGATCGAGGCCGTCAAAATCGATGCCGCCGTCTTTTGGCTCTTCGGCCTTCTTGTCTTTCTCGTCTTTGCCTTTGTCTTTCTCTTTCTCTTTATCGGTGTCTTTGCCGCTAGCAGGGTCGGAGGCATCCTTGACAGTTACTTCGTCGCTCTCCGGCGGAAACGGGTTCTTGACGTTTTTACGCAGCGCCATCACGAAGATGCCGCGCGTCCGATTGGTGGCAAAGTCGAATTCGATCCGGGAGATCTGCGGCTGGAATTCGTGGCCGGCCATGAAGTACAGATAGTCGCCGCCGGGATGCCAGGCCGGCGAATCCTCATTGTACGTCCCACTGGTCACCTGGCGCAGCTTGCTCTCTTTCATGGACCAGATATACAGCGTTGAAAAGGAACTGCTGTCGCTCATGCTGAACGCCAGATACCCGCCTCCCGGCGACCAGGCATAGTCGTGAATCTCGCCCTCAGCGCAATGTGCGATCTCCTGGGTGGCATGGTCCTTCAGCGACACCAGCCAGAGGCGGCCGTCTTTATCGCTGAACGCGATGTGACCGTTGTCCGGAGACCACTTGGGATCGTACCGGAAGGCCTGCCCTCCGCTGGAGATCTTCTCGGGGGGCGACGAGCCGTCCTGCGCCACTACGTAGACTTCCTCTTCGCCGCTCGCGTCCGATAGATACGCCACCTTGGAGCCATCCGGCGACCAGGCCGGCCATTTATCGTGCGCGCCGGGCGAATGCGTGAGGTTGCGTGTGGGCCCCTTCTCTACGGGCGCGGAGAAGATGTCCCCGCGCGCGGCAAATAACACCCGCTCGCCTTTGGGACTGAATTCGACTTGCTCGATGAGGTTGGCCGCGGAGACATAGCTGGGCCGGCGGTTGACGCCATCGTCGGGCACGCGCACGGAGATGTGTGTACTCTTGCCCGTTTTCACATCGAGGATCTGCAGCTCGCCGTCGAGTTCGTAGACGATGCGTTGCTGGCGGTCGCTCGAGGGCCATCGCACATCCCACAACGGGTAGTGGGTGATCTGCCGGGTTTTGCCGCTGGCGGTGTCGTACGCGTAGATGTTGAAGTGGCCGTCGCGATCCGAGTTGTAGTAGATCTCCTGGCCGATCCACATGGGGTCGCGGCTGGCGCGCGGACCTTCGGTGATGCGCTTGGCGGCGTGCGTTTCGGTGTCGAAGATGTAAAGCTCGTTGGCCTGGCCGCCGCTGTAGCGCTTCTCGGTGCGGAAGTCGCGCGCCTGCGGCGAATACACGATCTGGTTTCCGCCCGGCGAGAAGGAGCCCGCGCCGGAGACCGGCATGGGCAGCGGCTCGGAAGGGCCGCCGTCGATGGGAACGCGATAGAGGCGGCTCAGCGCGTGCGCGCGGGCGTCGCGCATGGAACGGTAGATGACGTAGTGGCCGTCGTTCGACCAGCCGTAAACCTGGTTGTCATAGCCCCAGCGCGGCGGCAAGGGGCCCTGCGCCGGATAGAAGGTCAACTGCTTAGGCTCGCCGCCATCCGCGGGCATGATGTAGACCTGCTCATCGCCGTCGTATTGGCCGGTAAACGCGATCCACTTGCCATCGGGCGAGAACTTCGCGAATAACTCGACGCCGGGGTGCGCCGTGAGTCGCGCGGCCGTGCCGCCTGCCGCGTTGACCAGCCAGAGGTCGCCGCCGTAGGTGAATACGATGCGGTTATCGTGGATGTCCGGAAAGCGCAGGAGCTTGGTTTGCGCGGACAGCGGCGCAGCGAGAGCCAGGAATAGAAGCCAGGCGGCGGGGTGGCGCCGTGCGGCACGAGCGGGTTTGAATTGAAGGCGCATAGGGCTATGACGTATGGGACTCTGAAACGATAAGCGTAGCAGCCCGCGGCAATGGTGGGGCAGACCTTCAGCCTGCCTCCGGAGTGTCCACTTTCTCGGAGGCCAAGTTCGCGGGGCAGGCGATGCTGGTGGGGCGGGCTTTCATCCGGTGAAAGACGAGCTTCGCTCGCCGAGGGCCGATTAGCAATCGGCCCGCAGGTTGGCAACCTGCCCCACAGGAGATTGGGTTACAACACAAATCTGCCGAACATAGCCAATCCCCAAAACTTGCGTAGAATCTTACTTTGTTTGTTATAAGTTACACGATTTATTTAGAGTGTTGGTTATGGTATGAGCATTGCGGGTTTGGAGCCTGCGCGATCACTTCCGGCTTGTGATCGAAATTGTCAAAGAGCCAGGGCGCTTCCCGACAGAACACCCTTGCGGCGAGTGCGAGGGGCCTTTTCGGACCGCTTGGATATCTCCTTGCCCGACATAAGAGTAGCACGGGATTTCCGAAAATCGGAGAGATCGACCGTGCTTAGCGATTCTTTTCAGTCAATTAGGAAGACTGAAACTGCGTGACTGATTTAGGTTTCATCGGGTTGCGGCGGTACAAGTGCGCGGGAGCCGCGCAGACCAGGGGGTCTGTCGAACCCACGCAAGCTGCTAGAATCGGACGGAGATGTCTCAAGGCGGCGGCCTGGACCCGAAGACGGCGCACGACATGCGGTTCGCGATGCGCCTCTCGCTGGCGTTTGGCTTCCTGATGTTGGGCGGCAAGACCGCTGCCTACCTGATTACCGGATCGACGGCGATTCTGTCGGACGCTTCGGAGTCGGTGGTCCACCTGGTTGCGGTAGTATTCGCCTGGTTCAGCCTGTGGCTGAGCTTGAAGCCGGCCAACCAGCGGTATTTATACGGCTTCGAAAGGATCACCTTCTTTTCCGCCGGTTTCGAGGGCGCCATGATTGTGCTGGCGGCCTTGTTCATCATTGGCGTGACGATCCGGAAGTGGCTGACTGGGTTGGAACTGACTAACGTCGGCGCGGGTACGCTGTTTACCCTACTTACGTCGGTGTTGAACGCCGGGCTGGGGTGGTACCTGGTGCGGACCGGGAAGCGGACTCAGTCGCTGATACTGGAGGCAGACGGGAAGCATGTCCTGACAGACAGTTGGACCAGCGCCGGGGTGGTTGTCGGGCTGGCCCTGGTGATGTGGACCGGGTGGAAGCCTTGGGACGCGATCTGCGCGCTCGCGGTGGCGCTGAACATTCTGTGGTCGGGCGGCCACCTGATCTGGCGGTCGGTCACCGGACTGCTGGACACGGCCGACCCGAAGACTGGCAATCTGCTGCGGCAGAAACTGGACACGCTGTGCGGAGAGTTGGGCATTCAGTATCACGGCGTGCGGTTCCGCAGCACCGGGCACAGGTTGCTGGTGGAAGTGCACCTGCTGTTCGCCGGCTCGCAGACGGTGGCCCAGGCGCACCGTCTGGCCACGCTGCTGGAGGAGCGGCTGGCGGAGACGCTGGGGCAGCCGGTCGAGGTGATCACCCACCTGGAGGCGCAGGACGATCACGAAGCGGTGCACCACGCCGTGCATTATACGGGTAAGCCGGGGGAGCGGTAGGCCCGAATGACGCCCAGATTCTTCTTCGCGTACGGCATGAATTGACATTAAGCACATTCTTATCGCACAATATGGCCATGAAGGTGCCTATCTCAGAGTTCCGGAAGCCCAAGGATCAACGCTAGACAGATTGACGCCTATTCATATCTTTAACCCAGCCTTCTCGGAAGAAGATCACCAAAGAGCCGGTCGCGAGCTTCTCGCCGAAATGCAGCGTGAGTGGGAAAACGACTGGTCCGGGCTTTGATCTGCTACATCTGCTACTTAGATACCCAGTTGGCATTCGAGAAGGCGGCAGTCCGCTTTTCTCCGATGGTAGTCTTGGAGCTTGAATATCTGTATGAGATTGTATGAGATCAACGGTACGATCCTGACTCCAACCCGTTCCCTATCATCGCGGAAATCGCCATTGGGGAGACATGGACGAGAGACCCATTTGATAGGCTGATCGTTTCCCATGCCAAGGCCAACGGACGGGCTGGCCTGGTCGCTAAGGATGAACTCATCGCCAGACATTACCCAAACACCATTTGGTAAGCGTCGCCCATCCGTCCGCGTGTGGCCATGGGCACGCCCTGCGTATACTGAGGGAAGTAGATTAACCAATCCGGAAGCCGAAGACTTGTATCTCAAGGGCCGCTATTACTGGAACAAGCGAACCCCGGACGATCTGAACAAAGCCGTGGACCTGTTCACCCAGGCCATCGTGCACGATCCCGGTTACGCCAAGGCGTATGCGGGCTTGGCCGACACGTACAACCTGCTGCGCGAGTTCTCCTTAATGCCCTCCAACCAGGCATTCAGCCGGTCTCTGGCGGCGGCCCGCCGGGCCGTGGAGCTGGATGGCGGCTTGGCGGATGCGCACAACTCGCTGGCATTCGCGTCGTTTTACGGAGCGTGGGACTTCGCCTCCGCCGAGCGTGAATTCCAGCGGGCTATCGAGCTCGATCCGAAATACGCCACCGCTTACCATTGGTATGCGAACGCGTTGCTGGCCTTCGGGCGGTTTGAGGGAGCCCTCGCGAAGATCGCCCGCGCCCGCCAACTCGATCCGAACTCCGTCTCCATCCTGGCCGACAGAGGATTCATTCTCTACGGCGCGGGCTGGCGCGCCGAAGCCATCGCGCCGCTCACAGAGGTGGCCGCGGACGATCCGTCGTTCCAATCGCCGCACTCCTACCTGGCGCAGATTTACCTGGTCCGCGGCGCGTACCCCGAGTACCTGACCCAAGCCAAACTGCGGGCCCAGTTGGCCCACGATGTGGACGGCCTGGCGGCGGAGGCGGCGGCCGAGAAGGGATGGGCGGATGGCGGCGCCCGCGGCCTGCTCGAAGCCACGTTCGAGGCGCAAAAGGCGCTCTGTTCCGAAGACCGTCTGCCGGCCTATTCCGTGGCCCAAACCTCTACGTTGCTGGGGCGGAAGGCGGAAGCGTTGGCATACCTGCATGCGGCGCTGGACAAGCACGAAATGCAGTTGGTGGCCCTGGCCGTCGATCCGAGTTTTGCCGGCCTGCACGGGGAGGCGGGCTTCGCGGACATAGTGGCACGCGTGGGGCTGCCTGGCGTGAAGAGGAGCGGGTCTGGAGACCCGCCGCAGGCGTGGACGCCTGCCCCACCGCATCACTCGACGGACGGCTTGTTCTCTTCCACGGGAATGCGGTGCTCATTGGCAAAGGCATCCTTACGAATGCCGGTCACCTGCCAGGATACCTTCATGCCGGGCTGGCCGCCGCCGATCTTGAATTGGTTGCCCGAAACTTCGCTCGCGATGTACACCGGCGCAAAGCCGCCGATGCAGGTAAGCTGATAGCGAAAATCGCGGTTCAGCGCATCGAACCATTCCGGAAGCTGGATCACGGCATCCCCGCGCCGGGAGAGCGTCGCCACTCCGTTGTAGATGTTCATCATGTCGGGAGACTCGACGAAGGAGTGGTAGAGATACTTATGTTCCGGGTCGAGCGGATGATCGATGCGGAACGAGCCGCCGCCCTTGGAAACCGTGCCCGTGACTGTCAGGTTGCCGGTGACCTTCACATTCCCGTTGAACTGTCCGGCGTTGCCGCCGTTTTGAGCGGTGGCGACCAGAGCCGTGCCGCCCCCCGTAGAGACCGCGTCGACGCCAATGCCGGTTGGGCTCGCTGCGCTGCCGTACACGCCATAAGTGGACCCGCTGGCCGCCGTGGCTGTGCCCAGCGCCCCAATTCCTGCGGTGCTGGCGGTGGTGCCATATACGCCAAAGGCTTGGCCCGTAGTCGCGAGGTTGGCGCCGTACACCCCGTATGCCGTGCTACTCGTGGTTTGGCCCGCCACGCCCGTCCCGCTGCTGGCGACGCCGTTCACCGCGATTCCCGTGGGGCTCTCGGAGGCGCCGTACACGCCATAAGTGGTTCCGCTGGTGGCCGACGCTAAGCCGCGTACGCCAACTCCTCCTGTGCTGCCAGTGACGCCGTTTACGCCAAAGGCGTTGCCGGTAGCCGCGGTGTTGTTGCCGTACACTCCGGATCCCGTGGGGCTCGCACTGATACCATATGTGCCAATGGCGTTGCCGGTAGTCGCGGCGTTGGCGCCGTACACCCCGTATCCCGTCGGACCCAGGCTGGTGCCCGCCACGCCTATCCCGCTGGTGGCGTTGCCGTCCACCGCAATTCCTAAGGGGCTCGCGGTGATGCCATACACGCCGAAATTTGCGCCGCTGGCCGAAGTGGCCGAGCCTAGCACGCCGACTCCGGTAGTGCTTGCGGTCGTGCCGAAAACGCCGGCGTTGACGCCCGTCGACGCCGTGGTCGAGCCTAGCACGCCGTATCCGGTAGAACTTGCCGACGTGCCGGACACGCCTAGGGCGTTGCCGGTGGTCGCGCTGTTGACGCCGGACACCGCGGTTCCCGCCGGGCTCGCCGTCGAGCCATAGACGCCGTAATTCGCGCCGCTGGCCGCCGTGGCTTGGCCTAGCACGCCGGTTCCAGTGGAGCTTGCGGTCTTGCCCGTCACGCCAAAGCTGTTGCCGGTGGCCGAAGAGGCGTCGCCTAAAACGCCGGTGCCCGTGGCGCTCGGGGTAATAGCCTCCAGCCTGGCGGTCGGCGCCGTAGTCCCCAGGCCCACGTTCCCGCTAGCCGCCTGGTACAGCTTCGAATTTCCGAGAGCCGTCGTGCTGGTCCATAGTGGAATGTAATTGGTGGTGCCAGTGCCGGTCAGGCCGGGCGTGGCGCCCGCTGGCTGCTGAGCCGGCTTCACCGATCCGGCAGCCGATTCCGTAACCTCTCCCGTAGCCGTGCCATGATTCGCCGTTCCCGCCAAGGCGAACGCCGATGCCGGCAGCCCCCCCAGCGTCTCCGCGTCCACCGCTTTGAGGGAATAAGGCACGCTGGTCATCAGCACGCGGGGACGCTCCGCGTGCCCTTGCGCCTGGACGCCCAACCATCGCTGCCCCGAGGCAAAGGCTTCCGCCGGTATGCCGTCGTTCTTGGTGGAACCCAGCAAAATCGTGTACTGACCGTTGCCGCCGGCCTGCACGTTCTGGGTTTCCATCCAAATCGGGGCTCCGCCCTCCTGCTCTTCGTACAGAGAGAACGTCACACCCACCACCCCGGTCAGCGGTTTGCCGCCGCCGTCGGTCAATGCGCCGCTGAATTTCACCAGCCGCGGCACCGCCGTGGTGGTTTTCGTGGCCGGCTGAGCGCGGACCACCAACATCCCGCACACAACCAGCAGCACTGCGCAAATGGAATCGCCAATACGTCTCATGTCACTCCCCCCTGTAATGGTACACGGTCGCCTCAATATTATGATCCGTTGGATTCCGCGTGGCAAGAGACCATCACGGGGCATTTCGGGACATTTCGGGGCAGGAAAGGGCAGGCGCCTTCGCCTGCCTTGCTTACCGCGTAAACCGCGTCGCCTTCCTGGCCGCGTGCCGCTCCAGCGCCAGCTCGATCAGCCGATCCAGCAGCGCGGAAAAGGGCAGCCCGCTCTGCTCCCACATCTTGGGGTACATGCTGATGGACGTGAAGCCGGGGATGGTGTTGATCTCGTTCAGGTAGAGCTTGCCGGTGGCGGACTCCAGCAGGAAATCGACGCGCGCCATGCCTTCGCATCCCACCGCGCGATAGCATTCCACGGCCAGCCGCCGCAGTTCGGCGGTCTCGACCGCGCTCAGATCGGCGGGCAGCCGGAACTGCGCCCGGTCCAGCAGGTATTTGTCTTCGTAGTCGTAGAATTCCTTGGAAGGCAGGATTTCGCAGGGCAGGGAAGCCACCGGATCGTCGTTGCCCAGCACCGCGCATTCCAGCTCGCGCCCAACGATTGCCCGCTCCACGATGATCTTGCGGTCGAACTCGGCGGCCAGCCGCATGGCCGGCTCCAGTTCGGCCCAACTGTGAACTTTCGAAATCCCCACCGAGGAGCCCAGGTTGGCCGGCTTCACGAAAACCGGAAACGGAAAGCGCTTCGAGACCGCCTCGGGGTTCAACTCATGCCGCGCCAGCGCGACATATTCCACCACCGGCAGGCCCCGCTCGATCGAAATGCGCTTCGTCATCTCCTTGTCCATGGAGACGGAAGAGGCCAGCACCGCGGCGCCCACGTATGGCAAATCCGCCAGTTCCAGCAGGCCTTGCACCGTGCCGTCTTCGCCGAACGTGCCGTGTAAAACAGGGAACACCACGTCTATTTCCGGATGCGCGCCCGGCTCCGGCAGGATCGGCTCGGGCGACCACTTGCCCGCCTGATCGATGAAGTAGTCGACCACGTCATAGCGGGTGCGATCCAAGCCCGCCATGATGGATTTCGCCGAACGGATGGAAATCTCGTGCTCGCCGCTGCGTCCGCCGTAGATTACGGCGACTGTGGTTTTCATAGGATCTTCTTACCCATTGCCGACATGATCATTTCGACTGCCAAATCCGCCGTGCGGTTGATCTCGTCGATTACCGGGTTGACTTCGACCACTTCCATGGAAAGCATGCGCCCGTTGTCGCAGATCAGCTCCATGGCCAGGTGCGCCTCGCGATACGTGGCGCCGCCCCGCACCGGAGTGCCCACGCCGGGCGCGAACTGCGGGTCCACAAAATCCATATCGAGTGAGAGGTGGAATCCGGCGGTGTCGTCCGTGGCGATGCGGAAGGCTTCGTCCATCACCGAGCGCAGGCCGCGCTCGTCGATGTCGCGCATGGTGAAGGCGCGCACGCCGGTTTCGCGCACGTGCTCTTTTTCGAGCGCATCCACGTCGCGGAGGCCGACCAGCACGGTCTTGCGCGGATTGACCTTGGGCGCGTAGCCGAACAGGTTGGTGAGCTCCGGAGGCCCGAGCCCCACGCAGCAGGCCAGCGGCATACCATGCACGTTGCCGCTGGGCGATGTCTCGGGCGTGTTCATGTCGGCGTGCGCGTCGATCCAGATGAGTCCGATTTCCTGCTTCTTGCGGCGGAAATGGCGGGAAACGCCGGCCACCGTGCCCACCGCCACGGAATGGTCGCCGCCCAGCACCAGCGGGACCTTCTTTTTGGTGAGCGCGCGATCCACCATGAGCGCCAGGCGCTTGCACGCGAGCGCGATCTGCGGCAGGTACTTGGCGCGGTCGGGACCCTCCGGCAGGCTTTCCGGCTGATCCACCGGCACGTTGCCCAGATCGTCGGCGTGGTAGCCCAGCGCGGCCAACCGCTTATTCAGATTGGCCACGCGGATGGCGGACGGACCCATGTCCACGCCGCGGCGGCCCTGGCCGAGGTCGAGAGGCGCGCCGATGATGGCGATGTGGGAATGCTGCATGACGGTTGTTTATGAAGGCGAGATGCCATGGACGAGTTTATCGCAACGGGCTGGGGCGGCGCTTGACGGGGGCAGGAGTTAGGTATCGCGCGATATTAATGGGTGGGACCTCTGGCCGGACTTCTATCCCCCCGGGGTACCCTCTGTCTTGGCCCCATCCTCGTGGCCGGATTTGGGCCACAAAAAGAAAACCCCCGTGGTTAGGGGGCACAGCCTAGCGAGGTCTTCGACCTCAAACCGACGAGCCCGCCTGCGCGCAGTTCGTACGA
>OCZU010001538.1_pt1 | contig 15116 bp, 12 predicted proteins | sample 1539001 | NCBI WGS metagenome assembly OCZU01 (sample SAMEA3539306, study PRJEB22396) | soil metagenome | biome: tundra; feature: field; material: soil | place: USA | collected 2010-05 | depth 0.15 m | reverse complement strand
ACTTCACCGCGCCGCCGGTGGAGCGCTTCTACGGCGTCGAAGCGGTTATGAAAGACAACTCGGGGAATTGGTTCAGCCTCACGGAGCGCAAGGGGAGCTGAAGAAGCCAGGAGTCATGAGCGAAGCCCACTAGCCAGGGGGCGGCGCCGGTTTGCGGTACAAGATTTGCCACTGCGCTACCTCGTCTAACAACACCTGCGCCAGATCTTCTGTTTGGCGGCGCAAGTAAGCCGCGGTGGACGGTCCCTGCCGATCGATGTCCTTACGGCAGGACCGCAGCAGGCGGGCCGTCGATTCCGACAGTTCCACCAACCTGCGGAACTCGCCCTGCGTGGAAATGGCATGAGCCGCTGCCGATGCAGCCGGCAAACCCGCGGTGAAAAATAACAGCAACCGCTCCAGGTGGCGCTGTTCTACGGCAGAGTGGAACATCCAAGCCGAAAGAGCCGCGAGAAGGGAGAGCCAGATAAACCACCAACACAAACGGATCAGCCGGCGTTCGATTGTTTCCAGCTTGGCAGCGTTGCGGTCGTGATAATGGATCTGTCCACGTACCCATTTGCGCATGGCCTCGGAATGCCGCAGCAGGTAACCCTCTGTTACTTTTGCCGTCGGCATCGGCGTCAGGCGGACGATGGCACGCATGTGCCACTCGAGCGGCCCCAAGAACTTCGCATGGAGGTAAAGAGCCGGCGGATGTGGCTTCAACGCCGGGAGGCCTAGTGGATAGGTATAGCAAAAGATCCGGAACCGCTCCGCCAAATAACGGCAATCCGCCATTCGCATATGCCACCGGCGGGTCTGCAGAAAGGTCATCAATGTAATGACGATCCATATTAATATCGACTCACAAACCGCCGGCCAAAGCCAACGGCCCTCGGCCGCGTTGCCGATGATTGCCAAGAACACGGCCGAGAACCCCAGCACGTAATTCAATAAAAACGCGACCCGGTACAGCCCGGCGAACCGGGTGGCCAACCCGTCCCACCGGGCGTACTCCGCAGAGAAGCCGCTTAATTTGGAGGGGGCTCCGGCCGGTCCTCTGGTGCGCCTCACGCCTACCGTGAGCGCCCTCTCGAAAAGTCTCCAAACCCAAGGCTGCAACATGCGCGCAAGGCGCCCCTCGATTGGGCCAAGAGGGAGCCCCTCGATTGGGCCCAGAGGGCGGGTCGGATCGAGGCCCTTTGGCGGCAACAGGTGGCGCCAGACGGCTTCTTTGATCCGCTCGTCGATCTCCCCTTTGTTATCCCGACCGCCGTGCTCGCTTTCGTCTGGCGGGAGAATGACATCCGGCTCGCGGGCATCGGGGTGCAGCCACACCACGGGGATGCGACGGCGTGTGGCTTGCTGGACAACCTGCGCGGTTCCACCAGTGCCTTTCACGTCATTGCCATCCCATATCGCCAATAACATGTCGCATTGGTCCACGACGAGCTGGCCCACGAGGGCATAGGCGGCGGGAGCGTCCTTTCGCGTGCCATCCAGCTCGAAAACCACCCCCTTGGCTCTCGCCAGCAAATCGTCGAACTGCCGCTTACTAACCTCGTCCGTGAAATCGTTGCGGTACTCCCGGCAATCGAATGGCAACGGGCATTCGAGATCATAGCCGAGGTCAATTGCTTCCTCCGCAAAGATCCGGTCGGCGCCTTCGGCCAACGGTGAGATGGCGCGCAGGATTGCCGGCGCATCGTCATCGTAGACGCCCTGCGACTCCGTGGCTGCTTGTTCCGCCAAATGCTTGATCTGTTCCAGCCTTGCGCGCACGCGAGGCCGGAGTTCCCGGCAGGCTCTCGCGTTCAGATCCCGGTGCCCCGTGACTCCAACGCGGAAGGCTAATCTCGGACGGAAATCGTCGATTGGCATGGAAAGAACTCAATTAAAGAGAGCATACCATTTGTTTCTCGGTGGTTGCAGCGTAACTTGCGCGCTTGGCAGTTACTATTTCGCTGTTTTTCTATTGCGCGATTGCGCCGAGTATCGTACAATCGTCCTAAGTTTTCTTTTGGCGATTTCCGGAATGCCGCCCGCCAGAACCAATGCCATTGGGGAGGCAAATCGTTGAACGTCCTCAAAACGGTAGTAACCATCTCTATTCTGGGAGCCATGCTGGCTGCGCCGGTCATGCCCCAGGCCGCGGACCAAGCTGCCGACCCGCCGCGCCGGGCCGCCCGTCTCGGCTATATGGGAGGCGCCGTCAGCCTTACGCCCGCCGGTCTCCAGGACGCGACTCCCGCGGAGGTGAACCGGCCGTTCACCACCGGCGACCGGTTCTGGAGTGGCGCCGACGGCCGCGGCGAATTGCAGACTGAGAATGCAGCGATTCGATTTGAAGGTCGCACCAGCTTCGCCATCCAGGAACTAAGCAATCAAGCCACGTTGATCCGGCTGGAGAGCGGCACGCTGAGCGTGCGTCTGCACGCTTTGGCGCCGGGGGAGGATTTTGAGATCGAAACGCCCCAGTTCACCTTTCACTTCAACCGGCTGGGAGCCTATCGCGTGGAGGCCGGCGAAAAGGGAGACGTGGTAGTAGCCGCGGTGCGTTTTGGGGACGCCGAGGTGTTCAGAAGCGACGGTGCGACCATGGCGGTTTCACGGGGCAAGCAGGCCCGCGCCGCCGCGGGCGGCAGCCCCGCCATCGAGCTTGGCGGTCCCCTCGACCAGTTTGAAACCTGGTGCGTGGATCGCGACCGGCGCGAGGATTTGTCGGCCACCGCGCAGTACGTCTCGCGCGACATACCGGGCTACGCCGATCTGGACGAACATGGCGCCTGGCGCCCGGTCGATCGATATGGCATGGCGTGGTTTCCCAGGGACGTGGATCCCGATTGGGCGCCTTACCGGTCCGGTCATTTTGTCAGCGCCGGCCCGTGGGGGATGAATTGGGTGGATGACAAGTTGTGGGGCTTTGGTCCGCTGCATTATGGCCGCTGGTTGAAGGTCAATGGGGCCTGGGGTTGGGTCCCCGGCGCGGCCGGAAAGTCCGCCAAGCCAGGAGCGGTCCCGACGTTCGCGGTTCGCCCTTACTATGCGCCCGCGCTCGTGGCTTGGGACCGGTTTGCCGCCGGAGTGGTGCGGGCCGATGCGGTGCTCGGATGGTTTCCGCTGGGTCCGGGCGAGGCCTGGATCCCGCAGTTCGCGGCCAGCGCCGATTATTTGGCGCGCGTCAATCTGAGCAACACCGCGATCGCGGATCCAGCTACACTCGACAACCGGGATGTGACGCGCGCGATCTATATGTATCGGGACGCAATGACCGCCGAGGGACAGGATGATTTGGCGGCCGGACGTCCGGTTGGCCGGCAGTACGTGCGAGTTCCGCAGGCGGCCTACGCGCAAGGGAAGGTTAGCGCCCAACCCGGTGTCGCGCCTACCAGGGAGGCGCGTCTCGGGCCGGGCGGGCCGGCTCAAGGAGCGCCGTCCGAAATCGCAAGTCGGTCCGTGGTGGCGCACCGTGTGACGGTTCCGCAGGCTGCGCCCACGTACGTTCAGCGGGAAGTTGCACCACGACCCACCACCAGCGCGTTCAAGGGCGGCACGGCAAAGATGCGAACAGGCAACCGGCCCCAACCCGAGCCTCAGGCCCAGCGCCCGCCCGAGCCCCAGGCCCAGCCCAAGCCCGAACCCGCGCCCAAGCCTCAGCCTCAGCTCGAGCCGAAGCCACAGGCCACGCCGCAGCCTCGGCCGCAGCCCAGGGTTCAGCCGCAGCCGCAGCCCAAGGCTCAGCCGAAGCCGGCGCCCAAGCCTCAGGCGCCCAAACCTCAGCCGAAGCCGGCGCCCAAGCCTCAGGCGCCCAAACCTCAGCCGAAGCCGGCGCCCAAGCCTCAGGCGCCAAAACCTCAGCCGAAGCCGGCGCCCAAGCCCCAGCCCAGGCCTCAACCCAAGACCCAGCCCAAGCCCCAGCCGCAGCCCAGGCCGCAGGCCAGGCCGCAGCCCAAGCCCCCGCCCCAGCCCAGGCCCCAGCCGCCGCCCCCGAGGCCCAGGCAGCCCTAGCGGCATAAAGGAACCGCAAGCAAAACCGGCATGAAACTCGAAACCATCTGCGTCAGTTGCATGGAAGACGATTCCGGCAGCCCGGTCTGTCCGAAGTGCGGATCGCCTTTCAATCTTCCGGTGAACAACCTGCTGCTTCTGCCTCCACGCACCACTCTGCACGAGCAATACCTGATCGGGCGCGCCCTAGGCCACGGCGGCTTTGGCATCACCTACCTCGCCTGGGACATCGGTCTCGAGACCCGCCTGGCCGTGAAGGAATACATGCCGGCCGGCGTGGCTGGCCGCACGGACCGGACCAAGGTGATGCCTTTGTCCGACACGGCCAGGGAAGAGTACGAATGGGGGCTGGAGCGCTTCCTTGAAGAGGCTCGCGTTCTGAAAAAATCCAATCACCCCAACATCGTGACGGTCGACACTGTTTTCCGCGACAACGGCACCGCTTACCTGGTGATGGAATACCTCGAGGGCGTGAACTTCGCTGAATTCTTGCGCCGCCGCGGCGGCACGATCCCTTTCGCGGACGCGCTGCAAGTCATGTTGCCGGTAATGGATGCTTTGACCGCCGTGCATGCCCTCAACATCGTGCATCGCGACGTGAGTCCCGAAAACATCTTTATTCCCAAGATGGGAAGGGTCAAGCTGATCGACTTCGGCGCGGCTCGCAATGCCCTGAGCCAGAAGAGCCGCAACCTTTCGGCGATCCTCAAGGGTGGATACTCCCCTGAAGAGCAGTACCGTTCGAGCGGCAAACAGGGGCCTTGGACCGACGTGTATGCCACCGCGGCCACGTTATATCGCGCCATCGCCGGGAAGGTCCCGGTGCCTTCGCTCGACAGGCAGGCCGAGGACACTTTGGAACGGCCCTCGCAACTGGGCGCCGCCATTCCGCCTTCCGCGGAGAGCGCGCTGATGAAGGCGATGGCGGTGCGCGCGAACGACCGTTTCCAGTCGATGGAAGACTTCAAGCGCGCTCTCACCGGCGGGATCTCCGTTCCGCGTGGGGGGTCCATCGCTGTGCCCGGTGAGGGGCCGCCTGCGCCGCCGGTCTCGCAGGAATCCAACCTGGAAGCTAAGATTCGGAAGTACGAAAGCTCCACGTCGGGATCCGGGGCGGCAGCCGCGGCGGTCATGGCTCCGATTGTCAAGGATCCGGCGGTCGTGGCTCCAGCCGTCCGCCAGCCTTTGCCCAAATGGCTGGCGCCCGTCATCCTGGCGGGAATCCTGGTGCTCGCGGCAGGAGCAGGCGTGCTGTGGTGGCTCCGACACCGGCCGGGCCCCGGGCCGACGACGCCGTTTGCGGAGTGGCCCGCTCAACCCAGCGGCATTCCGCAGCCCGACCTGGAACGCCAGCAGCAACTGGAGCAGAATCCGGGAACGCCAGCCCCACCGGCCGCACCGGAGACGGCGCAGTCGACACCGTTACAGCCCCAGGCGCCGCGCTCGCAGACCAGCCGGCCGCCTGCGCCACAACAGGCACAACCACCGGCGCCAGTCGCGGCTGAGTCCATCCCGGCGCCCATTGCGCCGCCGCCGGCCCCCGCTCCAAGCTACAGCGATATGGTGAAGCAGGCGGGGGGCATGCTCGGGAGCAAGCAGTATGCCGAAGCGCAGGCGCTGCTCAACCAGGCCATCGCAGCGAATCCGGGGGGCGCGCAGGCTTATGACGCAATCGCGAAAGTCGAACTCTACTACCTGAATCAGCCGGCAAAGGCATTCGAGCACTATCGCGCCGCGGTAGCCAATGGCGGTGTCGCGACATTGCGCGTGTACTGCGAGCATGCCGAAGGATGGCTGATCATTTCCCGGGGCAATGCCGGCTTCAAGTCCTACGGTGGCGGGCACAGCTTCGACACCGCGGCGGTAACAGAGGCGAAAAAGAACAGGAGCGACATCGTCAAGTTCGGAAAGGGTCGCCAATCCTTCCATATCCGGCTGGCGAACGGCCAGAATTACAATTTTGAGCCAGGCAGCCAGGACGCCGGCAAGGAAGTCGACTTCATCCTCTCGATAATCGGCTCGTGAAGTGGTGGAGCTTCGCGCCGACAGGCCAGGAGGCCTGTCCCACCACTGCTTACTGGCGCGCGGTCCGCAGAAACGACGCCAGCGCGGTTTGCGAAAGGCCCGCGCGATAGGGGCATGCGGGATGTGTCCGCAGGCAGACCAGCATCTTCATACCGCAGCCGCACTGCCGGCGCGCCAGCAACTCGGAGAACGCGGCCTTTTCGGCGGTGCTCAAGCCGGAAAGGTCCACGCGCGGAACATTGTAAAATCGTTCGACGGCGCGGCCGGGCCCGCGTGACAAGGAAACCGTCCAGGCATTCTGCACGCGGTCGATGCATGTGCCGCTGAGTCCTTCGCGGGCGGCACTGACGTTTTTCCACGTACACGAAAACTTGGCGTTGTTGGTCAGATTGGTGGCGTCGGACATCTCCAGCGAGTCCGCGGCGGAATTGTATTGCCACTTTCCAATTCCGGCGGTGCTGTTCTGGGCCACGAAGCGAAAACTCTGGTCCGCGTAGGCGTCGAGTTCTTCATCGACCCGCTGGCCCGGCGTCATCACCACGGCCCGCCAGTTACCCGCGAACTGGAAACCGGCATTGGGTACCGGGCCCGGATTTGGATTCGGTGAAGGTCTCAACCCAAGATAGAGCGCCACCACAATCGCGACGGCGAGTACCCCGGATGCCGCCAGCACCCATGTGCGGCGGGCGGGCGGCGGCGTGGCGGTGCGCGGCTGCGCGGATGGAGCGAATGCCGTTTCCAGCGCTTTGATCAGATCCTGAACGGCCACGTCCCAGTACTTCTCGGGGAGTTCACTCGCGTTCCAGCGGCAGAGCGCTTGCAAGTCGGCGGACAGATCTTCCTCCGCCGGCATCCGGGCGCCGCCTACCAGCACCGGAAAGACGCGCATCTGGCGTTTGAGGACCGCCGCGATTTCCTGCCGCACGGTATCGCGGGGATCGTCCAGGCGGCGGATCCCCGCGGCGTCGGTAATGTTCAGCCAGTCCTTCCCGATGACCACAATGCAGGCGTCGCTTTGGCTGAGAACACGCGCGATGGCCTCGTCCCATTCGACGCCCGGCTCGATGGAACCCACGTCGCGGAAAACTCTGCCGGGGAAGTAAGTGGCCAGCCGGTCATAGAGCCGGCCGGAGTCGGCCCGGCTATCGTCGCGGCGATAGCTGATAAATACTCTGCCTCCACGCATCGGCGATCTCCTCCGGTTAGGATACCGCACCGTAAACGTACAGCGTAGTTCGCGCCCGGCTCTTCATCCGTGTTCATCTGTGTCCATTTGTGGTTACGTTGAAGTATGCCGGAGTTTACTGACCTGCTGCGCCATAACCGGAACTATCGCTACACGTGGCTCGGCCAGGTGGTGAGCGAGACGGGCGACTACTTCAACAACATCGCGGTGTTCAGCCTGGTAATGGCCGTGACCGGGTCGGGCCTGGTGGTGAGCGGCGTGATGCTTTCGCGCGCGATTCCCGCGCTGCTCGCCGGACCGGTGGCGGGGGTGGCGCTCGACCGCTTCGACCGGCGGCGGATCATGCTGGCCAGCGATTTGATTCGGGCGGTGGTGGCGCTGGCCTTCATCGCCACGGTGCGGCATCCCTCGGCATGGCTGCTCTACGCGCTGAGCGGGCTGCTGATGTTCGTTTCGCCGTTCTTCACCAGCGGGCGCGCGGCAATTCTGCCGGCGATCGCCAGTCCGGCCGAGTTGCATACGGCCAACTCGCTCACACAGACCACCCAGTGGGCCACGCTCACGGCGGGCACCATGCTGGCCGGGTTCGCGGTGGCGCGGCTGGGTTTTGCCTGGGCGTTCGCGCTCAACTCGCTTTCGTTCATCTTCTCGGCCTATGCGGTGTGGCAGTTGCGTGCGCCCGGGGGCTTCGTGGCGGAGCGCGGGCGGACGCGGGCGGCGGGCATGCTGCGGCCCTGGCGCGAATACGTCGAGGGCCTGGAATACATCCGCGCCACACCGCTGGTGTTCTGGATCGGTATGGTATCGGTGGGTTGGGCGACGGGAGGCGGCGCGGCGCAGATCCTGTTTACGCTGTTCGGCGAGCAGGTATTCGGGCGCGGCGCGGCGGGCATCGGGACGATCTGGGGCTTTGCCGGCGTGGGCCTGCTGATCGGCGGGGGGCTGGGGCACGTCGTGGGCCGGCGCACGGGCTTCGCCGGATACAAGCGCACGATTTCGATTTCGTACATCGTCCACGGCGCGGCGTACGTGGCGTTCAGCCAAATGCGGAATTACGGGCTGGCGCTCGGGTTCATCTGTCTCTCGCGAGTGGGCATGGCGGTGAGTTCGGTGCTGAACTACTCGCAACTGCTGCGGCACACGCCGGACCGTTTTCGCGGGCGCGTGTTTTCGACCATGGAATCGCTGCGTTGGTCGGTGATGATCGTGTCGATGGCGGCGGCCGGAATTTGTTCGCAATATTTCAGCCCGCGGGCCATCGGCGCGGCGGCCGGGATACTGAGTTCGTTTACCGCGGTGGCGTGGGCCTGGGCGGATGGGAGCGGGCGCATCCCGGAACCCGCGGAACAGAGCGCCGTCGAGGAGGCGGAGTTGCCGGCAGAGCCGGGGGTTTGAGGATTTAACACTTTCGAGATGGTGGCCCAAGCGGGCTATTTGCAATGGGCCGATTTTGCGGTATGTTGGAAACCGGGGCCAGTATTGGCGACTGACCCCGGGCTTCGCACTGGTTTACCGGCGTTTAAGCCAGATCACCGGCCACTAAAGGCAGCCGGAAATCAAGCAGAAGAAGAAACATAAGGCGTTTCCTCCTTTCTAGCTCCAGTGGAGGGCCGGGCCTCTAACCCGGCTCTCCCGGAATGAAGCTCCACAGTTTCACCCGGCAGCCCGCCCACTCCACCTTCGGCCAGAACCCAAAACAGGCCGACGTGGACGTCGGCCGCAGGACTGGAGTCCTGCCCCACACCAAACGCCTTGACCTTCTACACGTCATAGTCTAATGTGTAGAAGAAGGAGGCATGGGAATGACTGCAAAATCCGATCTTCCTCAAGGCACCCTGGACCTGTTGATCTTAAAAGTTGTCGCGCTGGGTACCGTCCATGGATACGCGATCGCGCAACGCCTGCAGCAAGTGTCGCGCGATGTGGTCCAGGTACCGCAAGGCTCGCTCTACCCAGCCTTGCACCGGCTGGAAAACCGTGGCCTTCTGGCCGCGGACTGGAAGGACACCGAAACCGGGCGGGAAGCCAAGTTCTATCGCCTGACGCGGAAAGGGCGGGCGCAGCTCGAAACCGAAGCCGCGAGCTGGCAGCGATTGACGGAAGCCGTCGGCCTGATCCTCAAAATGTCTGCTGGAGGCGCGCAATGACCTGGTGGTATCGCCTGTGGCGCCGGCGTCGGCGGGATGCTCGGAGTGCTGGCGGCATTCATTGCCATCCGGCTTCTGACGCATTTGAATCCACGCAATATCCCGCGCCTCGAGGAGACTTCGTTTGACTGGCGAGCATGGCTCTTTACCGTCTGCGCGTCCTGTTATCCTGAGGGAGCCTGGGTGAAACGATCCGCCGCGCCCGGCGCCGCCTGACTGTCGATTGGGGCGGTGGGACGAAGACGCATCACTCACGCCAGCCAACAATTTAGATGATCCCCTTGCTGCGCACCGCTTGGATTTGGACCGCGAGCGCGATTCTCATTCTGCTTTGGACTCCGCTGCTAGGCGTGGTCAGGCTGTTTGACCGTGAGCCGCGCCGGCTGCGCACCGGACGCTGGTTCCGCAAGCTTGGGCGCGTCCTGGCGGGAGTCAACCCTTGGCGAATCCATATTTCCGGCGGTGAAAATCTGCACGCGAACCAAGTGTACGTCGTCGTCAGCAACCATCAGTCCTTGGCTGACATCCCGCTGATTTCGCATTTGAAGCTGGATACGAAATGGCTCGCCAAGGCGGAGTTGTTCAGGGTGCCGTTGGTGGGTTGGATGCTCCGCATGGCAGGCGACGTACCGGTCGAGCGGTCCGACCGGCGCAAGAGCGCGAAGGCGTTGTTGCAGTGTGCGCGATACCTCCGCCAGCACTGTTCAGTCGTCTTCTTCCCCGAAGGGACCCGGTCGCCAGACAGGCGGGTCCTGCCGTTCAATGAGGGTCCCTTCCAGTTGGCAATTCGTGAGCACATCCCGATATTGCCGCTGGTGGTGGACGGTTCCGGAGCGGCTCTGCCTCGCAACTCGTGGATCTTCGGAAAGACCCAGGATATCTATCTCCGAATTCTGGAGGCCGTCTCCGTCGATGGGTGGAGCATCAAGCAAGTGCCGGCGCTGCGAGATGCGGTTCGCCAGAGAATCGTGGACGAACTGGATCGGCTGCGCCCAACAAATCGAGAATCCTGACGCTTCTCGTTTGTGGAATCATGGCGGCGCTGTATGCAATGGCAGGCCGCGACCAGAGACCGGGTTCATTGCCTACGCTACCCTCGCCGCACGCCGTGCACGTGATACGGCACATAGTAGCGCGGGTCGTCGCGCATCACGATCTCGAAGCCCGCGGCGGCCACGAACTGTTTCACGAAATCGAGCGTGCGGAATTCGTCGCCTTCGCCACGGGCGGCGCGAAAGTCGTGGGCCGCGATGCACACAAACCGCGCGCGGCCGAGCGCCCTCTGGCAACCGGGCAGCGCCTGCCGTTCGGCGCCTTCGATGTTCATCTTCAGGAAGTCGATCCGCTGGATGCCGTGCTCCGCGGCCAGATCGTCGAATCGCACGCTCTTCACCGGATAACTCGCTGCGCTGGGATCGCCGGCCCGCACGTAGTTGGACTCCCATACCGGCAGCGTTTCGATCTGCAATTCCCCTGCCCGGTCCAGGCACGCGTAATTCAGCGCCGTCACATTCGCCAACCGGTTGAGTTCGCACAAGCGGCCGAGCGCCGCAAATGAAACCGGATGCGGCTCGATGGCCCAGACGCGCCCGGCCGGCCCCACCGCGCGCGAAAATGCGAACACATCCTCGCCGCGCCCCGCGCCGATATCCACGATCGCATCGCCCGCCCGCGGCTTGTACAAATAGAACCAATAATCCTCCGCGTCGCGGAGATGCTTCGCAGCCTGCCCCGCCCAGCGCTCCCAATTCGGCGCGGCATTGGGCCCGGCATTGCTCCCTGACAGGCGGAACATTTCGGGATCCGGAAAGTAATCGGGGCCCACGCGGCGCACCCACATGCCGTCCCAGAGGATCTCCACATCCACACCGGGCATAGCCGCGCGCGCGAGTTCCGTCGCCCGGCGCGCCAGCGACGCCCGGCCTTCGTAAGATGTGGACGATGTCTCAGCTACCCACATGCGTGTTCGCTCGCTTCAGACGCAGCGCCAGCAGCCGCCGCCGGTCACCTGAGAGCGGGGAGAGCGGCGCTCTCACATTCTGCCGGCGAGTGCCCGCGCGCCTTCTGGGCGACTGCAAGACCTTTTCGAGATAGGCCTCAAACGGCACGGCGTTCAGATTACGCGCGTAGTCCAGCGCCGCGCGGCGGGACTCCGCCGCCAACTGCTCGTAATGCGCGCGGTCCGTCAACAGGCGTTCCAAAACCGCCGCCCACGGTCTCACGTCCTGCGGCGGAATCTCGACCGCCGGCACCATGAGCTCGTCCACCATGGGCCGATAGCGCGCCACCGGATTGACCGGCAGCAGATAGTCCATACCGAGCATGGCCTCCGCCAGGCCGCCGACGGCGCTGGCCATCACCGGAATGCCGCGCGACATGGCTTCCAGAATCATGCGCGATCGCGCTTCAGCCCATAGCGACGGCGCCAGCATCACGCGCGTCTGGCGGAGCAAATCGTCGATGTCATCGACCGGCGGCAGAATGGAGACGTTCGGCAGCTTCCGCAACGCCGTGAAATCCGCCGCCGTGGTGCCCCACGTGGGAACGGCCGCGAACTCCACGTCCGGAAAGCGCTCCGCCAGCGCCAGAAAAATCGAGATACCTTTCACCGCGCATGGATTCACCATGCTGACGAAGCGGTTATCGAAACGGCCCAGGTCCGGATGGCCGCCGGGATCCAGCAGCGAAATCGGCACGTGGATGGCCTCCACGCCGCCCCATTGCCGCGCGTATTGCGCGACGTATTCGCTCACCGCCACCACGCCATCCGCTTGCCGCAAAGCTTCGGTTTGGAATTCGCTCGGCAATCCGCTATCCGGACCGAACGGCAACGCTATAGTGGCGCGCACCAGGTATACTACTCGAGCGCGCGGCGACCGCAACGCGATCTCCAGCATGAGGTGCGCCGGATCGTCGGTCGAGGCGACGATGATGTCAGGCGAGAACGCACGCACCTGGGCGGCGAAATAAGCCCGCAGATTTGGGTCGCGAGTGAGGATGCGGACTTCCACGCCGTTCAACTGGAACTCGACGCTGGCCCGCTCGTGCCGCGGGGCGGCTCCGCGGGCGGTCAGTTCGCGCACCAGCGCGGCATGCGCCTCCGCGCCAAAATGTTCCACGCGCGCCACCACCCGCACCGCGTGTCCTCTGGCCGCCAGCGCCTCCATCAGCAGGCGGTTGGATTTGTCGCCGCCGCCGTAAGACGGATAGTAGAGCGAATTATGTGCCAGCAGGATGCGCAAGTTTCATGTTGACACACGCCGCCGTCATTGCGCCCGTTGCGCCCGTGGCAGGATCGCTTCGATTGCCGCGAGATCCGGCGCGGCGAGCCGCCAGCCCGCGGCGGATGAATTGCTCTTCACCTGCTCCGGCGATTTCGCGCCCGCGATCACCGACGCTACCGCGGGTTGCGCGGCCAGCCACGAAACCGCCAGTTCCAGCATGGTGTGCCCGCGCGCAGCCGCGAACTCGCTGAGCGACTCTACCAACGCCAGATTCTCATCCGTGAACACTTTCGGACCAAATCCATCCCGCGCGCGGCTGCCTTCGGGAAGCGGCTGCCCACGGCGATACTTCCCGGTGAGCAGTCCATTGGCCAGCGGGAAATAGGGCAGGAATGCGATTCCCGCGCGCACGCATTCCGGCATGACGTCCGTTTCCGGCTCGCGATGCACCAGGCTGTATTGGTTCTGGACGCTCACGAAGCGTGCGCCGCCTTCGTGCACGGCCGCCTCCGCCGCGCGCAGTTGATCGCCCGAAAAATTCGAACAGCCAATCTCGCGCACCTTGCCGGCGCGCACCAAGTCATCCAGCGCGCCGAGCGTTTCCGCAATGGGGACTTCGGGATCGGGCTCGTGCAGTTGATACAGATCGATGCGATCCGTTCCCAGACGCCGCAGGCTGTCCTCGGTCGCTTGCCGCACATATTCGGGACGCGCGCCGCGCCGCTGTTCGTCCATCTTCATCCCGAATTTGGTGGCTATTAGCGCCTCGTTGCGGCGCGGCCCCAGGGCCCGGCCCAGAAACTCCTCGCTCGCGCCCGCGCCATAAATGTCGGCCGTGTCGAAGAAGTTGATCCCGGCGTCCATCGCGGCGTTCACGGCAACCGCGCTTGCGTCCGCGTCCATGCGCCATCCGAAGTTGTTACAGCCCAGGCCCACCACCGATACTTCCAGCGATCCAATCCGTCGCGTTTCCAATTGCCTGCCCTCCTGGTCACTTGGATGGTTGGTTATATTAACTGGATGCAGTGGTTCGAAAACGAGGCATTCTGGCAGACGTTCTATCCCTACATGTTCGGCGAGCGCCAGATGGCCGCCGCGCCGGGTGAAGTGGAACGCGTCCTGGCGTTAAGCGGCGTCGTGGGCGGCCGCGTCCTGGATTTGTGTTGCGGTCCGGCGCGTCACAGCCTGATTTTGGCGCAGAAGGGATTCAGAGTCACGGGCGTGGACCGGTCCGCTTTCCTTCTGAGCAAGGCGCGCGAGTTGACGGCCGGCGCGGGCGTCGAACTGGTCGAGGCCGATATGCGCGATTTCGTCCGGCCGGGCGCTTTCGATCTGGCGCTGAGCCTGTTTACGTCCTTCGGTTATTTCGATACGCGCGAGGAGGACCTTGCGGTGCTCCGCAACGTGCGCGCCAGCCTGAAACAGGATGGCGTGTTCGTGATGGACGTGATGAGCAAGGAATACGTGATATCCCAGGGAACCCCGACGCGCTGGGAGCAGTGGCCCTCGGGCGAGCTCCACGTCCATCACTATGACGTCTTTCCCGGCTGGGGGCGCCTGCGCGTCGAGTGGCTTCTGGTCGAAGGCGATCGCGCGCGGCGGTTCGAATTCGAGCACAATGTCTACTCGGGACAGGAGTTGGCGGCGCTGCTGGAGCGCGCGGGATTTGCGGACGTGCAGATATACGGCAGTCTCGATGGCACGCCTTACGATGCCACGGCAACCCGCTTGGTCGCGCGCGCAATGGTGGGACAGGCTTCAGCCGGTCGGGTGTGCTAAGCTCAATCCCGTTGACGCGCAAATCGCAAGTCTTGTCTGAGATCCCTCTCTTCGCCAGCCTGAGCGAAAACGAGGTGCAAGCCCTGGCGCAACGCGCCGTGGAGCGGCGATTCGACGCGGGCGAGATGCTTTTCTGGGAAGGCGAACCGTGCGCCGGCATCTTCCTGATCGCCGAGGGAAGTGTGAAGATCTTTAAGATGGCGCCCTCCGGCCGCGAGATGATGCTGGCGCTCGAACGCGCGCCCTCCACGGTCGCCGAGCTGCCGCTGTTTGACGGCGGAGCGTATCCGGCCTCGGTGCGCGCCGCAGAGCCGGTGGTTGCTTATTTCATCAATAAGGCCGATTTCCAGAGCGTCTGCCGCGAGTTTCCCGACGTCGCGCTCAAAGTCCTGGCCGTGGTGGGACGCCGCCTGCGCCATCTGGTTTCGATGGTGGAAAGCATTACGTTCGGCAGCGTGACCCAAAGGCTCGCGCGCATGCTGCTGGATGCCGGCAGGCAGGCGCGCGCCGATGAGTTTGCGCTGCCGCTGACCCACCAGGAGATCGCCTCGCGTCTCGGCACCGTGCGCGAAGTGGTCTCGCGCAACCTGGCACGCTTCCGCGCCCAAGGCCTGATCCGGATGCAGGAACACACGGTCGCGATCCTCGACCGGGCGGGCCTGGAGCGGGAGGCCGAAATCGAGGTCTGAGTCTTATTTCGTGGGGCAGGACTCCAGTCCTGCGGCCGGCGTCCACGCCGATCTTAGCGGGTCCTGGAGGACCCGC
>OCZU010001536.1_pt1 | contig 15125 bp, 15 predicted proteins | sample 1539001 | NCBI WGS metagenome assembly OCZU01 (sample SAMEA3539306, study PRJEB22396) | soil metagenome | biome: tundra; feature: field; material: soil | place: USA | collected 2010-05 | depth 0.15 m | reverse complement strand
CCAATCGCCGCGACGCTTCGCGTCTTGCTCTTGGACGGATGCGTCACTTACCGGTGGTCTGCGTTGCGAATGTGATGTGGGTCAGACCGGCGAGGCGAGCGGCTTCCATCACGTGGATCACCGATTGGTGCGTGGAGTTGGCGTCGGCATTGATGATCACGACCGCGTCGTTGGCGCCGGCCGCCGCCCGGGTGAGCGTTTCCGCGAGCGCATTGACCGTGGTGAATAGGAAAACCGTCCGGTCGATGACGTAGCGACCCTGAACGTCGACGCCGATGTTGATCTCCTTCGGGCGCTGCTTCATCTGATCCGCGTCGGCTTCGGGAAGCGTGATCTGAAGCTCGGCGACGCGCTGATAGGTCGTGGTGACCATCAGAAAGATCAGGATGACGAGCAGCACGTCGATCAACGGAATGAAGTTGATCTCGGGCTCCTCCCGGGTGTTGCCGCCACGAAAATTCACGGCCGCTTCCGCGTCATTTACGCTCGCCGTGCGCCAGCTCGACCAGCTTGATCGCCTGTTGCTCCATTTCGACCGTGAGGTCGTCGACCGTGGCGCGGAAATGGCGATAGAAGATCATGCTTGGAATGGCGACGATCAGCCCCAGCGCGGTGTTGTAGAGCGCGACCGAAATCCCGTGCGCGAGCTGAATCGGATTCGAACCTGCCGCCCCCTGTGACCCGAAAATCTCGATCATGCCGACGACCGTGCCGAACAGGCCAAGCAAGGGTGACATTGCCGCAATGGTGCCGAGCGTGGTCAGAAAGCGCGCGAGATCGTGACTGACGATGCGTCCGACCTCTTCGATCGCTTCCTTCATCACCGGTCGCGGACTCTTGACGTTGGCGAGCCCGGCGGCGAGCACGCGCCCAAGCGGTCCCTGATGCGCGGTCTTGGACAGCAGATCCGGAGTGACGCCGTTGTGCCTGTAGTCGGCCAGAACGCGATCGACCAGTCCCGGCGGCGCAACAACACTCCGCCGCAACGACCACATGCGCTCGAAGATCAGCGACAGCGCGACGACCGAGGCGAAGACCAGCGGCCAGATCGGCCAGCCGGCCGCTTGAATAATCGACCACACGGCAAGGGACTCCGCTTAAGACAAACCGCGACTCTAGCGTGGCCACCCCGATTCGGCAAGCCAAGCTTTGTGTCTCGCGACCGAATTCGTCATGTGCGCCGCCGCCGATTGCGGGCCTTGCCTCCACGCTCGGTTAGCGTCGCCGTCACCGCGGCGCCGAGCAGCAGGATGATCCAGGAGACATAGATCCAGATCAGGAAAAGCGGCAATGTCGCGAGGGCGCCGTAGACGACTCGATAGGTCGGAACATGCTTGATGTAGACCTTGAAGCCCAGCTTCGCAAGCTCGAACGCCGCGGCCGCGAGCAACGCACCGATCAGCGCATCCTTGATCGGCACGCGCCGCGCGGGAACGAGCTTGTACATCATGGTCAGGGCGAATGTCGCGATCCCGATTTCGATCGGCTGCACCAGAAGCGAGAGCGCTTCGGACACACTGGGCACTGCGGCGATCGACTGCTCGATCGCCCACGAGGTGAGATGCACGGCAGCCCCTATCAACACCGGCACCGCGACGAATCCCAACGCGTAGACCACGATGCGGCGCGGCAGCGACCGGGCTTCGTAGATGCCCCAGATGGCATTGATCTCCCGCTCGGTTTGCGCCACGAGCAGCACCGCTGTAACAATCAGAAACACGGTGCCCACGCCCTGGACACCGGCAGCCTTGGTCGTGAATTCCGCCAGATAGTGGCGCACCGCGCTGCTGCTGTCGGGCAAAAGGAACTTGACCAGAAACGGCTCCAGCGCATCGAGCCATTGGTCGAACACGGGAAAACGCGCGACGTAAGCAAGCGCAACCGTGAAGAGCGGCACGATGCCCAGCAACGTCGTGAACGCAAGGCTGGCGGCCACCCGTCCGACGCCCGCCTTCCGAAAGCGCTGAAGCACCCGAAAAACAAACACGCCGCCGCGTTTCAGAAGCGACCACACCCTATGCCTCCCTTGAATTGCCTGATCTACCGACAGGCCTGGTCCGCGAGCGATCGCGCCTTTACTGGATCGCAAGGAGGCGCGATTATCGCACCGCCGGCGTGCGGGACACGCCGAAATCCGGCCACTGTTAAGTTCCGGATGCGCCGAACGACCAAGTGCTTGCCTGATGCGGACTTGCGTGATGCGCGCTATCCTCCATCGGACGAGCGAAAGGGTGCATCATGACGACAGAAACGAATGCGACGCAGACCGCGGTGCTGGGCGGCGGCTGCTTCTGGTGCCTCGAGGCGGTATTCGATCAACTCGCCGGCGTGAAGTCGGTCGAGTCGGGGTACGCAGGTGGCAGGGCGCCGGATCCCAGCTATGAGGAGGTATGCGAGGGCACCAGCGGCCACGCCGAGATCGTGAAGATCGACTTCGATCCGTCGGTCTTGTGGTTTCGCGATCTGCTCAAGGTCTTTTTCTCGATCCACGATCCGACCACGCTGAATCGGCAGGGAAGCGACGTCGGCACGCAGTATCGGTCGGTGATCTACTGCCAGACCCCGTCGCAGCGCGCGGACGCGAACGCGGTCATCGACGAGCTGTCGCGTGAGAAGCTGTGGTCCGAACCCATAGTGACCGAGATCGCCGACGCTGCACCGTTCTACCCCGCCGAAAAGTACCACCAGGAATATTTCGAGCGCAACGGCCGGCAGCCGTACTGTCAGTTCGTCGTCGCGCCCAAAGTCGCCAAGTTTCGCAAGCAGTACTTCGACCGCCTGAAACGGCAATAGCGTGCTCGCGCGCTAACGGCGCCGGGCGAAGAGTCCCCCGCCGGCGAGCGCCGCGCCGATCGTCCAGAACACGGGCGCGAGCCCGAGAGTCGAGCCGACAGCACCGAACAACAGCGGCATGGCGAAAGTCGACGCGTTGATGATCGACATGCGCACGCCGACCGCCTCGCCCATCCGGCCGGCGGGCGCGATGCTGTGCAGGAGCGACATCACCATCGGTTGCGCGGAGCCGAGTGCCAGTCCCAGCGTGAACGAGAGCCCCATCAGCGGACCGACCTCCCTGACAAACGGAAACAGGGCGTACGCGATCGCGGCGACAAACAAGGCGGAAGCCAATACCTGGAACTCGGAAAAACGCCGCGCGATCGGCGCCATGAACAGTCGAACGATAAACGTCGCCGCGGCGAACGCGGCCAGAATGACTCCGATGCGCGACGCCGAAAGCCCGATGGTCGCTCCGTAAATCGGCACGAAGAAGGAATGCAGGTCCCAGGCTACTGCCAGCAGCGCATTGACGATGAAGACGCGCCGCAAATGGCGATTGCGGAAAAGCTCGGGGATGCCGCCGGATATGCTACCGGACGGGACCGGGTCCGGCCCCGGCAGCCACAGAATGTTCCGCGACAAGACCGCTACCGGGATAAGCGGCAGCAGGGCCAGCACCGCGAACGTCGCGGTGAAGCTCGCGTTGTCGATCATCAACCCGCTCAGCAGCGGGCCGCAAAACCCGGAGATCGAGTAGCCGAGCGCAAGCCACGAAAAGTGCTTGGCACGCTCGGATGCGCGTCCGAACATTCCAGTCGCGTTCTGCGTGGCGACCTGGAAAAGCATGAACGAAACGCCGAGCAGAGCGGTGGTCACGAACAGCGGACCGATTCCCGGCATGAAGCACGGGAGCGCCGCCGCGACCGCAACCCCGCAGGAGCCCGCCAGCATGGGTTTGCGTACGCCGATCCGATCGCACAGCCGTCCCGCATGCACCCCCAGCAGCATCGGCAGAAACGCGTACAGGCCGATCAGGATCCCAACGACGAAGGCAGAGGAGCCGAGCGAGAGCGCATACAGCGACACCGTGACCCTGCTACCGGTCAGCACGGTGTGATTCAGGATGCCGAGGACGATCAGCGCTGGAAACGCGTATGCGCGGGATCGCCTCGGCCCACTCACGGTGCGAGCCGCTCGATGCGCCAGTGCGTATCCTCGCGTCTATACCGGATCCGGTCATGCAGCCGCGACTGCCGCCCTTGCCAGAACTCGATCGTCGACGGCACCAGTCGATATCCACCCCAATGCGGCGGGCGCGGGACCGAGTCGGGCTCGCCGGCGAATCGTTGCTGCGCAGCGTTGAATTCGCGCTCCAGCCAGCCGCGATCCGGGATGGGCTTGCTCTGCGGAGACGCCCATGCACCGACACGCGACAGCTGCGGCCGGGACGCAAAATACGCGTCCGACTCGGCCGGCGTGGCCTTGGCGACCCTGCCTTCGATGCGGACCTGTCGCTCCAGCACGACCCAATGAAACAGCAGCGCAGCGAACGGATCGGCAGCGAGCTCCGTGCCCTTGCGGCTGTCGTAGTTGGTGAAAAACAGGAAACCGTCCTCGTCGACACCTTTGAGCAACACGATGCGAGCTGCCGGCCGTCCGTCGTCGCCGACGGTGGCAAGCGTCATCGCCGTGGGCTCGGGGACCTCGGCTTTCTCTGCCTCCGCGAGCCAGCGCTGGAACTGAGCGACCGGACTGGCGTCGACGTCGGTTTCATTGAGTGTGGCGCGGTGGTACTCGCGCCGCAGGTCGGCGGTGTTCATTGCGGACGCACCCTACGGAGGAAAGGCACCCGATTATCGGTGATTTGACGCTTGCCCGGTGTAACGAAGCCTTCGTCTTGACCGCAACGCACCGATTTCCGAATCCGTCGCTTGCCGCCCGACGCCTTCGCGGAAACGCCAAAGAAGCGCCCATTGCGACGGTGGCCGGGTCCGCGGCTTCAGGCGGCAGAGCGCGTCGGCTCCGGGTGCAAAGCAGGCGCCGCCCCTTTTCGGTGCCACGACACCCACGCCGGCGCCCTTGCAAAACGGCGCAGAATTTGCACACCACGGCGACGAGAATGCGGTATATTTGCCCGATGGGGTGCAGGGACCGTTGACAGGAGTTCCGCCCTGACTCCATTTTCATCGCCGTCGCATCGAAGCGATCAACCACCAGGAAGGAGAGCAATGGCTACTGCCAAGAAAGCTGCAAAGAAGCCCGCAAAGAAGCCGGCCGCGAAGAAACCCGCGGCTAAGAAACCGGCAGCGAAGAAAGCCCCGGCAAAAAAGGCTGCACCCAAAAAAGCTGCACCGAAGAAAGCCGCAAAGAAGCCCGCTACGAAGCGCAAACCCAACGCTGCATTCATGAAGGCAATGACGCCGTCGGGCGCGCTGGCCGCGGTCGTGGGCGCAATGCCGCTGCCGCGCACCGAAGTCACCAAGAAGATCTGGGACTACATCAAGAAGAACAAGCTGCAGGACTCGATCAACAGACGCCTGATCAACGCCGACGAAAAACTGAGACAGGTTTTCGGCGGCAAGAAGCAGGTGTCGATGTTCGAAATGACCAAGCTGGTCTCGAACCACCTCAAGTAGTCCGCTTGGGCCGGTGCGCCGTTTCTTGCGTGCGCGCCTTTCATCCACACGGCCGGTCATCGCTTCGCGGTGACTGGCCGTGTGTTTTTGCTTCGCCGGAAATGCGCGGCCCCGAATTCCTGGAATTATCTGTCGCGACAGGCTGTTTGCGCGCGATGTGAGGCGCGCGGCGTCTGGCCATATCTTTATCACCCGCCTGCGCGACTGTACTCATTCCCCCTTGCCGAGGAGATCGCGATGAACCGCATAGTATCGAACGCGCTTGTGTTTTCGCTCTTCGTCTCGTGTCTCGCCTTCGCGCAGGCGCCGGCGCCAACGCAGCGCATTCGCGGCGACGTGGTTTCGGTCGACGGCTTCAACATCAAGGTCAAGGAGCGCAGTGGCGAAATGTTGGCCATCAAGCTTGCCGATAATTATGTCGTGACCGCCGTGGCAAAGGTCGGGATCGAGGCGATCACGCCCAATGCGTTCGTCGGCGCCGCGACGATGCCGCAAAGCGATGGCACGCAAAACGCGCTCGAGGTCCTCGTCTTTCCGGAATCGGGACGCGGCAGCGGAGAAGGTCACTACCCGTGGGATCTTCAACCGGGCAGCATGATGACCAACGCCACCGTCGCAGAGGTCGTGGCGGTCGGTGCGTCGCGGCGCGTGACGCTGCGTTACAAGGACGGGGAGAAAGTCGTCGTCGTCCCGCCCAGCGCGCCCATCGTCACCTTCGAGCCGGGCGACCGGGCAATGCTGAAGCCCGGCGCGCACGTGCTGCTTACCGCGACGCGCCAGCAGGACGGCACTTTGACGGCGGCGCGGGTCGCGATCGGCAAGGACGGACTCGTTCCACCCATGTAAGCGGCCGTGTGCGGTGAACTCGCCGCGGTATCTGGCGTCGAACATACTTCGGCAACCGGAAACCCCGACATGGATCACATCCGATCGATTCTCGCGCTGCTTTTTGGCGCATATATTGTCATCGCGGGTCTCGCGCAGGCGCAAACGCCCGTTGCGCGCGTACGCGGCGACATCGTGGCCATCAATGGCGCCGCGCTGCAACTCAAAGCGGACAGCGGACAAATCGTCGCGATCAGGCTCGCCGATAAGTACTCGATTAGCGCGCGCTCGCGTGCCGATCCGGCGTTGATCGCGCCCGGCACTTTCCTCGGCACGACCGCAATACCCGGACCTGACGGAACGCTGGTTGCGACGGAAGTGCACATTTTTCCGGAATCGATGCGCGGGACCGGCGAGGGCCATCGCCCGATGGATGCCGCGTCCGGGAGCACGATGACCAACGCCACGGTGGCGTCGGTTGCCGTAGGCAGCCCGGCCGCCGCGGGACGCACCATGACCAACGCCACGGTCGCCGCGGTCACGGGCAGCGCTCAGGAGCGCCGCATGACGCTGCGATATAGCGGCGGCGAGCAGGTCGTCACGATTCCCAAGGACACGCCGATCGTTATGGTCGGGACCGGCGATGGATCGATGCTGGTGGCCGGCGCGCATGTCATCGTCTCGGGAGTGAGGGAGGGCGACGGATCGATGCTTGTCGACCGCATCCTCGTGGGCCGGGACGGGCTCATCCCGCCGCTATAGCGCCGCCGCGCGCCAGCCGCGTAGCGTGCGGCGCACTGCGCACAAGGCTAAGACCCGGTTCGCTTGGGCCAATCGTCTTCGTCGACGAGCACACGGATGACGCGGGTTCGCTTGCCGCCGCCGTAACCTTCCATCTTGACCAGAACCGGGTACAGCTCCGCGAGCTTGGCGCGCGCGGCGCCTTCGTTGTCGAAGAGCAAAGGCGCGCCGTCGGCGCCGCGCTCATCGTGCCAGAGGCCCTTGTCGTCCTCGACTTCGATCCTGTATTTCTGATCCTTGGCCATTGTGGCGACCCTTGTCGTCTTCCCTGTCCGACGTCTAGGTGCTCGTCTGTCCTGGCGCCTGCAGCGCGCGAATCCGCTCCTCGATCGGAGGATGGGTCGCGAACAACGCACCAATACCCGACTTGTCGGTGATGCCGAATCCATTCAGCGATTTGGGCAGAGGTCCGGCAGGCAGGCCGCCGAGTCGGGCCAATGCACGCATCATCGGCTGCGGAGTGCCCAGGTACTGCGCACTGCCCGCGTCGGCGCGAAACTCGCGACGGCGGGAAAACCACGCAACAATGATCGAAGCCAGCACGCCGAACACGATCTGGCAAACAAGGACCGTAATGAAGTAGCCCGGACCGGTGCCGCGCTGTGTACGAAAAATGATCTTGTCGACGAAGAACGCGATCACGCGAGCCAGAAAAACGACAAAGGTGTTGAGGACGCCCTGGATAAGGGTCATGGTCACCATGTCGCCGTTCGCCACGTGCGCGATTTCGTGACCGAGGACCGCCTCCAGCTCTTCGCGAGGCATCGAGCTCAGCAATCCGTTGGAGACTGCGACCAAGGCGGCATCGCGAAACGCCCCGGTTGCGAACGCATTGGGGTCTCCGTCATAGATAGCCACTTGAGGCATGACGATCCCGGCCTTGTCCGCGAGCCGCTTCACGGTCGCGAGCAGCCATGCTTGGCTCTCGTCGCCGGGAGTGTCGATCACTTGCGCTCCGGTCGACCACTTGGCGATCGTCTTCGACATCAGCAACGAGATAATTGCGCCGCCAAAGCCCACGACCGCCGAAAAGGCCAAGAGCGAGCCGAGATTGAGCCCGTTCTCCTCGAGCGCCCGATCGAGACCCAATACCCGGACCACGACCGTGAGAACAATCATCACGGCGAGGTTGGTCAGCACGAACAGGACGATGCGTTTCATCGTCTATCTCCAGACGTTCGCGAAGGACGCCCAGTGTATCGCGGCTCGAGGGCGTGCGAATAGCGCAACCCGGTCGCGCCGGCAACGTGATCCGCGCGATGGCTCGAGGCCGGCGGCTCAGCGGCTGAACTCACCGTTAACCTGCTTCAGGGCCTGGTGGGCTTGTGCCCCCAGGAGTCGCGCAGCGTCACCGCGCGATTGAATACGGCCGCTCCGGGCCGCGAGTCGCGCAGGTCGGCGACGAAGTAACCGTGGCGCTCGAACTGATAGCGCGTTTCCGACTCGACCTCGGCCAGCAATGGCTCGACGTACGCGGCGACGACCTGCTTGCCCCGCGGATTGAGATCGTCGAGATAATTTCGCTCGGTAGCCTCTTCGATGACCACATCGTCATCGACTTCGATTGCGAGCGTCGGCGCCGACGTCGCGTCCGTGAGCTCGTTGGGACGTCCTGGCTGCGGAGCAACGAACAGTCGATCGTAGAGCCGGACCTCGGCCTGCCTCGCATGCTTCACCGACAGCCAGTGAATGTTGCCCTTGACCTTGCGCGCCTCCGCGCCGGGAGTGCCGCTCCGGGTATCCGGATCGTAGGTGCAATGAACCGCGATCACCTTGCCGTTGGCGTCCTTGTCGGCGCCGACGCACTTGACCACGAACGCGTAGCGCAGACGCACTTCATTGCCGGGCGAGAGGCGAAAGTACCCCTTGGGCGGCTCTTCGTTGAAATCGTCCCGCTCGATCCAGAGCTCGCTCGAAAAAGGTACTGCGCGCGTGCCCAGCTCCGGCTGCTGCGGGTGATTGGGCAGAAAGCACTCTTCTTCCTGGCCCGCCGGATAATTGTCGATCACCAGCTTGACCGGGTCGAGCACGGCGATGCGCCGCTGTGCGCGCACGTTCAGGTCGTCGCGCAGGCAGTCCTCGAGCACACTCATGTCGATCCACTGATCGGCCTTGGAGACGCCGATGCGCTCGGCGAACAGTCGGATCGATTCCGGCGTGTAGCCGCGCCTGCGCAGCCCCGCGAGCGTCGGCATCCGGGGATCGTCCCATCCATCGACGTAGCCGCCCTCCACCAGTTCGAGGAGCCTGCGTTTGCTCATCACGGTGTAGAGAAGATTGAGCCGTGCGAATTCATGCTGCTGAGGGAGTGGACGCTGCAACAGTCCCGCCTCGGCGAGGCGCTCGATCACCCAATCGTAGAGCGGCCGATGGTCCTGGAACTCGAGCGTGCAGATCGAGTGCGTGATCCGCTCGAGCGCGTCGGAAATGCAATGCGTGTAGTCGTAGAGCGGATAGACGCACCATTTGTCGCCGGTGCGGTGATGCGAGATATGGCGGATGCGGTAAACCGCAGGATCGCGCAGGTTCATGTTCGGGCTCGCCAGATCGATCTTGAGCCGCAAAACGTGCGCGCCATCCGGGAACTCGCCCTCCTTCATGCGGCGGAAGAGGTCGAGATTTTCCTCGACTGAGCGCTCCCTGAACGGGCTGGCGCGGCCCGATTCGGTGAGCGTGCCGCGCAGCCGGCGCACTTCCTCGGGCGACGAGCTGTCGACGTAGGCGAGGCCCGCCTTGATCAGGTGCCGCGCGAACTCATAGAGGCGATCGAAATAGTCGGATGCATGATAGAGATGCGGACCCCAATCGAAGCCGAGCCATTGGACGGCGGATTTGATCGAATCCTCGTACTCGACGTCTTCCTTGATGGGATTGGTATCGTCGAAGCGGAGATGGCAGACCCCGCCGTTTTCGCTGGCCAGGCCAAAATTCAGACAGATCGATTTGGCATGACCGATATGCAGATAACCGTTGGGCTCGGGAGGAAAACGCGTGACGACCCGGCCGCCATACTTGCCGGTGCGCAGATCCTCGGCAATGATTTGGCGAAGGAAATTCGACGATATGGGTGTCGATAAATTTTGTGGCGGCGCAGCACTCATCGACTTTGTTCATGAACAAATGGTCAGGGACGAGCATTCTAACCGGTGGTCCAAGACGCGTCATCGGCCCCTATGCCAGAGGCATCGAGGACATCGCGCGAAGCCCGCATGCAGCAAGGCGCGCCGGCCGGTACCTGGATTGAAGCGCTGTTCGTTTTCCACAATATCTGTGGATAAAAGTGTGCATATCTTGTAAATTTATTGGCTAAGTGACCCACAGGGTAGGGATTTCATTGTGATGCCCAAATTTTTGCCGTCTTTTTCTATTTATTTTTCATATACTTATAATCTTTGCACGCCACGACGATTGTTGCGGTTCGTAACACGACGCGCGCGCTCGCGCGCCATTTTTGCGCAAATCCGTCCGCGGCGATGTCATGGACAAATCGTTTTCTGTCGCACAAACGCGGGCCGCTCGGCCGCCGAAATAGCTGAAAGCGCGGCCTCATGAATCCTGGAACCGTGCTGCCGGTGTCGCTACTGGTGAGCTCCACGCGCCTTCTCATCGAGCGCCATCTGGGCCTCGCGTGGATCAGCGGGGAAATCTCGAATTTCACGCGTGCGGCGTCGGGCCATTGCTATTTCGTGCTCAAGGACGCGCAGGCGCAGGTGCGCTGCGTGATTTTTCGGCAGCGCTCGCAGCTCCTCGATGTCGTGCTCAAGGATGGTCTTTCCGTCGAAGTCCGCGCCACACCGACGATTTATGAAGCGCGCGGCGAGTTCCAGCTCACGGTCGAGACGGTGCGTCTGGCAGGCCTCGGCGCGCTCTACGAGAAATTCGCGGCGCTGAAAGTGAAGCTCGAGACGGCGGGTTGGTTCCATGCCGATCGCAAGCGTGCTTTGCCGGCTTTTCCGCGTGCCGTCGGCATCGTGACCTCACCGCACGCCGCCGCCCTGCGCGACGTCGTCGCTACTCTGCTTCGGCGGCTTCCCGGCATGTCGGTCATCGTATATCCGACGCCGGTGCAGGGGTCGGTTGCGGTTTCGAGCATCGTCGCGGCCATCGCGACGGCAAACACGCGCGCCGAAGTCGACGTGCTGATCGTCTGTCGCGGAGGCGGCTCGATCGAGGATCTGTGGGCCTTCAACGAAGAGGTCGTGGCGCGGGCGATCCTTCAATCGCGTATTCCGATTGTCAGCGGTGTCGGCCACGAGACCGATTTCACGATTTGCGACTTCGTCGCCGATATGCGCGCGCCGACGCCCACCGCGGCCGCGACGCTGGTCGTTCCCGATCGCATCGCGCTAGTTGCGAGTACACGAGCCGCGGGCGCACGGTGGCGCAAAGCGGTCGAGCGGGCGATCGAACTGCGCATGCAACATCTGGACATGATTTCACGCCGCCTCGTGCATCCTGCGGAGCGCATCGCGCAGCGGCAGGAGAGCCTCGCCACGCTCGCCCGGCGCATCGCACGCGCCGCCTCCGATGCGTACGAGCGGCCGAAGAGAACGCTACTGCCGATCGGCAAGGATCTCGCGCGGCTGTTCCGGACCGTCCCGCGGCAGAGCGCAAACCTTGCCGGATTCCGCGAGCGCTGGCGGCGCAGCGGAGGCGAGCGCCTCGCTGCGCTTGCGCAACGCCTTGACGCGATCGAGCAGAGCGTGCGGCATCTCAATCCCCAGGCTGTGCTTGAGCGCGGATACAGCATCGTCACCGGTGCGGACGGTGCGATCGTGCAGAATGCCGGCGCGATCGGGATCGGGGAAACCGTCGGCGTGCAGTTCGCGCGAGGCGGGGCCGTCGCGCGGATCACCGGGAAGCTTTAAGCTTCGTCGGGATCGGGGTTGTCGACCGCACCCGCGTCAGGCTTGCGGGCCATCGACGCGTCCGGCGCTGCAGCGGCCAATCGTGGCGTCGCGCATTCGACATCGGCATTCTGCGCGCGATGTCGCAGCGCGTGATCCATCAGCACAAGCGCAAGCATTGCTTCCGCGATCGGAGTCGCGCGGATGCCCACGCACGCGTCGTGGCGCCCGTGCGTGTTGACGATGACCGGATTTCCGGCCTTGTCGATGGATCTGCGGTCGAGCCGGATCGACGACGTCGGTTTCACGGCGATCGATACCACCACATCCTGGCCGGTGGATATACCGCCGAGGATGCCGCCGGCATTGTTCGAAACAAAGCCTTGCGGCGTCATCTCGTCGGAGTGCTCGGTCCCGCGTTGCGCCACGCTCGCGAAGCCGGAGCCGATCTCGACTCCCTTGACGGCGTTGATGCCCATCATGGCGTGCGCGATGTCGGCGTCGAGCTTATCGGCGACCGGCTCGCCCCACCCGACCGGCACGTTCTGCGCCACCACCGCAATGCGCGCACCGCACGAGTCGCCGGCCTTGCGCAGCGTGTCCATGAACGCTTCGAACTCGGCAACGATTTCGTCGTTGGCGGCGAAGAACGGGTTCTTGTCGACGTGCTCCCATCCTTTGAAAGGAACGCGGTGCGGCCCGAGCTGCGTGAGATGGCCGCGGATCGACACGTCGAAATGCTCACGCAGCCACTTGCGCGCTATCGCGCCCGCGGCGACACGCACCGCAGTCTCACGCGCTGACTGCCGCCCGCCCCCGCGATAGTCGCGGATCCCGTATTTCTGCCAGTAGGTATAGTCCGCGTGTCCCGGACGAAAGGTGTCGGCGATCGACGCGTAATCCTTGCTGCGCGCGTCTTCGTTGCGGATGAGGAGCGCGATCGGCGTCCCGGTGGTCCGTCCCTCGAACACGCCGGAGAGAATCTCCACCGTGTCCGATTCGCGCCGCTGCGTCACGTGGCGCGACGTTCCCGGCTTCCGCCGATCGAGGTCGCGCTGGATGTCCGCGGCGTCGAGCGCAAGTCCTGGCGGGCAACCGTCGACCACGCACCCGATGGCCGGGCCGTGCGACTCGCCGAAAGACGTCACGCAGAACAGCTTGCCGAATGTGTTGCCGGACATGGTCGGATCCGTGAGCGTGCCGGGAAAAGCGGGCATTGCCTCCGCGAGCTTGACCCGAGTTTATCATCCATGAAACATGTTCAAGCCGAGCGGTCGCCCGCTTCCGTCCCGGACTTGCGCGGCGGCGCGTTCAACTGACGGGAGAGTTGCCACGCCATCCACGCCAGGACCATGACACCGAGGATCAACACCGCCCACAACGTGGCACGCCGATACTCGCGCGGCGGTTTTGCCTGCTCGAGGCTCCCCAGCGGAGCCGCAGCTCCGGTGCGGGCGAGGGCAATGATGCCGTTCTCCGCACCGTTACCGTATCCGGGAACGAGCGTGGTGACCGGCAGCGCGCTGGGCGCGGCGGCAGCGTTGCCGTAGGCGATGAGAAACGGCCCGGTGCCACGCGCGGCAAAAACAATCTCCTGCGGAATCCATCCGGCGCGCATGCGCGGCTGGCCGCGACCCAGTCCGCCGGATTTCGGATCGACGCGAAGCAGCCAGTAGCGATACGCGGCAGGTGCGACGGCGATCGGCGGCGCGCTGGCTTCGCCGGCATCCTGGCGAAGCCGGTACGTCACCAACGATGCAACGGGACGCCAAGGCTCGTCCGGAGCCGATCGCGCCAAAAGCTGCGCCGGCACCACCGAATTGAGCTCCGGAAGGTCGATTGCAACGCGATCGACCGGCAGTGCTCCGCCAAGATCGAACTGGTATTCGTTCTCCTTGTCGGCGACCGAGGAACCCTGCGCTTCGCTCCATTGACGTTCAGTCTCCACCACACGATCGCTGAACGCGGCGCGCACGCCGTCGAGTTGCAGCGGTGTCTGCGCTGGCGGCCAGGAAATGCGGAGGTATTTTGCCGGCGGTTGTCGAAGCTCGACGCGGTCGCGCAGCAGGTGACGGCCGTCGTATTCGAGGTCAAGCAGCGGAGCATCACCGACCAGCGTTCGCCATTGATTCAGGTCGTCGCTGGTTTCGACGCGGATCCGCGTATTCATGCCGCCCGGTTTCGGCACCCATCCGAGAACGATCGCGGTAATCGGCTCGGAGATACCGGTCGCGTCCACCAGATACCCGGCGAGGCGCTGTCCCTGAACCGGCGCTCCCTCTTTAGTGGCCAGGTTCACGGTCATATTGCCCGCCACGGTGCGGTTCACGGTCAGCGACAAGCCGCTCAGGTCTCCGCTTTCCTGATCGATGCGCAACGGAAAAAATGCCAGCGCCGCTGCCGGCTTTTTCTCCCGCGTAGCGACAAGCGGATCGAGACGAGCAAACGGAACTACCGCATCGTCGCCGTTGAACACCCGCAGATCGCCTTGATCGGCGCGGCCGGAACCGGAGTAAAACGCAGCCGGTAGCGCGGTCCGGTAGAACGCGCTGTCTGCGTCGACGGTCAGTGGTATGCCGAACGCGAAGTCTTTGGGCTTTTCCGCAGCGTCGGCGGCGGCGGCGACTGACACTACTGCAATGGCGGCGATCAGCGGACGTACAATCGCGAGTCGATTCATTTTGCTTCCTCCGAGATGCGCGGTGGCACCGGTGCAAGATAGCCGATCAGCAAGAGGAGCAGCCCAACGCCGATGAAGGACACGATGCGCTCGACGCCGCCGGCCTGTCCCCGGTCGACAAGGAACAGCTTCACCACGACAAGCCCGAGCAACGCGGCGCCGGCGATCCACGCCGCACGCCAGTGCTTGCGATGCGCCAGCAGCATCGTTGCAAGCGCGATGACCGACCAGAGAAGGGAAAAACTGACCTGCACCAGCATCGACTGCCACAGCGAGTGAGCGTCGTATGGCACGTCAAACCAGAAATGAATCGTCCGCAACACCAGCGCGTTGACCCAGACGAATAACAACGCCGCAAAAGCGATGGCAACACCGGGCTGCACGGGCGCGAGTAAGGTGTCGTCGAAACGCGTCAGCGCGGCCAGCCAGATCGCCACGGCGACGAAAGCCACTGCTTGAGTGAGATCGAGCGGGTTGAATAGCGGCAAATAGGGGAGCGGCAACGGGTCACCGTCGCCGCTCAGGTTGGCTTTCAAAGTCCAGACCGCGAGCGCAATG
>OCZU010001535.1_pt1 | contig 15129 bp, 9 predicted proteins | sample 1539001 | NCBI WGS metagenome assembly OCZU01 (sample SAMEA3539306, study PRJEB22396) | soil metagenome | biome: tundra; feature: field; material: soil | place: USA | collected 2010-05 | depth 0.15 m | reverse complement strand
ACCAATAAAATCCAAATCAAACGAACCTATGGCAAGCATCAGCACCACCGCCCAAGCCGCGACAAACCCCGCGCAAACCAACGGCCAGGCTTTTCGGGGCCCGTTCGCGATCATGACCTCGCTGTTTTTCCTATGGGGTTTCATGACGGTGTTCAATGACATTTTGATTCCGCGATTCAAGGAGGCGTTCACTCTGAATTACTTTCAGGCGATGCTGGTGCAATTTGCCTTCTTCGGCGCTTACTTCGTTGGATCGCTGATCTATTTCATCATCTCCGCCACCAAAGGCGACCCTATCGCGAAGATCGGTTACAAGAATGGCGTGGTCATCGGTTTGTTAATCTCGGCGGCTGGAAGCGCGTTATTTTGGCCGGCGGCGAGCGCCGCGTCTTACCCGATGTTTCTCGTCGCTTTGTTCGTCGTCGGGTTGGGATTTGCGATGTTGCAGATCGCCGCCAATCCTTACGTGACGATTCTCGGGCCGGAAAAGACGGCGTCGAGCCGATTGAACCTGGCGCAAGGATTCAACTCTGTGGGTACGACAATCGGCCCGCTGATTGGCGGCTGGCTTATCTTTCAATACTTCGCCAAGACCGGCGCGCATGGCGCGGAGTCAGTCAAGGTGCCGTATCTAATGTTTTGTGTTGTGTTCGTGGTGCTGGCAGGAGTGTTTTTCTTCATCCACCTGCCGCACGTCGGCGAAGGCCATATCCAACCCGGCGCGGGCGCGTTGAAATACCCGCATGTCGTTCTAGGTGTCATCGCAATTTTCATGTATGTCGGTGGTGAAGTCTCAGTCGGCAGCGCGATCATAAATTTTCTCGGACAACCCGGGGTGGCCGGTTTGTCCGAACTCGAGGCCAGCAAATATGTTTCGATCTACTGGGGTGGCTTAATGATCGGCCGTTTCATGGGTGCCGTGGAATTGAGCGAAATGAAGGCCTCCAAAAAACGGTTACTGCTCTTGGTGATTCCCTTGCTCGCGTATCTGCTGCTTTGGATCGCCAAGAGCGCGCCGCTGGATGCCATGCACGGAGGTGCCGAGGGCTCGGTGTTCGCGCTGTGGCGGGATCAATTTGTGGTCAACTGGGCGGTGTTCAAAGTGTATCTGCCGTTCATCGGCTTGTGCTGGCTGCTGTTCCAGTTCGGCAAGTCGCAAGCGGGTCGCACGCTGGTGATCTTCTCGGCGACCGTGGTTGCGTTGTTGCTGACGGCGATTCTTGTCGGCGGCAAGGTGGCGATGTGGTGCGTGGTGGCAATCGGTCTGTTCACTTCGATCGGCTGGTCGAACACCTTCTCACTCGCGCTCGAAGGGACGGGCACCTACAAGAGCCAGGTTTCGTCGCTGCTAGTGATGGCGATCCTGGGCGGCGCGGTCCTGCCGCCGCTGCAAGGTAAAATTGCCGACTTGACGCACAATTTGCAGATCTCGTTCATCGTACCGCTGATCGCATACGCCTACGTCGCATTCTACGGCTTAAAAGGCCACCGCATCGGCCGCGGTCCGGAAAACTCCCCAACCTGACGGCCAAATGTCTGCGCACGATGACTCGCGAATCGTGATGACGCTCGATGCGGGCGGGACGAATTTTCGTTTTTCTGCCATTCGCGGGAATCGGCCCGTGACTGAAACCGTCGCGTTGCCCTCGAACGGTGACAACCTGGAACCCTGCCTCACGAACATCGTCGAGGGCTTCACCCGCATCAAACAAAAATGCCCGTCACCGCCGGTGGCGATCAGCTTCGCGTTTCCCGGCCCGGCAGATTATCCGAACGGCATCATCGGCGACCTCGGCAATCTGCCCGCGTTTCGCGGCGGCGTCGCGCTCGGGCCGATGCTCGAAGACACGTTTGGCATCCCCGTTTTCATCAATAACGACGGGGACCTGTTCACCTATGGCGAAGCCATTGCGGGCTTTTTGCCGCATGTGAACGGCCTGCTCGAAAAGGCCGGCAGCCCGAAGCGTTTCAAAAATCTTTTCGGGGTCACGCTCGGCACCGGGTTCGGCGGCGGCATTGTGCGCGACGGCGAATTGTTCATCGGCGACAACTCGATGGCCGGCGAAGTCTGGCTGCTGCGCAACAAATTGAACCCGGCGATGAACGCCGAGGAAGGCGCGTGCATCCGTGCCGTGCGCCGCGTGTTCGCGGAAAAGTCCGGCATCCCGTTGGATCAAGCGCCGGAGCCAAAAATGATTTTCGACATCGGCAGCGGCAAACAACCGGGCAACCAGGCCGCCGCGCTCGAAGCTTTCCGGCGTCTGGGCGAAGTTGCTGGCGACGCGATGGGCAACACGCTGACGTTGATTGACGGCCTGGCAGTCGTCGGCGGCGGTGTGTCCGGCGCGTGGCCGCTGTTTCTGCCCGCGCTCGTGGAGGAATTGAACAGCAGCTTTACCGCTCCGGATGGAAATAAATTCCGCCGGCTCGCCTCCGCCACGTTCAACCTCGAAGACCCGGCGCAACTCGAAAAATTTGTTCACGGCGAAACGCGCGAAATCATTGTGCCCGGCAGTCAGCGCAGGGTAAAATACGATCCGCTCCAGCGCCTCGGCGTGGGCATGTCGCGCCTCGGCACCAGTGAGGCCGTGGCCATCGGTGCGTATGCTTTCGCGCTCAGGAAACTCGACCAACACGAATAAGATGAACGGACAACACACCCGGCATGATTTATACTCGTGTCGAAAGATAATGAAAAAATTCGTTGCCGCTTTTTGCCGATGCGCCGGATTCATCGGAACCTTCGCCTTGCTGGGCGCGGGCGAATTTTCTGTCCGAGCGCAGAGTGTTGAACTGACGCTCGCCGGAGCGGGAACCAATCGGCCGGCCCTCGCCCAGGCGTGGGAGCGGACACCCGTCGCCCGTCGCGACGGGATGCAATTTCTTTTGGAAAACATGCCTGAGCGCGACTTGCAAACGCTCCCGGCTGAATTCCTCCTGGAGAATCTCACGCTCGCTTACGACGCCTTCGAGCAAGCCCCCTGGCACGACCGTGTGCCGCAGGAAATTTTTCTCAACGACGTGCTCCCCTACGCCAGTGTGACCGAAACGCGCGACGCGTGGCGTAAAATTCTGCGCGAGAAATGCGCTCCCTTGGTGGCGGACTGCAAAACTCCGGCCGAGGCCGCGCAACGTCTCAACAAAAAACTTTTCCCGCTGGTGAAGGTCAAATACTCCACCGGGCGCAAGCGAGCTGATCAAAGTCCGTTTGAGACGATGGAAAGCGGTCTGGCCAGTTGCACCGGCCTTTCCGTTTTGCTCGTGGATGCGTGTCGCGCCATCGGTGTGCCGGCGCGCATCGCCGGCACGCCGATGTGGGCGAACCTGAGCGGCAATCATACCTGGATCGAGGTGTGGGACGGCGGCTGGCATTTTACCGGAGCAGCGGAACCGGATCCCAAAGGACTCGATCACACCTGGTTTGAGCACAACGCATCGCAGGCGCGCAAGGACGAGCGGCGATTCGCCATTTACGCCAGCAGTTTCAAGAAGACCGGCCTCTCCTTTCCGCTTGATTGGGAGGCTGACGTGAACTGGGTGAGCGCGGTGAATGTAACGGACCGTTATGCCACGAATGAAGCGCTGCCGGAGGCCGGCAAGATGCGGCTGCTCGTGAAAGTGCTCGATCAACTCGCGGGCCAGCGGACCGCCGCGAAGGTTACTGTGGCTGACATCAAGAACAACGCCGTTCATTTCGAGGGCTCAAGCAAGGACGAGTCCGCGGACTTAAATGATGTTTTGCCCTTTGATGTTCCGCGCGGTGCCACCTACGAAATCCGCGCGGAGCGAGACGGACAAGTGGCCGGGCGGGAAATCAGTACCGGCACCAACGCGCAGGCACTGGTGGTTATTTCGCTCAAGGACACCACGCTGCCCCTGCCGCCCGCGCAAGTTTGCTATGTCCCGCCGGCGGACACCAGTCCGCTCAAAGCCAGTGACGCAGCAATGCTCAAGAAGTCGCTGACGGAATTTTTCACTGCGCCCCCCAACAAACAGGCCACCTGGAAATTTTCCGGCCGTCTCGAAAAACTTCTTCGCGACCATGAACCCGCTGTGCGCAGGGTTGCCTGGGAAACCTACAAATCCGCGCCCGTGCATGACGCGCTCCAGCGGGACTACGTGGCGAAGCAGGCGCGCTTTGACGAATACCTCAGTCCTTACACCGTGAAGACGGTCGGCGAACGTCCAAAAAATGGCTGGGCGCTTTTCATCGCCATGCATGGCGGCGGCAACACGGCCAAGGAAGTCAACGACCAGCAGTGGCAGGTGATGCAAAAATACTATCGCGACCATCCCGAAGCCGGCGGTTATCTTTACGTCGCCGTGCGGGCGCCCAACGACACGTGGAACGGCTTTTACGATGATTACGTCTATCCGCTCATCGCCAATCTCGTGCGCGAGTTTCTCCTTTTCGCCGACGTGAACCCGGACAAGGTTTTCATCATGGGTTATTCGCATGGCGGTTACGGCGCGTTCGCCATCGGCCCGAAAGAGCCCGACCTGTTTGCCGCCATTCATGCCAGCGCGGGAGCGCCGACCGATGGCGAAACCACCGGCAAAACGCTTCGCAACACGATCTTCACCTGCATGGTCGGCGAGAACGACACGATGTATGGCCGTTTCGAGCGCGACAAAAAATTCAGAACGTCCATTCAGGAACTTCGTGATGGCCGCACCGGCATTTATCCGGTGACCGTGCAATTCATTCCCGGCAACGGCCACACCGGGCTTCCGGACCGCGACAAAATCCGGGAGATGTATCCCGCCGTCAGGAATCCGGTGCCGCGCGAACTCACCTGGCTCATGACCGACAAAGTCATCCAGGACTTTTTCTGGCTGCGCACAGATGCGCCCGGCAAGAAGAAGGAAATTGACGCGCTCTGCCAGGAAAATCATTTGACCATCACCACGACATCGAACGTCAACGACGCACGCATCCTGCTGGACAGCCGGTTGATTGATTTCAAGAAGCCCGTGACGCTTGAGCTCAACGGCAAGTCCACGAAACATCAGCTCCGGCCCAGCTTGCGGACGCTCTGTGAGACCCTGCAACGGCGCGGCGATCCGGAACTGGCCTTTACCGCCGAGCTGCCGCTGCCGCTTGCGACGATGTCATCAAAGCAATGAGAGCGGCGCGCATCACGTTGCAATGTCTTTTTGCCTGGTTGCTGGCAACGGTTTCCGTGCGCGCCGAAGAATGGAAGTTCCCGTGCCCCGAAAATGAAATAGCCCACTACACGGCGCATCATGTGCGCGAGCCCATTCGCATTGACGGCCGGCTCGATGAGAAGTCTTGGCAACAGGCGCCGCGTTCGCCGCGCTTCGTGGATATTCTCACCGGTAAACCCGCCGTCCACGATACGCGCGCCTCGGTGCTGTGGGACGACGAAAACCTCTACGTGGCCTTCCGCGTCGAGGAACCGTTCGTCCACGCCAAGTTCACCACCAACAACTCGCCGATTTACTACGACAATGACGTGGAAGTTTTCATCGCGGGCAAGGACAGCTACTACGAATTCGAGATCAACGGATTCAACACGACTTACGAAGTTTTCTTCATCTGGGACGACGCTTACGAACGCGGCGGCTTCGCGCAACTGTCCGACTTTCAACGCGCGCGGCTCGAACCCTTCAACGGCGTGGATTTCAAAACGCATCCGCGCGGCGGGAGGCTGGGCAATTTCAACTGGCATTTTCCCGGCAAGCAAACCGCCGTGTTCATTGACGGCACCGTAAACCAGGACAAAGACCGCGACCGCGGCTGGAGCGTCGAACTTGCTTTTCCGTGGAAGGGAATGGAGTTGCTCGCGAAAGCCGATCATCGCGCTCTGCCGCCGAAGGACGGCGACGTATGGAGAATGGATTTTTCGCGGTTCAACACCTACAAGGAGGCGCCGCCAGCGAAGGATTCCGGCGGCTGGTTCTGGACCCGCCACGGCGTCTGGGATTCGCACATCCCGGAATGTTTCGCTTACATTCAGTTTTCAACCAACGACGTGGGCAGTGCCAAACTGATGGAAACGAAATAGCCGCTGCTTCGCCCGTTGAAATGATTTGATATCGTCCAACCAAATAAAATGATTATGAACCGCAGAGAATTCATCCGTAACACATCGCTGGTCGCTTCAACTTTAATCGCCAGCCCGCTGAGCTGGGCCGCCGAGAGCGGATTTCCGGTCGTGCGAACTCCAGTGGCGAAGCGGAAGTTCAACAGTCCCGCCGTTGAACGCATGATCGAAAAGGTCAAGTCGTCCATCGGCAACAAAGAGATCGCGTGGATGTTCGAGAACTGTTTTCCGAACACGCTCGACACGACCGTCGAGTTCGAGATGGCCAACGGCCGCCCGGACACCTACGTGATCACCGGCGATATTGACGCCATGTGGCTGCGCGACAGCTCGGCCCAGGTCTGGCCCTATCTGCCGTTGATGAAAGAAGACCACGATCTGCAACAACTCATCGCCGGAGTTATCAACCGGCAAACGCGGTGCATCCTGAAAGACCCTTACGCCAACGCCTTTTACAAAAACGAAACCAAGGTCAGCGAATGGAAGAGCGATTTGACGGACATGAAGCCGGGTGTGCACGAACGCAAATGGGAGATTGATTCGCTCTGCTACCCGATCCGCCTCGGCTACCACTATTGGAAAATCACGGCCGACACCGCGCCGTTCGACGCGTCCTGGCGCCAGGCGGTCGCATTGATTTTACAAACCTTTCGCGAGCAGCAGCGCAAGACGGACAAGGGGCCTTACCATTTCATGCGCCGCACGGAGATCCAGACGGACACGGTTCCCGGCCGCGGCTACGGCAATCCCGCGCGGCCGGTCGGCTTGATTTATTCCATTTTCCGGCCCAGCGATGATGCGACGATTTTTCCATTTTTGGTGCCGTCGAATTTTTTTGCCGTGGTCAGCTTGCGGCAGGCCGCGGAGATGCTGGAGGCAATTCATCACGACACCGATGCGGCGGCCCAATGCCGTTCTCTGGCGGATGAAGTCGAGCACGCCTTGCAGGAATACGCAATTGTGAATCATCCAAAGGCGGGGCGCGTGTATGCCTACGAAGTGGACGCTTACGGAAATTTTTACTGCACCGATGACGGCAATGTCCCGAGCCTGTTGTCGCTTCCTTACCTGGGGGCGGTGAAGGGCGACGAGGCGCTGTATCAGAACACGCGGCGAATGCTGTTGTCCGCCGATAACCCTTACTATTGCCAGGGCAAAGCCGCGAGCGGCCCCGGCGGACCGCATGTGGGCGTGGATATGATCTGGCCGCTGGGCGTGATCCTGCAGGGCTTGACCAGCACCGACGAGCGCGAGATCAAGCAGTGCCTCGACATCTTGCAACACACCCATGCCGGCACAGGCTTCATTCACGAGGCGTTCAACAAAGACAATCCGCAGAAATTCACGCGTTCATGGTTCGCCTGGGCAAACACCATCTTCGGCGAATTCGTCCTGAAGACGTTCAACGATCGTCCGCAGCTTTTGAACTGACAACTCCATCTGCCTATGAAAATGGGTTGGATTATTTTCTTCTGTCTTGCGGGCATCGTCATCGGATGCGCTTCTTCAATCGCCGGATCGGAAACTGCGGACGGTGGATTTGCCGCCACAACCACCGAAACAAATTCGGACACCATCATGAAAGCTTTCAATGAGGTGTTCTATGTGAAGAACGGGGACAGCGGATATTTCAAAAGCAGCACGACCGGCGGACATCACGCGGATTTCTGGAAACTGGCCGAGGAGATCGAAATGGTCATTGATGCCTTCGAAAGGAGCGGCAACGCGGCTTACAAGGTTCAGATCGGCGAGTTGATGAACGGTTTTGTGAGTCACTACGGGAGCGACTGGACCGGCAACCATTACAACGACGACATCATGTGGATGTGCATCGCGAGCCTGCGCGCTTACCAAGCCACCGGCAATGCAGATTATCGCGACCACGCGAAATCGAATTTTGATGCCTGCTATGCACGGGCCTGGGATGTCACGGTTGCGGGAGGAGGAATGTGGTGGACCATCGGCAATTCAAACAAGAATGCCTGCGTGAATGCGCCCGCCGCGATTGCAGCGTGTTTCCTCGCCCAGGCTGGCGGAGATTCCACCTACACCAACAAAGCGAATGCGATCATTGATTGGACCAAGTCGGTTCTTTCAGACGGGCACGGCAAAATATATGACAGCATCGGAAAAGACGGCCGGCAGAATTATGTCTCGTTCACCTACAATCAAGGAACGTACATCGGCGCGTGCAATCTGCTTGGCCGGGTGGCGGACGCGGCTGCCGCCGCGAACTATACGATGAACTTTTTGGGCACGGTGACAAACGGACACAGAATTCTTCCACAGTACCGGGAGACCGGCGATTCGGCGGGATTCAATGGCATCTTTCTGCGCTGGATGAGCCGGTTCATGCGGGATCGGAATCTCCAGGACACTTACCTGCCCTGGCTTCAAGCGAATGCAGCCGCCGCGTGGAATGCCCGGCGGCTGTCCGATAACATTTCCTGGTGTCGTTGGCTGGGGCCAACACCGGCGAATAAAATGACCCTGCAATCCTGGAGTTGCAGTCCTACGGTGGTCGCGTTGCAGGTCGTGCCGCCTCCGAACGCGAAGACGCAGCCGTAGCTGGGCGCGTTTGTTCACTCTCAGCGGTTGGCAGTCGCAGTTTTTTGTCGAGCCGGTTCTCCGTAAATGACACCGCGTCCTCCCGTGGCGAAATAAACCCGGCCATGACGGCGCGGGTCGCCAGTCACGTGACTGATAGAACCGAATTGGTGTTGGTCGTCGTTGATGCGCACCCAAGTAAGGCCGATGTCATCAGAACGGAACAGCGCTTGAAGCCCGCCAATTCTTCCGGCGAGGAACAGGGCCGGGAAGAAATTTCCAGACGCAGCTTCGCCCAGACCGAGCGAATTTGCCCCCTGCACCGCCGACAATTTCGTGAAATTCACGCCGCCGTTCGTGGAATGAAACAAACCGTCATTGCGGGAAGCCAGCCACAAATCACCTTCAATGCCGGGCGTTACGGAGAGCATGGCGCTGCTGCCGCCAAAACCAGACCCTTCCGCCGGCTGGAACGCGGCGTCCGTGACCGCAAAACTGCCAGCACCATTCGTGCTCACCAACACCTTGCCTTCACCTGGATTGTAAGCGTAAAACCGTGCTGGGTTCACAGCGTCGGCGGTGACTCGGATTCCCGCTGGAAGTCCAGCGCAGGCGGTCCAATTCGTGCCCCGGGTGGTGGAAAAATAAGCCGCCGCGCGGCGCGGCGTCCAAACGACGGTTTTGGCGTCGGCGGAAATTGTGATCGTCCCCGCGCCCGCGCCGTTTGCCGGTTCGCTTTCCAATTCCTCCCAGGTCTTGCCGCTGTCGAGTGAAAACGCGGCGCGCACAACTTGACTGTTCGCCGTGCCGCAGCGGACGATGACGCGCGGATTTTTTCCAGCGAACGCCAGGTCTTCGGTGTTGGAAAATCGCGGGCCCGAAAATGTTCCCTGTGGCGGCGAGACGTTGAGATCGTCATGCACGAAACCATCAATGTCACCGACGCCACTGATCAGCCGCGGACCTGCGGGCGGACTGATGAGTGCGAGCGGCACGGTTTCCTCAAGTCCGCCGTCGAGGAACACCCAGCGCGTCGATTCGCCGGAGTCGGCCTTCGTCGCATTGGGGCAACTCCAGATTCCGTAGCCGGTGGTGAACAGCACTTGATCCGAATTGAACGGATTGATTTCGATGTCGCCCATCCAGTGAGGTGTTCGCGTCGCGGTGTAGGGCGCGCTTGAATGATCCCACTCGGTGTCGTTCTGCCAGAGTTGCGTCCAGCTCGCACCGCTGTTCGTGCTGCGGAAAATGTAATCGTGGGGACGCCAGTGGGCAAACGTGGTGACCATGATCGTGGAGGGATGCTGCGCGTCCACCGCGACGCCGCCGTAGCCGAACGGTTGATTGGCATCCGGCGATTTGAGCGGCGTGATGTCCGTCCAGGCGCCGTCCTTCGGATTGAATTTCCAAACCGCACCGTCGGTCATCGTATTCGGTCCCGGTTCCCGGCCGTAAGTCAGATAAATCATTCCGTCCGGTGAAAGGACCGCGTGATTAGGCCGCAAACCTATCGGCTGGTTCGCCACGGCACGCCAACTCAGTCCGCCATCGGTGCTGCGATAAAAATTAGTTCCGGCCGTTGACGCAGCAGCGAAAAGAACCGGCGTCGGGTTGCCAGACTGTCCGCTTGATGGATCAAAGACAACGGACACGATGCCGACCGCTTGCGGCTGCCCAAAGCCGCCGCCGCGAGGCCGCGCATTGGTGGCTGTGTTGGGAGCAGCCGGTGATGTCTGGGCTGGAGTGATGTTGGGGAAACCTTCCACCTTGTTCCACGTCGCGCCGTGATCAGCGCTCTTCCACAAACCCGCCGCGCGGGAACCGAAAAAAAGAATTTCGCCGTCGTTCGGGTCCACCGCGAGCCGTTCACCATTCGCGCGCCCCGTCTCGTTGCCGCCCATTTTAAATGACACGCCCGTCCGCTGGAACGTTTTGCCCCGATCTTCCGAGCGCAGAATCGCCGCGTTGCCCCGATTGTAAGTCCCGGCCGCGAGATAAACACGGTTCGGATCGGACGGATCAAGTGCGACGCTTTCGATGCCAGCAAAGTTGTAGTCCGCCGCACCGATCCAATCGGTAATTGGAATCCACTTTTGCGCGGCAGTATCCCAATGATACGCGCCGCCCACGTCGGTGCGGGCATACATCAGATTTCTCTCGCGCGGATGAACAATAATTCCGGTCACAAATCCACCACCGCCCATCGTCACGTTTCGCCAGATATAAGGCTGTGCGGGCGGCGGAGATTCCGTGGATTGCGCCAGTCCGCCACTCGCGGCTTGCAGCGCCATCGCCATGACGGCGCCACGCAATTTCAAATGCCGATTCATGAATGATGATTTTTCGCTCAGAGTTTGTCGCGTTCGCCCAGCGAGCGAATCCAGATGTTACGATAATGGACAGGGTTGTTGTGATCCTGCAATTCGATGAAGACCTCGGGCGGGTGCGGCGCGGGATATTTCGACAGCGACTTCCACGGCAGCTCGCGGTTGATGCCGTCCGTCATGCCAGCGAACTCGTATCGGTTCTGCACCACGACGCCGTTGTGGAGCACCGTTACCGTGGCTTTCCTGACCAGCTCACTCTTGTCGTCCCAGCGCGGCGATTCAAAAATGATGTCGTAGGTCTGCCATTCGCCGGGCGGTTTGCTGGCGTTCACCAACGGCGGCGACTGGCCGTAAATCGCGCCCGCCTGGCCGTCGGGATAAGTTTTGGCCTGGTAGGAATCGAGCACCTGGACTTCATACATGCCGTTGATGAGAATGCCGCTGTTGCCGCGACCCTGGCCGGTTCCTTTGGGCGGATTCGGCGACGCCCATTCGACGTGCACCTGAAAATCAGCCCACTTCCCGCGCGTGCGGATGCCGCCGCCGCGCGCTGCAGTTTCCACGTATCCGTCCTGGATCTTCCACGTCGCATCCTGTCCCTGGTTGTTCTCCCACTTCGACAAATCCTTTCCGTCGAAGAGCACTTCCGCGTCCGAAGGTGCGGGCGCGTTTTGGCTGAACGTCGCTCCGGGCGTGACGACGCGCGGTTGCGGACGATCCGGATCGTGCAAGTGCCATTTGCCGCCCGGCAGCATCGGCGTGTCTCTGAAGCCGTCAATCTTTTCGACTTCGCTGGTTGCGCCGTCGGCTGCGAACGCGGGTGAAGCCGCGCTCAGAGCCAGCAGGAAGACAGAATAATTTATAATGAGATATGATTTGGTCATAGATTCAGTTGTTCACATTGATGGTTTTTTTCAGGCGGATGTCGGCGGAGGAACCACCGGCGAGCAGTTCGATTTTTCCTGATTCCAAAACGAACGCGTGCCGGTTCGTATTCCAATATGCCAGCGATTTTGCGCTCAACGAAATTTCGACTGTCTTCGATTCGCCGGACTGCAACGCGACGCGCTTGAATCCGCGCAATTCTTGAACGGGGCGCGGGACAGACGAGTTCAAATGTCTGACGTAGAGTTGAACGACTTCGTCGCCCGCGCGCCGGCCGCTGTTCTTCACGTCCACGCTCACGGTGACACTGCCATCTTTCGCGAGCGATGGCGCGCTGGTTTTCAAATTGGAATACTTGAATGTCGTGTAACTCAGACCATAGCCGAACGGGTAAAGCGGCTCGCCTTTGAAATACAGGTAAGTCCGCCCGTGACGAATGTCGTAATCCATCATCGGTGGCAATTGCTCGAGCGACTTCGGCCAGGTCTGCACGAGCCGGCCCGCGGGATTGAAGTCACCAAAAAGCACGTCGGCCAATGCGTTGCCCAGCTCCTCGCTGTTTTGAGTCAGGTGGACGACGGCGGGCACGTGTTCCTGTGTCCAATTGATCGCGTACGGGAAACTCGAGAGGAGCACGACAATCGTTTTCGGATTCGCGGCGTAAACCTGCTGGATCAATTCCTCCTGCTCCAGCGAAATGGATTTCCGGTCCACGGCTTCCCGGCCTTCGCTCGGCACGGAAACTTTTGCCCACGCTCCATCGGGAACACCGATGGGGTTGTTGCCCACACAGACAATCACGACGTCGGATGCCTGCGCGAGTTTCACCGATTCCGCTTCGTTGGTGGAAAAATTCACGGTGACGCCGGAACCCGCTTCCGTGCGAATGCCTTCCAATGGCGTGACTCGATACGCCGGGGTGCCGCTGTACCAATCAAGCAAAACTTCGTTCGCGCGCGGGCCAATGACGGCGACGGATTTCAATTTCAATTTGTCGAGCGGCAAAAGGTTTTTTGAATTTTTCAAAAGCACGATGGATTTCTGCGTCACCCATCGCGCGAGGGATTTGTGTTTGTCCGACCACCACGGCTCCGGTTCGCCCGCCGCGCCGATGCCGGCGTAAGGATTGTCTGTGGGCGGATCGAGCAGGCCGAGCCGGATAAAAACGCGCAAGGTGCCTTTGATGTTTTTGTCCACCTCGGCCTCGGTCAGGAGATTTTCTTCCAGCGCGCTGCGGACGCCTGAAGTGGAAGTGTTGTCGAGAAATTGGTTGATGCCCGCTTTGATTTCACCCGCGGCCGCTGCCGTGGCGTTGGTGTAATAATGCTGCCGGCCGGTGAGATTCGCGGCAGCGCCGCCGTCGGTGCAGATGATTCCGTTCACGCCCCATTCCTTCACGGCCACCTCGTTGATGACCGGCTGCACGGTGCAAGGCACGTGATTCCATTGGTTGTAGGAGGTCATGAAGCAACGCGCACCCCCTTCTTCAAAGCCCATGCGGAAGGGGACGGAATAATACTCGCGGAAAAGTTGCTCGTCGAAATCGGAGGAGGAGCTGTCGCGGTTGTCTTCGTTGCTGTTCGCGAAAAAATGTTTCAGCAACGAGGCGGCGAGCCAGTACTTCGGATGATCGCCTTGCAGACCTTTGATAAAGGCCACAGCCATCGTGCCGTTGAAAAATGGATCCTCGCCGTAACACTCCTCGGTTCGGCCCCAACGCGGGTCACGGCCCAAGTCGGCATTCGGCGCACGAACGATCAGTCCGCCACGGCCGCCATACTTTTCGTTCTGCGAAATGTAGCGCACCTCGTAGCCTTCCACCGCGCCGGCTTGATGCATGACTTCCGGGTCCCACGTTTCGGCCAGGCCGATGGCTTGCGGAAAAATCGTGGTGGGCACAGGGTTGCGTCGCCCCCAATTACTCGGGCCGCCGCGCGCCAGGCCATGAAGTCCTTCGACCTGGCCCATCGCGCGAATGCCGAGACGCGGCACACCGGGACGTGAACTCAGGAACGCGATTTTTTCCTGAAGCGTCATCAGTGAGACGATGTTGTTCACGCGTTCCTCCAGCGGCACGTTTGGATTTTGAAACGGAAATTGATTCGTTTGCGCCAACACGGCCGCGCCGTACAAGGCGGCGGCCGTAACGAGAACAAACACAGCATTCAATTTCATGGGATCGCCGCGCGCAATGCAGCCGGCTCCGCTTGAATTTTCAACCTGCCATCGGTCAGGCCTTGCGATTTCGCCGTAAGTGCGATTTCGCCGGGCTGCCCGGTGGATTGAACGATCACCTGGGCCAGTCCGCTGAACAGGTTCCGCTTCCAATTGCCCGCCGGAGTGGTGAGACGGATCAATCCGGGATTGCCCTGGTTCCCGCCACGCGCACCGCGATTTCCGCGTCCGCCCTGCTTCGGCATGGCCACAATTGCAATAACATTTTTTCCCGTCCGCAATTTTTCTGCGGCGAGATTGAATTCGCGGCCGGCGTTTTCTCGCGCAGCATTTTCCGAGACGGGTTGCCCGTTGAGATAAACCGACGGCTGCTCGCCGAGGCTGCTTAACGCGAGCGTCAGTGTTGCGCCATTTGCGTTTTGCGGCAGATCAAAGCTGCCGCGATATACTGTGGTCTGCGCCGGCTCGTTGGTGTTGCCGCGCCGCCCGCCACCGCCGCCTCGCGGGCCGAACGCGGTCTGCCAACTGGCGTCGTCAACATCAAACGCCACTTCCGACCGGTTGGTCACGCTGTCCACCGCCTTCATGCGCCAGTTCGTGAGCGGAAGCGAAGACACGCTTTCGATGAATTGATCCGGCTCGTGCGACGACGGATCACCGTTGCCAACACCGATGATTTTTCCCGGCCCGGTGATTTCAAATGTGATCGGGTTGCCTGCGGTTGGCACCCTGCGCCCTCGCGCGTCGTTGGCCTGCACCGTGATCACCGCGACATCCTCGCCATCGGCTTTGATCGAGGCGCGATGCGGCCGGAGCTGAATCACAGCCGGTTCGCCGGTGGTTTCGATTTTGTCAGTTAGAATTTCCTTGCCGCCGGTGTGGCCGCGCGCGAGCAAAGTTCCGGGAGCGTATTTTACTTTCCATTCCAAATGCGAATTCTTCTTCATCGTCTTCCGGCCCTGACTCTGGCCGTTGAGGAACAGTTCGACTTCCTCGCAATTGCTGTGCGCCCAGACGTCAATTTCCTGCCCCTCCTTTCCCGCCCAATTCCAGTGCGGCAACAAATGCAGCACCGGATGATCCGACCACCAGGCCTGGTAATAATAAAAATTGTCCTTGGGAAAACC